>NPID01000998.1_pt1 | contig 16344 bp, 16 predicted proteins | sample 8637491 | NCBI WGS metagenome assembly NPID01 (sample SAMN07420843, study PRJNA396082) | bioreactor metagenome | isolation source: sample BA6 brine-fed electro-methanogenic bioreactor BA | place: Japan: Kochi | collected 2016-06-14 | reverse complement strand
TGTAGGACGAAATTTTTGCTTAGCCCTCCGCTGAGTGTTTGCGATGACGGCAATTTTTACGACAAAAAAGGTCGAAACAGCAGGGCGTTATTAACACAATGGGATCACTTTTGCAATCGGGTCTCGCTGCGGCAGGGAGGGTCAGGCGACCTGGGCGCGCAACTGCTCGATGAAAAGTTCCGCTACCGGGGACAGGCGCCGTCCGCGCCGGGTCAGCAGGTGAAAGCGCCGCCGCAGATCGACTCCTTCGACCCGCAGCGTTTTAAGCGTTCCCCGTTCCGCATCCTCCGCCACGGCCAGTGCCGACATGAACCCACAGCCGATGCCGGCCTTGATGCTTTCGCGCACCGCTTCGCAGCTGCCGAATTCGGCGACGATCCGGGCCTGTTCCAGGTCGAATCCCCGGGTGCGCAATCCCTCCATCGTCACGGTGCGTGTACCGGAGTCGGGCTCCCGCAGGATGAAATCCTCATTCGCCAGCTCCTCCGGGGTGACGCGGGTTCGTTGGGCAAAAGGATGGTCAGGAGGAACCACCAGCAGGATTTCATCGGTAAACAGGGGCTCGTCGGTCAACCTGCCGTCGCGCTGCTCGGAACCGACGATGCCGATTTCGAGGTCACCGGCGATAACATCCTGTGCAATGCGGTTCGTGCCGCTGATGCGCAGGTTGAAATGGATGCCGGGATGCTCTTTCTTGAGCGCCGCAATCTGGCGCGGCAGCAGGTAAGCGCCAGGAATGGAACTGGCCCCCAGCGCGAGCGTTCCGCTCAGTCGTCCGCCAAAGGCTTCGATCTCGGCCAGCGCCTCGGATTTCAGGCGCAGCATCTTCAGCGCGTGATCGTAGAGAATCCGCCCCGCGGGAGTCGCAACCACCTCGCGGCCGAAACGGTCCAGCAGCTTTTCCCCTACAACCTGTTCGAGGTGCCGGATATGCTCGCTGACCGTCGGCTGGGACAGGTGGAGATGCTTCGCCGCTTTGGTAAAGCTTTTCAATTCGACGGTCCGGCAGAATACTTCAAGCCGTTTAAGATCCATTTGCGAATCCCTTGATTGATAAGAACAGGTGACACCGGCGGTGTCAGGCTTCGGTACTCAGGGAGCGGATTTCCGCCGCCAGTGCGTCAATATCCGCTTCACAGGTCTGCCAGGAGCACATGAAACGGGCTTGCCCCAGGCCGATGAAGGTGTAAAAGCGCCATCCCCGTCGTTCCAGCTCCTGGCTGACGCGGGGCGGCAGGGAGACGAACACGGCGTTGGCCTGGCGGGGATAGCAGATATCAATGCCGGGGATCTGCCGCAACCGCTCTTCCAGCAGGGCGGCGCAGCGGTTGGCGTGCGCGGCGTTGCGCAGGTAGGCGCCGCTTTCCAGCATGCCGATCCACGGCGCGGCAAGAAAGCGCATTTTGGAGGCCAGCTGCCCCGCCTGCTTGCAGCGGTAATCGAATTCTTCAGCCAGTGCCGGGTCGAAGAACACCACCGCCTCGCCCACGGCCATGCCGTTTTTGGTGCCGCCCAGGGTCAGGACGTCCACCCCGGCGCGCCAGGTCAGGTCGGCGGGAGTTCGATCGAGGTGAGCCAGCGCGTTGCCAAGGCGGGCGCCGTCCATGTGCAGGCGCATGCCGAACTCGTGGGCGCAGGCGCCGATGGCCTGCAGTTCCGAGGGGCTGTAGACCGTTCCCAACTCCGTCGCCTGGGTGATGGAGAGCACCTTGGGCTTGGGATAATGGATGTCGGCGCGGCGGGTGACGGTGTGCGCGACGGCATCCAGGTCGATTTTGCCGTTTTCCCCCGGGACCAGCAGGATCTTGGTGCCGTTGCTGAAAAACTCCGCCGCGCCGCACTCGTCCGTTTCCACGTGCGCAATCTCATGGCAGATGACGCTGTGGTAGGAGTTGCACAGCGAGGCCAGCGCCAGCGAGTTGCCGGCGGTGCCGTTGAACACGAAATAGACCTGGCAGTCCGTTTCAAAAAAGTCCCGCAGCAGATCGCAGGCCCGCGCCGTCCACCGGTCCTCGCCGTAGGCGTTGGCGAATCCCTGGTTGGCTTCGGCCATGGCCTGCCAGGCTTCAGGGCAGATCCCGGCGTAGTTGTCGCTGGCAAACTGATTTTTGAGATGGGCGGCACCGTGCGATGATCTCATGGGAGTGCATCTCCGGGGTATTATTTGAAATCAGGCCCTGTTTTCTTTAAGAGAGGGAAAGTGTAGCGCTGTTTTTTGCGCAGGGCAAACGTTTGCAGAGACGGTGCAAAAAGAAAACGGGGATCCGGCCTTCAGCCTGAACCCCCGTTATCCAATCTGGAGCCACCCATCGGATTTGAACCGACGACCTACTGATTACGAATCAGTTGCTCTACCAGCTGAGCTAGGGTGGCGCGCAATATTTGCCTGCGAGACCTCGTCTTTTACCGTAAATTCGTTTTCGAGTCAACGGCTTTGCGCGCCTCGCCGCTTTGGATCATTTTGACGAGCGGCTGAACAGCTCGGTGATCTTTTCGAAATCGAGGCGGTTTTCGGCCATCTGGCGGATCAAGTCGATTTTTTCCGTGTCCTCGGCGGTGGTTTTTGAGACGTCATCGAGCAGCGCCTGGTAGATGTCGGTGGTATGGAACCCCGTTGTACGGATATACGGGATGTTGCTGGTGTCGAGAATCTGCTGGGTGACCTTGGTGATCGGGGCGACGCCGGGTATGACGAGGGCGACGATTTTTTCTCGGTATTCGGGGATCTGGTATAGATTGGCCATGGTGACGAGCAGCTCGTCGCGGCTGCTGGTCACCACCAGCAGGGTGGAATCCTGCAGCGCTTCCACCACGCGCTGGGTGGAGGCCGCCCCGATGTGAATATGGTGTACAATGCGTGAAGCCGCGGCCTGGTTGCCGTGCAGAGGGAAGTCGAGCAGCTTGGCAACCCGTCGCAGCGTGGGGTTGGCCAGTACGGGCTGGTAATTGAAGCCGCCGATGATCTCGAACGGCTGTCCGGTAAAAGCCTTCTGCAGGTAGCTCAGGGTCGCCTCGCGTTTTTCCGGCAAGATCTTGTTGACGAGGATCGCGCGCACATCGGCCTGCTCTTTTTCAAACAGGGCCAGGTTGAGATGTACCGAGTCCACCACGTTGCCGATGCCGCCGCCGGTCACCATCAGGACGGGCGCGTTGAGCAGGCTGGCGATGCGGGCATTGGAAAGCCCGAATACCGAACCGACGCCGGGGTGGCCGGAGCCTTCCACGATGATGAAATCACACTCCTTCTCCAGCGCAGCGCAGGACTCGAGGACCTTTTTGCTCAGCTGCTCGACAGGAAGCTCGCCGTTAAGCGCGCGACGGGTGTCGCCGGGCTTGACCACCACCGGGCACATCAGCGGCAGATGCTTTTCCAGCCCGAAAAGTTCCGCCATCAGTGCAGGATCCTTGTCGATATCGATTCCGCGAAATACAATGGGTTTGGGACCCAGCGGTTTGATAAAGCCGATGCGTTCGAATTTTTTGGATGCCAGGTGCATCAGCGACAGGCTGGTGGTGGTTTTACCGCTGTGCTGACCGGTGGCGGCGATGAATATTTTGAGTGCCATGGCATTGCTCCCGCGGGAAATCGTGGCAAGGTGGATGCTGAATATCTCAAAGACTAACAGGAATATAGAGGGCTTGCCACCAGTATACGCATGTGAAGGGTATACGGGAGATGACGTACCTATAAAGGAGAACGGACGATGAGACTGGAAAACGATGTCAAGCTGGGATTCAAGGATGTGCTGATCCGCCCCAAGCGCAGTACTCTCAGAAGCCGCGCCCAGGTGGCGCTGGAACGTACCTACCGGTTTATGCACAGCGGGCGCGAATGGAGCGGTGTCCCGGTCATTGCCGCCAACATGGATACGGTCGGCACATTTGAAGTCGCCCGCGTGTTGGCGCGGCATGGTATGCTGACCGCGGTGCACAAGCATTATTCGCCGAAGGAGTGGTCGGATTTTCTGCAGGGGCAGGATAGGGATACCTATCAGCGCATCATGGTCAGCACAGGAACCGCGGAGCAGGACTTTGCCTGCATGGAGCAGATTCTGGAGGAGAATCCTGAACTTTGCTTTATCTGTATTGATGTCGCCAACGGTTATGCCGAATCCTTCGTGGAGTTCGTCGTGCGGGTGCGGCGCGCCTATCCCGACAAGACCATTATCGCCGGCAACGTAGTGACCGGCGAGATGGTGGAGGAGCTGCTGCTCAGCGGTGCCGACGTGGTCAAGGTGGGGATCGGTCCGGGGTCTGTGTGCACTACCCGTGTCAAGACCGGGGTCGGCTATCCGCAGCTTTCGGCGGTGATCGAATGTGCCGACGCCGCCCATGGCCTGGGCGGCCGCATCATCTCCGACGGTGGTTGCGCCTGTGCCGGCGATGTCGCCAAGGCGTTCGGCGCGGGGGCGGATTTCGTCATGCTCGGCGGCATGCTGGCCGGTCACGATGAGAGCGGTGGCGAAATCGTGCATCGCGACGGGCAGATGTACAAGCTGTTTTACGGCATGAGTTCGGCCACCGCCATGGAAATTCACGCCGGCGGGGTGGCCGAGTACCGCTCATCGGAAGGCAAGACGGTGGAGGTCCCCTACCGTGGCCCTATCGAAGGCACGGTCAAGGATGTGCTGGGTGGTCTGCGTTCGGCCTGTACCTATGTGGGCGCGGGTGCCCTCAAGGAGTTGACCAAACGGACCACGTTCATCAGGGTTCTGGAGCAGGAGAGCCAGGTTTTCTCCTGACAGACTGCAGAGTGCTTGTTTTCCTTTTCTACCGGAAATTGCGCATGTTCGACTGGAATGCCTGTGTCGCGGATTCGAACAGGGCGGCGGCCTGGTCGGCGGGCAGAGATTAAATCGCGAAACCACCTTGAAAATGTCCGTGAGGTGTGAGGTGTGAGGTGGCGGGCCCCGCCATGTCGGGGGGGCATGGGCAAGGGGCCGCCGTTTGGTGAGGGATGCACTTCTCTCTCAATGTTTGGAAAGGAGGCGGATGCGTCTTATCTTGCGGGAATGCTCTTCGTACTCGTGGCGCAGCAACTCTCGGCACAGAAGGTTGAGACGCAGGTGTTCCAGCAGCAGCAGCAAAACACTGATGGCGGTCAGGTGGGGAAAGTTCAGAGTGAGAATGTCGGCATACCAGTAGAAAAAATAGAAGGGGAGCATGAAGCCGATCTGGCTCCATCCCGCATATCTTTCAGTTTTCCGGGTATGGCGCGAGCCCGTCAGAACCAGCGCTGAAATGACGTAGACCAGCAGGGCCGCGTGAATCATCTCCGCTGTCGGCGAAGCGCCGAGCAGTGCGCGCGAATGCGGGGGGCATGTCGGCCATATGACGGTCGCCTGCCAGAGGGCAATGGCCGACGCCGTGAAAATAAGCACCCCCCACAGGCCCAGCCGGGACAACGCATGCAGCTTGCGGCTGCGCTGGAGGGTGATCAGCTCGAGGCCGGCAATGACCTGGTCCGTAGAATCACAAACCCGGGTTGTGCTGTTGTCGGCTTCGTGATGACGGGGGCTGGGGTAATAGTCGTGATCGTTTTGCATGACGCCTCCCTTCGTGCAAGCGGTCCTCCCTTGAATGGGAAAAACCGCTGTTGTCACGAAGATTGGCGTGCACTAACAGTGCCAGGAATGAAAATCCCTTTAATTTCGAGGTCTTTTCGGCCAGGAGCCTCTTTCGGGCCGGCTGTATTACAAAAGCATCCGGTTATTTCGCGGACAAAGATGGTGTCGGGCGTAGTTTCCAGATCTCGTCGTTGTATTCGGAGATGGTGCGGTCGGTGGAAAAGCGTCCGCTGCATGCCGTATTGAGGATACTCATCTTCGCCCATTTCTCCTGATCGCGATAAGCCTGCGAAACCGCACGCTGAGCCTTGAGGTAGTCAGCGAAGTCGGCCACCGTCAGCCAGGGATCGTTGCGACTGGTCAGTGCCCGCAGAATGGGGTCGAAGATGCCGGGTTCAAACTGGTTGAAATGTCCGCTTTCAAGCAGCTGCAGCACCCGCGCAAGGTTTTCGTCGGCTGCGATGATGGCGGCCGGGTCGTAGTTTTCGCGCATGCCGGCGACCTCTTCGGCATTCAAGCCGAACAGGAAAAAATTCTCCTCGCCCACTTCTTCGCGGATTTCAATGTTGGCGCCATCAAGTGTGCCGATCGTAAGAGCGCCGTTCATCATGAATTTCATGTTGCCGGTGCCCGAGGCTTCCTTGCCGGCGGTAGATATCTGTTCCGACAGATCCGTGCCGGGGCAGATCACCTCCATGGCGCTGACGCCGTAGTTAGGGAAAAATGCCACCTTGAGCAGGTCGCCCACCGCAGGGTCGTTGTTCACTACATGGGCGACATTGTTGACCAGTTTTACAATCCGCTTGGCCATAGCGTAACCGGGTGCGGCCTTGCCGCCGATCAATACGCATCGCGGAGTCCAGTTTTGGATATCCCCGCGTTTGATGCGATCGTAGAGATGAATCACGTGTAAGACATTGAGAAGCTGACGCTTGTATTCATGGATGCGCTTGACCTGCACGTCAAAAAGGGCATCGGGGTCGAAGTGCACTTCGCAGCGCTGCCGGACCAGGTCGGCAAGGCGCACTTTGTTGTCGCGTTTGACAGTCAGCCAGCGCTGCTGAAAATCCTTGTCTCCGGCCAGGGGAATCAACTTGCGCAGCTGTGAGAGATCGTCAATCCATCCGTCTCCGATCTGCTCGCTGATCAGTTCGGTCAACATCGGGTTGGCGGCCGCCACCCAACGGCGCGGTGTCACACCATTGGTTTTATTGTTGAATTTTTGCGGCCACATTTCGAAGAAATCTTTGAACATCCCCCGCTGCAGCAACCTGGAGTGCAGCGCCGCCACGCCGTTGACGGAAAAACTGCCGACAATGGCCAGAAATGCCATGCGCACCATGGGTTCCGGACCCTCTTCGATGATCGACATACGGCGAATGCGGTCCCTGTCGCCCGGCCACCGGCTGCTGACTTCGGCGAGAAAACGGGCGTTGATTTCATAGATGATGTCGAGCAGTCGCGGCAGCAGCCGCTGGAACATGCGCACCGGCCACTTTTCAAGAGCTTCCGGGAGCAGGGTGTGGTTGGTGTAGGCCATGGTGTTTGAGGTGATCTCCCAGGCCTCGTCCCAGCTCAGGCAATGTTCGTCGAGCAGCAGACGCATCAGTTCGGGAACGCAGATCGCGGGGTGGGTGTCGTTGAGCTGAAAGACGTTCTTTTCGGCAAAACGATCCATGTCGATCCCTTCAATGCCGACCCATTGCTGCAACACGTCCTGCAGGCTGGCGGAGGCCAGGAAATACTGCTGGCGCAAACGCAGCTCCTTGCCGTTCTCCGAGGCATCATTGGGGTAGAGCACCATGGTGATTTTTTCGGCATCGTTTTTGGCGGAGACCGATTCGGGATAGGCGCCCGAGTTGAATTCGCCCAGATCGAACTCATCCGTGGCGGCGGCGCTCCACAGCCGCAGGGTGTTGACCGTGCCGTTGCGGAAGCCGGGGATCGGCACGTCGTAGGGGATCGCCAGGACATCGTGTGTTTCAACCCAGCGTCCGCTCAATCTGCCGTCTGCCTCGCGTTTGACTTCGCTGCGTCCGCCGAAGCGAATCCGCTGGGCGTACTCGGGGCGCTCGATCTCCCACGGGTATCCGTCGCGAAGCCAGTGGTCGGGTTCTTCCACCTGTTCTCCATTGCGGATGTGCTGGCGGAACATGCCGTAGCGGTAGCGGATGCCGTACCCGCACACCGGCAGCTGCAGGGTTGCACAGCTGTCGAGAAAGCAGGCGGCCAGTCGCCCCAGGCCCCCGTTGCCGAGTCCGGCATCGGATTCACAGGCTTCAAGTTCCTCCATGTCGAGGCTGAACATGGACAGCGCCTGGTCGATCTCCTCTTCCAGCCCGAGGTTGAGCAGGGCGTTGCCGAGCGCGCGTCCCATCAGGTACTCCAGGGACATGTAGTAGGCACGCCGGCCGTTATTGTCCTGGTAGGCATATCGTGTGTTCTTCCAGCGTTCCATCAGCCGGTCACGCAGGGTCAGCACCAGCGCTTTGTAGATGTAGTGAGTGGTGCGGCAGTTGCGGTCGCGCCCGAGGTGGTGGGTGTAGTAGCCCTGGAGATCCTGTGCCAGGGTCTGCGGATCGTTGGACAGCGGCGGGACTTCAGTCAGGGAAGCGTGGGGCAGACTGCGATCGTGGGTGCGGTGGTGCATAATGTAAACCTCCTGCCGATACCTGGCAAAGATGCGTTAAGTTCAAAACAGAGGATAATAAATTATCTGATTCAATCGCCGGGTCAAGGAAGAATTTCGCACCTGCGTCGATGATTTTTGCGGGTGCATCATCATTATGTGTAAAAAAAACCGACAGAATCCGACGAGAGATGGAAAAAAATGATGAAATATGCCTCCACTGGCTTCGTGGAGAAGCGGATTTTCCCGTATCCAGGTATGAAAATAACTAAAATTGGGGTTAAAAGTCTTCTGGCCTGTTTTTTGCTGAATTATCTTTCATTGAGGAGGGGTGTTTGGCGATGGATTTATCTGGGGAGGCCTCCGATGAATATGTCCAGCGATAAAAAAGTGGGGACAGGCCGTCCAATGAGATTGCCGCGTATGGTTCGGTTGTCTTTGATCGCTCTGCTGGTCGCCGTACCTGGTGCCGCTCTGTTGATCTGGGGAGCTGAGGTCGGTTTAGTGGTGCTCGCAGTCTTCCTGATGGGCTGCCTCGGGCCTTTGTTGGTGATGGCGGGCCTGACGCGGGATCAGGGTGCGCTCTACTGCCGTTGGCCGAAGCGTGACGAGAGAGCGCGCCCGGAGACGGACGTCTCTTCGGATATCTGAAATCAAGTTATTCTTTCTGGGGAGCTTCCATTTTTGGCTGCTCTCCCAGCAGGATGGCGATCCAATGGGTGTCGGGGCTGCTTTCAAGGGCAATTTTGACCGTCATGGTCAGCGGCACCGAAAGCAGCATTCCGACCGGCCCCAGTACCCACCCCCAGAACACCAATGAAACAAACACCACCAATGTTGAGATTCCCAACCCCCGCCCCATGACCCGCGGCTCGATCATGTTGCCGAACAGAACATTGACCACGACATAGCCCGCCGCGACGACCAGTGCCCGCAGGCCACCAAATTGAATGAACGCCATCATCACGGCCGGCAGCGCGGCGATGATGGAGCCGATGTTGGGAACGTAATTGAGCAGAAAGGCCAGCAGCCCCCACAGGATGGGGAAATCCACCCCGAGCGCCCAGACCCATGTGGCAACCACTGCGCCGGTGCCGAGGCTGACCAGGGTTTTCATCGCCAGGTAGTGCTTGACGCCATCGGCCACGCGGGCCAGGTAACCGTAGGATTTTTCGGCGTCTTCTTCCTTGAGCGCAACGCGCAGTTTGGCCGGGAAACTGGCCGCCTCCAGCAGCATGAAAATGACCGTAATCAGGATCAGGAACATATTGGTCAACATACCGCCGAAGCCGGTCAGCATGTTGGCCGCCAGGCGCATGATCGCGCCCGGGTCGACGAATTCCATGAAACGCTGGCGGGGAATTTCGATGCCGTAATTGTTTAAAAGGGTCAGCAGCAAAGATGTTTCGTCCTTGAGGCGCTGCTGGTAAACGGGGACATTGTTGATAAAAGTGTCGATGGAGGTTCCCACAAAGGCCGCCAGCAGTAACTCCACGCCCAGTATGCCCAGTATGACAACCCCGATCGCCGCCACCGGCGGCAGTCCGCGGCGTTTCAGCCAGAAAAAAATGGGTCCGCAGACGATGGCCAGGAAAAGCGCCAGCAGAAAAGGGACGATAATCTGAGAGGCCTGGCGCATTCCGGCGATGACGATAATGGTCGAGGCCAGGGTCAGCATCAAGCGGGCGCTTGGCCCGCCCGTCTTCAAATCGGACATGGTGAGGGCTTCCGTGAGCAGGGTTGAAAGTCGGTGGATCCACTCGTTGCATTGGACCTCAAAAAAGAGGCAACGTCAATGTGGACCGATAAATGCCTTTGCCTTGTCGCTTTTTAAAGCGGAGGAATTATCTCCGGCGGTGGGATCTGGTGCAGGGCGACTTCTTCTTGCAGAGCCGCGAGCAACTGCTGGGCGTCGGCGCGCTGTGAGGCGGGCCAGGCCACTTCGAGCACCCCGGAGCGGTTGTCGAGAGTGCGCATGAAGCACAGCCCGTCATAGCTCTCGAGGATAAAGCGCAGATAGGCAATGTCCTGTGGCGGCAATGAGAAATATCGGTATTCAAAAGTTTTTTTCATCGGGGGTCGGCTCCGAAAAGCTCTTGACGGCAACGGTCAGGAGCGTTATTTTTGCTGAAAAATTTTATCGAGATTGAAAATGATTATAGGTGTACCGACTGAAATCAAAACCCGTGAATATCGCGTCGCGCTGACGCCGGTCGGTGCCCGTGCCCTGGTGGAAGACGGTCACGAGGTCCGGGTGCAGAGCGGCGCCGGCCTTGGCAGCGGCATCGACGATCAGGCCTACCGTGAGGTTGGTGCAGAAATCGTGGATGAGGCTGCCGATATCTTCGCCGCATCTGAGCTTCTGGTCAAGGTAAAGGAGCCATTGGAGAAAGAGTGTGCGCGTCTGCGCCGCGGGCAGATCCTGATGACCTTTCTGCATCTGGCCCCCGCGCCTGAATTGACCCGAGCCCTTCTGGATGCCGGTGTCACGGCAGTGGCCTACGAGACCATTGAGCCGGCAGACGGCTCTTTGCCGCTGCTGCGCCCCATGAGCGAGGTGGCCGGTCGCATGGCGGTGCAGGTGGGGGCGCATTATCTGCAAAAGGAAAACGGCGGACGCGGCGTTCTGCTCTCTGGCGCGCCCGGTGTGCCGCCGGGACGGGTTCTGATTCTCGGGGCTGGAGTCGTGGGCAGCAATGCGGTGCGTATTGCCGTCGGCATGGGAGCCGATGTCACGGTGATGGATATCGACCCGGCGCGCATGGCGCGGCTCGACGATCATTACGGTAACCGGGTGCGTACCCTGATGTCGAGTACCCACGCACTTGAGGAAGAGGTGCCGCATTGTGACCTGTTGATCGGCGCCGTTCTCGTGCCCGGCGCCCGAGCGCCACGTCTGGTGGGACGCGATCTGGTCAGGCGCATGATCCCCGGCAGCGTGGTGGTCGATGTGGCGGTGGATCAGGGGGGATGCGTAGAGACCACTCACCCAACGACCCATGACCAGCCCGTATACCGGGTCGGCGACGTGTTGCATTACGGCGTGGCCAACATGCCCGGCGCGGTAAGCCGCACCAGCACCTATGCCCTGACCAACAGCACCCTGCCTTACGTGCGCGCCATCGCCTCTCAGGGGCTCGCCGCTGCCTGCCAAAAGGACGAAGCGCTGCGGCGTGGAGTCAATATTCACGACGGTCAGCTGTGCAACCGCCCAGTGGCCGAAGCCCTGAACCTCGAATATAAAGAGTACCGCCCGTAACCCGCGGCTTCCCCCCTCTCCCAGCGGGAGAGGGCCGGGGTGAGGGAGAAAAACAGCATATCTCTTATATTTGCCAACGACCCTCCTTCAAACGGCAATTCCCCAAGCAGAGGTATCATTTTTGCGACCCCCGGGCTCCCCACCCGGGGTTTTTTTGGCTGGAAATAACAAGGTATTTATCCTATTGTTTCAAGTCGACTTCTGTTTGTAGTTTCTGGCCGGGATCCAGGAGATAATGTGATGAAGAAAGACAATGGGAATTATGAGAAAGATGTGAGCCCTGGGAGCGCCAGACAGGAGCCTTTTCATGATTCCCATAATTCTCAGAACTCCCAGCCTTCGATTCTAACCCCAAGAGGCGATTATCGGACCCTGTTTTCCTATCAGAAGTCTGAAGTGGTCTATCAGATAACCTACCGTTTTTGCCGACGCTTTTTGCACCGGGGCGACCGCACCATTGATCAGATGGTGCAGGCGGCCCGTTCGGGCAAGCAGAATATCATCGAAGGGAGCAAAGCCGCGCCCACCTCCAAAGAGATGGAGATTAAACTGACCAACGTAGCTCGTGCCAGCCTCGAAGAACTGCTCGAAGACTACCGCGACTTTCTCAAAGTGCGTGACCTGATCATCTGGGACAAAAACTCAAGGCAGGCCCGCTACGTCCGCAGAATTGGGCAGAATCCCGAAATCTCCTATGAAACCTACCGCGAATTCGTCGACACCCGCTCTGCCGAAGTGGTGGCGAACATCGCCATCTGCCTGATACATCAAGCCAATTACCTTCTCGACCAACAGTTGAAACGCCTGGAAAAAGATTTTCTGCAGGACGGCGGTCTGCGCGAGCGCATGACGCGGTTGCGCTTGCAGGAACGGGATCGGCAGCGCCTGAAGCGATGAAAAAACGGAACCCATGAGAAGAGCAGCAAATTATGCAAGTGATGGGAGCTATGAGAAATATGGGAGTTATGATTCTCATGCTTCCCATGGCTCCCATAAAATAAAGATCGAAAACCGCGAATAGCCTTGCTTTTAAGGTTTCCGCGACCCGCGTCCCGCGTCTCGCGTCCCTGCTTCTGCCCCTGCCCCATCAATCAAATAACGCGCAATGCTGCGTTTCGGCGGCAGGTCGGGGAGGGCGTTGATGGGAAACCAGCGTGCGTCCTCCAGTTCTTTCTCTTCAACAACCACTTCTCCACCGGCATAATCCGCGGTGAATCCGGTCATGACCTGGCTGGGGAAGGGCCAGCACTGGCTGCCGACGTAGCGGATGTTTTTCACCCGAAGGCCGGTTTCCTCCTGCACCTCGCGGGCTACGGCCTCCTCCAGGCATTCGCCGGGGTCAAGAAACCCCGCCACCAGGCTGTAGCGGTTCGGCGCCCATTCCCGCTTGCGGGTCAGGAGAATTTCACCGGGTCGCCGCACTGCGACGATCACGCAGGGATGTATATGCGGAAAGTGCAGATAATGACACCCTTCGCACTTTTTCCCCCATTCTCCCGGCAGTCGCTGCAGCGCCGCGCCGCAGCGCGAGCAGAAGCAACTGTTGGCTTCCCAATGAAGAAGCTGGCTTGCAAGCCCGCCCAGTGACAGATGCGCGGGCTGCATACGGGGGTTAGCGCTCAGCAGGCTTTCGAGGACAAAGCCGCTTGGAACATCCTCTTCCTGGTTCATCGCCATAACCCGAACGGGTCTGCCCTGCCAGGTCCCGATAAAAATCGATTTACTGTCTGAAGTATCCGCTGGGCAGGGGCCATAAGGCAGGTCGATGATGGAACCCTTCTCGGACAGCAGTAGCGCATTGCTGCGGAGGGCCAGCCACCAACCGTCGGTCCCGGGCGGCTCAAGGTCCGGCGGAAGCAGAGTGAATCCGTCCATGCTTGTCGAGTTGAACGGCAGATGCAGCGGGGATTCGAAAAAGTCGGGAAGGGGTGTCATAGAAGGCTTTTCTCCATGTCGGTCAGATGTGCCCCAGGCGTTTTGCCATCAACAGTGCCAGTTGGGTTTTGCCGTCGCTGATTTCGCCACGGTCAACCATCTTAAGTGCTTCTTCAGCAGGTATTGGGACGATCTCGATATATTCATCCGGCTCAAGAGCCTGTTCCGTCTCGTTTAAATCCTTGGCCAGAAAGAGGTGAAGAATTTCGTCGCAGAAACCCACCGCGGTCAGCATTTCGCCGATCTTTTCCCATTTTCCCGCCTGATAACCGATCTCCTCCTGGATCTCCCGCTCGATACACTGCTCAGGGCTTTCTCCGGGGTCGAGCTTGCCGGCGGGGATTTCCCACACCATGCCGCCGCCGGCCGGCCGGAATTGACGGATCAGGATGACGCGGCCGTCATCGAGAAGGGGGAGCACCGCTGCCCCGCCCGGATGGCGCACCATCTCGTAGACGGCCCGGCGACCGTCGGGAAGTTCAAACTCCTCCCGTCGCACGGAAATGATGCGGCCGTGAAAGATGTCTTCAACAATTCGAGTCATGATGCGTTATCGATCCTTTTAAATAGTTATTGAGATGGAAAGACCAGCGTGATTTCACCGAAGCTCGTGGTGAAATGCAGGGGGAGGAACCCGAAAAAGTCACCATCGAGCTGAACGGAGACAGAGTCGCCGGAAAGGGTCACCTCGCGTGTCCGGATAATTTCGCCGAGAGCGGGGCTCACCGGGCGGCGCAGCAGCATGCGCAGGCTGAGTTTTAAAAGAGCCGACAGCCCCGCATTTCGCAGGATGAAAACTTCGAGGCTCTCCTCGGTCAGGCACGCCTTGGGAGTGATCTGGAATGTCCCTCCATAGCAGCGGGCGTTGCTGATGATTGCGCCATAGCCGGTCAAAATTTGACCATTCGGCATGCAGACCTGGACCGCTTGCGAGCGGTGTCTGAGCGCTTGGGCCAAAGCCCCCACCACGTAAGCCCCTTTCCCCAACAGCTTTTTCAGGCGAGCGTTCACGCCGGCCACAACCTGTGCATCAAAGCCGACGCCTGCCATCAGTAGAAAGCGGGTTTCACCGGCCAGGCCAAGGCTTATAGGGCGAGGATTTCCTTCCAGCGCAACCTGGCAGGCCTGCTCCACAGTTCTCGGCAGACCGATCTCCAGCGAAAGCACATTAGTGGTGCCCAGCGGCACGAATGCCAGGGGCGTTGTGCAGGGTGCCAGTCCATTGACCACTTCATTCAGGGTGCCGTCGCCGCCTGCGACGATGATACGATGGTAGCTCTTCCCGCGTGCCTGCGCGGCGAAGCGTTGCGCGTCGCCGCGCGCCTGGGTCAGGGCGGTCTCCACCTGATAGCCGCGGTCGCGCAGATATTTTTCGGCCCGTTGGATTGCGGGGCGCGCATTGCCGCCGGCGATGGGGTTGCAGATGAGCAGGATGGGGGAGGGCATGGCTTATATTTTTGGCCGAATGTGGGTCAGAACAACTTTAAAAAATCAAGCAGGCATTGATTGAAGGCCTCGGGCTGTTCAAGGTTCGCCATGTGCCCGGCGCCATCGATCATACAGGAACGTCCGGCCGGCAGACCTTTTGTGAAGGCCGGAATGGTCTCCGGCGGCACGGCGCGATCTTCCGTCGCACCGACAACCAGTGCCGGCACAGGAAAGTCACCCAGGCGGCTGCTGTAGTCGGGACGGTCGCGCATGGCGTGCAGGGCACCGATGAGCCCTTCATCAGAGGATTGCTCCATAATTCCTCTGACCTGATCCACCAGGGTTGGATTCTGCTCCAGGGTGCTCGGTGCGAAAACCAGTTGGATAAATGCGTCGATCACATCATGACGACGCCCCTGGCGCACGGCTTGCGCCATGCTGTTGCGCTTCTCCCGCCCCGCATCGTCGTCGGCGGTGCAGCGGGTCACCAGGAAGGCGGCGCCGGCGATCCTTTTCGGATGCCGCTCCAGCAGGTTCAGCAGAACATAGCCGCCCATCGACATGCCGCCCACCACCGCACGCCCGATGCCGAGATGCAGCATCAGTTGAGCGACATCGTCCGCCAATCGATCCATCGAATAAGGTTCATCGCCGCATTCACTTTCGCCGAAACCAGCCAGGTCCGGGGCAACCACCCGGTAGCCTGCGGAAGCCAACGCCTCGATCTGCGGTGTCCACATGGCGCGACTCAGAGGAAAGCCATGGATCAGCACAATCGCCGGTCCCTGCCCCTCGTCGCTGTAAGCAATCTGGCGCCCATTGATACAAGCCTTCATCGATATATTCTCTCCTGTATGTTTGGCTTAAGGGGGGCGGCTTAAGGCTTTAGGCGTGAGGCTGAAGGCGCCCAAAGCCCAAAGCCCAAAGCCCAAAGCATTTCGCGTCCCTCGTCCCGCGTCCCTCTCTACCCCTTCCCGAACAGTCCGAACAACCCCTTCTTCTTTTTCTCCGGTTCCGGCTCCTCAACATGATCCACAACCGGGAAGCGTTCCACCACCGCGCGCACATGGGGGGCGCTGCCGAGTTCTTCAGTCAGGTCGGCTCCCGCCTGATGTTGACCTTGGTGGTCACCATTCTGCCACAATTCGCTTTCACTCACGTCATAAACTTTGCCGCTCACGGCGACATAGGCGTTGTTGCCGCCGCGTCCATCAAAGTTGCTCAGTTCCGATAATTTCATCCGGTAACCCTCCCATCATGAAAACGTTTTTCATTTGTTGCAAGTTCATTGCTGCTTGGTACGCTCGTGAAAATTGGAAGGGCTGTGTAGTTGCACAGTCCAAATTCTCCGGGCCCCCTTTTGCCTCACAGCATAGAAGATCATAGCATTAAAAGGCCGTTTTTACTATTGTCTCTGGCTATTTCCGAAATGAAAACCTGAAATATTGCCTCTTGGTAGCTCTTTAAATATAGGGAAAAGTCAATAAATAGAAATAGAAATTACTGAATTAATGTTTAGTTGGGGG
>NPID01001495.1_pt1 | contig 16412 bp, 9 predicted proteins | sample 8637491 | NCBI WGS metagenome assembly NPID01 (sample SAMN07420843, study PRJNA396082) | bioreactor metagenome | isolation source: sample BA6 brine-fed electro-methanogenic bioreactor BA | place: Japan: Kochi | collected 2016-06-14 | reverse complement strand
GAGTCTGTCCCACTCCTTCTCTCCGCGACCTTCGACGGGCGCCAGAACCAACGCGGGATTGAAGAGAACCAAGGCATTCGGCACCGCGGAAACCGACGTATCCTCCCCCTTCTCATCGAATTTCTCAATGGTGCCCAAGGCGCCGGCCAGATGCCCGCCCGCCGAACCGCCGCCGGCCGCCAGACGGTCGGGGTCTACTCCCAGCCGTTCGGCGTTCTTTCTCACCCAGCGCAGCGCCGATTTCGCGTCCCGAAAGCACGAGACCGCTCTGACGCCATGGCGGCTCAGTACCCGGTATTCGGCCGTCATCGCTACCATACCGCGCGAGGCAAGATACTGGCACTGATGTTGAAACTGGGCGGGAGATCCGCCTCGCCACCCGCCTCCGAAAAAGAACACGATGGTAGGGCGTCTGTCCCCCGGCCGGTGGTTCGCCGGCTCGAAGATATGTATCGGCAGTTCAACCTCCCCGATCCTCTTGTAGATTTCGGCCCGGGAGTTGGGTAGCGACTTGGGGGCAGGCTGTGCCTTCTGTCTGTCCGCCGCCGCTGCTAGGCTGACCACCAGGATTCCTACGCCGAACACGAATGCCCCGTACCGCACAACGTAGTTCTTCATGTGCTGTTCCTCCATCCCCTATCTCATGGCGCGACTCGGACCAACAAGTAATGCGACGGAATTGTACCATGTGTGCGGCCTCAGAGATAGAACTCGCTACGGCGGGTTCGCACCCTTCGCGATGAACGCCCCTTACGACTGTCTTCCTCTGTCGCGGTCGAAGGATGGCCGCCAAGGGCCGGCCCCGCTGCTATGACCGAAGCGACTTTCGAATCAAAACGACGATATAGGGCGGCAGTCACAGCCTACTCAAGCGTGTGGAGCAGTCATTGAAAACGTTCTACAATCGGCAGCCTCTCCAAAGTCGTTTCTTTTCAAGCACTTATGTATTACACATTTTTCCGGAGTTGGTAGATAACGGGCGTTCTGGTGTAGCCCTGGTGTAGGGACATACGAGGGACAATTGCACCATTCCTTGCTGATTCTATCGCACAGTGTGTGACGTGGTGTCACTCTTCTATGGCGTTCTTCAGTGGCAGCTTCGCCCGCCACTTGGCGGCTTCGTTGGATTTGCCTCGGGATCCATAGAGGTCCACGAGTTCCACAGCGATCTAACGGTGCAGGGATGCTTGAGGCCGAGCTCCGGCAACGACGCACTGCAAACAGGTCCTTTTGTTTGAGTAGCAATGCTTTGGTTCAGTCAACGACTGCTTTGTCCGCGTACCCGTGCCGCAACGGTGCAACCAGACCGTGACTTTGATAGTTGATCTTTGCTCGTGTTAGAATTCGTAGCGGATGCCGCCAGCGAGGGCATGAACTTCATAGTGGCTGCGGAACTCACCTGTGTATTTTACTGAGAGGCTCAGGTTGTTCCTGCGTATGAGCGTCAGGCCCGCACCAAGCACAATGCCGTCTTTGTCGATGTCGCGACCGTCGGTGACGAAGGTCATTGTGGGCGAACCATCGAAGGCCGCTGTGATACGGTGGTCGTCGAGATCGAAATCGTGGTCCCAGGCAACCGTGGCCTCGGGGATACAAAGCCACGTGTCTTTCTCGAAGGGGTACGCGAACCGCAACCCGAGGTCCAAGGTCAGGGCGTCGGTCTTTCGCTCTTCCACGCGGAGGTTCACGCCCTCGACACCGGACTCCTCGTAGCTTTCCTCGTCGAGAAACGTATACCGAAGGCCGGCGAAGGGCTGCAGTATCCATTTTGTCAGGCTGAGATTCCAGCCTGTCTCCACATAGGCCGAATAGACGTCGCCGTGGTGGTCGCTGTGAGCTGCGCCGGCCAATGGACCGACTTCGACCGCACGGATGTTCTCATAGCACTGCCGTCCGTACGACAGGGTGGTGTCAAAGTACATGCGGTCGGTGAAATAGCTGCCGTAGAGAGAGCCGAAGTAGCTGTCTATGTCGCCTCGGCCGCTATCATGGTCCATGTCCATGTCAGCCTTGGACTGGCCATAGCTGACACCCGCGAGAAAACCGTCCCCCAGAAGTCGATCGACACCAACGGCTGCCCCCGTAAGGTCGTAGTCATAGCCAACAAAGCCGCTCCGCGAATCCTGGTTGGCCCAGTGACTGAATGCGTCGATCCACGTGGCGTATCGCTCTGTCTGGCTGCAGGCCGGACCGGCATCGGTTCTCTCAATGTGCGAACGCAGACTGTGCATTCGTTTGAGGAGGGTCTGGCTGTACTGGGAAGTTACGTCGAAGGTAGTTTTCGTGGCCGAATCGTAGAAGGTCGGGCTGAGGCTGGCGAAGGCGGCACTGAAGTCGTCTGCCGGCAGTGTCTGAAATATGCTGAGCGTGTTGGGCAGCTCGCCCGTAGCCTGTGGTGCGATTCTATCGAGGTATTCACCAACGTTTCTCGCCACCTCGTTCGACGCTACGGAAGCGTAGCTTCGTGGAGTCGCAGAGATTCGCACGCGGTCCGACGTCTGCTCCATGGAGAATTCGAGCAGAGGTGCAGGCTCTGGCAGGAGCACTTCGCTGAACGTCCCGCTCAACGTGTTGGCGGTTATGATGTCGTAGCTTACCTGTTCCCGAAAAAGTCCATCCTCTCGCTCCACTGCCAGGGTCCCGTCCAAACCGCCCGCGCCGCCGATATTCAACTGGCCGCAGCTTCCGTCTGGGTTGGTGACGGTTGAGAACGAACTGGTTGCGGCGAACTCGAAATCGTTGTCGATCTCAAGAGTGCCTTGCTTTATTTCCAGGGTCGTTGGGGAATCCAATCCCGTGACGGCGTAGGTGCCCGCTCCCTGCTTGGTCACGTGATTGAATCCCCAAAGATTGTGGCCGAAGTGCCCGGCCCCATCCAGGAGAAGCGCGTCGGCGCCGTCCCCGGCCAAGATCAGGCCATTGACCATTGGACTGCCGATTAGTGCCAGTGTATCATCGCCATCCCCCAGGACTGCGTCGCCGCTGATGCTCGACCCATCTGCAAGAACGACTGTATCGTTTCCCTCGCCTGCGTCAATGCCGATTCCGGTTCCAAGTGTGGCGATAGCGTCCCATACGCCTGAATTCGTGGACGTGTCGATGTGTCCCGCATTCACAATGGTATCATCACCGCTGCCGCCCTGGATACCCACCGTGCTGACCGCGAGAGTTGCCGCGCCATTGACGTAGTAAGCTCGTGCTTGGACACTCACTGTCCCGGAGTTTCGGATGAAGCTGCCGCCGTCACCGACCGTGATACCTGTGGCGGACGCGGTGGAATTGGTCGTGGCGGTAACACTGGCATGGCCGCCGCCGGCGTAGACCTGAGCCAGTGCCGTGGCGCTGACATTGAGGGTGCCTTCGTTCTCAATCGTATTGGTACCCATACCACCGTCAATGCCGATGGCAATCGCATCGCTCGCAGCCCGAGACGTTTCGTATTCATCGGCGAGATTATTGTCGCGGGTGTCGGCGTAGGCATAGGAGTGTGCATTAGCGGAGGAGGTGACGGTAAGGCTTCCTGTATTTCTGATTTCGTCGTCCCCCGTTCCCACTCGGATGCCCTGTCCGGTTGTTTCTGCGAACGTCTCAGCCTTGGAATAGCAGGTGCTCCAGCTTGAGTAAGAGTCGCTCCAGGCATAGACATCCTGGGTTTCGGCTGTCACATCCATGGTGCCGAAATTGTACACATGGTTCTCTCCTGCGGCGGCTAGAATTCCTGTTGCCGTAGCGTTGCCTTTTGCGTATGAGTTTGCCTCGGGATTGTAGTAATAAGAGCGTGCGTAAGTGTGGGCACCGCCTGCGGTGGTAAGATCGGCCCTTGCCCGTCCAAGTACCGTAAGGGCACCGTTGTTGGTAATCTCCTTTACTCCATCCCCGACGCGGACCCCCGCCGCATCGACCGTGGATGTCCCGCTGCAGTTCGCTGTGGAATCTCTGGTTGTGATGTTGGTGTTGACCCAGGCGATCTGCTCAGAGTTGCCGGCGGCATCCTCGCCGGCCAGCGCTCGCACCGTAGCGGTCCCCTCATTAGTGATGTGCTGCAGTCCCGTCAGGCCGGTGTCGGTGAAGGTGGCAAAGCCGCTGGCGGTGGCGTTCACCAAGGCCGTCGCGGTTGCGAATTCCGAATTGGTCGGCGCGTTGGCCCAGCTTGTCGCCCGGGCCGTGACGTCCAGAATGCCATCGGCGCTGTTTAACAGAATACCATCCGCTTCCATCCCCGTTGCCTTTGCCGTGGATTGGCCGTAGGTATTGGCGGTGGCCTGGTAGTCTCTCGACCAGGAATACACTTTGGGGGCAGCATGGCTCAAAGCTTGAATCGTCATGTCTCCGTTGTTCGTAAGTTCATTTGAGCCCTTTCCGGCAGAAATCCCTTTTGCCTGAGACAGTACAACCGCGCGTGCTGTCGAAAAAGGATACCGTACCCATGAATTCGAATTGGCGTAGATCGTTCCAATGACACTCGAAGTTACCGTCACCGTGCCGTCATTCATGACGACATCATCTCCGTCTGAGAACAGAATGCCCGCTGCCTCGGCACTGAGCGGTGTCCATTGGTTTGTGCCTTCATGATATTGTCCGGCATCGATGTTGGCGTCTTCTTCGGCGAAAGCATATCCCGTATTACCCAGGGTGTCGTACGTGCCGGCCTTCGCGAATACCACAATGTTGCCGGTGTCATGGTTGGTTGCCGTGTTGTTTGGGCTTTCGGATGTGATGCCATAGGCTTCGGATTGGGCCAGTCCGTAGCCGCTTGCATGCGCCCGTTTATCCTCGGTTTCCGAATACATACGGGTCCACGCACCGGCATTGGCAGATGCATCGATGTTGCCGTAATTGTCGTGTGTTTTCTTTCCCAGCGAACCGCCGTCCATCCCTGCAGCCCTGGCGACCGCCGTAGCTTCACTTGTTGCCTCCGGTTCCGTGGCAAGATCAATGGTGGCCTCGGTCTGGGCATCTGCGATGGTCAGCGCGTCGGCAGCGATCGTACTGTAGTTGGTAATGGTATCCTCTCCGGTGCCCCCAAAGATACCAGTCGCCTTGGCGGTGCTTTGCACCTCTGCTTTTGCCAGAGAGTCGAGCAGACCGATGCCCAGGCTGACTTCAGCACCCACATCTCCGTAGGATCTGGCCTTTACGGTGACGGTGCCCGAATTTACCAAGGCATCGTTATCGGCACCGCCGTCGATGCCAATGGACGTGTTTCTTGCTGAAGATCCGGAAAAAGCAAAAGTCGTTCCAAGCCACTGGCCGCCATAACTGAAAGAGTCTCCGATCACCATACTTCGCTGATCGGTACAGCCATCATCGGGTGCTTCGTTTCCGATATAGATGATACCGTTATTGAAGATGGTATCGTTACCGGCACCACCCTGGATGCCTGCTATGGAGGCCTCGGCCCCCAGGGAAGAGAATATCAAAGACGCAAAATCGAAAGATACTGCGGCCGTCTCTGCTTTGACCAGGAAGCTATCTCCAGTCTTGATGGCACCGGCTGTAATGATGCCGTCATTGGTGACAACATCATTGCCGCCGCCGGCGCTAATGCCGTCGATATCAGCGGAGGCCAAGGCATTCACGAGGCTTGCGCTGATCAGACCAATGGAGGCCCCTCCCGCCTGGCCCAGAGATTTTGCCGTCGCAGTGATGGAGCCGTCATTGTCAATGATGTCCCTATCAGCGCCGGAGAGAATTCCCTGGGATACCGCGTCCGCAGTGACGCCGGCACGAGTAAGCTGGGCCCCAATGCTTGCTTCGGTGTTCAGCGAGGTTGTCTTCAAGTCCGCATAGGTGTCGATCGTGCCCTCGGCGCTGTTCATGACGGTGTTTTCTCCCGCGCTGGCGTCGATTCCTCTTGCCGTACCGACGGCGTTAACACCGACACTGCCAGCTTGGACGCCAAAAAGCTGGAAATTGAAACTATTGGCGTGAAGGTCTGATATGGCCGTGGATATGACAGTCCCGTCATTTTCGATTGTGTCGCCCAGCACGCCGCCTGCCATGGCGGTCGCATGGGCATCTGCCGTGGAGCCCACTTTGGCGAATTGGACCCCGCCGCCTTGGACCACGTAATTGTCTGCATACGCATTTGCGGTTGCCGTTGCCTCGATGCGCGCCCCGGAAGTATTGGTCAAGGCGTCCCCGATAGTTTGGCCTGCGCTTGTTTCTCCTCCGCTCAGACCGGTTGCCGTCGCCATCGAGGTGGATGCGATATCTCCTCTGGCATAGCCCGCCAGATTGGCAGCGGCACCAGTGTCGTCGGATACGGAGGTTGCAGTCGCAAGCACGGTCCCGCTATTGGTCAGCTCGTCCACCCCTTCACCGCTTTCCAGCCCCGTCGATTCCGCCTTCGCCTCGGACGATACGTCTGCGATGGCAGCCCCAGCTTCTGCAAAATTCACAGATACGCTCTTAGTTTTTGTGGTCGCAGCAGACGTGGCCGAAACGACCGACACGTTTTCTATCACGTCATCTCCACGCCCGCCGTCAATCCCCGTTGCTTCTACCGCTGAATTGGTTTCGGTCTCGGAGAAGGCCACTCCCGCACTGAACCCCTTCGGCGCGACGGCCGCAGTGACCGAAATCGCATTGGACGAGACACCTGCGGTTGAGGAAACTACAACTTGGGCGTTGTTCGTGATGACGTCATTGGAATCACCTGCATCCACCCCCACGGCACCCGCCGTTGCGTCCGTGTTGGCCTCGGCATAAGACGCTCCCATGGCCACGCCGATCCAATCGCCGCTTACCGCCACGGAAACGCTGTCGCTCGAGCTCGTTGCAATCGAGGTTGCATGGACGCCTGCACTGGAGAAGCCTTTGTTTTCAATGATGTCTTCGCCGATGCCGCTTCTGATGCCCGTGGCGTATGCCGTCGAGTTAACATCCGTTTCGGCCAGCGCGACGGATACAGATATTCCGTCCAGTGCGGCCGCGAAGGAGACTCCGACGGCATCACCATGTGCCGCCGAGTTGGCAGTGGACCATATCTGCCCCTCATTGGTGATGAGATCGTTCTGTGACACAACGCTCGCGCTCTCGTCTGCGCCGGCGTCTTCCCCGTCGATACCCAGACTGTACGCAACAGCTTCAGTGACGGCATCTGCCAGCGTCACGCCGGCAGCGATGCCGATTTTCTCGCCGGCGATGGTCACGCTTATGCTGGTCGATTCATCCAAAGACGTTGCCATCGAAGTCACGACACCGGTGTTGGTGACGGTATCTCCACCCGTGCCGCCGGTGATCCCCTTGGCGGCGGCGACGGAGGTCGATGATGAGTCGGTGACCGCCGCGCCCGCCGCAAGCCCTTCCACACTTCCCTTTATCGTCGCTGCGATTCCAAGAGAATCGGCGTCAGCGGTTGCATATGCGTTCACGGCAGAGTTATTCGTGATGGTGTCGCTACCGGTTCCGCCATCAATCCCACGCGATGTGGCAACGGCGGTGGTGGAGGCGTCCGCGACGGCTGCTCCCGGAAGCGGAATGAAACTGGTTTTGTCCAAGCCGATGTCGACGCTGAGTGTAAGGTTGCTCGCTTCGGATTCAGCCTGCGACGTTAAGCTCACATCGTTCATAATATCGTCATTGCCGGCCCCGCCCAGGATGCCGCCCGTATCGGATACCGCCACGGTGCTTGCGTCTCCGTAGGCCGAGGTAGAACCGTCGTTGCTCGCTGGTGCTGCAGCCAGCACCGGGAGAGCGAGGCTTCCCGCCGCCAGGGCGCCGGTCGCCTTTTTACCGCCACCAAGGGGGGGCGAAACGGAGAAGGTCAGGACATCCGAATCCGCTGTGGCCTCTCCATATACGTCGATCCAGCCAGTTCCGCCTGTGCCTGCATTGATGATCACGTCGTTGCCTGTGTTTCCGGCAATTCCCACAGCGGTTGAAGCAGCCACGGTCTGGAATGTGCCTACGTCGAAACCAAACAGGTCGAAGGTTGGCTTGAGCATGAGTCCCATCATTTTGAGTTCTACGGAGGTCATGTTCGCCGAGGAGACCGCATCGGAGTCTATCGTCTGGTAGTTGATGACGAGGTTGTCATGCACTCCGCCCAGAATGCCCGCTGAGAAGGCATCGGCGATCGTGGAATCGTCCACCCGGGCCGCGCCCAGAAGTTCCACCATTCCCTGTTCTGTTGTGGCAGTAGCAGTCGAAACAGCAGACAGTGGTCCGTGATTCGATATGGTCTCTCGGACGGATGCCCACGCAGACGAGGTGCCCGCCAGGGTGTCGCCAGCAATGCCTACAGCTGTCGACGTTGCTGTCGTTCGTGCGTCACCGAAGCCATACACATCTGCCGGCACTTCCACTGCGCTGATTTGGGCTTGTTTGATCAGGGTCTCCGCGCTGGCGGTTGCGTTCACAGCATTGTTGTTCTCGACGTAATCTGGAGCAGTGCCACCCTCAATGCCGACCGCATCCGCAATGGCCTCGGTAGGAAAGAGTGTGGCGCCGAGATTGATCTGCATGACCACTTCCGCGATCTCGGCATAGGAAGTGGAGGTCGAGAGAAGCGATGCCAGATTCAGAAGCAGGTCGGCCCCATCACCACCACGCACGCCCTTGCTGGAGGAGTCTGAGGTTGTCCCGGCCACTTTCAGCGGTACGTAGGGGGCCTCTATCTTAGATGACGCATTCGTTGTGACGTTCGCGCCAACGGTGATCTGGTCGTCGCCGGCAAAACCGTCGATACCAGTGGCGGCTGTTGTTACATCCTCGTCAGACGTCGTCTCCAGGACCGAGTTGACGTCCACAGGCTGCCCACTGTGGATGCTATCATTCGCGCTCGTCCCGACAATTCCCGTTTTGGCGTCTTCGATGCCAGCAGCATCGGTACATCTCTGAAGGCCAGGAAAAAGCAGGAGAAAAAGAACCCACAGAGTGGCTGCGGCACGCAATCGTATCGGCGCCATATGCCTACGCCTCCAACAATCTGACTTTTTCCCCCAATAAGAATAATAATATCGAAAATGCGGAGACGAGTAAAGTGAATCCAATGGTACGATTTCCCATTTCCCATGTAGGAAGAGGTCCAGGAGGTACGCGTCTGCGTTTGGAGAAGGGGATTTGTCCGCATTCACAACCAGGCAGCGAAGCCGTCAGACATCTCACCCGATCGGCAAACACACAAGGACCCTCGATCGAAAATGCCCCAGCCCTGTCTGAAGACGCCGGGCACGGCCATTGAAAACGGTGTACATCAAATCGCCGTTTCCGGGCCAAGAACGAGGGTCGCCCAATTCAGACAGTGATACCGCGAAATGGGACTTTCGGGGCATTGTTCTGGGCTTCCCGTCGATAACCGCCTCGCCCCTTGGGTGGTGGACAGAGCACCCAATTGACAAGTCTTTTGCCCTCCGAAGCCATCTCGTCGAGCCATATAGGAACACCCATCGGAGAAACTGCTCTTCTCGCCCAATCTGCCTCGTTGCGTGCAGCGGCCGCATGAGCGCCGGATTTCTGGTGCGGTACCCAAAAGCATATATATGGGGTCTCCTTTTTTAACATGGCCTCGGCAGCGAGGTCCCGCGTCGAAGGCCATATCCTGAACGAAAAGACAGAGGTGAAAANNGGCTTTCGGACTACACGGACCTGATCGGCATGCTGGTCCCCGGCAACCGCAATCAGCAACATGCGGCCGCGTGCATCTTCTTCGAACTCAAGTGGGCGGACTCCATCGTGCCCAACCTCGCCTATCTGGAAACCAAGTACGCGATCTCCCGCCGTATCCTCCAGAGGGCCCGGGCCAAGCTGGCCCGGCTGGGGCTGATTGAGCACGTCAGCTATCTCAACAGCCGGTACGGTGGCCAGCATGGGTGGAAGTTGTCCAGCAGGTTCGAGACGGCCCTGCGGCAGTTGGCGGGCAGGTCCGCCGCCTTCCGGGACAGGACCGGTTCCCGGCACAAGGACGAGACGTTGCTCGTGTTCCTCGACAGCCATCGGGCCTGTGGGCGGTCTGGTTCAACGCGCGGAGCAGATAGAATATAAGGGGAGTTCCTTTGCCCCGGACATAGAGCAACAGCCGCACGAGAACCACCCGTGAGGTCCCAGATGCCAAGTATCAGGCTTCCATGTGAGTCTCTTGGCGCCGACGCATTGGCATTCGCCTTAGCGTGTGGCTCATCTTGCGGAATCGGCCTGTGCGCCACAGCCGGATATCATGTCTTCTCACCAAGCCTCGCAGGGCCAGCAGGAACGCCAGCACCGCCAGTGGCGCACCGACGATGAGAGTCCAATTCAGGCTCTTGGCGGCGGCCTCGGCAACGGGGCGAACAAGCTGTTCTCCGCCGATGTCCGCCACCCCGACTATTCCGTTGATGAAGGGGTCGGGGTTGCTGAGGAATGCGGCCACAACCGCAACTGCGGCGATAGATCCTTTGTTGTTCCACACCCAGTCGGCGGCCCCGTCGCCGTATTGGCCGATCGTATTGAGAACACGCTCTCGCTCCGGGATCTTGGCCAGCACCCCATCCTCTGCGAGCATGGCCAGCCGCCTTCCATTGCGTCCATTCACCGCCGCCAAAGCCCGGGTCATGGACGGGCCGTAATTCTCGATGAGGGGCTCGGCCATCTCTCCATGCCTGATCAGTGCCTCCGCTGCCTCGTCTCCATACTTGGTGAACAGCGCGAGGCTCTTGGGGCGAGACAGGATCCTGATCGCCTCGTTGCCTCGCCGGGCCATCAGTTTCAGAGCGGCCGGCTGGGCTTCTTCTCCTACTTCTTCAAGCACCCGCCACATGGGTCGGCCGACCTTCGTACTCGCATCCAGGACCACGTCATCACCGTACGTGGCGGCAAGATGCCTCAATCGCCTCGGCAGCATCCGGACGGTGGCCTCGCCCGCCTCTTCGCTTGCTTGGCGCCCGATCTTGCGTGCGATCAGATAGCGGCTGGCCCGATCCACACAGGTCATCAGATAACCTCTGCGGCCCTTGCCGACGACCGTATCGCCTTCCCAATCGCCGAGCCGCTGCCGTTCGTTGGCCTCTTTCGGACGGTCGTCGATCGATCGTTTTCCGAGGATATGGCCCTGGCGGGAGGGTTTGCCATAGGGCTTGCGACGAAGCTTGCGAGCGATGCGCAGGAAGGGACGGAACTGCCGGGCCCGTTGCGGATCCGCCCAGATCCAGCGATAGATCGTGGTGTGACTGATCGCCCGTCCTTCCAGGCGTGCGGGGGCATGGCGGTTCAGCCGACCGGCGATCTGCTCGGGCGACCAGCGGGCCTGTAGCCGGTCAGTGACATAGGCCATCAGGCTGGTATCGCCCGNNTCGCCTGCGGGCTTGGGCGAGGGTCTGGGCGGTGCCGGGCCCGTAGCGGCCGTCGACGTTGCGGTTCCGCCGGAGCTCCCGGCCGATCGAACTGCGATGACGCCCCAGGCAGCGGGCGATCTCCGCCTGGCGGTAGCCCTGAAACTGCATTCGATAGATGACATTTCGCTCGTCCATGGTAAGATGGTGATACGACATCGCGAGTTCTCCGTAGTCTGAAGTCCTTGAACAACTCCAAGCTACCGGATCGAGCTCGCGATGTCACTTCTATACCCCTGTTGCACTTACCATGTGAATTCGCCAGGGGAGCTTGTCTGACACAAGTCGCCATTTGCTGCGCCAACCCAGGACGTCTCGGGCGAATCGTGGGGTGTGTTTCTTGGCACTGTCAAAGAACAGTGTCAACGTGCCGAGATGCTCATCAATCGCCTGTTGCGACTCGGTATCGGCCCAATCCAGATGGGGTTGGGCAGGTTCGGCTACGGTCTTGCACACCTCGGGGGATGCCGGGACCGGAGCCGGAGGTGGGGCGGGCATGTTCTCCGGAAGCCGACGGTGAACCGGTACGCACAAAAGCGCTGCGGCTCCAATCGTCGTTGCCCACAGCAACGCCGCGTACCATGATACATAGGGTCTGAGCGACCGGACCTGGGAAAGCCGAATCTTGGTCATACAACATTCTCCCGCCTGAGATTGTATCCTGGCATCAGGACATGTTTCGATCGAGCAGAAGGTGCCCGTAGCTCGGTCGCTACGACTACACCTGTCGCATCATTCAAGATGCTCGACCTCGTAGCCCCGTTCCGCAAGATACGATGCGAGGATCGCTCGGTGGCACCGGTCGGCGGACTTCTCGGCGCACATCAGACAAAAGGGTGGCGGGACCCCGTGCAGGCGTTCCGCGAGAAGATCTCCGGCCCGCTCCATCAGATTCCGGTAGCGGCTCTGCCAGTCATCGAACGCCAGGAACAGATTGCCCAGCTCGACGAAGGAGAAGTACTGCACGCCGGCTCGGCTCAACCAGCCCTCAATGCCTTTGCCAGGCGTTCGTGCCCTGACGTATGTGCCCATGCTTGAACGGTCAGGCCGCAAACGGATATCTACAACGGCTCGGATGCCATTGCGCTTCAGCAGCCAAAGGAATTCATCCGGCTTTCTGCCTCCATAGCCAATCGTGTACAGCTTCATCATTGTCTCCTTGCTTAAGAAGGGCCCGTTATCAGTCACCATCATAATTGTACCCTCTCGTGGATGGCCTTGCTGTGATGTCCACTGACTGTCCAGTGATTTCTGGATGACAGGAGCACGCATTCGGGCCAGTGAAATATCATTGGCGAGTAATCTCTCACGCCGGTCGGAGCGTCAAGCACCGTTATAATGGAGCAAAGAGAACCATGACGCGGTTCTCGGCGGCAGGATTGTTGCCTATGGACTTACCCGCTGTCGAGTTGAGACCGGTTGGATGTTGAGAATGCCTGACGAATGGAGGACACGAACATGGCTGAAGAGAATAGCCCAGTCATAGACACGATTCGCACGCACCCAGGCTGTGCTTCAAATGGAAAGTCGTTCGACCACGTCGTCCGGGCGAAGCTGGCCAAAGGTGGATAGGCGCGCGTCCGAAATGGTCCCACTAGCGCTTGACAGGCCAGCAGCTCTCGGGATGGTCCCATTCTCGCTTGACAGGTACACGTGGTCCCAACGGCGGGATCAAGCTCGCTGGCATGGACAGGAATAGCGAGGAACCGTACCTCACTTAAGCCGGATTTGCCCATGGCGCTGTAGCCGTTGACGACTGTAATACGAACACATTGAGCGGCTACGCCGCCGAGACTGATTGTGGTGTTCGCGGTGTAGGCGTCCAGAGCCGAGGCCTGAGCCAACTCAACCTCACCCAAGCTGATCCACTCCTCTCCATCGGCCGAATACTCGACAAGGGCTGTTTTGATGCCAAAGCCCAGCATGAGTTCAAACTGTACATTATAGTTCCAGACCAAAAGCTCCTGTAGCTTGTGGACACGGTCAAACGCAAAGGTGATCGATATCGGCTTGTCGCCAACCGGGGAAGCAAGCCACATGTCGCTGCTCTCGACCGAATGTTCATCGTTCTCATTGAGACCGGAGCCATTTACGGTATTCTCGGGTCCAGCTCGGACGTCGGAGACCGCGTTGACAGCGCGCCATCCCTCCTCGTCCCACAGGGACCGGTAGCGGTACGTCGTCTGGACCCAATTCTGATTAGGTCCCAAATCCTCAGGGATCTCCCCCGGAGGCCCCCCTGCGGAGTCTGGATCGGGCTCTCCATATTTGAGGATCGGATTATTGTTCCCGGGGCAATAGAAAAGCTTTGGTTCGGTGATCAGTCGATGGCGAAAAAGCAGGCCGTGCGCCATGAAACCTCTCGTCTGGGGGTCATCCTGAAGGCCGCTGATTGAGCCGGCATAGCTCCCCGACCCCGGGCGATAGATCCATGTGACATGCCGGAAACTACCCCTCGTTGTTATTGGCATAAAGAACGCCGGCATAACCACAGGATTTCAGATGGGCGGCGCATGCCGTCCGACGGGCCTGATGCCGGGCCTTTTTCAGCGCGGGCATCAGAATCGCCATCAACAGCGCGACGAGAGCGATCACAACCAGGAGCTCGATCAGCGTGAACGCGTTCCTGTCAATACAGCCCGTAGTCCTCATGCTTCCTTTCCTCCCGGCCTGTCGCTCCCAATCCATCGGCACGTGCTGCAATAGGCTTTTCGCCTGTAGCGGATCGGTCAGATAGCAGGATTATAGGCAGAATAGGCCGAAATTCGCAGTAGAAATCTCCAGTCACTAGCCCGCATTTCCAGGATGCACGTGCGTCTTCGTGCCATCTCGATTCCTCCGTCGGTCTCCTGTCATGCATAACACGCCAATGCGAACGCCCTTCTGCAGCGACTCAATATACGAATCGGCCATCTTGCCACAGTGCGCCTTCGCCAGGGCACCGGGTTGGCCGACCAATTACGCCCTCTGGCATGGTTGTAATCTGTTGCATATCCGTTATGCTATGTCCTTATGTTTGAAGGACATTCTTCAGAAGGATCGGACCGGCACGGGGCAGCATTTGGAGATTGGAGTATCAAGAGAGCAGAAGTCAAATTGAGGTCCTATGTTCTTCCGTATCGACGCGAAATCGTTCTTACCGTCCTTTGTGCTGCATTTACCATTGGAACGAGCCTCTGTCTGCCGTTCATCGTTCGCCAGGTCATCGATGGCCTGACCGCAGGCACGCTGACCCATGCCGACCTGGCCGTTAACCTCTTGCTCTATGCCGGACTTTCCGTTCTCGCCCTGTGTTTCTCGTGTCAACTCCGCAAGATACCGCTGAAGCTTTCGCACCGGGCCGAGTTCGCATTGCGCAAGGATCTGTTCGATCACCTGACCCGGATGGATCAAGACTTTTTTTTTTTTTTTTCTAGCTAATTTTAGAATACTTTATATACTATTTAAAAGGTATTTATAAACATTTTAAAACCCATGTATATTTTTTTTTTTTTTTTTTGGAATCTCTTTGTTTACCTGGGCCAGGTGAGATTACAATTTTATCAGGATTGAGTTGATTAATTTCTTCAATAGTAATTTTGTCATTCCTTGCAACTATTATATCAGTTGTAAATCTGCCTATTAACTGAACAAGGTTATAAGTAAAGGAATCATAATTATCAATCATTAATATTTTCATCAATAACCTCAGCGTATTTTAAAGCGTTGACTAATGCAGCAGATTTATTCTTAATTTCCTTTGCTTCAAGTTCAGGTTTGCTGTCGGCAACAATACCGGCTCCGGCTTGCCAGAATATTTTCTTATCTTTTGAAAATAGAGTCCTTATTGCAATACATAAATCTAAGTTCCCTCCAAAATCTACGTAACCAATTGCACCAGCATAAACATTTCTTCTAAGATTTTCATAATCATTCAAAAGTTGAATTGCTCTTATTTTTGGAGCACCGGTTACTGTTCCTGCCGGAAAGCTCGCTTTTAAAGCATCAATACAATCTTTATTTTCAAGTAGTTCTCCTTCAACTCTAGAAACAATATGCATTACATGTGAAAATCTATGTACTTTCATTTCCTCAACAACTTTTACACTGTTATACTTGCAAACTCTCCCTAAATCATTTCTCGCAAGATCAACAAGCATTACATGTTCAGCTTTTTCTTTAGGGTCTGAGAGTAGTTCTATTTCATATTTTTTATCATCTGCTTCAGTGTTCCCTCGTTTTCTTGTCCCGGCAATAGGGAGGATTGCGGCTTTTCCATTTTTAACTTTTAGTAAATCCTCAGGGGAAGTACCGATTATCTTAAAGTCATTTTCAAATTCTATAAAATACATATAAGGGGAAGGATTGATAATTCTTAATGCACGATATACATTAAACGGATCACCATTAAACTCTGCATCAAATCTATTTGATAATACAATTTGAAAAACATCTCCTTCATAAATATTTTGTTTGCATTGTTTTACTTTATCGTAGAATAGGTCAATATTTTTTATCTCAGAATTTATGGTTGTTAAACCGAAGTTTGATTTATAATCAATACTTTTTGAGAGAAGTCCTTTTAGATTTTTGATTTTACTTCTAGCTTCATTATAAGTTTTTTCAAGATCACTATTTTCATTTAAATGAACATTACTAATTATAAGCACTTGGTGTTTGTAGTGATCAAAGGCAATTATATCATTAAATTCACCAAGAATGCTGTCCGGTGTATCAAGAGGATGATTCTCAGAAAAGTGAATTACGTCTTCAATTAATCCAACTGTTTCATAACCAAAATAACCAACTATACCTCCGGCAAAATCTGGTAGATTTTCATCTCTGTAGAATTTTTTGTTATGCAGTTCTGACTTCAAATAATCGAACAAATTTTGCTTTATAACTACTTCTTTCTGGTTTTGAGTAATTGTTAATGAATTTTCTTTTACTTCAATAATCTTTGTAGGATTTTTACCTATGAAAGAATATCTGGCTAATCTTCCAATACTTTCAACTGATTCAAGTAAAAAACTGTTTTTATGTTCTTCTCTTATTTTTAGATAAGCCAGAACCGGTGTATATAAATCGGCAGTTACTTTTTCATAAACTGGAATTACATTAAAT
>NPID01003587.1_pt1 | contig 16418 bp, 22 predicted proteins | sample 8637491 | NCBI WGS metagenome assembly NPID01 (sample SAMN07420843, study PRJNA396082) | bioreactor metagenome | isolation source: sample BA6 brine-fed electro-methanogenic bioreactor BA | place: Japan: Kochi | collected 2016-06-14 | reverse complement strand
CACCCCACCGGGGAGACACCTTCCCCGACGGGGCGCAATCCGCGCGGTGTTTCCCTGTATTCATCCAAGGAGAAACACCATGTCCGAAAACGCTTCCACGAAGTTCTTCGATCTCCACGTCACCGGCATCGGTTATCTCAACCGCGCCCGCGAGGTCCCGGTCCGCAGGGGCGAGCCCTTCCTGGCCGTGGATATCTCCGCGCTGCACGGCACCGCGGACCAGGTGGAGTACACCCGGTTCGACTGCCGCGTCTCCGGCGAGGAGGCGAAGAAGGTGGTCAAGGCGGCCATGAAGCACCTGCAGGCCGAGCGCAAGGTGCTGGTGGCCTTCAAGCTCGGCGATCTCTACGCCGAGACCTTCACCTACGGGAAGGGCGAGAAGGCGGGTCAGACCGGCGTCTCGCTCAAGGCCCGCCTGCTGCGCATCGACTGGGTCAAGGTGGATGGCGAGACCGTCTACTCCGCGCTCGCATCGTCCGATGCGCCGGCACAGTCCCCGGAGGATGACGGCGAACCCGCTCCGGTGTCCGGGCCGGAGGACTCCTCCGCCGGCGCGGCGGAGGGTGTCGCGGACTACCTCCCCGAGGAAGTGACGCTCGCGCGGGATGATCCCGACTTCGAGGCCAAGAAGGCACGACTGAAGGCGCAGGGCTACCGCTTCGACGGGCAGACCTGCACCTGGCGCCTGGCGGCCTGATGCCGTGAGACGGCGCCGGGGGGCACGCTCCCCGGCGCCGGGCTACTGCCGCGCTTCCACCAACCCCGCCGGGGTGCACTACACCCCGGTCCGGGGTGGCGTGTCCCCCGGCGTTCCCATCGAGGAGATTGCATGAACACCCAAGTCACGGTGTCTTTTGCCGGGCAGCCCTGCCAGCTGTCCTTCGCACGCTACGGCAACGGCCGGATCGCCCTGCGGCTCTTCACCCAGGAGGGTCCCATGGCCACGGCCACCGTCAACGTGCCCTGTCATCCGCTTGGTCCGAATGAGGTGCTCATCAAGGACTTCGCGGAAAACCGGGGCGTCCTGGAGGCGCTGGTCGAGGCCGGCGTCGTGCGCCGGACCGGCGCGGTATGCCGGGTCGGCCATGCCGAGGCGCATGTCTGCGACCTGCTCATCGAGCCAGCCGACCTGCACTGAATCCACATCGACCGTCCCGCCGGGGCTCGCTCCCCGGTGGGGCGTTTCTTCCCGGCGGCGTTTCCACGGCAATCGGGGAGACCAACCCATGATCAAGATCAGCGGTGCTGTCACCGTGAAGACCATCAACGGCCGCAACGGCCCGTTCAACGTCGGCAAGCTCGTCACCGAGGTGGGCGAGTTCTCGGTCAAGGAGGGCATCGAGGAGTTCGATCCCGGCCAGTACGAGGGCGAGTTCACCATCAGCCGCATCTACCAGGCGTCCTACGCCATCGGCGGGCGCTCCATCACCGAGGTGCGGGCCACGCTCGTGGCCATCGCCCTCACCGGTCTCGACACCACCACGGCCCAGGAGGAGGAGCCCCCGGCCGAGCCTGAGCCCGAGCTCCCGGCCACCGGGGTCCCGAGCGAGGACAAGGCACTCTTCGGCCAGCTGTGGCCGCTCGGCGAGAAGGTGAAGCTCGACCCCACGGTGGATCGGGAGATCCTGCGCCGCCAGGCCACCCGCCTGAAGGAGCTGGGCTACCGGTTCCAGCCGGTGGGCCGGATCTTCGTGAAGGGCGATCCGGACTGACCCCTGTCCCGTCCCCCCTCGGGGACGGGCCTTTCCACGGAACCTGGCGGGTCCGGATTCCGTGGAAAGGTTTTTCACCGTGGCCACTGCGGTTCAGTGGCACCCGTCAAGCACCTCCGGATCGGGCAGAGGTGCGGGCCTTCGGGCCTCGATCCTTCTTCGACGCTTCTTCAACCCCGCCGGGGCGCACCGCACCCCGACTGGGTCCGGTGTCTCCGGCCCACGTTCCGGGAGCATCACCATGAGCTCATCCATTCCCGACGCCATGCGGCGTCTTCCGCTGGCCGCCCTGAAGCCCCGGGGTCGCCGGGCCTGCTTGGCCGATCTCGGCGGGCGGCGCTATGCGATTCGTTTTCACGTCAACGGCACTGTCCGCGTGCGGGCGGTGGCCACCCTTCACTGAGGAGGAGTAGGTCATGGATATGCAGACCGAGTTTCACGAACTGGACGACTACACCCTTCGCGAGCGCCGGTTCCTCGCCGCATGGAAGCGGGGTGTGGCCCTCGCGGGCGAGTCCTACTTCCATGTCACCTCCGCCTCGGTGGAGGAGGCCATCAACAAGAACCAGCTGCGGCCGGACTGGCAACGCATCGAGCACGCCATCGGTGTCATCAGCCGCGGCGAGGCGGCCTTTCTCGCCGCCATGTACAGCTTCTTCAACGCCGAGGATGGACAGGCGCTGCTGGTCCGCGCCGGGTTCCCGAACCTCTGTGATGTGGCATCGAAGCTTGACCCGCCTCGAGCCGAAGTCATCGCGGAACTGTTCCTCACTTACCCAGGCTGGTAGGGCATCGTCATGGACTCCAACGGAATTCAGGCCGGCGTTGCCTATGCGTGGTCGCAGGCGGGTGCCGATGCGTGCGTCGAGGTGATGCGTACGTATTGTCCCGAGGGCGACATACGCGTGGCCCGGACCCTCGTGCCCGACGAGCTCGGGCGCCTTGAGTCAGCCTACGTCATCTTCCCGTTCAGCTTCAGCAGGGATGTGCCCTACTAGCAGCTGAACGATTCACCAACCCGCCGGGGTGCTCACCCCGGCGGGTGGCGGCCCCGGCGCTTCACCGAGGAGGCAACACCATGCTTCAGCTATCCGGAGTGCCGGGCATCTTCTGCGACGCCCACCTGATCGACGACGGCGTGCCGCGCTTTCTCTCCCTCTGGGGCCGTGACACGGCGCTGCAGGAGTTCTTCGCCCGGCTGTCGGTATCCGAGAGGGAGGGCGGCCTTCGCTCCTTCCGGATCGGGCAGTGTGGCCAGGACGGGGCGTGCCTGGTCTCGTCCGTCGACGCTGATCGGCTGGTCAAGACCACGGCCCGCCGGAGCGGTACGGTCTTCGGCGAACTTGTTCACGCCTGGCTTTATGACCGCCTGGCCGTGGAGCCCGACCGGGCCAACGGCCGGGCCCTGCTGCTCCACCGGGATGAGCCGGAGGCGCGCATCGAGGAGCGGCTGTGGGCGCTGGTCCGGCAGACCCTGTGGGTTCCGGTGCTCGAGCACTGGAGCGCCGAGCTGCTGGCGCTGTGCCGGGAGTATGGCTGGATAGAGCGGCTGCCCGGCTACCAGGTTGGCGCCTGGCGGCTCGACCTGTCCGATCGCGAGGCGGTGGAGATGCACGTCTCCCGGCTGGTGCGGATCGGGCGCCTGACGCTGGAGCCGGAGGCGACGAAGTCCGCCGCGGCCTGATGATCACCGCCCACTCCGTACGCGGGGTGGGCCCCTTTCACGATTTGGACAAGGAGCAACGTCCATGCGCAAGACCAATGTGGAGCGGATTGTCGATGTAATGGAGTTCTCGGCCTACGGTGCCCTGTCGCAGGTGTTCGTGGTGGATGCGGTGGTCAAACACGCCGAGGTCGTGGCGAAGGCCACGCCCGACGAGCTGGCCGCGATGGAGGGAGGTCCGGTGTCCCCCGCGGCGTGGCAGGGCGTGGCCCGCGAGATCGCCGGCAAGATGGCAACCTATATGAAGCCATCGCCTTGACGGCATGCCCGTCCCCCTCGCCGGGGGACGGGCCTTTCCCTGGCGCCTGGTCTGTTCTGACCGGGTTCCGCGGAAAGGCTTTCAACCGTGGCGACTGCGGTTCAGTCGCGCCCTCGAAGCGTCTCCGGATCGGGCAGAGGCGCGGATCCCTTGGGGTCTCGATCCATCCTTCCACCGTCCTTTCTTCAACCCTGCAGGGGACACACCTCCCTGCCAGGGGCGAGGTGTGTCCTGGTTTCAGTTCCACCAAGGAGACACGCCATGTCCATGATCACACTGTCCAACGACCGGCTGATGCGGGTCGCTCCCTCCATCTTCGCGGAAGCGCCCCACCATAAGGTGTCCGGCCGCTACGGCTTCGTACCGACCATCCAGGTCATCGAGGCCTTCCGCCAGCAGGGCTGGTACCCGGTTCGTGCCCAGCAGACCCGGGTGCGGGACGAGGGGAGGCGGGAGTTCACGCGCCACCTGGTGCGGTTCCGCCAGTCTGATCGGCCCATCCAGGTGGGTGACTCCGTCGCCGAGTTGGTGCTGACCAACAGCCACGACCGCAGCTCGGCCTACCAGCTGGATGTGGGGCTGTTCCGCCTGGTCTGCTCCAACAGGATGGTCTGTCCCATCGGGGAGTTCGGCGGCATCCGCGTGCGCCACGGCAAGAACGTGGTGGACGACATCATCGAGGGCTCCTACGAGCTCATCGAGGAGGTGCCGCGGATCGCCGCCTCGGTGGATCAGTTCCGCTCCACCCGGCTCGACGAGCGGGAGGAGGCGTTGTTCGCCGAGGCGGCTCTCGAGGTGCGCTACGGGGAGGAGTGGTCGCAAAGCAGCCCCGTGCGCCCCGTCCAGCTCCTGGAGGCGCGCCGCAGGGATGACGCGGGCGCCGATCTCTGGTCCGCCTACAACCGGGTGCAGGAGAACCTGCTGAAGGGCGGCATCCGGGGCCGCTCCCGGAGCGGCCGCCGGATGCGAACCCGGGCGGTCAACTCGGTGACCGAGGATGTTCGCCTCAACCGCGCCCTGTGGCGACTGGCCGAACGGTTCGCCCAGCTGAAGGCTTCATGAGCAGGGACCGGGGGTTTACCGAAGTCATCGGTGAACCCCCGGAATCTACCCACCCATTCCCGGCCAGAGTGGTTGGCCAGAGGGCTCATGTTTGAGCTGCCAAGCGAGGGGAATGGTATGGCTGTAAGCCCTATTCGTAATGGCTCCAGAGGCGCAACACCTTGACGGTCTTCTCCGTATCCAGCACCTGATAAACGAGCCGGTGCTGGATATTGATGCGCCGGGAATAGGCGCCCGCCAAGTCGCCAATGAGTTTTTCAAAGGGAGGCGGGTTCTGGTAGGGGTTCTCGGTGAGGACGGCCAGAAGCTCTTGCGCCTTGGATTTGAGTCCGGCGGCTGCGAGTTTCTTTGCGTCCTTTTGCGCCTGCTTGGTGTAGACGATGCGCCAGCTCACCAGTCCAAATCCTGGTCGCACTCATCAACAGGGGTTTCCATCCCCTCTCGAATCGAATCACGCATTCCCGGGACCGATAGCAGGAACAGCGTCTCCTGAATCGCATTCCAGTCCTCCTCGGCGACGAGAACCGCGTTGTTTCTCTTGCCAGAAATCACGAGAGGTTGGTGGGACGCTGCCGTCTCATCAATGAGTCGATAGAGCTTTGCGCGAGCTTCACTGGCCGTAATGGCAGTCATGGGGCATCTCCTGGTTACTCTGATGTATATGGTACCGAAATACGTACGTACGTCAAACGGTACGAAAGATCTCGGCAATATGGATTCCAGAGTCTGGGTGTTTAGTCCTGTGGCGTGAGAGACCACGGTTTCCAACCCTGGCCGCGTGGGTATCGCGGCGTCTCGAAAGCACCTTCGGACCGGGAGGAGGTGCGGGTCTTCAGGCCTTGGTCCAGCTTCAAATCTGTCTTCAATCCCGCCGGGGAAACGCTCCCCGGCCGGGGCGCCTCCCGGCCTGTTCTGCACGGAGGTGTCCCATGTCCAACCCTGTCTCCATCATCGAGCTGTCCGATGATGAGGTCATCAACTACGCCTGCCGGGTGCTCGAGAAGCGCCTGAGCTACCGGGCGGACGGCAGTGTCGTGATTGGAAGCCCCGCGGACTCCCGGCGCTTTCTCACACTCAAGCTCTCCGAGCGGGAGCGGGAGGTGTTCTCGGTGCTGTTCCTCGATAACCGGCACCGTCTCATTGCCTACGAGGAACTCTTCTTCGGTACCATCGACGGCGCCTCGGTTCATCCGCGCGAAGTGGTCAAGGCGGCGCTGCGGCACAACGCCGCGGCGCTGATCGTGGCCCACAACCACCCCTCGGGAGTTCCCGAGCCGAGCACGGCGGACGGCAACATCACCCGGCGGCTGCGCGATGCGCTGGCGCTGGTGGATGTCCGCCTCCTCGACCACCTGGTGGTGGGCGGCATGGAGGTGGTGAGCATGGCCGAGCGCGGTCTCGTCTGAGGAGGAGTCCATGGAGCGTGTTATCGACCCGCAATGGCGGGCGTGCCGTATCTGCGGCCGAAAGCACATCCTGGCGGGCCATCCGGGCCAGGAGGCGGCCCAGGAGCAGCGGTGCCTGCTCCGCTCAACCAAAGGCGGTATCGACTGGTCCCAGCATGGCTGGGGTAACGCCTTTCGACGCCAACGATAGTCAAGGGATCCCGGCCGGACAAGTCTCGCCGGGATTCAACCATCCACTCACCCCGCGGGGAGTCGTGCGCTCCCCGTGGGGCGCCGTCTCCCCGGGCTTTCAACGACACAGCCGAGGAGAAACTCATGGCTCTCATGTTTCAGCGCCTGGCGCGCAATTTCATCAAGAACGGCTATTTCCCGACTGACGAGGCGACCCTCGAGCGGATTCTGTCGGCGCTGCAGCCGGCGGACGCCCCGATGCGGATTCTCGATCCCTGCTGCGGGGAGGGCACGGCGCTCGCCGAGACCGCCCATCATCTGGGTGCTTTGGGCGAGGGCGCGGTGGAGTCCTTCGGCGTGGAGTATGACGCCGAGCGGGCTTGGCACGCCAAGTCCCTGCTGGACCGCTGCATCCATGGCGATCTCATGGACACGGTGGTTCAGCCCCGGCAGTTCGGCCTGTTGTGGCTCAACCCGCCCTACGGCGATCTGGTCGCCGACCAGGCCGCCGCCTCGGCGGCCAAGTGGAAGGGGCGCAAGCGCCTCGAGAAGCTCTTCTACGAACGGACCGTCGGGACGCTCCAGTTCGGCGGTGTCCTGGTCCTGATTGTCCCGGGCTATGCCCTCGATGCGGAGTTCGCCGGTTGGCTCATGCGCCATTTCACGCGCCTGCGCGTCTTCCGGGCCGCCACCGACCGCTTCCAGCAGGTGGTGGTGTTCGGGGTCCGCAAGCGGGTGGATGGTGCGGTGGATGCGGAGACGCGCGAGCTGCTGGCGGCGGTGGGCAAGGGTGACGTCATGGCCCTGCCGCTGCCCGGGTCCTGGATGGATGCGCCCTGCCGCGTGCCGCCGGCGCCCCGCGGCGAGCCCCGCTTCTTCACCGTGCGCCTGGACGCCCGCCAGCTGGCCGAGGAGGTGGCGCGGAGCGGCCCGACCCTGTGGGATCGCTTTGGCATCACCTTCCAGGCGAACGCCAGGGAGCACCGGCGGCCATTGCGGGCCCTGTCCCGCTGGCACCTGGCCCTCGCGCTGGCCGCGGGTCAGATCTCCGGCGTGGTCCGCTCGAAGGACGGGCGGACCTTCGTGGTCAAGGGCGACACCCACAAGGAGAAGGAGGTGAAGGTGGAGACCGAAGTGAACGAGCGGACCGGAGCGGTCACCGAGACCCGCATCCACACGGACCGGTTCGTTCCCGTGATCCGCGCCATCGACTTCACCGTGGGGAGCCCCATCTACAGCCGGATCCTGACCATCCAGTGACGGAGGGCGAGACGATGAAATATGTCATTCAGTACGAACTGCCCTACACGCACCGGGTGCAGGTGGGCATCGAGGCCGCTGACGCCGAAGCCGCGGTGGCCAAGGCGGAGCGGCTGTTCAATGAGGGTGAGATCTGGCAGGACACGGCGGCGGTTCCCTTGCTCTTCGATGACTTCGAGGAGCAGGGCGACTCGGGCCAGGTGTTGTCCTTTACCGTGGAGCAGGCGCTCGAAGGCACAACGGAATGGCCGGCGCCGGATTCCAGTGTGAAGGCGATCCGCCGGCAGAAAGCCGCCTTCCGGGCGGCCGCCCTGCTGGTGGAGGCCTACCGCCGTGGCGAGGATCGCGGCGGCTCGGTGGACTGGGCCGATGTGGATGAGGCCCTCGAAGCGGCGCTGGATGCGATGCCGGAGCGTTGACATCCCGCCCGTCCCCTGCGGGGGACGGGCCTTTCCCCGGAGTCTGGCCGGACCGGGCTCCGCGGAAAGGCTTTCAACCGTGGCGACTGCGGTTCAGTCGCGCCCTCGAAGCACCTTCGGATCGGGCGGAAGTGCGGGCCCCTCGGGGCCTCGATCCATCTTTCACACTCCTTCAACCCTGTCGGGGAACACCGCCCCGCCAGGGGACCGGTGCGTCTCCGGCTTTCTTCAGGAGCAGCACCATGAACAAGGAGACCATCAAGGCCTTCATCGCCTGGCTGGAGTCCGCGACGCTCGAGGAGATGCGGAATCGCCAGACCTTCATCACAAAGCACCTGGCGGATATCCGGACGCCGGAAGGCAGGTCGGACGCTAGGTTGGCGCTTCGTCTGATTGACGAGGAGCTGCTGGCGCGGATGGAACTGCAGGGGCCTGCCCCGAACGAACCATCTTCAGCGGCGGGGCAGGGGACTTGAGGGGAGCGGCAAGCGCCTCGAGGGTCTCGATGCCCTCGCCCCGGAACAGCGCCTCCAGGAGCGCCTTTTCCAGTACGGCACGGCCACCCTCCATGACCACCAGGTTGTGCTCTTTCAGTCCCATGTCGGCAGCGTAGTTCACTGCCGGTTTTCACTCAACCCTGCCGGGGATCACACCACCCCGCCAGGGGTGTGGTGTATCTCCGGCTCCATACGAGGAGCTGCGCCATGCAATCCGCTTACATCTACGAGCAGGACCCCGGACACGGCTGGCTTCATGTCCGGAGGGCCGAGATCACACGCCTGGGCATCGCCCGGGAGATCACCCCGTACTCGTACCAGCGAGGTGACCTCGTGTTTCTCGAGGAGGACTGCGATCTCTCCACGTTCATGCGCGCGAAGGAGGCTGCCGGCGAGCCGGTGACCTTTGAAGAGCGCCATGTGGAACACACATCGATTCGCGGATACGACGCCTACCGTCCGACCGCCTAGCTCCAAGTTGGCGAGACTAGAAACCTAGAGCGCTGTTCGCGCTCCCCATCCACATCCCCGCCGGGGCACACACCCCGGAAGGGGTGGCGTGCCCCCGGCTTCTTCTCAACCGTTGGAGGCACACCATGGGCAACATTGAAAACATCCTTCCCCTGTCGCAGTTCGTCGAGGACTTCGGCGATGGGCTTCTCGAGGCCGTCGCCCGTCAGAACCCGCCTGTCTATGACGGGCAGCCGGATCCCTTCCGGGACCTGGTGATGGAGGGGCTGGCCCGCCAGCCGTTTCCCTCCCAGCGCGAGGCGGTGCAGGCCGCGGTGAGGCTCCTGGCGGACGCCAACGAGCCGGCCGCGGTGATCAACGCCGAGATGGGGACCGGCAAGACGATGATGGCCATCGCCACGGCGGCGGTCATGCATGCCGAGGGGGCCCGTCGGTTCCTGGTGATTGCACCGCCGCACCTGGTCTACAAGTGGCGGCGCGAGATCCGGGAGACCATCGCCGGGGCCCGTGTCTGGGTGTTGAACGGCCCGGACACCCTGCGCAAGCTCATCACCCTGCGCGGGATGGTGGGCGCCCCGGCAAGCGACGCACCCGAGTTCTTTGTTCTGGGCCGGGTGCGGATGCGCATGGGGTTCAACTGGAGGCCGGCGGTGGCTACTCGACGCTATCACCTGCGCAAGTCCACCGAGGAGGGCAACGGAGGTGCCCGGTCGTTCGTGCAGACGGTGGAGTACGCCGCCTGCCCGGACTGCGGGGAGGTGCTGCGGGACGGGGAGAACAACCCGGTTCCCCGTGGCAGCGTCCCGGACGACGCCCGGCGCCGCTGCGCCTGCGGGGCGGCTCTGTGGACCCTGGTTCGTCCGGGCCGCGCCAGCAGTCCCCGGGACCGGGTGCGGGCGGCCCTGCTGCAGATCCCGACCATCGGGAAGAAGTCTGCGGAGCGGCTGTTGGCTACCTTCGGGGAGGCGGCGCTGGAGGAGATGCTCTCCGACAACCTCTACGAGTTCGTCAACCTCATGGACGGGAATGGCGAGCTGGTCTTCGGGGACCGGCAGGCGGCGCGCATCGAGCGCCGGCTCGCCACCCTGGAGTTCGGCTTCGGGCAGGGGGGCTACCAGCCCACGGAGTACATCAAGCGCTATCTGCCGCGGGAGTTCTTCGACCTGCTCATCGTCGACGAGGGGCACGAGTACAAGAACGAGGGCTCGGCCCAGGGCCAGGCCATGGGCGTGCTGGCGAACAAGGTCCGCAAGGTCCTGCTGCTCACCGGAACCCTCATGGGCGGCTACGCCGACGATCTCTTCTTTTTGCTGTGGCGGATCATGCCCCGGCGGATGGTGGAGGACGGGTTCCGGCCCAACGGCCGCGGCAGCCTCGGCTCGGCGGCCATGGCGTTCATGCGCGCCCATGGGGTGCTCAAGGACATCTACAGGGAGTCGGAGGGTGAGGCGCACCGTACCGCCCGCGGCAAGCGGGTGACGGTGCGCACCGTCAAGGGGCCGGGTTTCGGGCCCCAGGGCATCGCCCGCTACGTGCTGCCCTTCACCGTGTTCCTGAAGCTCAGGGACATCGGCGAGGGCATTCTGCCGCGCTACGACGAGCGCTACGTCGAGGTGCCCATGGCGCCGGAGCAGGTGAACCGCCATCGCAATCTGGAAGCGACGCTGACCGCGGAGCTGAAGGAGGCCCTGCGCAAGGGGGACAACAGTCTTCTCGGCGTGGTGCTCAACACCCTGCTGGCCTGGCCGGACTGCTGCTTCCGGGAGGAGGCGGTGAAGCATCCCCGCACGCGGGCCCTGTTGGCCTTTGCCGGGTCAGTGTTCGGGGAGACTGAGCCTTCGCCCAAGGAGGAGGCGCTCATCGAGCTCTGCCGCCGGGAGAAGGCCCGGGGCCGGCGGGTGCTGGCCTACACGGTCTATACCGGCACCCGGGACACCACCGCCCGTCTCAGGGCGCTGCTCTCCGCGGCGGGGCTCGAGGTGGGAGTGTTGCGGGCCTCGGTGGACACCGCCCGGCGGGAGGACTGGATCATGGAGCAGGTGGATCGGGGGATTGATGTGCTCATCACCAATCCCGAGCTGGTGAAGACGGGCCTCGACCTCCTGGACTTCCCGACCATCGCCTTCCTCCAGACGGGCTTCAACGTCTACACCCTGCAGCAGGCCGCCCGGCGCTCCTGGCGTATCGGCCAGAAACAGCCGGTGGAGGTGGTCTTCTTCGGTTATGAGGGGACGGCGCAGACCGCCTGCCTTACCCTCATGGCCCAGAAGATCGCCGTCGCCCAGTCCACCTCCGGGGACATGCCGGAAACGGGCCTCGAGGTGCTGAATCCGGACGGGGACAGCATCGAGGTGGAACTGGCGCGGCAGCTGGCCGCCTGAATGGGTATTCAGGGCCGCCTTCGGGCGGCCCTCTTTCTTGGCAGGGCAGCAGGGCGGGGCGCGCAGCGCGCGAGCCCCGCTAGGCTGCCTCGATCTCCAGGTGCACCCGCCGGCCGAGGGCCGTTGCGATGTTCACCAGTGCATCGAGCGAGAAGCGCGATACACGCCCGCGCAGCAGGTCATTGATGCGCGGCTGGGTGACGCCGCAGTGCTCGGCCGCCTCGGCCTGCTTCCAGTCGTTGGCCTTGATGATCGCGGCGATCTGCCGCATCAGCTCGGCCCGTGCTTGAAGATTGGCGGCCTGCCCGGGGGTATCGGCGACAGCGTCCCACACGCTGCTGAAAGTCTCGACGTTGCTCATTGGGCGCCTCTAATCAGGTCGCTATATCGGTGTCACGCCCGTCCTGCTATGCCGCCTCGGTCTAGGCGGCATCTTCCCGCAGCGTGCGCACCGGCGGCTGCTCGTGTTGCATGGCCTGCCACAGATCATAGTTGGCCTGCATGGCGAGCCAAGCGCGAGCCGTGCTTGCGCCGGCCTTTTCGAGTCGCACGGCCAGGTCCGGGCTAATGCCGGCCTTGCCGTTCAGCACACGCGACAGCGCGACACGCGACATCGAAAGGCGTTCGGCCGCCTCGGTCACGGACAGACCCAGCGGGGCGATGACTTCCTCTTTGAGGATTTCGCCGGGGTGCGGAGGGTTGTGCATCATGGTTCGGCTCCTCAGTGGTAGTCGTGGTAATCAATCAATTCGACATCAGATCCGGCGAAACGGAATGTGACCCGCCAGTTTCCGTTCACCCATATCGACCAGTGTCCTTTCAAGTCACCCTTGAGCGGGTGCAGCTTGAACGATGGCATGTTCATATCGTCCGGTCCGGCGGCAACCTCCAAAAGTCCGAGGATGTTTCGGAGTTTCTTGGCGTGAGTTGCCTGAATGCCACGTGTCGATCCGTTGCGGTAGAAGGTCTCGAGGCCCTTGTGCCGGAATCCAATGATCATGGATCAAGTGTATCGCGTAACGATACGCGCCGCAAAAAGTCGCTGATGGGCGAGCCACCAGCATATGGTCTCGATCCCTCCGGTAGCGCGGCATCCGGGTGGTATGCTGTAATAACTGCTGAGGAATGTTTCCTGCTGCGACTGCTTTCCACATCGTCCGCCCCGGGTGCTGTGGAAAGCGGTTTCACCCGTGGCCACTGCGGCACCAGTGGCGCCCTGCCGGCTTTGCGCTGGCATCAGAAGCCTCTCCGGGCCGGGGAGAGAGGCGGGCCTTCGGGTCCCGGCCCTGCGGTCCCTTCCTATAACGACAACGTGTGCTGAAGGTCCGAGGGACCTGCTCCATCCCGCGCCGGCCGTGAACCGGCGCTCTTTCTCTTTCTCCATCATGAGCCTGGTCGTGGCTGGCGGGTCGGCTCGTGGCCTTCCCGGGGTGGGTGCTGAGTTGCGCCGCTCCCGGGAAGGCCATGGGCCTTCGTCCTATCTCGCCGGTCGCCCGTCGCCGGAGAACGGCGGTGCCCCTTTGTGCGGATGACCGCGCCCGGACGATCAGGACCTGACGCCCCCGGCTACAGGTCGGCAATGTGCAGGAAGCCATACGGGAGGGCTTTCGGGCCGTTGCAGGGGCTTATTCCTCATCTGTGTCCGCGCCACAATCCAATGCTCGCGGACACCACCCATACACCCACACTTCGATATCGAGAGGTTCTCGCTTGGCGAGTGGCCTTTCCTGAGGATCCAGAGAGTCCTGGATTCTCTGGAAAGGTGGCTCCAACCGTAGTGGTTGCTGAAGGGGGGTTAGTTGGGCGGTGGCCCGCACAGCGATGTGGATGTGTTGAAAGCGACACGGCTCCAGGAATTTACCTACTGTAGTGCTATATTTTTCAGGTTGGGAAATACATCCGCTCTGGAAGCCGCCACATGCTTGGATATGGATTGTCGAGTCTGCGAGGCCGCATCATCCTGCTAGTGTTGTTCACGGCAAGCATCCCCTTTACTGCGGCCGTGATTCATGGCCTGGGTGACCGCCAAGTGGATGGGCAGATAGCAAGGGAAATGGCTCTGACCACAGTGCGCCATGCGGCAGCCGCTGAAGTTGCGTTCATTAACGGTGCGCAACACCTGCTTTCCGTCCTCGCGCGCATCCCTGCACTCAATGGCGAAAGTATCTCGGATTGCCGTGATCAACTGACTGCTCTGCTCCAACCTGGCACGCCCTTCCTAAACTACGCCATCATTCAAGCAGATGGTGAGGTCACCTGCAGCGCTATGGAGATGACCCGGCCAGTGAATGTAGCCGACCGGTCTTATTTTCAGCGCGCCATGGTAAGCCACAGTTTCGCTGTCGGTGATTTTCAGATCGGTCGTATCGTTGGATCTCCTGGCTTGGGAGTGACCTTACCAATACTTGATGCCCAAGGTGAGGTGAAGGCGCTTGTTTACGGCTTCCTCAGTCTGGCCTGGATGAAAGATGTCCTGGCCAATGCCGAGTTGCCACCCGATTCAACCCTGACACTTCTGGATAGCCAGTACACGATACTCACTCGCTATCCTGAGCGACCTGGGTGGGTGGGTAGGAGAGTTGCCGACAGCCCCCTGCTGAAGGCCATAGCCACTTCCGATGGTAATTCTGGGACGGTTGATGCCATGGGTCTTGATGGCGTCCCACGGCTTTTTGCCTATACACGCCTGGTGCATCTTCCTGGAACGACTGATATCTACGTCACCATCGGGATACCCGAGGCTGCCGCCTATGCCGAGGCCGATGCCTCGCTCAGAGCGCATTTGTTGTTCCTGTCCGCAGCCATGTCACTGGGCCTGCTCGCTGCCTGGTTGAGCGGTGAACGGCTGGTGCTGCGCCCAACCCGGCGACTGGTTGCAGCCGCTCAACGCCTTGCTGCAGGTGATCTCACCACCCGTGTTGGTTCGGGTGGTGAGAAAAGCGAGTATGGCCAGATTGCCAGGGCCTTCGACCAGATGGTGGACGGGCTCGAGAGCCGGGATCGGGAGGCGCGCGCGCACCTTCAACGCAGTGAACGCCTGAACCGAATGTACAGTGTGGTAAGCGCAATCAACGGGACGATCCTGCGCATCCGCGAGCCGGAGTTGTTGTTGCAGGAAGCCTGTCGCATTGCTGTTGAGAAAGGGGGTTTCCGCCTGGTCTGGGCCGGATTGCTGGAGTCGGAGACAGGAGATATTCTGCCGGTGGCCCATGCGGGTAATCCGGGTGACTTTTTGGGTGGGCTAAGCGCTCCACTGAAGCCGGATTCTCAAGAGAGTACTTGTCTCTGCACACGGGCTCTGCGCAATGGGAAACCGACCCTATGCAACGACATCGAGAACGACCCATGTAATCCCCATTGGGGTGAGCAACTCACCGGTATGGGCCTGCATTCGGCGGTCGCATTTCCCTTGGTCAGCGAAGGCCAGATAGTAGGGGTCTTTTGCCTCTATTCACCACAGCCCCATTATTTCGACAAAGAGGAACTGCGTCTGCTGACCGAGGTGGCTGCCGACGTCGGCTTAGGGTTGGAGTATTGCGGCAAGGATGATCGACTCCATCACTTGGCCTACTTCAACCCGCTCACAGGTTTGCCCAACCAGTCCCTGTTCGAAGATCGTCTGGGGCAGCTGACCGCCCGAGCCAGCCATACCGACCGCCACACGGGGGTGGTCATGCTTAATATACTTGGATTCCGGCGCATCACCGATACTTTTGGCCGTCATGCAGGTGACAAGCTGCTCCAGGAAATGGCCGGCTACCTGCGATATGCAGTGCGTAGTGGTGACACGGTGGCTTATCTGGGGGGTGACCGATTCGGTATCATCCTCGCAGATCTTGCTCGGCCGGATGATGCAAGACTGGTGGTGAACCAGCTGCTGGCCGCTTGTCCGAAGATGGTAATTGTAGGTGAAGATGAGATTCTTCTGAAAATAAGCGCTGGCGTTGCCATCCATCCTGCGGATGGAAACGAGCCAACAGGACTGCTACAGGCGGCCCAGCTCGCCCTGCGCAGTGAGAGTATCATAGAGGGCGGCACCGTGGGCTTCTATGCACCTGAAATCGATGCCAAGATGCAGGAGTTCCGACGTATCGAGCAAGCACTGAATCATGCCATAGAGCGCCAGGAACTCGCCCTGCACTACCAACCGGTGGTGGAGATGGCTTCTCGCCGTGTCATCGGTTTTGAGGCGCTCGCACGCTGGAATAATCCAGAGCTCGGGGCAGTGTCGCCAGCCAGCTTCATCCCGGTGGCGGAAGAAACAGGTTTCATCCTGTCCCTGGGAGAATGGGCTATCGAGACTGCCTGCCGTCAGCTTATTACCTGGCAGGAACATGGGCTTCTAACCCCTCGTACTGCTATCAATGTCTCGGTCAAGCAACTGCTGGATGTGAACTTCCTGCAGCGGGTGGAGGCAATTCTCGATGCAGTCGGAGTGAACCCGGATGCTATTGCACTGGCTCTTGAAATTACTGAGAGCACCCTGATGCACAAGGTGTCGGAGTCTGCAGTGGTCCTGCGTAAGTTGAAGTCGCTTGGTTTCCAGATCTATATCGACGATTTCGGTACCGGCTACTCATCACTGGCCTACCTCCACAAATTGCCTGTGGACGTGCTGAAGATTGACCGCGCCTTCATCCAGGACATCGCCACCAACACGGAGAGTGTTTCTATCGCGCGGTCTATCATCGCACTTGCGAAATCCCTGGGCATCTCGACCATCGCTGAAGGCATCGAAACCGAAGAACAGTTGTCAATTATTGCAGAGCTTGGCTGTGGTTCCTTTCAGGGTTACTTGTTCAGTCCAGCTGTGGATGCTGATAGGGCGGCTGAATGGATGGCGACAAATAGGACACCAAACCAATAGCTTAAGCGTATTAGTTCAGATGTAGATCATAGAAAAATGATAATAATGATCGACTTGGGCGATTAATGGAGGGGGGATCGCGCCATGACGACCACGCTTCACAAATTTGTACTTCACGTAATACAGAAACATCCTGGCGGGCAGGCTTTCCTGCACAGCCCGTTCCGATTACGCCAACAAACCTACAGCG
>NPID01003966.1_pt1 | contig 16478 bp, 10 predicted proteins | sample 8637491 | NCBI WGS metagenome assembly NPID01 (sample SAMN07420843, study PRJNA396082) | bioreactor metagenome | isolation source: sample BA6 brine-fed electro-methanogenic bioreactor BA | place: Japan: Kochi | collected 2016-06-14 | reverse complement strand
AACCATGTAACCATGTAGCCATATAACAATATAACAATATTAAACCTTCCCCTATCCCTTAAGAAATAAGCTCTCCCTTTGCCTGCCTACTTTATTTCAAGCAATATCGGGCAATGATCTGAATGATGGGCATCGGGGAGGATGAGGGCGCGTTGGAGGACCTTTTCCATGGATTGGCTGGCCATGTGGTAGTCGATGCGCCAGCCGAGGTTTTTGGCGCGGGCATTGGCACGATAGCTCCACCAGGTATAATTGTGCGGCTCTTCGTTGAAATGACGGAAGGTATCGATAAAACCACTGTCGATGAAATTTCCGATCCATTCCCGCTCTTCCGGCAGAAATCCCGAGTTTTTGGCATTGCGCACCGGGTCGTGAATGTCGATGGGTTTATGGCAGATGTTGTAATCGCCGGAAAGGATCAATCGGGGCCGTTCTTTTTTCAGCGCATCCACATACTTTTGGAAATCATCCAGCCATGTCATTTTAAAGGCCTGTCGTTCGTCGCCGCTCGAACCTGAAGGGTGGTAAACGCTTACGATGCTCAGATCACCGAAATCGGCCCGGATAAAGCGGCCTTCATCATCGTATTTCTGTATTCCCATACCGTATTCCACGTGATCGGGCTCCTGCTTGCTCAGGATGGCCACCCCGCTGTAGCCTTTCTTTTGTGCCGAATACCAGAAGGTTCTGTATCCCAGGCTCTCGATATCAAATACCGGGATCTGTTCTTCCTGTGCCTTGGTCTCTTGAAGGCATACCACATCTGCATCCACGGCTTCAAGCCATTCCAGGAATCCTTTGCGGATGGCGGCACGGATGCCGTTCACATTATAGGAAATGATCTTTTTCATAGCAGGCGAAGGTACGAAAAATGCTTTTCTGCCCGGGAAACCCCCAGGCATGAAATACTATTGAACCCTATTTTCGTATATTCGCAGCCGTAGAATGATTTTCATGAAAAGTGCATCTGTTTGGCGGCGATTTCTGATCTGGCGGGTGAGGCACATCTCCCAGCGTAACCTGATCATGATCCTGGCGGTGATCATTGGTATCCTGGCCGGGCTCGGAGCGGTGATCATCAAGAACGGGGTACATTTGGTCAAGAGTTTGCTCACCAGCAACGTGGCAGATTATCAGAACTACATTTTCTTCGGTCTCCCGGCCATCGGGATCCTCCTGGCCGTGCTCTATATCCGTTTCCTGGTGCGACAGCACGTGGGGCATGGTATCCCCAGTGTTCTTTTTGCCATTTCCCGCACCCACGGGGTGATCAAGCGGCACAATATCTTTTCCTCCATCGTGACTTCCGTGCTGACCGTTGGTTTTGGCGGTTCCGTAGGACTGGAAGGCCCGACCGTAGCTACGGGAGCTGCCATTGGCTCCAACCTGGGGCAAACCTTCAGGCTGAATTATAAACAGATCACTCTCTTGCTCGGATTGGCCAGTGCGGCTGCCATGTCGGCTATTTTTAAATCGCCCATTGCCGCGGTGGTGTTTGCCATTGAGGTGATCATGATCGATTTGACCATGTCGTCGGTCATCCCCCTGCTTATTGCATCGGTCACCGGTGTGCTGACCTCCTATTTTTTCCTCGGGCAGGCCGTGATGTATCCTTTCCATATTAAAGTGGGTTTTGAGTTGAACCACATTCCCTATTATATCCTTCTGGGCTTGCTGGCCGGATTGGTTTCTGTGTATTTCACCAAGAGCTATATCTTCATCGAAACCCTGTTCAAGAGGATCAAGACATGGTATGCAAAGTGGTTTATTGGGGCGCTGGTGCTGGGAGTACTGCTCTTTTTCTTCCCGTCCCTTTACGGGGAAGGATATGAGGCAGTGAACTCCTGTCTCAGTGGAGATTACAGCCCGCTTTTCAATAACAGTATTTTCTACGGCATGAGTGATGAGATCATCATGGTGTTCGTGCTTTTCCTGGCGATTCTTTTTTTCAAGGCCATTGCTACTTCGGTTACTTTCGGGGCCGGCGGGATCGGGGGGATCTTTGCCCCGACCCTCTTCATGGGTGCCTATACCGGTTTGTTTTTTTCCACCTTCTTAAAGTACCTGGGCATCAATCATCTTAATCCAAGCAATTTTGCCCTGGTCGGGATGGGTGGCCTTATTGCCGGTGTATTGCATGCACCGCTCACGGCGGTGTTCCTGATCGCCGAGATCACTTCGGGCTACCAGTTGTTCGTTCCCCTTATGATCACGGCCACCATCTCCTATGCTACCATCCGCCTATTCGTGAAGAACTCGGTTTATACCCACCAGCTTGCGCGGCGTGGCGAATTGATCACCCATCATAAGGATAAGGCGATACTGAGTATGATGACCGTTGGGAAGCTTATCGAGCGCGATTTCAAGGCCGTTGGCCCCGACGATACACTGGGCGACCTGGTGAAGGTCATTGCCAATTCAAAACGAAACATCTACCCGGTTATTGATGAAGACAAGGAGTTTTACGGCATCATCGTCCTCGACGATATCCGCCACATCATGTTCAAGCCCGAACTTTATTCAGAGAAGAAGGTCAGCAGTCTGATGTTCATGCCAGGCACTTCGGTCGATCCCGATGAGTCGATGGAAGCCGTAGCCCAGAAATTCCAGCAAACCCGCAATTATAACCTCCCCGTGCTCAAAGACGGCAAGTATCTCGGTTTTATCTCCCGTGCCAATGTCTTTTCGGAATACCGCAAGTTGCTTCGGGAATTTAGTGAAGAATAAATTATGAACCGGAGCCTCCAGCCCGCAGCAAAGGCCTCCAGCCCCTGCCAGGGGTCGCAGGCAAGTGTTGTTATGTCCAGAGCTTCAGTTATATATACGATTTTGAATATTTGAAAAGTTCCCGTTTTTCTTAAATTGTGGCTTTGAGGCTACTGCAAATTGCTTCGGTAATTTAGTGAAGAATAGACCAAAGAGGTCCGAGTTCCGCCCCTCGACGGAGTTTATACTGAGCTTGTCGAAGTGCTCGGGGTGACATTCGTTCCGATTTCTGAATTTAGTTCAGGGTTCTGAATGCCCATCCATAATCCATAATTCATAATCCATAATCAAACAAGGTGATCTTAAAAAGGCACAGAATCAGAACCTGGTAGTCAGTAACCAATAAAAAGTAAGGGAATTAAAAAAGCGAGAATCTCACGTAGCGCTTGGGGTTGACCCTGAGGTCTTCGAGGAGGAGGTGCAGTTGTTCGGATGATTCCTGCAGGTCTTTATACAGTTTATCATCGTTTACAAGCATACCGATGGTTCCTTCCCCATTCTCGATCTTGTCGACAATCTCCGCCACATCACCCACCACACGGTTGATGTTGGCAAAGGTTTGCGGGATCTGGGCCTGGGCCAGCGAATCGGAAATGGTGGAGAAATTGGCCAGGATATTGTCAATGTTTTCCTCGTTCTCGCTGATCGTAGTGGTGATGGATTCCAGGTTGCCCATGATCTCTCCGAAACGTACCTTTTCCGATGCGATCATCTGGTCAAGGTTGTAGGACGCACTTTCAAGGTTCTCAAAGGTGCTCTGAACACTCGCCAGACTGCTTGTGAGGTTTTCACGGGCCTGCTCATTGAAGATCTGCTTGATCACCGTCACCACGGAATCGATGGAAAGGATAAGTTCCTCGGCTTTCACTTTCAGGGGCTGGATCTGCTGGTTCACTGCTTCCTTGAGGCTGGCCTCCACCTGGGTGTTCAGGGTATCGCCATTGGCCGCAAAAAGGCTGTCGTTACCCAGCTTAAGGTCGATGGCCTTGGAACCCATAAGGTCGGAGCTGTAAATCAAAGCAACGGAATTTTTTGGAATGGGAATCTCGGTTTCAACAGTGATCTCCACGATGATGTCCCCGGAAAAATCGGGACGGAAATAAATATCGGAAACCTGCCCCACCTTAAGCCCGTTGATGGATACCGGGTTGGCCTTTGTAAGCCCGCTCACCTGGTCGTAAACGGCATACAATACACGCTGTTCCTTGAAGAGATTGAAGCCCTTCAGGAAGGTGAAACCCCATATGAACAAGGCCAGGGCAACAATAAAAACCAATCCTATGCCTATTTCCTTTTTATACTTCAAATTGTCCCGGTTTCTTACAAAGTTAACTTATTTTACTCAGTTTTATTCTGTATAGTTACACAAAATAACACTTATTAAGAAATAAGAAAGGCTTGAAAAAAGGCTCACTGGCCACTGATTTTGCGTGCTTCATCAAGTTCGATCCGTTCCCCGTTGCGGAAAGCCACGATGAAAGCATCCTTGTATTTTCGGTTGAGCCTGAGCTTGTTCTGTAGGCGTATGGCCGACTCAAAAGAAGTCTCATCCCCGGAAGTGTACTTGAAGATCCCATTGTGCTCATACATGCGTACATCCTCCACATCTTTAAACCTGTCGGTGGTTTTTTTTCGCGAGGAGGATGCAAACTGGACCCGAAAGCGGATATCCGCCTTTTCTTCTTCTGCCTGGCTTACCGTTTTAGGGGGGGCAGCATTTTTATCCGGGTCTTCCATCATGATCTTGTATTCCTTGAAGGCCCGGTAGATGGCCGAAGCAATATATTCCTGACCTTCTTTAGAACGCAGGTAACGCTCGTCGTTGGCATTGGAAAGAAAACCGGTTTCGACAAGGATCCCCGGCATGGCCGTTTTATACAGCACCCAGAACCCGGCCTGCCAAACCCCGCGGTCCTTCAGCTTGGCCCGTTCTCTGAACTGGTCCTGCACCAAGGAAGCCAGGCTGAGGCTGCTTTCCAGGTAAGCATGCTGAAACAGGGTCAGGGTGATGTAATCCTCATCGCGATTGGGATCGAAACCATCGTACATGTCGGCATAATTCTCCTCTTTCAGGATGGCCGCATTCTCCAACTTGGCCACCTCCAGGTTGGCCTGACTTTTGTGCAATCCCATCACATAGGTTTCCGTTCCGTATGGCTTGGAAGAATTGTTGGCGTTGCAGTGGATGGAGATGAACATATCAGCTTCATTGTCGTTGGCGATCTGCGCCCGCTCCCAGAGCTCGATGAAAACATCGGTCTTGCGGGTATAGATCACCTCCACATCGGGCAGGTTCTTCTCAATATATGCCCCGGTCTTGAGGGCGATCGACAGGGCAATATCCTTTTCCTTGGAATACTTGCCCACCGCCCCCGGGTCTTTACCGCCATGGCCGGCATCAATTACCACCTTGCGGACCTTTTGCTGGGAAAGGCTTTCCTGCGGCCAAAACAGGACAAGTCCGATTATACCAAAAATTAAAAGGATGCGTTTCACCTATGCGATAAATTTATAGTTTTACAACGGAAAACCGGCATTTTGCAGGCTGTCCGGATGTTATTACAGATTGCTGTAAATACAAAAATAGTACTTAAATCATCGTCAACAAACTTGATTTGTTCACCAAATTATTAACAGCATACCGGTTTATATATTGCCTCATCCCCCTGGGGCTGCTGCTGATATCCCATACGGCGATGGCGCAGGAAGAGGTTCCGAAGCAGATTGCCGACAGCCTGAGGTCCGACAGCCTCCTGCTTCGTCCCGACAGCATGCTGATCAAAACGGATACCCTCTTCAGTATCGACAGCACCGCCCTGCGAAAGGAAAGAGAAACGAACATTTCCCCGAATGCGCTCGACTACAGGGTGGATTTTCAGTCGGTCGATTCCCTGCACTTCGATATGAAGAACCAGAAAGTGTTTATGTATCGCGAAGCCGTGCTCGACTATGATGATATTAACCTTAAGGCGAATTTCGTTCAAATGGACTTTAACACCAATGAGGTTTTTGCATCCGGGCTCCCGGATTCGACCGGGAAAGAGCGTGGGCAGCCCATTTTTACCCAGGGCGATTCGGAGTTCCGTTCCCAGACCATGCGCTACAATTACGACAGCAAAAAGGGATTGATCCGGAACGTGATGACCCAGGACGGGGAAGGCACCATACGGGGGAAGGTGATCAAGAAGATGCCCAATAATGAGGCCAACATCAAGGGCGGATCCTATTCGACCTGCCCCAATTGCGAGAACCGGGATTATGAATTCCGCTATTTCAAATCGAAAGTGATCCCGGGCAAGCGCATCGTTACCGGACCGGCTTACCTGGTGGTGGAAGATGTTCCCACACCCCTCTTCCTGCCTTTCGGTTTTTTCCCGATCCGTAAAGGACAGCATTCCGGCATTATCCTGCCCACCTGGGGTGAATCGGCCAACCGGGGATTTTATTTCGAGAACGGGGGCTATTATTTTGCCATCAACGATTACATCGATTTTAAGCTTGTTGGGGATATTTATACCCGCGGGAGCTGGGCTGTAAAACCATCTACACGATATAAAAAACGCTATAAATACAGCGGGAATTTCGATTTCCTATATGCGGTGAACATCACCGGCGAAAACAACCAGCCCGATTACCGCCGTGATCGTGATTACCAGATCCGCTGGCGGCATCAGCAGGATGCCAAGGCCCGGCCAAACAGCACCTTTACGGCCAACGTGAACATCCGCAGCCGCAAATCGAATTTCTACAACCCGACCACGGCCCAGGATTACCTCTCGAATACTTTTCAGTCGAGTATAGCCTACCAGACCAGCTTTGCCGGGAAGTACTTCCTGACCCTGAATGCCAATCACAGCCAGAATACCCAGACCAAGCTGATGACCCTGACGTTACCTGAGATCTCCTTCAACGTGAACCGTTTTTATCCTCTGCGGAAAAAGAGCCGCAGTGGCAGAACCCGCTGGTGGGAAGATATCAGCGTGAACTATACGGCTAATTTCAAGAATACGGTGACCATTGAAGATACCCTGCTGTTCAAGCCCGAGACCTGGGAGAAAATGCAGAACGGACTGAAGCACAGCATTCCGATCAGCAGCTCCATTAAGGTGTTGAAATATTTTACCTGGACCAACTCCATCAGCATTACCGACAGGATGTATTTCCGCACCATTGAGAAACACTGGGTTGATGATACCCTGTTTTCCGGTAATGATACCATCGTGGGCTATCTGGATACGGATACCATCGGGGGCTTCAAAAATGCCATCGACGGGAGTTTCTCCTCCGGGATTACCACCAAACTTTACGGGATGTACCAGTTTGGCAGGAATTTTCCTCTGCAGGCCATCCGGCATGTGATCACGCCCAAGGTGTCGTTTACCTATACCCCCGATTTCGGAGCTCCCTCATGGGGGTATTATAAAAGCTATTATGATCCCAACCAGGAAGAAGAGGTCGAATATTCCATCTTCGAAGGAGGCGTTTACGGCACTCCTCCCCGGGATAAGTCGGGAAGGGTCAACTTTTCGTTGAGCAACAACCTGGAGATCAAGGTGCGCTCACGAAAAGATACGGTAACCGGAACCAAAAAGATCAAGCTCATCGATGATTTCTCCATTTCCACTTCTTATGACCTGGCCAAGGATTCCCTGAACTGGTCGAAGCTGAAGCTCAGCGGGCGGACCACCCTCTTCAAGGGCTTTGATGTACGCTATTCCAGTACCTGGGATCCCTACATCCTCGATTCTACCGGGACCCGCAACCTGAATCAGTCGGAGTGGAAGGTGAACCGGCGCTTTTTCCGGCTTGACAATACCAGCTGGAATTTCAGCGCTAACCTGCGATTGAACCCCGATTTCTTTAAAAAAGGCGGGCAGCAAAGCAAGACACGGCAGGAGGAAGTGGAGGAAATGGCCGATGAAATGGGGATGACCGATGAGTTGGAAAGCATTTATAATAACTACGATGACTATATCGACTGGGATATTAAGTGGAGCCTGAACCTTACTTATAACCTGACCTATAACACCACCCTGAAATATACCAACCAGGTGAATAAGGAAAAGGTGGAAAGCCTGGTTCAGACCCTGGGGGTGAGCGGCGATTTTAATGTTACACCCAAATGGAAGATCGGTTTCCGCACGGGCTGGGACTTTGAAGCCGCCGACCTTTCCTATACTTCCATCAACATTTACCGCGATCTGCATTGCTTCGAAATGCGCTTTAACTGGATCCCTATCGGCAGCCGCCAATCGTGGAACTTTGCCCTCAACGTAAAGGCCGACATGCTGAAGGACCTGAAACTGCAGCGCAAGAAAGATTTCAGGGATTTTTAGTCAGAAAACACAATCCAGGCCTAAGAATTCAGGAATTACCTGTTTTGCCGGATATCATGCGCCTGCCGGGGATCCATCACCGGGATGATCAGCCAAAATTTCGTACATTTGCCTGGTACATTTTAATTTCCTAAAACAGATATTATCATGAAAAAACCCGTAAACATCTCTGGTGCCCCCAAGCCCATTGCTCCTTACAGCCAGGCCATCCTTTCCGGCGATACACTCTATGTTTCAGGGCAGATCCCCGTTGATCCGGCCAGCGGAAAACTCGTGGAAGGCGGAATTGCCGAACAGACCGAACAGATCATGCAAAATATCGGAACCATCCTGAATGAAGTGGATCTTGATCATTCCCACATCGTGAAATGCACCATATTTATGTCGGATATGGAACACTACAAAGCGGTGAACGAAGTTTACGGGAAATACTTCCCCAGCGATCCCCCCGCCCGCGAAGCCATGGCCGTGAAAGGCCTGCCCCTGGGCGTGGATGTGGAGATCAGCTGCATCGCAGCCAGCAACCAGTAACCAGTAACCAGTAACCAGAAACCTATGAAACGCATCATTCTCATCATTCTCCTTATTTTCAGCATCAGCCTTTCGCGCGCCGACGAAGGCATGTGGATTCCTCTGCTGCTGGAGCAACTCAACGAAAAAGAAATGCAGGATATGGGCTTTAAGCTCACAGCCGAGGATATCTACAGCATCAACCACAGCTCCATGAAAGACGGCATCGTGATCTTCGGGCGGGGTTGTACCGGTGAACTGGTCTCCGACCAGGGCCTCCTGCTAACCAACCACCATTGTGGCTATGGATCGATACAACGGCACAGCTCGCTCGAGCATGACTACCTCACCGATGGCTTCTGGGCCATGAGCAGGGAAGAAGAATTGCCCAACCCCGGCCTGACGGTTACCTTCCTGGTGCGCATGGAAGATGTTACCGAACAGATGCTCGAAGGGGTGACCGCCGACATGACCGAAAAACAGCGGGAGGATAAACTCAAAGAAAATGCTGAATCCCTCGAAGAGGAAGCCGTGAAAGACACCCACTACAAAGCACAGGTGAAACCCTTCTATAATGGCAATCAGTTTTATATGTTCATTACGGAAGTGTATGAAGATGTACGCCTGGTGGGTGCTCCACCTTCCAACATCGGTAAATTCGGCGGGGATACCGATAACTGGATGTGGCCACGGCATACCGGCGATTTCTCGGTATTTCGCATCTATGCCGACTCCAACAACCAGCCGGCAAAATACTCTGAGAACAATGTGCCCTATACCCCTAAATTTCATTTTCCCATTAATATTTCGGGGGTGGAAGAAGATGATTTTACTTTTGTTTTCGGGTACCCCGGAAGTACTGAGCAATATATCCCGGCCTGCCGCGTGGAACATATCCGGGAGGTCGTAAATCCCATCCGCATCGACCTGCGCGGCCAACGCCTCGATATTATCAGGAAATACGTGGAAAGAGACGACCTGGTGAGGATACAATATGCTTCCAAATCGGCCGGCATTGCCAATGGCTGGAAAAAATGGATCGGCGAGAACAAGGGTATCGACCGCACGGAAGTTATCAAGAGTAAAAAAGCCCAGGAAGGAGCCTTCGGGGCCTGGCTCAGCCTGAATCCGGGCCACAACAAAAAATACCACGGTCTCATCGAATCATTCAATGAACTCTATGAGAAGATATCCCCGCTGGAAAGGGAAATGACCTATATTTCCGAGGCGGCATTTGGTATAGAGATCATCCGTATGGGGCGCTATTTCGACCGCCTGGTGAATGTTTGCAAGAAGGAGGATGTTCCCGATGAAGATGTTGCCAAAGCTGTGGAAAGCCTTCGGAATACTGCTGCATCGTATTTTAAAAACTACCATCAGCCCCTTGATAAGGAAACCTTTATTGCCATGATCACAGCCTACCGCGAGCTGGCCGACCCGGCCTTCCAGCCAGAAGCTTTATCGGTGATCGACGATAAATTCAATGGCGATGTGGCTGCCTATGCCGATTTTATCTACGATAAGTCGATCATGGCTTCCGAGGAATCGGTAAACACCTTCCTGGATAAGTTCAAACAGAAAAAATACAAGAAGATCCTCAAGGATCCGGTGTATGTGCTGGCGGGTGAATTCTTAGATGCTTATAACAAGAGTATTCGTCCGGAGCTGAGCAAGTATTACGCCACCGGCGACAGCCTGCAGCGCATTTACATGAAAGCCCTGATGGAATTCCGTCCGCAGGAACGCTATTACCCCGATGCCAATTTTACCTTGCGCGTAACCTACGGGAAAGTGAAAGGCTACGAGCCCCGCGATGCGGTCACCTATACCCATTTTACCACCCTGGAAGGGATCATGGAAAAAGAGGATCCCAACATTTACGACTACGTGGTGGAAGACCGCCTGAAGGAATTATACGAAAACAAGGATTATGGCCGCTATGCCGACAAGGATGGCAGCATGCATACCTGTTTCATTGCCACCAACCATACATCCGGAGGGAACTCCGGCAGCCCGTTGCTCAATGATATGGGCGAGTTGGTCGGCATTAATTTCGACCGTTGCTGGGAGGGCACCATGAGTGATATTGTTTACGACCCGGAAATGTGCCGCAACATCAGCATCGATATTCGCTATTGCCTCTTTATCATCGATAAATTCGCTGGTGCCGGGCATCTTGTGGAAGAGATGACCATTATTAATTGATGATATTTGATATCTGATATTTGATATCTGATATTGGATGTTTCAAACGAATATCCGGTCGCGATAACATTTTTCGAAACATCCGGTATCCGGTATCTGGCATCTGGCATCCGACATCTGGCATCATTGTACTATGAAACACACCATATTCTTATTCCTGTTCCTTCTTGGTCTTTCTCTGCAATCGCAGGTTTCTGTTCATGTGGAGGAATCCCGGAAATATGCAGCGATGGGGTATAAGAGTGTTGAGGAGTATGATTCGCTGAACGGTTTCAGGCTTCTGGATAAGAATTTTAATGCCGTTGGTGAACTGGAAAAGATCGTGTTTGGCTACCATCCTTACTGGGGCGGGTCGGATTATCTCAATTACCAATGGGAATTGCTCAGCGACCTGTGTTATTTTTCTTACGAAGTAGAAGCGGCCACTGGCGGGCCGGTGACCTTTTACGACTGGCTGACGAGCCCGGCCATCGATTCCGCTTTTGCGCATGGCACGCGTGTGCACCTCTGCGTAACCCTTTTTTCGGGCCATGCCACCTTCTTTGAAAATCCGCAGGCGCGGCAAAACCTTACGCAAAACCTGATCGATCTGGTTCAGCAACGCGGGGCGGATGGCGTCAGTTTCGATTTTGAGCTGGTCCCGGCTTCCCAGGGGGAGAACATGGTCAGCTACCTGGCGGAATTTGCACAGGCTTTTCGTGCCCAGTCCCCGGGGGGGATGATCAGCATAGCGATCCCGGCGGTTGACTGGAGCGGAATATATGATGTGGCTGAACTCGATCCTTCCATCGACCTTTTCATGATCATGGGCTACGATTATTATTGGAACGGCAGCACCTACGCCGGCCCGGTGGATCCGCACTACAGCATGACCTCCGGGTATGACCGCAGCGTGGCACGAACGCTTTCGTACTACCAGGGCGAAGGCATGCCAAAGGAAAAGATATTGCTGGGCGTACCCTATTATGCCCGCGAATGGCCTACAGCCTCGGCTACACCGCCCTCAGTCGCCACTGAGAATGGCGTGGCCTGGACCTGGGCGAAGATCCGCAACAATACCTCCGGGCATTATTCGCCGGAGAATAAGCATACCGAACCCAATTCATTCGGACCGTATTTTGCTTATGAAGAAAGTGGCTGGTACCAGTGTTTCGTGAATGATGAAAATTCCCTGCGACGGAGGTACAAAATGGTGAACCGCAGGCAGCTGGCCGGCATCGGCATCTGGGCCTTGGGTTACGACAATGGCTATACTGAGCTCTGGGAAGTGATCGATGAGAGCTTTGCGCAGGGGGAGCAGATCGCCTGGCAGGATACCATTTACGATAGCGGGGGGCCGGCCTGGAATTACTACAATAATGAGGATTATACCATGGTGTTGCATGCCGAACCCCAGGAAGCGCTGCAAGTGGAGTTTACCGCTTTCGATCTGGAACCCGGTTTCGATACCCTTTGGATCTACGAGGGCGATGATCCCGGCGGGAACCTCATCGGCATCTATACCGGTCCCGGCCTTCCCCAAACAGTCCTGGCAATGGATGCTATATGCCTGCGCTTTAAATCCGATTATGCTTCAACGGCTTCCGGCTGGGAAGCCCATGTTAGCAGCTTCCCGGTCGAGTTGGAAGAAGTTGCGGGTAATGGGGGGATGATGCTTTATCCCAATCCTGTCGCCGACATTTTAACTGTTGAACGCCAGGATCCTGGCAAAGGACTGATGAGAATTTACGATCTGACCGGAACTCTTTTAATAGAGCAGGAAGTGAATGGTCCGAAATACCGTATTGATGTTTCTGCTCTCCCTTCCGGTATGTTTATCCTTTCTCTGGGTAGCGGCAAAAAAGTGATCCAGGAAAAGCTTGTTAAGGATTGAGTTTTGATCCTCCTTCGGAGGACAAGATTTTGAGTTGGAATGCTGAGTTTAGTTCAGAACCCGGGGGCAATCCAGTTTGGGTTTTTTGGAGCAATCGGACAAGAGAAATAGTGGGTTTGTGCGAATTTATTTATATGTAAAAACCTGTACATAATTGATGTTCAGTTTTTAATAGCACTTGCCTGCTACCCCTGGCAGGGGCTGGAGGCCTTTGCTGGGGGCTGGAGGCCCAGGACAGAAATCAGAACCCGGCCTCTCAAAAAGGATGACCGATCAATGTTGCCCCCAGGTATTGCACCTTCAGATGCGTGTACTGGGTATAGGGCAGGTTGCCGGTGAAATACTGGGCCATTACCTGGAAAGTCCTTCCACGGCGGTAGGCGATCTCGATGCCAGCCCCGAGCTGGGTGTTCAGGCTGTAAGCCGTCTCTTCCAATACCTGGAAATCGGCCCCGGCAATGTAATTGAATTTCGATCCCTGCTTTAACGGACTGCGGAAAAGAAATCCTCCCTGAAACTTCCAGAATCCCCGGTTATAGGGCGAATTAAAAGCCATGCCAACACCCCCGTAATATCTCATTTTGTCGAATTGCCAGGAAGCATGAATGTCTACGGCATCATAGGTATTGCGGTTTTCACCAAAATCGGTCAGGTTGTTGCGGAAAATGTATTCCTCCGAAAAATGGGAGGAAACATGATATAAAGTGGTTCGCAGGGAAAAACGCTTCATCCGGAAAATAAACGGGATCCCTGCCTTAAAATCGGTATTGATCAGATTTACCTGGAAAAGCGAATCCGGGTCTTTGAATTCGAACTGGAAGAAGACCGTAGCCATAAAACCGATCTCAAAACCATAATCTCCTTTGTCCCAATGAACCACCGGCAACTGGAACCCCAGGGCCAGGGGCGAGTAGATCATGTCCTGCAATTCGCTGCCTTCCCAGTAGGCATGCAGGGAGCCGTACGACTGACATTCCACCGGGTCGAGGACCAGGGGATCGAAATAATGATCATAAGGAAGCCATTCAATGCTCCGTTCCTTTTCCTGGGCCGAAACACCGATAGAAAATAAGAGCATGGCGGCAATAAACAGGATCGCAGATCTCATACCCGCAAATGTAAACATTTTGCGTGTTTCCTGTTTCCTGATTCCTGTTGCATGAGTCCTTTTGCCTTTTCAAAGTATTCTGACAAATGTCTTCTGTATTCTGAATTCTGAATACTGTATTCTGAACTAAATATGTAATTTTGCAGTCTGAAAACAACAGTATTGTTGTACTCTTTAAAGAAGCGACTATGAGTGAGCAGGAAAAATTTGAAAAACTCTTTGATGACTTTCCCCCGGTGAGTACCACGGAGTGGGAAAAAGTGATCGAGAAAGACCTGAAAGGGGCTAATTATGAGCGTAAACTGGTGTGGAGAACCGACCAGGGATTTACCGTAAACCCTTATTACCGCGATGAAGATCTCAAGGATTTGCCGGTGGTAGGTAAGCTTCCAGGTGAATATCCTTTTGTGCGCGGAAACACCCCCAGGGGCAACGATTGGTATATCCGCCAGAACATCCGTGTGGTCGATATTGAAGAAGCGAACAAAAAAGCCCTCGACATTCTCATGAAAGGCATCGACTCCCTGGGTTTCATTCTCGACGATACCAAAGAATATACCCGTGAGGATATCGACGGCCTCTGCCGCAATATCTTTGCCGAGATCGTGGAACTGAACTTCGTTTGTGGCACGCAGGCCGAAAACCTCACCAATATTTTCTATGAACTGGTGCAGCAGTATAATCGCGACTTCGGTAAGGTGCATGGTTCGGTGAATTTCGATCCCCTCGGACGACTGCTCATCAAAGGCAATTATTACGATTCGGCCGAAGCCGACTTTGAGCAGTGCAAACGCATGCTTGAAACCACGGCCCATCTGCCCCGCTTTACCGTGCTCTCGGTCAATGGCAGGAATTTTCACCATGCCGGATCTTCCGTAGTGCAGGAATTGGCCTACAGCCTTGCCATCGGGGCCGAATACCTCACCCAACTCACCGAAAAAGGCCTGTCGGTCGATAAGATCGCTCCCGGAATGCGTTTCAACTTCTCGGTCGGCTCCAACTATTTCATGGAAATAGCAAAGATCAGGGCGGCACGCCAGCTCTGGGCTTCCATCGTGAAGGCCTATGGCCCCAGCAGCGATGACATTGCCCGCATGAGCATCCATACCGAAACGGCTTCGTGGAACATGACGGTATACGATCCGCATGTGAACATGCTGCGGACCACTACCGAGAGCATGTCGGCCGTGATCGCCGGAGTCGATTCCCACCTGGTGACCCCTTACGACGCTGCCTTTAAAAGACCGGAAGAATTCAGTGAGCGTATCGCCCGCAACCAACAGCTTCTCCTGAAGGAAGAATCATACCTCGATAAAGTGGCCGATCCCGCCGCCGGATCCTATTATATAGAAAACCTCACCTCATCCTTGATGGAAGAAGCCTGGAGGCTCTTCCTCGAAGTCGAAGAAAAAGGGGGCTACATAGAGGCGGTGAACCAGGGGTTTATCCAGCAGAGAGTCCGTGAGCATGCCGAGCAGCTCGATCGCGATCTCGCTACACGAAAGATCAGCCTGCTGGGCACCAACCAGTATCCCAATAGCGGCGAACAACTCGAAACTTACATCCCCGCGGAGGTCTTCACCGAAACGGATTTTACCGAAGAAGAGACCATCGTGGAAACCATCAAACCCTACCGTGGCGCCCAGGAATTTGAAAAGCTGCGCAAGCGTACCGATAACCATGCCCGAGAAAACAAGCGCCCTGCCGTGTTTATGTTCACCTATGGCAACCTGGCCATGCGCATTGCCCGGGCACGCTTTGCCAGCAACTTTTTTGCCGTGGCCGGCTTCGACCTCATCGATAACCTCGGCTTCAAAAGCATTGAGGAAGGGGTGAAGGCGGCCCTCGACAGCCAGGCGGAGATCGTGGTGATCTGCAGCTCCGATGAGGAATATGCCGACATAGCGCCGGAGATCCGCAAGGGCATCGGCGATAAGGCTATCGTGGTGCTGGCCGGGTATCCCAAAGAACTCATCGACGATCTCAAAAAGGCCGGCATTGAACACTTTATCCACATGCGCTCGAACGTATTGGAAAGCCTGCAGGGCTTCCAGAAGGCACTGGGTATTTAATCACCTCTAAAAACCATCAGGCATGAAACCGAATTTCAGTCAGATCAACATAAAACAGGGCGGATCCACCAAACAGGATATCCCCGCCTGGGAACACGAAAACCACATTGAACAAGACTGGGAAACCCCGGAAAAGATCAGTGTAAAACCGGCCTATACCGCCGCCGACCTCAAGGGCATGGAACACCTGCAGTATGCTGCAGGACTGCCGCCTTTCCTGCGCGGTCCTTATTCCACCATGTACGTAATGCGTCCATGGACTATCCGCCAGTATGCGGGCTTCAGTACCGCCGAGGAATCCAATGCTTTCTATCGCCGGAATTTGGCTGCGGGGCAGAAAGGGCTTTCCATCGCCTTCGACCTGGCCACCCACCGGGGTTACGATTCCGACCACGAGCGCGTGGTGGGCGACGTGGGCAAGGCCGGAGTAGCCGTGGATTCCATCCTCGACATGGAGATCCTTTTCGACCAGATCCCCCTCGATAAGATGTCGGTATCCATGACCATGAACGGTGCAGTTCTGCCTGTGATGGCATTTTACATTGGTGCTGCACTAGAGCAAGGAGCAACGCTCGACCAATTGGCAGGAACAATTCAAAACGATATTC
>NPID01005078.1_pt1 | contig 16503 bp, 14 predicted proteins | sample 8637491 | NCBI WGS metagenome assembly NPID01 (sample SAMN07420843, study PRJNA396082) | bioreactor metagenome | isolation source: sample BA6 brine-fed electro-methanogenic bioreactor BA | place: Japan: Kochi | collected 2016-06-14 | reverse complement strand
CCGGTATCCGGTATCCGGCACCCGGAACCCGGATTTACTTATCTTTACCCGCCAAAGATCCAATATGCAAAAACTCAGCAAGGCAATGAACGATAAGGCCTGGATCCGCTGGTCCATCCTTATTCTGGTAGGCTTTATCCTGTCGGTGAATTATTACTTCTACGATGCTTTTTCCACCCTCAAGGATTTGATGACCCGCGAATTTGGCTTTTCAAACACGGACTACGGGCTCTTTGTGTCTTTTTACTCCATCCCCAACACCTTTCTGCTGATGGCGGTGATCGGGGGCATCATCCTCGACCGCCTGGGCATCAGGCGAACGGGCTTCATGTTCATCTTCTTCATGGCCCTGGGGGCATTCCTTACGGCCTACGGAGCTTCGAAGGCCTATACTTCCGGAGGATTGGGCTATGGCCTCATGCAATCCTTCCTGCCTGCTTATTCCCCGGAGCTGAAAATGATGCTCCTGGGAAGGTTCTTCTTCGGCCTGGGCGCCGAAACCAGCATTGTGGTGGTGAGCAAGATCCTGGTGAAATGGTTCCGCGGAAAAGACCTCGCCCTGGCCTTCGGGCTGAAAGTGGCCTTTGGCCGACTGGGAACCTTTGCCGCCCTGCAGCTTTCCCCTGTCCTTGCCGACGACGGCAAACAACTCGATACCGCCATCTGGCTGGCCGCCGTTCTGGTGATCACCGGACTGCTTGCCTTCATGGTGTATATGCTCTTCGATATGAAGCTCGACCGGCAGGTGGCGATGGGAAAACCCGTTGAGGCCTCGGAGAAATTCAGGGCCGGTGATGTCCTCGGACTGCTGGGAAACAGGGCATATATTTTTATCGCCATCATCTGTGTTACCTTTTATTCCGCGGTTTTTCCTTTCAACGCCTTTGCTCCCGATTTCCTCTATAATAAGTTCGGGATGAGCTATGAAGCCAGTGGCAGGATCGCATCGCTGCTCCCATTGGGGACACTCATCTTCACCCCCCTCTTCGGATTCCTGGTCGATCGTATCGGCCGGGCCGCCAGTGCCATGATCGGCGGCTCTCTGCTGCTGCTGATCGTTCACTCCTGCTTTACCTTCACCTGGATCAACCCGGCCATTCCCATGGTCGTGCTGGGGATCGCCTTTTCGTTGGTACCGGCCGCCATGTGGCCTTCCATGGTCAAATTGGTCAAAGACAAGCAGATCGGTACGGCCTACGGACTGATGTATTCCATTCAGAACTTGGGGCTCTGGGGTGTTCCCCTGCTGGCCGGAAACATTCTCGATTCCACCAACGAGTCCGGAGCATCCGTGCTGAACTATACCCCGACCATGCTGCTGTTTATCGGACTCAGCCTGCTGGGGCTCTTCTTTGCCATCCTGCTCAAGGTGCAGGACAAACGTAAAGACTACGGGGTGGATCTTCCATTGAATAGGAAATAGCGGCACGCTGAAATTCAATTCGGAACTCGGAACTCAGAGCCCGATCTTCTGAATATGATCTTGGATCAATTTCATATTTGCTATATCCGGCTGGTTTTCTTATCTTTAAAACCGTGTAAATCATCCGGGGGGGGAATGGACTTCAATCCTGCATGCCTGTCGAACATATTTCTGGCCTTGCTGGCCTTGGTCCTGTACGCCATAGGAAGTTATCGCTTTTACAGGAACCGAAGAGGATTTACCTTGATCCTGGGCCTGGCCATAGGGATCGATATCCTTACCGCAGTGCTGGCTTCTTTAAGGGTTACGCCAACTGCTCAATTGGAGGGAATGGAACGCATTCCCTGGGGCAGTCCGCTGTTTATGGTCCATATTGTACTGGCCACGGCAGGCTTTGTGGGCTTCATCCTGCTTTTCCTCTACCTCTTGTTCAGGAACAGGAATAAATACTCTTCATGGATCCGTGTAATGCAGTTTAAAGTCCTGCTTCCGGTATGGCTGATCGGGGAAGGGCTGGCCCTGGCCAATGCGGCGATGAAACTGTTTTTCGGGCTGCGCCTGTTTGTGTAACTTCAGCAGATGTTCAGTCCGGTTTTGACCGGGCTATTTTACCACCACTTTATCAATATAGTTGGAATTCATAATGTTGAGCACACCCATATAGTTCAGCCTGAAGGTGATAAAATCGCCTACCTTGTAGTTCTTGCTGTTTTCCCCGAGATCCACCACGATCATATCGGAACTGGCCCCGGCAAATTCCAGTTTTTTATTGACCGGGAAGATGTTCTTCACATCGATATCGAGCAGGCCGAGGTCCAGGATCGCCCGGCAGGTGGTTTTGCCAATGTCTTTCTCGTCAAATTCAATGGATTCACCGGCAACATTGGTTCCCAGGTCGCCAATGGGGACAATGGGTTTTTCATTCACCTCGATGATCTGTGCATGCAGCCTGAAAACATCGGCTTTCATCCCTTTGATGGTTTTTTCCGTAACCAGGTTTTTACCGAAAAAAAGCGATTCACCGATACGGAAATGATTGTTCCCGGCAGGCACCATCTTTTTCATCAGCAGGGGAAGGGTAACGGACGAGCCGGCCGTAACCCAGGGGATCTTCCGCTTGAAGCTGGCTTCGATCAATTGTTTATAAAGGCTGAGCTGGATCAGTTTGTCGTGGGATGGCATTACGCCGCTCAGGCAGTTCAGGTTGGTGCCCAGTCCGATCACCTGGATATTGGGAAGCTTGAAGATCTGCGAATAAAAATCGATCAGTTCTTCGCCCACGACTCCTTCACGCAGGTCTCCCATTTCGATCATGATGATCACTTTATGCGTAACCCCCTGCCGGTTGGCTTCATCAGAGATCAATTTGATGGTTTCAAATTCGGTGTTGAAACTGATATCGGCATACTTCACCAGGGAGCGGATGGCCTTTTTCGCCGGTGGCTTGATGTACACCGTCTGCACATCGGGATTGATGGACTTGATCATTTTCAGGTTGCTGATCCTCGAATCATGGATCTCCTTGACTCCCAGCTCCATCAATTCCTTCAAAAAAGCTTTGTTCCCGCACAAAAGTTTGGATACCACCCCCCAGTCTTTCCCGTATGTGGTAAAAAGGGTATTGAGGAATTCATAATTGTGCTTCAGTTTTTCAACATGTAATTCAATATAAGCCATGATTCTGAGTTTATTTCACTGTCTTCCTCCTGATGCTTTCCGGGAGCCTGACAAGAAGTTCATAATTCACCTGGTTGCTGATCTCGCTAAAAGAGGCCACACTGATCTCCAGGTTATCCTGTTTACCAATAATGACCACCTCATCGCCGACCTTTGTGCTCTCCAGTGCGGTGATATCGGCGATCAGCATGTTCATGTTCACCATCCCGATCACGGCTACTCTTTGGCCACCGATCAGTACCCTTCCCTGGTTGCTGAGCATTCGGCTGTATCCGTGGGAATAGCCAACAGGGATGATGGCAATGGTTTTTTCTTCCGTGGCCAGATAGGTGGTGCCATAGCTGATAAACTCCCCTTCTTCCACTTTTTTTATCGACATTATCTTGCTTTTCCAGGAAATGACCCGGTCGAGCGGATCAAAGCGGTCTTTACGGCCATGCATGAACTGGATATAGGTTTCGATGGATGGCCAGAAGCCGTATTGCATGATCCCGATCCTGACCAGGTCCATGCGTGTACGCGGGTAATTGATGGCTGCCGCAGAACATGCAGTATGCCGGTATTTGGGGTCCAGTCCAAGCTGTTGTATTTTTTTGCAGGTTTTATTGAAACGGCTGATCTGCCGGTTTACGCGTACAAAATTGGCTATGCTTTCTGCCCCGGCGTAATGGGTGCATACCCCTTCCATGATCAGCAGGTCCCTGTTGTCAAGGATCTTCATGATCACCGCATCCAGCTGATCCTCGCCCAGGCCTGTACGGTTCATCCCGGTTTCGATCTCGAGGTGGATCTTCGCCGGTATTTTCAGGGATGAGGCCAGTTTGATGGCCTGGTCGAGCCATTTAGTCTCAAAGATCCAGAAACTGATCCCCTTGCTGATCGCCCACTTCATCCTGACCGGGTCTAACCAGCCCATGATCATGATCTCAGGATCATTCTTGGCCGCTTTGTATACCCTCATGGCTTCATCGCCGCTGAACACGGAAAAATGATCGATGCCTGCTTTTTCAGCCATGGGAACGAAATGTTCAATGCCATGGCCGTAAGCATTCCCTTTAACCACCGACGAAAACCGGACTTTGGAGGAGAACACTTCCTTCAAAAAGCGGATGTTCTTGTCCAGGGCAGCCTGGCTGAGTTCCAGTATAGAACTTGATTTAATCATGTTTAAAATCCAGGTATTGTTTGCAAATATTCATGTATAAGCCTGTTCCCGTAGGGATGAGCTCGTCGGGAAAATCAAAATCAGGATTGTGCAGGGCCGGTTGGTCCTTACCGGATCCCAGTCCGAACAAGGCTCCCGGGTATCGGCTGGTAAAATGTCCGAAATCTTCCGACCACCGGAAGGGTTCTTCAATGTTTTGCACGGGGAGATTAGTGTCTTTGGCGGCTTTTTCCACCATTTTTGCAGCGGTTTTGTTGTTGACCGTTGCCGGAAACACCTCTTCATAGCTGATCTCCAATTCCAGTTTAGTTTCCCGGCAAATATCCCCGGCCAGTTTACTGATCTCTTCTTTGAGCCTGTCCATATCCCGGTCGAGGTAGCTTCTCAGGGTCAGCAGTATGATCCCTTCTCCGGGCGAAGTGCCGAAGGCTATTGTGCCCAGGCGGGCATGGATCGGTGTGATCAGTACGAAATCCTTAAAAAAGTTCTGGATCTCCAGCAGGTGTTCAAGCGCGATGATGATCCTGGCCATGGCAAAACCCGGGTTATTTCCCTTTTCCGGTTCGGCGGCATGGGAGGATTTTCCGTGGAGTTGTATCCGCATCCCTGAGGAAGCTGCAGCAAAGTGCCTTTCCGAGCTCACCACCTGGTGCAGGGGAATTCCCGGCAGGTTATGGATGGCAAAGATCATATCCGGCTCAAATTCCCTGAATTTCGGGTCGCTGATCATCTTCTCCGCCCCGGTGCCTGTTTCTTCGGCCGGCTGGAAAAGGAGCAGCACTCTTCCCTTTTTCGGACGATTTTCGTTCAGAAAACTTCCCAGTCCGGCCACCATGGCCATATGCCCGTCGTGACCGCAGAGGTGTCCCTTATCCGGGTGTTCAGAGCGGTAAGGGAGATCGCTTTTTTCCGGTATGGGCAAGGCATCGAGCTCGCACCTGAACATCAGTGAGGGCCCGGCCTCCTTCCCTGAAAATTCGGCAATGAGGCCGTTACCGCCGATATTTTCCACAATGCGGTCTGGGCCAAACTGCTCCAGGTAAATCCTGACCCGGTCTGCAGTACGGCTTTCTTCCCCCGACACTTCCGGGTTCCGGTGAAGCTCCTGCCTGAAACGGATCAGGTCCTCTAATTGTTTTTTTTGCAGCATCTAAATTTCTTAAGACCTTTTCAGGCGCATTTCAAGGTATTTATTGTCAAAGCCGATTTTTTCATACAGAAATTTGGCCGGATTTTCCGGTTCTACGTGCAGGGCAATATCGCCTTTGGCATATTTCAGGGATTCATCAATGATCTTCCTGCCCAGGCCTTTCCCCCTGTGGTCGCGGTGCACGGCAATATAAACCAGTATATTTTCGGGAATATAGCCTTTCATACCGGTATTGTTCATGACCAGGGCCCCCAGGATCTTCCCTTTTTCTTCGGCAAGCATGAGAAATCCTCCGGCCAGGGGATAGGAACTCATGGCATAATCAATGGCTGCATCGATATGATGTTCGGGGTCACCGAATTCATCCAGGTGTTCGTGCAGGAACTTGATGATCTTTTGTTTTTCAAGCGTTGTCAGGATCTCCAGTGAACTGTAGTATTTAAAATTCATGTGTTAAGTAGATTTTGAATGGTTTGTATAATGAATGATCAGGTATAATAGAGCCGCAACAGAAATTCCAAAAATATTGGGAGCCAGGCCAAAGGGGAGGTTCATCTCAAGCGCAGTGAGCACAATGGTTACCGAACCCCCGCCGATCATGGCGCTGAGTGCTGCGGTGGTATTTGGTTTTTTATAGATGAGCAGGGCCAGTACCGGAATCAGCAATCCGGATACCATAATAGCATAGGAATAGAGCATAAGTTCCAGTACGCCTGTCATTTTCAGGGCGATTCCCAGGGCAAGGATGCCGATGAGCAGGGTCAGCAATTTGGAGAAGAGCAATACCCTTTTCTCGGAAAGTCCTCCCGGAACCACTTTTTCGATAATATCCGTGAGGATGTTTCCGGAAGCGGCGATCAGGCAACTGTCGGCCGTTGAGAGGATGGCCGAAAAATAGGCCGCCAGAAGCAGACCCATCAGACCATAGGGCAGGATATGCCTGAGCAGCAGCGGAAGTCCCATTTCCGGGTCGATTTCGCTACCGGGCCCAAGACCGATCTCTGTAAACATTCCGTTCATAAAAGCAACGCGGGCAAACAAGCCCAGCATTACCCCCATGAAAGCCATGACCGGCCATTCGAAAATCCCGGCGATGTACCAGGCTTTGCGGGCCTGCTTTACCGAGCGTGAGGCATAGATCCGCTGGTAGAGGGTCATTCCGACGAACCATACCGGCAGTATGGTTACCAGCCAGTTTACAAAGGTGACCCAGGTGATATTGTCGAGGCGGATCATTTCCGGGTTCAGGCTTTCCATGATCACTTCATAGCCTCCTACTTTTATATAGGCAATGGGGATCCCGATGAATATCAGGCCGCTGAGCAGGATGATCCATTGCAGGGTGTCGGTATAGATCACGGCTTTCAGCCCGCCCAAGACCGTATATCCGACAGCCACGGCACCCATCAGGATGAGGGCGTATTCGAGGTTCAGTCCTTCGAAGGTGGCAGAGGCCAGTTTGGCCCCGGCCAGGAGCTGGGAGCTGGTAAAACCCAGGTACCCGATCGCAGAGATAATTCCGGCTACCAGGGCTACTTTCGGACTGTAGAACGATTCAAAGATCTGCGGGAAGGTATAGAGGTTTTTCTTGTCGGAAAGCACTTTGATCTTCGGGATCAGGAAGACCGCACTGAGCCAGGCGCCCAGCAAACCGGTAAACAGCATCCAGGAGCCCGAAAGGCCGATGGCAAATCCCAAACCTCCGAGGCCGATGGAGAATCCGCCGCCCACATCGGTGGCCACTACCGATAAACCAATATGCCAGCTGCCCATCTGGCGGCCGCCGACATAAAAGTCGTCGAGGTTTTTATTGCGGATATGGAACCATATTCCAACCCCCAGCATGGCGAGGATGTACACAATAAAAATGCTAAGATCTAGTGGATGCATAAAAAATCAGGCCTTATTGTTTTGTTCATGATGCCAATAAAAATCCCTATTGATTATTTGTGCAGGAACATTTGTGTGAATAGTTTCGCTTTTTTGGCTTTGCAGGCGGGTGCTGACTATCATTGTAAATAAATGGATGGAACCTTTAAGGGCCTTACATACATAAGTATAGAAGGTGATTTTGAAGGATAATAATGGGCTTTTTGAAATGATCGCATTACTTGGGTCTTCATCATTCATGACAAAAATAGTTTCTGTGCGAACAAAATTACAAAAAAATCAGCTAACGGGCATCCAAAATTATTGATCATGGCTGTGATCAATGCTTTTTGCCGATTGGGATCAGGTTTCGGGGTTGACCGAAAGGGGATCGTCGAGGGTGATCAGAGGAGAGGCCGGGATCTCCTCAATATCCAGGCTGGCCACAAGTATTTTCAGGGATTTGTTGATCTCGGCCACCTCATCGTCAGGGAGTTTCTGAAGTTTGATCGAAAGGCGCTGATGCAGTAGCTGCGGCGACTGGTCCAGTAGCCTTGAACCCTTGGAAGTGAGGGATATGATGACGGTTCGCTTGTCTTTTGGATTGGGCAGGCGGGCTACGTATCCTTTAAGCTCAAGCCGGTCGATGATGCCCGACATGGTGCTGGAGTTCAGGTTGAGGTATTTGGCGATCTCTCCCTGGGTAGACTGGTAGTCGGGTTTGGCACCCAGGTAATCGAGACACATCAGCTGGGGGATACTGACCCCGTATTCTTTCTGGATCTTTTTCGACTCCAGGTTCAGTGAACGGAGGATCCGGCGGATGTTGATAAGTATTTCTGTGTATTCCAAGCCTTATTTTGTTTGTGCACGATAAAAATACGGAATATTCTTCATGTGCCGCTTGAAATGCGTTTACAGATTGCTTTTTCCTTCAGTTCCTGGATGGATCCGGGCTGATATATGATTAGCCGTGATAATAGATCCCTGCTTCGGGCCCCAGTGGGAATCCAAGGTACAACCAGGCCACGAGCAGTATGGTCCACACCACGAAAAAGGCAATGGAATAGGGCAACATGGTGGCGATGATGGTCCCGATGCCTGATTTAGCATCGTATTTCTGGAAATAGGCAATGATCAGCGCAAAGAAACTCATCATGGGCGATATGATATTGGTCACGCTGTCGCCGATGCGGAAAACTACCTGCGAAAGCTCAGGAGAATAGCCCATGAGCATGAACATGGGAATGAAAACGGGGGCCAGGATCGCCCATTTGGCCGATGCACTGCCCATCAGCATATTGATGGAGGCGGATAGGATGATGAAGAGGATCATGAGGGGAATAAGCCCGATGCCGGAGGCCGAGATCGTTTCCGCTCCCTGCACCGCCAGGATGATCCCCAGGTTTGATTCCTTGAAGTAGGCTACAAACTGGGCGGCAAAAAACACCAGAACGATATACATCGACAGGGTTTTAATGGAATCTTTCATTCCGTTCATCACATCCGAGTCGTTCCTGAATTTTCCGGATCCGAAGCCATAAGCCAGTCCGGTGAGCCCTGCAATGAGGAAAAGGAAAGCCACCACATCCTTGATCAGTGGCGATTCGAGTATATGTCCCTCTACGGGGCGCAGCAGGCCATCCTCCCTGAACATCCCCACCAGAATAATCACCGTGATCACGGCCATGGTAATTCCGGCATAGAGGAGTCCGCGTTTTTCCTGCCTGCTGAGCTTTTCGATATTATTCGATTCATCGGCCCCGCTGTATTTGCCCAAACGGGGTTCCACGATCTTTTCCGTAACGAAGGTCCCAGTGAAAGCGACCAAGAAGGTGGAAACTACCATGAAGTAGTAGTTCGCAGTAGGGTTGACCACGTATCCGGGCTGTATGATCTCCGCTGCTTCAGTGGATAAGCCTGCCAGTAGAGGATCGATGGTCCCCAGGGCCAGGTTGGCGCTGAACCCGCCCGAAACGCCGGCAAAAGCAGCCGCCATCCCGGCGATGGGATGCCGCCCGACGGCCGAGAAGATCACTCCCGCCATGGGAATAAGCAAAACATAACCCACATCACTGGCAACATTTGAAAGCACGCCAGAGATCACCAGCACAAAGGTGAGCAGGCGTTTCGGGGCCGATAAGACCAGCATGCGGATGATGGCCCCGACCAAACCGCTGCTTTCGGCCACTCCGATCCCGAGCATGGCTACCAGCACGATGCCCAGGGGGGCGAATCCTGTAAAATTCTCCACCATGCTGTCGAGAATGTAATGCAATCCGTCGCGGCTGAGCAGGTTAACCGGTTTGATCAGTTCGCCGGTGGCCGGATTGACGGCCTCAGCACCCCAGATATGCGCCAGCCAACTGGTGATCAGGGCAAGGAGGGCCAGGATCAGGAAAAGCGTAGCCGGATGCGGAAGGGCATTTCCTGCCTTTTCAACAAAATTCAAAAATCGGGTGAACAGTCCTGAAAATCTTGATTTCTTTACACTACTCTGTGGCATGATATATAGAAGATTTAAAGTATGTAACATTCTTTGCCACTGATTGTTTAATTTCGCTTAGATTTGTTGAATAAACCAAAAGACACATGAAAAAGACCATCTTATTTTTACTGGGCGTTCTGCTGGCCGCTCATGTTTTCAGCCAGGTCAAGCACTATGAAGATGTGGTTTACCTGAAGAACGGATCCGTGATCCGGGGGATCATCACCGAACAGATCCCGAACCAGAGCATCCGTATTGAAACAGCCGACCGGAACATCTTTGTATTCGACGTGAGTGAAATTGAAAAAATGACCCGGGAAGAGATCCCCGCTGATTTTGTTCCTGAAGAGGTCAGGCATGAAATGGAAGCCTTCAAAACAAAGGGCTTCGAAGGCGGCATGGATGTTTTGCTGGCCATCGATATTGAACATGGTGAACCGGTGCTGGGGCTGCATACTCATTTCGGATACCGTTTTATTCCTCAATTGTATGTGGGTGCCGGAACAGGGGTGGAACTCATGTTCGACCGGAATAACCTTCCCCTCTTCATGCAGATCAGGACGGATTTTGTTGAAGCACGTGTAACACCCTTCTTCTCAGCCAATTTGGGATATACCTTTGCCTGGGTGAATGATGAAGCAGGCTCCGAATGGGGAGGAATATTCATTGAACCCGAGATGGGGGTGAGGTTCAATATAGCAAAGCATTTTGGCCTGAACCTTTCATCGGCTTTTAAATTCCAGCGGGGATACGAGAGTTATTATTATTACGATTACAGCTATCCTGAACCCTTGGAGACCTATAACAGGGAGGAAACCGTATTCCGCCTGTTCTCCTTTAAAGTCGGGTTTTCGTTCTAAAGGGGATGCTGCTATTGCAGCACGATCTTTTTCCAGGCCGTTTTTCCGGAACTGTATATTTTTATGAAGTAGAGTCCCGGATCCAGGCTTTCGAGGCTGAGGACATTCTTTCCTTCCTGCAGATTTCGGTGGAGCATCTCTTCCCCGGAGACTTTGTAAAGGCTCATCATGGCTTCTTCCGAAACGGAAATGTTCAGCAGTCCGCTGCTGGGATTAGGATATATTATGAGTTTTTCAAATGCATTTTCGTTCAGGCCAACGTAAGGCGAAATATAAAAAGCATTGTCGAGGACCAGTTCATTGGCTACCAGGTGCCAGTCGCCCACGGTGGCATCCATCGGGATGTCGAAATCGGCCTGTATTGTGGTGTTGGAGGTGATGTTTTGCATTGCTGCGGGGATCACTTCGGCAGGATTGGCCGAATACACCAGCATCACATCCGGGGGCATTAAGTTCCATTGGGTGTCGAATCCCGATATGACGGTATTCACCAGATCGCCCTGCTTGGCATTGTCGGGAACGATGCTCATCAGTTGCGGATCCCGGATGTAAATGTCCTGGCTGGATTCATCGGAATTGGCCCCGAGGTAGGCAATGAGGCTAACCTCATTATCTCCGGGAATGATAAAGCTATAGGGCATCACCGGGGCATTCCCCACGTAGTTTCCGTTGACATACCAGTTCAGGCTGTCGACCCCTCCCGCAGGAAGGCAATTGCTGATCAGGTCCACCGGCTGGTTGATCGTGGTGGTATCGGGCATGTCGAAGCGTGATACGGGGGCTATTTCCGTATACATCTTAATACAGAGGTCGAAGGGGTATGTGGTATTGTTCCCGGTCTTTTGCCAGTTCATACCGTCGCTGCTGAACCAGTTGTGGTCGGTTTGCAGTTGTATGGCAGAAGTATAATTGGCCTCGTATATTTCCACCGGGATGGGATTTTGCACCGCAGGCGTTTCATATTTTACCTTGATGTAAACATCCCTTAGGATGGTATCCGTGTTCAGGGAAACGGGAATGGTGTAAAAGCCCGGGAGTTCGCAGCTATAATCTGTTTCGTATCTCAGGCCGCTCAATGTGCTTCCGTCGAACTGACTGTAAATCTCGATGTGCAGTTCGGTATTGGCCTCTACGGCATAGGTGCCGATCCTTTTTATTTTCTGCGGGCCCAGGTTCCCCTGCTGGGGAAGGATGGTATAATAGGCCAGTCCGTATCCCGTGGTGGAGGAGAAGCCTTTATTGTCGATCCATCCGAATTCATCTTCATAATAAACATAGGCGGGGTTTGCCGGCAGTATGGGGTATCGTACCGGGAAAATGGCTGCTTCGGTGAACATGATGGGGTCATCGTAGGAAACATAGAAGTATCCGCCCATGGCCCATCCCGTTCCATAGGAATCCTTGATAAGCCATGCCCCGTTATTGGCGCTGGCCGTTTGCTTGTTGTCATCCCATCCGATCACGGTGATACAATGGTTATATCCTCCCGTGCCACCGTAGAGATAGGTGAAATTCTTCGGGTTGTAGTAGGCCATGTCGAAGATCATGGTGGTGGCGATCGCCCCTTCATTCATGAGGGTTTCCTTGATTGTGTTCATGTCGTTCGGGATAAAACGCACATCGGGGATGAAGGCTGTGGGATAGATGGGGCCGGTTGACCCACCCGGACAGTTTTTTATTGCTGTGGTATCTCCGTATGGGTCTTCGGTTTCCAGTACCGGCCCGGCATGCCTGCCGAACATGGACGATGACATATAAAAATTGCCTCCGTAGCAGGGGGTGTTGTCGTAGTTCTGGCAATTGATGAGGTTATCTTCCGAAAGATCGTACAAGCCATAGCCTTTCATCAGCCAGTTGGATTCGATCGCGGCCATGGTGGCAAAGGCCCAGCAGCATCCGCAGGTCCCCTGGTCTTTTACAGGGCTTACATGGCCGTTGCCACGCAGGTCGAATTGAGCGGGAAAAGTCTTGCTGTTCTTCTTTTCGATACCGGCTTTCCGGGTAAAGGCAGGCCATAATATAAACATGGCCAGCAGGAAGATAATACATTTTTTCATAAGGCGGTTTTTGGATTTTGCAGAAAGATATTGAAAATTTCCGAGGATTTCAAATTCTGCGAAGCGGACTTATTAAACCGCAAAATGAAAAAGGCTGCCTCATGCGCACATGAAGCAGCCCTGCTTGAAAAATGTAAATCCCTGCTTAGTTGTTCAGGTATTTCTTCACGAGGTAGAAATCGATTTTCTCATCGAAGTTCCCGTCGAGCCTTTCCTGCATTTCGTCGAGGGTTTTTGGCGGGGGTACGATGGCCAGGTCGCCTTTTTTCCAATCGAGCGGAAGGGCAACTTTCTCACTGTCGGATACCTGCAGTGCGTAGAGGGCACGGATGATCTCGTCCATATTACGTCCTACGTTCAGCGGGTAATACATGATCAGGCGGATCTTCTTGGTGGGGTCGATAAAGAATACGGCCCTTACCGCGGCAGTTTCGTGTTCATTCGGCTGAAGCATCCCGTAAAGTTTGGATACTTTCATGTCGAGGTCGGCAATGATGGGAAAGTCGAAATACACTCCGGTCTTTTCCTTCACATTGTTTACCCAGGCCAGGTGGGAGTGGATGCTGTCGATGCTGAGGCCCATCAGTTCGGTGTTCAGGGCGTCGAATTCAGCTTTACGGGTGGCAAAACCACTCATTTCCGTTGTGCACACCGGGGTGAAATCAGCGGGGTGTGAGAAAAGCACAACCCATTTGTCTTTTGCAAAATCTGAAAATTTAATATTTCCTTTAGTGGTAACGGCTTCAAAATCAGGAGCCTGGTCGCCAATTCTTGGCATTACATTCATTTCTTCGTTTTCCATTTTTTAATTTGTTTTTAATGTTATTGAATAGGTTAATTGTTCAAAAATGCGTTGTACATCCATACGAGTTTTTCCTGTTCACGAATGTAGTCGCTCATCAGGCCGTTAGTTCCTTCGTCATCGGCTTCGCCGGCTGCATCGAGAATAGCACGCTGCTTACCGATCAGGATGCTGAAGCTGTCGAGGATGCTTTGAACATCTTTTTTCCCATCGCTGGTTTCTTCCGCTTCCTTGATCTGCGATACTTTCATGTATTTGCTGTACCGGTATTCGGGCTGAAATCCCAGGGTAAGGATGCGTTCTGCGATCTCGTCGATCTTCAACACAAGGTCATCGTACATTTCCTCGAACTTATTGTGCAGTTCGAAGAATTTTTCTCCTTTCACGTTCCAGTGAAAACCCCGTACATTGGTGTAAAATACCTGGTAATTAGCCAGGAGATCGTTCAGCATTCCTGAGAGTTCTTTTGCTTTGTCGTTGTTGATTCCTATAGTGTTCATGTTTGTTTGATTTTTTCGATTAATAATTGGTTTAATTTGTTTCGGTGAATAATCTGCTGCAAAAATAAGAGTAAAATAAATATATGTCAAATCAATAATATTTATAAAACCATAGAAAATATCTATATTTGCAGTATGATCTCACTGATACAACTGGAATACATCACGGTGCTGGATACGCACCGTCATTTTGCCACGGCGGCGGAAAAGTGTTTTGTTACCCAGCCCACCCTGAGCATGCAGGTCAGGAAGCTGGAAGAAGACCTGGGCGTGATGATCTTCGATCGCAGCAAGCAACCGGTAGTGCCTACGGTCCAGGGGAGCCGGATCATTGAACAGGCCAGGGTGGTTTTGCAGGAAGCGGCCAAGATCGACCTTATCGTGTCGGAAGAAAAACAGCAGGTGGCCGGGGAGCTGCGCATCGGGCTGATCCCGACCATTTCTCCCTACCTCCTCCCTCTGTTTGCCGGAGCCTTCAAGCGTTCCTATCCCGGAACTGAATTGCACGTTGAAGAGGCGATTACGGAGCGGATTGAGGATATGCTTCTCAAAGATCAGCTGGATGTTGGGATCGTGGTAACGCCTTTGCACAACCGCCAGATTCTCGAGGAACCGCTGTATTACGAGGAAATGATGGTTTATCATCATCCCGGACATCCTTTTTCGGGATTACCGAAGCTGCATGTCGATAAGCTTTCCCATGGCGACCTGTGGCTGCTGGGCGACGGGCATTGTTTTCGCAACCAGGTGGTGAATTTCTGTGAGATAAAAAAGTTCGAGACCACCAAACTGCCCTACGATTTTGAAGGAGGATCCATCGGCACCCTCATGAAGATTATCGACCGGGAAGGCGGCTACACCCTGATCCCCGAGCTGGCCGTTCTGGAAAACCAGCGGACTGATCAGGTCAAGCGTTTTTCCAACATCAGTCCCCTGCGGGAAGTCAGCCTGGTGTTCACCCGAAAATTTGTTAAAACGAAGCTGATCAAATTGCTGGCAGAGTTCATCCAGAGCAGCATCCCCGCCGGATTGATGGATAAAGACCGGGGCACAGTGGTGGAGTGGAGGTAGGAATTTGCTATTTGCTATGTGCTGTTTGCTATGTGCTATTTGCTATTTGAAATTTGATATGTTCTATGTGTTATGTGCTATGTGCTATTTGCTGTGCTATGTGTTATGTGCTATATAATATGTGAATTTAGAATGTAGAGGTTAGAACCTGAAGTATTTTTAATTTTTTCCTTTAAAACAGGGGGACATTTTTTCTTTTTGGGTATTAATAAGTAAAGAACACTTATTGCCTATGAAAAAAGAATTGGAAAAAAGACTTGTTGATCTTGTGATTGCTATTCATTCCATGTGCAAATCGCTGGACAATAGTTTCTTGTCGGAACATCTGAAAACACAAATCTTAAGGAGCTCAACCAGTGCAGCTCTGAACTACGGGGAAGCGCAGGTGGCAGAATCCAGAAAAGACTTTGTTCACAAGAGCAGTGTTGTTCTGAAAGAACTCAAGGAAACCAGCATCAACCTGGAACTATTAAAAAACGCCAATAAAGAGGCTAAACCATTGAGTATTGATCACTGCGAGAACGAATGTTCCCAACTGCTTGCTATTTTTCAAAAAACTGTGATCACTGCCAAGAAAAACAACTCCATCAAAAGGTAAGAAACCACGCATCAAATATTTTTGAACTGATCCAATAGCACATAGCACATAACACACAACACATAACACACAGCACATGTACTATATAACACATAGCACATAGCANNCATAGCAAATAGCCAATCTACACGCTTTCCCCAATGTAATGCATCACCATCCTGTTGGTGATGCCCCTTCTGGTGATGGGATCGGAGGCGACGATGATGATGGGGTCGCCTTTCTGGGCCCAGTTGTTCTTCAGCAGGAGTTCATCCACCTGGCGGATGAAGTGGCTTCCCGACCGGGGCTGTTTCATGTAAACAGGAAGGATGCTATATAACAATGCCAGTTGCTGAAGCCTCTTCATATCTTCGCCGAAGGCGATCAGGGGCACTTCCATTCGTTGCTGGGAAAGGAATACGCTGCTGCCCCCGGAATTGGTCCAGCTCACGATGAACTTCGCTTTGATGTCGCGGGCCATCTGGTGCACGCCCCTGGCCATGGTGGCTTTACGGTCGAGCGGACCGCGGTATTTTATCAGCTTGCCGGAATGGTCTTCATAGGACTTGATGAAAGCATTGGTCTTGCGGGCGATGCGGTTCATCATCTTCACCGTTTCAACGGGGAATTTCCCCACCGCCGTTTCCCCGGAGAGCATCACGGCATCGGCCCCGTCGATGATGGCATTGGCCACATCCGAAACCTCGGCACGGGTGGGCACCGGTTCGTGGATCATGCTCTGCAGCATTTGCGTGGCCACGATCACCGGCTTCCCGTATTCGCTGCACTTCCTGATGATGTTCTTTTGGAGGATAGCCACTTCCGCCAGGTCCATCTCCACACCCAGGTCGCCCCGGGCCACCA
>NPID01008284.1_pt2 | contig 16536 bp, 10 predicted proteins | sample 8637491 | NCBI WGS metagenome assembly NPID01 (sample SAMN07420843, study PRJNA396082) | bioreactor metagenome | isolation source: sample BA6 brine-fed electro-methanogenic bioreactor BA | place: Japan: Kochi | collected 2016-06-14 | reverse complement strand
CCTTGCGGTCGAAGAACTGCTGGCCGCCGATCAGCACGTAGGGGATGTTCTCGTAGCGCAGCTGCTCCTCGAAGGCGCGGGACTGGACGTTGGTGCGGTAGAGGATGGCGAAGTCGCGGTACTGCAGGTCGCGCTTGAAGCGCTCGGCATGGATGCGCTCCATGACCATGCGCGCTTCGTCCTCCTCGTCCATGCAGCGGATCAGCTCGATCGGCTGCCCCTGGCCATCGGCGGTCCACAGCACCTTGGCCTTGCGCTTCTGGTTCTTTTTGATCACCGCGTTGGCCGCCGCCAGGATGTTGCCGGTGGAGCGGTAGTTCTGCTCCAGGCGGATCACCGCCGCCCCGGGAAAATCCTTTTCGAAATCGAGAATGTTCCCCAGGTCGGCGCCGCGCCAGCCGTAAATCGACTGGTCGTCGTCACCGACCACGCAGAGGTTGCGCCGGGTGCCGGCCAGGTTGCGCAGCAGCAGGTACTGGGCGGCGTTGGTGTCCTGGTACTCGTCGACCATCAGGTAGCGGAAGCGCTCCTGGTATTTCTGCAGCACCTCGGGGTATTCTCGGAACAGGCGCACGGTCAGCATGATGATGTCGTCGAAGTCCACCGCGTTGAAGGCCTTGAGGGCCTTCTGATACTTGGGGTAGACCTCGGCGGCGAGATATTCGTAGTCGTCGTGGTATTTCACCGCGAAGGATTCCGGGGGGACCAGGCGGTTCTTGGCGTCGGAGATCAGCCACAGGATGCGGTCGGGGTCGAACTTTTTGCCGTCGATGTCGAGCCCCTGCATGAGGTCCTTGATCAGCCGGACCTGGTCCGAGGTGGCGTAAATGGAGAAGTTCTTCTTGTAGCCGAGCCTTTCGATATCCTCCTTGAGGATGCGCACGCACAGCGAATGGAAGGTGGCGATGACCATCCCGCGAACCCGTTTCTTGCCCACCAGCTCTTCGACCCGCTCCTTCATCTCGCGGGCCGCCTTGTTGGTGAAGGTGACCGCCAGCAGCTGGCCGGGGTCGACCCCCCGTTGCTGAATCAGGTAGGCGATACGGTAGGTGATCACCCGGGTCTTGCCCGAGCCGGCGCCGGCCAGCAGCAGCAGGGGGCCTTCGGTGTGGCGAACCGCGGCAAGCTGTTCCTGGTTCAGGGTGGAAAGGTCCATGGAGCCTCAAAGTCAAACAGCCGACCGCTGGCGCGTCCCGGCTGTAGGGAAGGGTTCGAAAACGACCTGCCTAAACTACCACAGGTGGCCTGCGGCGAACAAGCCCGGCCGCGGGGCGGCGAAGTCGGATTCGTCGACAGGCCTGATCGGCCGGCCCGCCTCCTCCGCAGTTCATTAAATTAAATCTGGAGTTATTAAAGCCTTTTTGTTAAAATTTCGCGAAAGCGGTTGCGAATACCCCGGGAAAAAACAGCGATCCCGGCACCACCGGAAACGGCGGCAAAAGGGCCCGGAAAAGCTCTCCGCCGCCAGGATTCTGCGAGGGGCATGAAAAAGCTAAAAACCTTTCATTTTTCGGAAGGACCGCAGGCCGGAATGCTGAAGAGCCTCCTGGAAGAGAGGGGCGTTCGGTGCTTCATCAAAAATGAGCGCCTGTTTACCGCCATCGGCGAAATCCCCTTCACCGAATGCTTTCCGGAACTCTGGCTCCTGAACGACGACGATCTGTCCCTGGCCCGGCAAACCCTGGAAGATTGGCAGCAGCAGGATTCGGCTGACCTGGCGGCCTGGACCTGCCCCCGGTGCGCGGAGCTGGTCGACGGAAATCTGGGGGAATGTTGGAATTGCGGAACCCCGCACGCCGCCGACCATTGACAAGCGAGCCGCCGCCTGCCGGGAGAAACGGGACATCCGCCAGACCGATTTGTCCTGTTGATTTTTTAATGCCGATTGGGTATCTTACGCGCCATGTTCAGAATCATGGTACTTCTTATCGGCCTGGCCTGGGCCTCTTTGCTGCTGGTTTCCTGGGGCGGAACCGCCCAGTTCCAGTCCACGGTAAAATCCGTCAACCTGGAGCGAGGCCGCTACTGAAACCCACGCTCTGGCCTGGCGCCGTTGCCACCGGCCCGACCCGCTTTTCAGCCAGCCCCCAGCACCGCCGATCCCTGCCGGGCTCCCCGGCGCTCCAGCTCGTCATCGATGGCATTGAGCACCTCCCACTTGTTCAGCGACCACAACGGCGCCAGCAGCATCTGCCGCGGTCCGTCCCCGGTCAACCGCTGGATCAGGGTCCGCGGATGCAGATGTTCGATGAAATCGGCGGCCAGGGCCACGTAGTCGGCCTGCTCGAGAATCGGAATCCGCCCTTGCTCGTACATATCCCCCAGGGGGGTTCCGCGCAGCACATGGAGCAGGTGGATCTTGATGCCATCGACCCTGAGACGGGCCATTTCGGCGGCCGTTTCCAGCATCTGCTCCCGGCTCTCCCCGGGCAGCCCCAGAATGACGTGAACACAGACTCGCAGCCCCCGCTCCCGGGCCCCCCGGAAGGCCTCCAGAAAGGCGGCGTAGTCATGGCCGCGGCGCAGAAAATCGAGGGTGGTATCGTGAATGCTCTGCAGCCCCAGCTCGAGCCAGAAATAGGTGCGGCGGTGATATTCGGCGAGCAGGTCGAGCACCGGCGCGGGCAGGCAGTCGGGGCGGGTGCCGACGGCGATCCCGACCACCCCTTCGACACGCAGCGCCTCGTCGTACAGGGCGCGCAGCCGCTCGGGGGGCCCATTGGTATTGGAAAAGGGTTGAAAATAGGCCATAAAGTGCCTGGCCTTGTACTTGCGGGCCATCACCTCCTTGCCCTTCTCGATCTGCTCGGCCACCGGGAACCCCCGGTCGATGCCCACCGCTCCCGAACCGTCGGGGTCGCAGAACAGGCAACCGGGCTGCTCGCGGGTGCCGCCCCGGTTGGGACAGGAGAAGCCGGCGTCCACGGATATCTTGTGAACCCGCCCGCCGAAGCGCTTTTTGAGATGGGTGGAAAAGACGTTGTAGCGTTTTTCGTTCATGGCGCGATGATGCCACCCGACGGCGCCAAGGGCAAGCGGAAAGCAGGCCGCTCGGAGAGCCGGCGAAATCCTAAGTTTCTGCTAAAGAAACTGCCCGCGGCGGCCGTTTCCCCGGGCCCGAAGACGTTGCAATACCGCCCGGGATTGATATACTTGCCCTCAATTCCTCGGGAAAAAACCGCTTTCGGCTGACCCGCCATTTTTATACGGATGTATTGCGTGAAACCTCGCTGCTGCTGGCACAAAGAGCAAATCGCTTCCGAGGATTGCCCCTACCTGCAGGACCAGGATCGGGCCCTGCTGCTCAACCGCAAAAACCGGTTCATGCAGCGCTGCCTCGAGTGCCCCCTGTTTCTGGAGGACCTGCGGGAGATGAACGGAGAGCTGGATGGCCTGGCCGGGCTCTTCCCCTATGCCATCGAGGAGCTGCTGGCTCTCAAGGCCCAGGTCAAGACCCTCAGCAGCCTCCACGAGTCGCGCAGCCGGGAGATCAAATTCCTACACGAAGTCAGTCTGGTCCTGCAGACCTCGGTCGACATGGACGAGGTCATCGCCATGGCCCTGACGGCGGTCACCGCCGGCAAGGGATTCGGGCTGAACCGGGCGATCCTGCTGTTGGTCGACAAGGAACGGCAGAAGCTCAAGGGATACTTCGGCGTCGGCCCCCGCTATCGGGAGGACGCCGGGCCGATCTGGCGGGAGATCGAGGAGCGCAACTACACGCTGCGCGAGCAGGCGCGGCATTTTTTCGAGGAAAAGATGACCGCCGAACGGGAGCGGTTTCGCGATCTGCTGGAACTCCTTTCGGTGCCGCTGAGCAACGGCGACCATCTGTTCGTGCAGACCTTGAACGAACAGGTTTCCCGGCATGTCATCGATCTTTTCCGCGAGCCCGGGGTGGACCGGGCCCAGGCCGAAGCCCTCGGCGCAACGGAGATGATCCTGGTGCCGCTGATCAGCAACAAACGGCGGATCGGCCTGCTGCTGGCCGACAACATCATCAACGGCCGCCCGATCGATCCCGAGGACCTGCAAAGCCTGGAAACCTTCGCCCTGCCGGTGTCCTTCGCCATCGAACGGGCCTCGCTGTACGAACGGCTGCAGGAAGAACTGGTCAAGCTGACCGAAGCCAACCGCCGCCTGAAAGAACAGCAGGAGCAGATCGTGCGGATGGAAAAGATGGCGCTGGTCGGCAAGATCACCTCCAACATCGCCCACTCCATCCGCAACCCGTTGACGATCATCGGCGGCTTCGCCCGCAGCCTGATCAAGAGCACGCCCGAGCAGGACAGCAAACGTCAGTACATCGAATCGATTGCCCGCGAAACCCGGCGGCTCGAAGATGTACTGCAGGAGGTGCTGGCCTACTCGGAATCACTGCATCCCACACTCGACCTATGGGACGTCAACCAGCTCATCACCGGAATCTGCGCCGGGATGCAGGACGATCTGAAGGCCGCCCGCACCGATTGCCGGCTTCAGCTGGCGCCTTCGCTTCCGCAGCTGCGGATCGACTACAAGCAGATGACCCACTGCCTGCGCAGCATCATCAACAACGCCATGGAAGCCATGCCGGAGGGCGGCACTATCGGCATCGGCACCTCGCACAGCGACGACGAACTGCACATTGTCATTCAGGACAACGGTCCGGGCATGGGCGCCGAGACCATCCGCTCCGTGACCGAACCGTTTTTCTCGACCAAGGACAAGGGCAGCGGCTTGGGGCTTTCGCTTTGCGCCCGCATTCTCGAGGGACACGGCGCCCGGCTCGACATCGACAGTCGCCTGGGAGCCGGCACAACCTTCACGATTCGCCTTCCGCTTGCGGCCCAGGCGCCGTCCACGAATCAGAATTGAACCAATCGACCCCAGCTTAAAGACCCCCGCCCCCCCTGGCTAGGGGCAGTGGCGGGGCACGGCTACTCAATCAGGGAGGATTATCCATGGCTCGACTTTTGGTGGTTGACGACGAGAGAGACATTCGCCATCTTTACGCGGCGGAACTGGAGGACGAGGGCTATCAGGTGGACACGGCCGGTACCGGCAGGGACGCCGCCGAGATGCTGGAGCGCCAGAAATACGATCTGATTGTTCTGGACATCCAGATGCAGGGGGAGAGCGGACTGCATATCCTGCAGAAGATCGTCAAAAAGAAAGCCGACCTGCCGGTCATCCTCTGCACCGCCTTCAGCTGCTACAAAGAGGACTTTTCGTCCTGGCTGGCCGATGCCTACGTGGTCAAGAGTTCGGATCTCACCGAACTCAAGCAGGAAATCAAGCGCCTGCTGGAAAAAAAGGGCAAAGAGTAACCGGGAGAGTTTCCTCGCGGAATAAAACCCTAACAATTCTCGACTAAGTTTCTGTTGTTTATTTTTCCTTATCTTTGCCAAGGAGATTCTCCATGAAAGCAGTCCTCATGGCGGGGGGCTTCGGAACCCGCATCCATCCGTTGACCATCAACCTGCCCAAGCCGATGATCCCCCTGATCAACCGGCCGATCATGCTTCACATCACCGAACTGCTTAAAAAGCACGGCATCGACGAGTTGATCCTGCTCCTTTACCACCAGCCCGAGGTCATCAAGAACTTTTTCGGCGACGGCAGCGAGTTCGGCGTACGCATCACCTACGTCACGCCCCTGGAGGACTTCGGCACCGCCGGGGCGGTCAAGGCCGCGGCCAAGTATCTCGACGAGCGGTTCATGATCATCAGCGGCGACCTGCTCACCGATTTCGATCTTTCCAAGGTCATCCAGTTTCACGAATATAACCAGGCCAAAGCCACCATCACCCTGACCTCGGTCACCGACCCCCTCCAGTTCGGCGTGGTCATCACCGACAAGGAGGGACGGATCACCAAGTTTCTCGAAAAGCCGGGCTGGGGCGAGGTGTTTTCCGACACCATCAACACCGGGATCTACATCCTGGAGCCCGAGGTTCTCGACCTGATCCCCGAGGGAGAGAACCGCGACTGGTCCAAAGATATCTTCCCGACCATGCTCGAAGAGAAGATGGCCCTGTTCGGCTGCACCCTCGAGGGTTTCTGGGCCGACATCGGCAACACCGATGCATATCTCGAGGCCTCTCACGATATCACCCGGAAAAAGGTCCAGGTCAACATCAGCGAGCGCCCGATCAAAGAAGACCGGCCCGACATCCGGCTCGGCGAGGAAACCCTGGTTGCCACCGGCGACCTTTCCCTTCTCGAGGGGATGGTGGTGCTTGGCGACAACACCCAGGTGCTGGGCAGGGCCAAGCTGAAAAACTGCGTGATCGGCCGCAACTGCGTCATTGAGGACGGTTGCGAACTGGAGGACGCCATCCTCTGGGACAACGTCTACGTCCGCAAGGGGTGCCGCATCAAGGGAGCGGTCCTGTGCCACAAGGTGCGGGTCGGCCAGGGGGTGGTGATCGAGGAAGCGGCGGTCATCGCCGACGAAACCACCATCGGCGATGAGGCCTACCTCAAAAAGGACGTCAAGGTCTGGCCGCGCAAGGTCATCGAGGGGGGCGCCATCGTCACCACCAACCTGATCTGGGGCGAGAAGTGGCGCAAGAGCCTGTTCGAGGGTTCCCAGGTCCACGGCCTGACCAATGTCGAGCTGACCCCCGAATTTTCGGCCAAGCTCGGAGCCGCCTACGGCTCGACCCTGCCCAAGGACTCCTTCATCCTGGCCGGCCGCGATGCGATCCGCTCATCGCGGATGCTCAAGCGCTCCTTCGTCGGCGGCCTGCTTTCCACCGGTGTCAACGTCCGCGACATCAAGATGATTTCCCTGCCCGTGCTGCGCTATAAACTGGCCACCTTCGGCGAAGTCGGCGGCATCCATTTCCGCCAGTCCCCCGAAGATCCGGCGGCCACCGAAATCATCTTCTTCGACGCCGACGGAACCGAAATCTCCTCGTCGACCGCCAAGGGGATCGAGCGGGTTTTCTTCAAGGAAAATTTCCGCCGGATTCATTACTCGGAGCCAGGCGGGATCTCCGAGCTGCCCCGGATCTATGACTACTATCGCGAGGGCTTTCTGCGGGCGTTGGACGGCGACGCCCTGCGCAAGGCGGCGCCCAAGGTGGTCATCGACCTCAACCACTCCCCGGCCGGGGATCTGCTCCCGGCGCTGCTCAACGAACTGGGCTGCGAGGTGGTCGAGCTCAACTCCCATGTCTTCGAAAGCCGCAGCGGTATCACCCCCGAGCAGATTAAAAAATCGATGGAGCAGCTCTCGCGGATCGTCGTGACCCTGGGGGCCAACCTGGGGGTCTGGCTCGGTTCGTCGGGCGAACGGCTGAGCCTGATCGACGAAACCGGCGACATCCTCTCCGACACCGAGGCGCTGGCCGTTCTGACCTCGCTGGTCTGCCAGGCCGAGAAAAAGGGGAGTCTGGTGATGCCGGTCCCCGCCCCCCACACGGTGGACAAACTGGCCGCCGAATCGGGTCTGACGGTCAAACGGACCAAGTCCGACGGCCGCTACCTGGTGGAAGCCGCCAAGGAACGCCACGTTCAACTGGCCGCATCGATGGATGGACGATTCGCGTTTCCCGCCTTCCAGGCCAACTTCGACGCCCTGTTTGCGGTCGGCAAAGTCCTCGAGCTGCTCACCCGCACCGGCCAGACCCTGGGCGGAATCCGCCGCAGCATTCCCAAGCGGGCCTACCGCCATGTCCAGCTTCCCTGCTCCTGGGAGCTCAAGGGCGGGATCATGCGCAAGATGAGTGAGGACTCGGTGGACCTGGAGGCCTCCTTCATCGACGGCGTCAAGGTGCAGATGGGGGACGACTGGGTCCTGATGCTCCCCGACCAGCACCGCCCCCTCGCCCATATCGTGGCCGAGGCCGTCGAAGCCAAGCGGGCCGACGAACTTCTGGAAACCTACCGCCGCAAGGTCGAAGGCTGGAAAAAGGAATTGCTCAAGGCAAATTGAAGGGACCGGGAGCGAGGGCGGGGACGAGGAAACATTCCTCACTCCCCGTTCTTCGCCCCTGCATTCGAAGGTTACCGATGAAACCACTTAAGGTCGCCATTTTATGGCACATGCACCAGCCCGACTACCGCGATCCGGTATCGGACCAGACCCTTCTGCCCTGGACCTACCTCCACGCCGTCAAAGACTACGCCGAAATGCTGAAAACGGCCGAGGAGGCTGAAGGGGCGCGGATGACCTTCAACCTGGTGCCGACCATGCTCGAACAGATCGAGCGTTATGCCCGGGGCGAGGCCCGCGACATCTGGATGGAGGCGGCGGCCAAGAATCCCGCCGGGATGAACGAGGAAGAACGCCGGTTCCTGCTCACCCAGTTCTTCTCCATCCATTCCGAGCGACACATCCTGCCCTACCCCAGGTTTCGCGAACTGGCCCGGCGCCGCGGTTCGGGGACCAAAGTCGCCGTGGCCAATTTTTCCGACCAAGACCTTCGCGACCTGCAGGTCTGGTTTCTGCTGGCCTGGACCGGCCACCACCTGCGCCGGGAATCGGACCATATCGGGTATCTGCTGGAGAAGGGCGAAAAGTTCACCGAACCGGACAAGGCGCAGCTGATCGCCCTGTACGATGGCGTGGTGGCGGGGCTCATCGATCGTTACCGAGAACTGGAAGAGGCCGGAATCATCGAGATCTCGGTGACTCCCTACGCCCACCCGATTCTCCCCCTGCTCTGCGGCACCGACACCGCCGCCCAGGCCACCGCCGGCATCCAGCTGCCGGCAACCTCCTTTCACCACCCCGGCGATGCCCGCCTGCAGATCCGCCTCGGCCTCGACTTCGTGGCTGAGCGGCTCGGCGAAAAGCCACGCGGGATGTGGCCTTCCGAAGGTGCTGTCAGCGAGCAGGCGCTGCGGATCATGGGCGAGGAGGGGGCGCTCTGGGCCGCGTCCGACGAGGGGATTCTCGGCAAAAGCCTCCCCGGCGGCCTGCAGGAACGGCAGCGACTGTACCAGCCCTATGCCTTCGACGGACTGCCGCTGGTGTTTCGCGACCGCGACCTCTCCGACCGCATCGGCTTCGTCTACGCCCACTGGGAGCCCCAGCGGGCCGCCGCCGACCTGCTCGGGCAACTACGGCGGATTGCCGCGACCTCACCGGGGGGAGTGGTCCCCCTGATCCTCGATGGCGAAAACTGCTGGGAACGCTACCAGGACAACGGCCATCCCTTCCTGATCGCCCTCTACCGGGGCCTGATCGCCGACCCGGCCCTGGAAATGGTGACCGTCTCCGAAGCCGTCGAAGCCATGGAACCCACCGAACTTCAGCGGATTTCCCCCGGTTCGTGGATCAATTCGGACTTTACCATCTGGATCGGCCATCCCGAGGAAAACACCGCCTGGGAGTGGCTCGAACGAGCCCGCCGCGACACCTTGGGCAAAGGCAGCCTGCCGGAGGTCGTGGAGCGTAACGGCGGCGCGGTTCCCGAAACCGTGATGCATCTGCTGCGCGCCGAGGGGAGCGACTGGTTCTGGTGGTTCGGCGACGATCACGTCACCGCCCAGGCGGATATTTTCGACCGCCTGTTCCGCCGCCACCTCGAGGCTCTTTACCGGGAAGCGGGACTACCGGTCCCGCAGCACCTCCACCAGCCGATCAAACCGCCCCTCAAGCCGGGGGTGGTGCACGAGCCCACGGCCCTGTTCACCCCGAGCATCGATGGCCGGGTGACCGATTACTTCGAGTGGCTGGCGGCCGGCTCGGCCGATCTTTCCGCCGGAGGGGCCATGCACGCCTCGCACAGTGAATTCGAGGTGCTGCACTACGGCTACGACGAGCAGTTCTTCTACCTGCGGCTTGACCCGCAGGAGGATCTCAGCAGCCTGCTCGGCCCGCATGGCATTCTTGAAGCGCGCATCGTTACCGCCGAAACCTGGCTGGCCCGACTCGACCCGGCAGCGGACGCCCTCACCCTGTTCCGGGAGAAGACCCGGCAGGTGGCGGCCAAGGGAGAGGCCGCCTGCCACCAGATCGTGGAGATGGCCGTTCCCCTGGCCCCCCTGGGGCTTGAACCGGGCGCTACCCTGAACCTTTCCTTCCATCTGATCAGCGACGGCAGCGAATCGGCCCGCTGGCCCGCCGAGGCCCCGCTGCAACTGGCTTACCGGGGCGCCGAACTGGCCGCTGATGAGTGGTATGTTTAAGAAAGGATCGAGAATCGAGGCAAGCCGCGCGGGGGTCGATAAAGGGCCTTTGCTTGATTTCTTCCCGCTCCCCGTTCCTCGATGCCGATATTTGAAAGGAATTACTCTGTGTCCGAACTGCGCTGGGATCCCCTGAAAATGACCTGGGTCATCGTTGCCACCAACCGGGGGCGACGACCCCGCGATTTCATCCTCGAGCGGCAAAAGATCTCCATGTCGGCCTGCCCTTTCTGCTACGGCCGCGAGGATAAGACCACCCACGAGGTGTTCGCCATCCGCCCCGACGGCAGCCGCCCGGACACGCCGGGCTGGCGGGTCCGGGTCATCCCCAACAAATACCCGGTCATGCGCATCGAGGGGGACCTGGACAAACGGGGCCAGGGACTCTACGACACCATCAACGGTATCGGCGCCCATGAGGTGATCGTCGAGAACCCCGACCACGAGCGGAACCTGGCCGATCTGAGCCCTCTGGAGATCGCCGACGTGCTCAAGGCCTATCGGGCCCGGCTGCTCGACCTGCGCCGGGACGGCCGGTTCCGCTACATCCTGATCTTCAAGAACCATGGCGTCGAGGCCGGCGCGACCATCCCCCACAGCCATTCCCAGCTCATCGCGGTGCCGGTTACCCCGCCGGTGGTGTCGACCAAACTCTCGGTCTGCCGGGATTACTACGAGCGCAAGGAGCGCTGCCTGATCTGCGATCTTCTCCAACAGGAAATCGCCGATGGCCGGGGGGTGGTACGGGACGACGGCGAATTCGTGGTGTTCGCTCCCTTCGCCTCCTGCCAGCCCTTCGAGCTGCGCATCGCGCCGCGTCGTCACAGTCACGACTTCGCCCAGCTCGGCGACCCCGAGCTGTTCCAACTGGCGGAAACCCTCAAGGACACCCTGCTGCGCCTGCGCACGGCGTTGCGGGATCCGCCGTTCAACTTCGTGCTGCACAACGCCCCCCCCATGCATCTGCGCCTGGGCAAACCGGGCTACTGGAGCTCGCTGCCCTACGATTACCACTGGCACATCGAGCTGGTGCCCCGGCTGACCAAGATCGCCGGTTTCGAGTGGGGGACCGGCTTTTTCATGAACCCGACGCCGCCCGAGGATGCGGCGCGCTTTCTGCGGGATGCCGATCTCACCTCGGACCTCTGAAGCGGCCCCGCACATACTATCTATGACCACTGAACGCAAAGACCGTCGCGACTATTTTCCCCTGGCCCTGCAGATTTCAGCCCGGGCCCGGGAGCAATTCGAACTGCCGCTGGAGCTGCTGCGCGAGCCCCCCCCCTCGTTGCTGCGTCCCATGCAGCAGCTGGCCCGGGATCTCACCCGCAAAACTCCCGAGCGTCCGGTCAGCGCCGCCCAGCTCAACCTGCTGGCCCTGCTGAACCGGATTTTCCGCACCGTCGCCGGCAGATTCCTGGAGGCCCACCGCTGCATCGCCGACGCCGACGGCCTGCGCATCGACGGGGAGCCCGTGCAACTGCCCGGCCTGCCGCCGGTCCTGAACGCTTTCGTGGACCACTACCCGCCGGCGGAAATCCTGCACGGGGCGCCCGCGGAGCGTTTTTTCCGGGGCGAGCACGGGCCGGCCAACCGCCGGGATACCCTGATCGAGCTGTTCATCCTCGCCACCCAGATGAGCAATCCCGCCGCAGCCAACTACAACCGGCTGTTCGACGACCGGGAACTGCGCCAGAGCGTACCGTACCGCGAGACGCTGGCGGAACTCGACCGCAGGCTGCAGAAAGTACCGGTCCCCGGCCTGCTCGGCCGTTCGCTGCTGGCGCTGCTGCGGGTGCCCATCGAGGCCTCCCCCGATTCGCTGGCCGGCCAGGTGGCGGCCATCCGCGAACAGTGGCGCGACCTGCTGCCCGCGGATCTGCTGCAGAGCCTGCTGGTCGCCCTTGACGTGGTGGCCGAGGAAGAGACCATGCGCGGCTTCGGGCCGGGGCCCGCGATGATTCCGGAGTTCCGGGCCGACTTTCATTTCGACGAGCCCGAGGCCTTTTCCCCCGACACCGACTGGATGCCGAAAGTCGTCCTGATCGCCAAATCGGTCTACGTCTGGCTCGACCAGCTGTCGAAAAAATACGGCCGCCACCTCACCCGCCTCGATCAGATTCCGACCGAGGAGCTCGACCGGCTGGCCCGCTGGGGCTTCACCTCGTTGTGGCTGATCGGCCTCTGGGAGCGCTCCCGGTCCTCGCAGAAGATCAAGCAGATCATGGGCAACCCCGAGGCGGTCTCCTCGGCCTACTCCCTGTACGATTACACCGTGGCCGACGACCTCGGCGGCGACGAGGCCCTGGCGACCCTGGAAGCGCGCTGCCTGGAACGGGGCATCCGGCTGGCCAGCGACGTGGTTCCCAACCATACGGGACTTTTCTCCCACTGGACCCTGGAGCACCCCGACTGGTACATCCAGGTCGATCAGCCCCCCTACATCGGCTACCGCTACAGCGGCCCCGACCTCTCCTTCGACAGCCGCATCAGCCTCTACATCGAGGACGGCTACTGGGACCATTCGGACGCCGCGGTGGTCTTCAAGCACGTCGACAACCGCACCGGCCGGGTGCGCTTCATCTACCACGGCAACGACGGCACCCACATGCCCTGGAACGATACCGCCCAGCTCAACTACCTGCTCCCCGAGGTGCGCGAGGCGATGATCCAGACCATCGTCCGGGTCGCCCGCCGGTTTCGGGTGATCCGCTTCGACGCCGCCATGACCCTGGCCAAGAAGCACTTCCAGCGCCTCTGGTTCCCCCAGCCCGGCGGCGGCGCCGGGGTCCCCTCGCGGGCCGAGCACTGGATGGACCGCGAGGCGTTCGAACGGGTCTTCCCGGTGGAATTCTGGCGGGAGGTGGTCGACCGGGTGGCGGCCGAAGTTCCCGACACCCTGCTGATCGCCGAGGCCTTCTGGCTGATGGAAGGCTACTTCGTGCGCACCCTGGGGATGCACCGGGTCTACAACAGCGCCTTCATGAACATGTTCAAGCAGGAGGAAAACGCCAAATACCGCGGGGTCATCAAGAACATTCTCGAATTCAACCCGGCCATCCTGCAGCGCTTCGTCAATTTCATGAACAACCCGGACGAGGCCACCGCGGTGGAGCAGTTCGGCAAGAGCGACAAGTATTTCGGCGTGGCCATCATGCTGGTGACCATGCCCGGCCTGCCGATGATCGGCCATGGCCAGGTCGAGGGGCTCAAGGAAAAGTACGGCATGGAGTACCGCCGGGCCTACTGGGACGAGACCCCCGACGAGGCCTTCATCCGCCACCACGAGGCGCAGATCTTCCCCCTGATGCACCGCCGCTACCTGTTCAGCGGCGCCGACCAGTTCGAGCTCTACGACTTTGCCAGCGGCGGACACGTCGACGAAAACGTCTTCGCCTACTCCAACGGCCGGGGCACCGACAAGGCGCTGGTGGTCTATCACAACCGCTACGGCGAAACCGGCGGCTGGATCGGCCGCTCAACGCCGAAAAACCTGCCCCGGACCGAGGGGGAGACCCGCCTGGTCACCACCACCCTGGCCCAGGCCCTGGGCCTGGCGGCCGGGCCCGACCACTACCTGCGCTTCCGCGACCACCGCAGCGGCCTGGAGTACCTGAGGCCGAGCGGCGCCATCGCCGACCAGGGGCTGCACCTGAACCTCGGCCCCTACCAGTATCACGTCTTCCTCGATTTCCATGAGATGCATGATGCCGAGGGTATCTGGGGGCAGCTCTACCGCGAAATCGGCGACCGGCCGGTGGCAAGCCTCGACTGGGAGCTGCGCCGGGTCCGCTACGCGCCGCTGATCCGCGCCTTCAAACAGGCAGCGGACCCCTCCCTGCTGCAGGGGCTCGAGGCGGCCATGCACAAGCCTTCGGAGCAGTGGCAGACCGATCCGGGATTCGAGGCCTTTGCCCAAAGCTACGAGCAGTTTCTGGAAATTCTGGCGGAAACCGCCCCGCTGCCCGTTGAACCTCGCCAGGCCTTTGACCGGATGCTGCAGGACCTGGAGGCCGTGCGCATCCTGGCCTCCCTGACTATGGCCGGCTGCGCTCAGCAGCCAGCCGTCAAGGTCCTTGCCGAGGCCCTCGGCGACGGCGAGCGCGGTCCCCAGCTCAGCCGGGTGCTCCTGCCCTACCTGGCGCTGCACCGGCTGGCCGAACCGGCAACCGGGGTCCGCACCGCCCGAAGCTCGGCCCGGTGGCTGGAGGAATACCTTCTCGAGGACACCCTGCGGGAGCTGCAATCCTCTGAAGGGGCGGCTGATGAGGCACGGCTGGTCAAGCTGCTGGTAAGGCACCAGCACTTCTGGTCCCCCGCCGGCGGCCGGCGCGATTTTTCCGCGCTGCTCGACGACGAGGCGGTCCGCCGGCAGCTCTGGGTCCATTGGGCCGACGGCCAGCCGTGGTTCAACCGCGAGCGATTCGAAGAGCTTGGCTACTGGCTGTTTCTGGCCGCCGCGGTGGAAGGGATCGCTCATTTCGCCGCGGAGCGCCAGGGACTCATCCGGCACTTGAATGCGACCCATCGCGAGCTGGTCAGGCTGCTCGAGCTTGGCCAACGGGCCGGCTACCAACTGGACGCATTCCGGACCCTGCTGCGCGAGGATCAGCAGGCCCGCTACCCCCGGCCGAAAATCGGCCGGCGCACCGGCGGTCTGAAAATCCTGCTGGTTGCCTCCGAAGTCACCCCCTTTGCCAAAAGCGGGGGCCTCGCCGACGTGGCCGGCGCCCTGCCGCCGGCCCTGCGCCGGCTGGGCCACGACGTGCGGGTCATCATGCCCTGCTACAAGACCATGGTCGGCCGGGATGAGCTGCAGGAGAGACCGGTTGCCAGCGTCGAGGTCGATATCGCCGGGGTGCCGAAAACCGGGGTCCTTTATCGCGGCGAGCTGAACGAGGTGCCGGTCTACTTTGTCCAGAACCAGGAGTTTTTCGAGCGGGACGGGCTTTACGGCACCGCCGACGGCGATTACGGGGACAATGCGAGACGCTTCGGCTTTTTCTGCCGCGCGGCCCTGGCGGCCCTGCCGCAGCTCGATTTCCGCCCCGACGTCATTCACCTCAACGACTGGCAGACCAGCCTGATGCCAGTGCTGCTGCGCACCGAGCTGAAGGACGATCCCTTCTACGCGGGCGCCGGCACCCTGCTGACCATTCACAACCTGGGCTACCAGGGGATGTTCGGCCCCGGGGTGCTGGGCGAACTGGGGCTCGACCCGGGCCTGGCCACCATGGATAAAATGGAGTATTTCGGCAACGTTTCCTTCCTCAAGGGCGGCCTGGTCTTCTCCGACCAGCTCACTACCGTCTCGGAAACCTACTGCCGGGAGATCCAGACGCCGGAGATGGGCATCGGCTTCGACGGCATCCTGCGGGATCGCAGTCCGGTCCTCCACGGCATCGTCAACGGTCTCGACACGGTCGCCTGGGACCCGGCATCCGATCCGGCCCTGCGCAGCAACTACCAAGCCGGCGAACCGGAGAACAAGGCGGCCAACAAGCGGGCCCTGCAGCAGGAGCTTGGCCTGCGGGAGGATCCGGAGGTCCCGGTGGTCGCCATGGTCACCCGGCTCGACACCCAGAAGGGGCTCGAGATCGTCGAGCAGGCCTGGGACGGGCTGATGCAGCGCCACCTCCAGTTCGTCCTGCTCGGCACCGGTGAACACAAGCACATGGAGCGTTTTGCCCGGCTGCGCGACCGCTACCCCGGGCGGGTCTCCATCAACCTGACCTTCGACGACGCCCTCTCCCGGCGCATCTACGCCGGCGCCGACCTGTTCCTGATGCCGAGCCTCTATGAACCCTGCGGCCTGGGCCAGCTGATCGCCCTGCGATACGGCGCCATCCCCCTGGTCCGCCAGACCGGCGGTCTCGCCGACACCGTGACCGACCCGGAGCAGGATGCCGCAAACGCCAACGGCTTCGTGTTCCGCGAGCCCTCCGCCGGCGCCCTGCTGGGGACCCTGGACCGGGCCCTGAGCCGCTATGCCGACCGGCCGGCCTGGCAGGAGCTGGTCAGACGGGGCATGACCCGGGACTTTTCCTGGACCCGGTCCGCCGAACGCTATCTGGCGCTCTACGCGGCAGCCGTGGAGGCCAGAAATGGCTGAAGACGGAGACAATTCGCCGACCGTCGCTGAAGAAGCGGGATCCGACTCGGCGGAGGGTGGCCGGTTCCCCGATCTGGAAGAGCTCCAGCGCGAGGTCGAGCGGAGGATTCGGGACAATCAGCGGTTTATCGAAAGGTTCATGAACGAGGGTTTCGAGGAAGACGAAAGGGACGAAGAATCGTAGGGGCACCCCTCGTGGGTGCCCTGGGGGGCAAACCCACCAAGGGCAGGCACGAGGCCTGCCCCTACGTCCTTTCGCGCAACCGGGCCAGATACTCCTCCCACTCGATCGGCAGCAG
>NPID01000434.1_pt2 | contig 16537 bp, 16 predicted proteins | sample 8637491 | NCBI WGS metagenome assembly NPID01 (sample SAMN07420843, study PRJNA396082) | bioreactor metagenome | isolation source: sample BA6 brine-fed electro-methanogenic bioreactor BA | place: Japan: Kochi | collected 2016-06-14 | reverse complement strand
GCCGCCCGAGCAGGCGCAGCAGACCGTCCAGGGCCGTGTAGGGGTGAGGAGGGCAGCCGGGGATGTACAGGTCGACCGGCAGCAGCCCGCCGATGCCGTTGTTGACCTCGGGACTGTCGCGGAAGGGCCCGCCGCCGATGGCGCAGGCCCCCGAGGCGATCACCAGCTTCGGCTCGGGCACGGCGGCATAGGTATCGAGCAGGGCGCTCTTCATGTTCTCGCTGACCGGACCGGTGACGAGAATGCCGTCGGCATGACGCGGCGAGGCGACGAACTGAATGCCGAAGCGACCCAGGTCGAAGACCAGGGTACCGAGCACGTTGAGGTCTGCCTCACAGGCGTTGCACCCCCCGGCGGAGACCTGGCGCAGTTTCAGCGAGCGGCCGAAGAGCTTTCTCATCCGCGCGTCCAGGGCCGCAGCCAAAGCATATTCCTCTTCGCCGACCCATAGTCCCTCGCGGGTGCGCGAGGCAAGACGCCAGTCGCGGCTGAAGCTGAGGGCGCCCCGGGGGCAGGCGGCCTCGCATTCGCCGCAGAACAGGCAGCGCCCCATATCCAGGCGCAGCGAGCCGTCCGCCTTGCTGAGCGCCCCGAAGGGACAGCGGGAAAGGCACTCCTGGCACGACTCACGGCACCAGGCCGGCTCGACCTGGGGCAGGCCGCGGAAGCGCTCGGGCAGGACCGGGTCCTGCCGGGGATATCTGCCGGTGCGGTGCCCCTGCCGCCAACGTTCGCCGATAATTTTCAGCATGGCATGTCGCTCCTTAGAGATCGAAGCCGCAGTACGACAGGTTGAAACTCTTGTTGCACAGCGGAAAGTCGGAAATCTGCTCATTGCGCAGGGCCATCGCCAGGCCGCTCCAGTTATGGAACGACGGATCGACGATCTTGTAGCGGGCCAGCTTGCCCTGCGCATCGGTGAGCCCCACATGGACCAACTCGCCCCGCCAGCCCTCGACCATGGCCACCGCCAGCCGCTCGGGAGCCAGCGGGGGGAGCGGCCGGGACACCTCCCCGGCCGGCAGGTCGTGCAATGCCCGCCTCAGCCACTCCAGCGAGAGGCAAGTCTCGCGGCGGCGGATGTTGGCCCGGGCAAAGACATCGCCGCTCTCCTCGATCACACAGTGGTCATAGCTTTCCGCGTAGGCGCCATGGGGATGATGCAGCCGCCCGTCCCTGGCCAGGCCGCAGGCCCGGGCGGCCACGCCCACCAGGCCGAGCTGTTCGGCGGCCTCCACCGAAACGACACCGGTCCCCTCCATTCGCGCCAGCGCCGAGGGGGTGTCGAAAAACAGCTCGACGGCCCCGCGGGTGTCGCGCTCGATCGCATCCAGGCGCCCGAGGATTTTTTCCACCAAGGCGCTGTCCACGTCGAAACCGGCACCGCCGGGACGCACCAGGCGACGGCCGAAACGGCTGCCGCACAGCTCGGCGCTGAGGTTCAGGTAGTCGCCGCGAATCCGGCCGCAGAAACTGGCGGTCGGCAGAAAGCCGACATCGCCGGCCAGCGCACCGATATCCCCCACATGGTTGGCCAGCCGTTCCAGCTCCAGGCCGATCCCCCGCAGGGCGGCGGCGCGGGGGGAAATCGCCACGCCCCCCAGCGCCTCGAGGATCATGGAGTAGGCGCTGGCGTGCCCGACGGTGGTGTCCCCGGCCACCGTCTCCATCTGAAACAGGGTCGAGGGGTAAGGCCCCCCCGGCATCCGGGACTCGATGCCGCGGTGCTGGTAGCCAAGGGAGATCTCCAGGTGCATGACCTTTTCGCCGTGGCACTGGAAGCGGAAATGGCCCGGCTCGATGACGCCGGCGTGCACCGGGCCGACCGCCACCTCGTGGACCTCTTCGCCCGCGACCCGGTAGAACTCCATGTCCCCGGGGACCGGATGCTGTGCGGAGCTGCGCCCCCAGGGGTCACGCCCCTGCCACACGGAATGAAAACGCACCGGCTTGAACCAGGGATGCCCCTCGGGGAGAGCGCCGTACTGCTCGGCGATCTCCCGCTCGAACAGGTGCAGTTGGGGGCAGCGGGGGGTGAGCGAGGAGAAACGCTCTCCCACCGCGGTGCGCAGCAGCGCCAGATCCCCCCGCCAATCGCGGGCGACCAGGGCATAGAGGGCATGGTCCTTCGCCCCGGCAGGAGCGGTAAAATAGGCAGCGACCCGCCCGCCGGCCGCGACTTCGGCGAGCAGGCGCTGGGCAAAAACCTCATAGGCCAGGGACGGCACCTCCGCCAGCGGCCGGGCCTGGCCGTTTTTCAGAACCACGGTGGAGGGGGCTGTGGTCATGACGGCACCTCCAGAAGCGCCGCGGCCTCTTCCAGCAGCCGCTGCAGCGGCTCGGGCAGATAAAGACCGAGGACCAGAATGAAGAGGATGAAGACGAGCGGCGGGGCCACCAGCAGAAAGCGGTCGCGTAGGGGGGCCTCATCCCTGGGCGGATCCCCCTGGACCACGGTCAGCACCGTCGCCCCCATACCGATGAAGACCGTGGCCAGCAGCATCAGCACGACCGCCGCCACCCAGGGTTGCCCACCGCCGAAGATCCCCCGCAAGATGGTGAACTCGCTCAGAAAGGGGCCGAAGGGCGGCGAACCGGTAATGGCCAGAAATCCGGCCAGGAACAGCCCCCCCGATAGCGGCAGGCGCACCAGCGCCCCGCGGACCTCCGCGAGATGCTTGCTGGCAAAGGCCCGGTGGATGTTGCCCGCCGAGAGGAACAGGCACCCCTTGGTCAGAGCATTGTTGATCAGGTGCAGCAGAGCCCCGAAGGTGGCCAGCCCGCCGATGCCGACCCCGATGGCCAGAATGCCCATATGCTCGACACTCGAATAGGCGAGCATCCGCTTGATGTCGCGCTGCCGGACCATGAACACCGCCGCCAGCAGCAGCGACAGCAGCCCGAGACCGAGCAGCATGTGGCGCGCCATGGCCTGTTCGCCGGCCGCCGCCATGATCTGCACACCCCGCAGAATGGCCAGAAAGGCCACGCTGGTCAGCCCGCCCGCGAGCAGGGCTCCCACCATCCCCGGCGCCTCCCCGTAGGCATCGGGTTTCCAGGTATGCAGGGGAGCCAGCCCCATTTTGGTGCCGAAGCCGACCAGCAAAAAGACGAATCCCGCATGCAGCCAGGGCCGGGCCAGCTGCGGGCCTTCTGCCAGCAGGTGATCCAGCTGCAGGCTGACCGGCTCGCCGCCGGCGAGCGCGGCGTAGGCCACGAACAGCAGGCCCAGCAGGGCCAGAGCGATCCCCACCGAGCAGATCAGCAGGTACTTCCAGGTGGCCTCGATCGACAACCGGTTGCGGTTGTAGTAGATCAACGGAGCGCTGGCGATGGTGGTGGTCTCGACCGCGAACCAGAGCACCCCCAGATGGCGGGCGGTCACCGCCAGGGTCATGGCCGCCAGAAAAACCAGCAGGCAGGGAACCATCTGTTGATTGCCGCGCTCCCGGCGCAATTCGAGGTATTCCACAGCATAGAAGGCGCACCCCAGAAACAGCAGGCTGGTGACCAGCAGCACCAGTTTGGCCAAGGGGTCGACACCGAGCCAGCCGCCGGTTTGGACGGACGGCTGCGGACCAAGACCCAACACCAGGGCCAGGTGAATCATCCCCGCCAACGGAAGCAGCCAGCTTCTCGCCCGATAGCCCGGAATAACCATGGAGAAAAGGGCCAGAACCATCGGCAGCAAAATCAGGGTCGCAAGCATGGCATCATTCCTTCAGAGCCGACAGGCGTTCGGTATTCAGGGTGGAGAATTCCCGGTTGATCTGGTTGATAACGATCCCCATGACGAACACCCCGACCAGCAGGTCGAGCAACACGCCGGCCTCCACCATCAGCGGCATCGCCTCGGAGAGCAGGGTCCCGAAGACGAAGATGCCGTTTTCCAGAATCAGGTAACCGAGCACCTGGGTGATCGCCTTGCGCCGGCTCATCAGCAGAAGAAACCCGGCAAAAAGCGTCGCCAGCGAAGCGGGGATGAAAAGCCCTTCGTGGTGCTCGGCCACCAGCGGCAACGAATCGGCAAAGAGGAACGCCCCGGCGGTGAACAGCGCTCCGAGAATCAGGGTCGGAACAAAACCGATCAGCGGCTCGACCTCCCTGCGAATGCGAACTTCGCGGATCGCCCGCAGCAGGAGCCAGGGGATGAAAATCCCCTTGAGCAGCAACGCTCCTGTGGCAAGCACCAGGGTGTGGCCGCTGACGCCATGGGCGAGCAACGGCAGCAGAGCCAGCAGTGCCCCCTGCAGCGCCACCGCCCGGATGCAGGCCCCGAGCCGCGCGCTGCCCAGGGTGAAGAAATTGCTCAGGATCACCAGCAGCAGGCAGAGATTACTGAACTGATTCACATCCGTTTCCATCGCGCTCCTCCAAATTCAGCGCAGCACCAGCACCAGGGCAAAGGCCGACAGCAGGGTGGTGCCGATCAGCACCTGGGGGATGCGCACCAGGCGCAGCCGCGCCATGGTCGATTCCACCACCCCGATCAGCACCGCCAGCGCCAGCAGTCCGCCGAGAAAAACCAGCGCGTCGAGCACCAGGTTGCCGGTCTGCCAGGGAAGCAGCAGGCGCACCAGCGGAGCGCCGAGCACCATCAATTTCATCGCCGCGCCGTAGAGGATCAGACCGAAGGCCGGGCCGCTGTGGTCGAGCACCATGACCTCGTGGATCATGGTCAGCTCGAGGTGGGTGTTCGGATCGTCAAAAGGGATACGCGAGTTTTCCACCAGCAGCACCAGAAACAGGCAGACCGCGATCAGCCCCAGAGATGCCCCGGAGCTGCGCCAGCCTGCCGCCAGGCCGGGCCCCAGCAGGGTATTGAGGGACAGGCCGCCGGAGACCCGGGCCAGCACGATCAGGGCGAACAGTACGGTCGGCTCGGCCAGGCAGGCAAAGGTCACCTCGCGGGCGGCCCCCATCCCCTCGAAACTCGAGCCGGTGTCCAAAGCGGAGGCCGCCGTGAAGAAACGGGCCAGCCCGAACAGGTAAACGAACAGAATCAGGTCCCCGGCAAAGGCGAAAGGCGCCGGAATCGCCCCGAAAGGGACCAGCATCGCGGCGAGCAGCGGCACCACCACCGCGGTAACCGGCCCGGCCAGAAATACCCAGGTGGTGGTGCGGCTGAAGACAAACCCTTTACCAAACAACCGGGCCAGATCGTAGTACGGCTGCAGCACCGGAGCGCCGACGCGGCCCCCGAACAGGGCCTTGGTCTTGGTGATCACCCCCTGCAGCAGGGGCGCGAACAACAGCAGCAGAATCAAATGGAGCAGCAAGCCTGTGATCATCGTCGCGACCTCATCCGAAGAAAATCAGCGTCAACAGGGTCAGCACCGTCAGCACCACGTACAGCAGGTAAAAAGCGAGCTGGCCGTTCTGGATGATCGCCCGCAGCCGGGTAAACAGCCAGGCCGCGCCGGCGATCACCGGCAGCAGCAGCCGGTCAAGCGCGGCATCGGGGGTATGGCTGGAAAATCCCTCCGGCGTCGGATGAACCCCCGTCACCTGTCCCCCGTGCCGTTCGGTCCACAGCCCCAGGCGAAACATCCCGACCAGAAAATCGGCGAAAGAAGAGGCCGTGTATTGCATGCGGGTGGCGGGCCGGGCATAACCGCACCCCCAGGTGGCGACATCCCGGGGGGATCTCCGGCCGCGCCTGGCCAGCCACCCGCCGCAACCGGCCAGGGCCAGCAGCAAAAGCCAGCCCAGCCCGCCGATCCAGGGCAGGGGCGCGAAAGGGGCTGCCATGCTGGCTTGCCCCGCCAGGGGAGCCCAGCTGCCAGCGGCTTTCTCCAGCAGCGGTGCCACCGTGCCGGGGAACAATCCGATCCAGGCACAGGCGGCCAGCAGCACCGTCATCGGCAGTCGCATCGGCCACCCGGCCTCGTGAGCCTTTTGCACGGCGGGGGTGCGCGCTTCGCCGAGAAAGACTACGCCGAACGCCTTGACGAAACAGGCCACCGCCAGCGCCCCGATCAAGGCCAGCGCGGGGGCCGTCAGGACCGCCAGGGAAAGGGGGGACGGCTCCCCGCTCAAGCTGCGCAGGGCCCCTTGGTAGATCAGCCACTCGCTGATAAAGCCGTTGAAGGGGGGCAGGCCGCAGATCGCCACCGCCCCGCCGAGAAAGCAGGCCCCGGTCCAGGGCTGGCGTTTGAGCAGCCCCCCCAGCTGGTCGATCTCCCGGGTTCCGGTTGCATGGATGACACTGCCGGCACTCAAGAACAGCAGGGACTTGAACAGCCCGTGATTGACCACATGCAGCAGCGCCCCGCAGATGCCCAAAATGGTCAACTCGGGCAGCTGGTAGCTGCGCCCGAGCAGGGCAACCCCCAGCCCCAGGGCGATGATGCCGATATTTTCCACGCTGTGATAGGCGAGCAGGCGCTTGATGTCGTGTTGGGCAATGGCCAGGACCACCCCCAGCACCCCCGAGACCGCCCCCAGGGCGAGCACCGTCCACCCCCACCAGGGGGGGATGGCGGCAAAGAACGAGGTCAGGCGCACCAGGCCGTAGATGCCGGTCTTGATCATCACCCCGGAGAGCAGCGCCGAGGCATGGCTCGGCGCTGCCGCATGGGCGCCGGGGAGCCAGATATGCAGCGGCATCAGGCCGGCCTTGAGACCGAACCCGAGCAGGCCGAGCAGAAACAGCGCCGAGCCGCCCCCCGCCAGGGCCCCTGCGGCCGGAAAGGCGAGGCTGCCGGCGTCCTGCCCCAGCAGGACAAAGAGCCCGAACAGGGCCAGGGTGCCGGTGTGGGTGGCCGCCAGGTAAATCAGACCGGCCCGCCGCACCTCCTCCTTGTGCTCTTCGGTGGCGATGAGAAAAAAGCCCGAGAGCGCCATGGTCTCCCAGGCCAGCAGAAAGAGCAGGCCGTTGCGCGCCGTCAGCAGCAGGATCATCGCCCCACCGATCAGCCCGTAGAAGAGACGCAGCTTGCGCCCATTGCGGCGATTCTCGCGCTGCGGCCAGTAGCCGAGTCCGTAGAGGCTGCCGGCAGCCAGGATCAGCAGCAGCGGCAGCAGAAAGACGGCGGAGAGCGGATCGATAGCCAGGGCGAACTCGCCACCGGGGATCTGCCAGGTAAGACGCAGGGCGGGCGGCTGAACCGCGGACAGCGCCGCGACCACACCCACGGCCCCGCCGCCGGCGCCGGCCAGGACCAGCGCGCAGGAGAGCTTTTCGCCGCCATCCCCTTGGCGGCTCATCAGCAATCCCGGCACACCGGAGACCAGGATCAGCAACATCGCGCCGACAAGCCAGACCATGGTCACCCTCCTCCGAATCCTTCCAGGACGCTCCACGCCATGAGCAGGGTGCAGGCGATGAATATGTACAGCAGATAGACCGGCAGTTTTCCCTGCTGCAGCCAACGCAGCCGGACGCAGTACCCGGCGATCCCCTCGAACAGGGGAATCAGCAGTCGACTCAGAACCGGCTCGGCAGAGGATTGGACCACCTGCGCCGGCACCGGAAAAACGCCCTCGACCTTCCCTCCATCCACCCGAGGCTTTAATATCTTGGGCAGCAGGTGGTTGTGGCACAGTTCGGCAAAGCCCTCGCCGGTATACGACATGCGCGGGGAGGAAAAGGCGAATCCGCAACCCCAGGTGGTTCCCCGGGCCACTGGGTGTCGCCGGCGCAGCCAGCCCACCGCCAGGGCCATGACGGCCAAAGCCAGCCAGAGCCCCAGCGCCCAGTGCCCCAGGTTGCCGAGTTGCGCGGCGATTGGCAGCAGGACCTGCCCGGCTGAAGCATTCAGGAAGGCCAAGGGCGCCTCCAGCAAGCGAAGGACGCCTTGGGGAAAGACCCCGACGGCCAGACAGCCGGCAAAAAGCACCACCATGGCGAAACGCATGGGAAAGGGCGGTTCGTGGGCCTGGGCCGCCGCCTCCGTGCGCGGCTCGCCGAGCAGGCAGATACCGACCAGCCGGGTAAAGGTGAGCAGGGCCAGGGCGCCGGTCAGGCCCAGCAGAGCCACCAGCAGCAGGGGCCCCAAGGCGGCAAAGCCGGTTCCCTGTACACCGGCGTTCAACAAACCCAGGTAGATCAGCCACTCGCTGGCCAAGCCGTTTAGCGGCGGCAGGGCGCCGATGGCCAGGCTGCCGCCGATCCACAGGGTCGCGGTCGCCGGCAACCGGCGCAGCAGGCCGCCCATGTGGTTCACGTCGCGGGTGCCGGTGGCATGCAACAGCGCTCCGGCCCCCAGAAACATCAGCCCCTTGAACATGGCATGGTTCCAGATGTGCAACAGGCCGCCCGCCAGAGCCAGGACCGCGACGCCGCCGTACCCCCCGGAAGCCGCCACCATCGCCACGCCCAACCCGAGAAAGATGATGCCGACATTCTCCACGGTCGAGTAAGCCAGACAGCGCTTGATATCGCGCTGCACCGCCGCCAGCGCAATGCCGTAGAGCGCCCCGCCGATGCCGAGCAGCGCCAGCACCCAACCCCACCAGGCCGGCGCCGGGGGGAGCAGGCTCACCACGCGCAGAATTCCATAGATGCCGGTCTTGACCAAGACCCCGGACATCAGGGCCGAAACGTGGCTGGGCGCCGCCGGGTGGGCATCGGGAAGCCAGATGTGCAGCGGGAACAGGCCGGCCTTGACCCCGAAGCCGCCGACGGCCAGAAAGAACAGCATGGCGGCTGCGGTTGGCGACACCCGCCCCAGCGGACCGAAATCGCTGAAATTGAAGCTGCCGCAGCGGATACCGGCCTGGAGGAACAGGGCCAAAAGCAGCATCAGCCCAAGGTGGGCCGCCATCAGGTAAAGCCAGGCCGCTTTACCGACCTCGCTATGCCGGTGATCCCAGGCCACCAGGAAAAAGGAGCTCAGCGTCATCAGCTCCCAGGCGGCCAGGAACAGCACCGCATTGGCGGCCGTGACGACCAGCAGCATGGCCGCCACCAGCAGGTTGAAGAAGAACCAGTGGGGGGCCAGGGAGCGATGCTCCCCATCAGGGCGAAGGTAGGGCCCTGCATACACCGCGCACAGCAGGGCGAGCAGGGAGATCGGCAGCACGAAAAATGCCGCCAGCGGATCGAGCTGCAGGGCCAGCTCCCCGCCAGGAACCGGCCAGGGCAAACCTCCCGAAAGCGGGGCGGCGCCGAGCAGCACCGCCAGGCTTGCACCGGCCGTCATCAGGGTGGCCAACACCACAGAACCTGCGCCGATCCCGGTTGCCAGAGCGGACCTTCTGCCGACCGCCAGGGAGGCAAGGCTGCCGCAAGCCAGAACCGCCAAGGCTGAAAACAAAAGGCTCATGATCCCCGCTCCAACTCCTCTGGGGGAAAGTAACCCCAGCGGTCAATGGGAAACTCCTCCAGGTGGCGGCGGCGCCAGTCATAGTAAAGAATGCCCGCCAGGGTTGCTCCGGTTGCGACCAGGAACAGTGCCGGGATCCCCACGCGGGCGTAACTCCAGCCGCCAAGCAGGCCGCCGGTGAAAAACCCGCCCAGGATGCAAAGCAGCAGGATCAGCTTCCAGATTTCGATGCGCCGGTAGCGTATCCAGTGCCCCAGCATCACCCCGATATCGGTCACCATTCCGGTCACATGGGTGGTCCGCAGGATCAGGCCGCAATAGCTGCTGGCCATGGCATTCTGCAGCCCGCAAGCCATGGCCGCCACCGGAATGCCGGCCTGGCGACCGGACATCAACATGAGGGTCGAAAGGGTCAGCAGGGCTCCCTCGATCATCATCGCCACCCCATAGCGCCGCCCCGGCTGGATCTTGGTGCCGCCGATGATCAGGCCACTGAGCATGGCGCCCAGCAGAAAAGAGAAAAATATCGCCATCGCCCCCTCCAGGTCTTTCGCGTTTCCGGTGGAAAGGTCGATCGCCAGACGAGAAACCGCCCCGGACATGTGGCTGACCGGAACATGATAAATCCCCAGAAGAACCACGTTGACATATCCAGCCATTCCTGAGAGCAGCGAGCCGTAAAAAAACACCCAGGGGCGCTCTTGGTGGAGGGCACTTTTTTCCTTTTGTGGCGAATAAGGCATTTCAGGTTCTCCCGGCCGGCAGAGACAAGATGGTCAATTCAGGCCCTTATCCTTCCTTCGGCAGCCGCCAGGGCGACAAAGATCCGCTCCCGGCTTTCTTCGGCACGTAACACCTCTCTAAACGCCGGATCCTTGAGCACAAAAGCCACGCGGGACAGCAGGTGAAGGTGCGCGCGGAGGCTCGGGGAGATGATCAGGAGCAGAATCTCCACCGGCTGGCCATCGAGGGCGTAAAAATCGACCGGCTGCTCCAAAAAGTACAGAGTCACCGTCGGCCGAACGATATTCAACAAACCGGGACTGCGTGGATGAGGGATGGCTATCCCACCGCCGATGGCGGTGGAGGCGAGTTGCTCGCGGGTGATCAGCACCTGCTCCAGGTAGTGGCGGTCGACCTCTTCGGGCAGGCGCAGATGGGCCACCGCGTCGGAGAGCACCCCTTCGCGGGTTTTTCCTTCGATGCGGTAAAAGACCCCCCCGGCCTCCAGGGCCGCATACAAAGTCGGCAGCGGCTGGGCATCGAACTCCGGTTCACTGAAGGCATCGGCCGCCACTCCCAACCGCCGCGAGGTGGCCCATTCCAAGAGTTCGGCTCGGTTGAAACGGTAGCTTTCGTGGACTTTGTAGGCCGGAAGAATGTCCTGCTTGACCCAGCGGTAGATGGTTTTTTCCGATACCGACAGCAGTCGCGCTGCGTCTTTCACCGAAAGGTTCATTGATGCTCCAGCAAGAACAAAATTCTTTTACGTTGGACATCTTTGGACACTAGTCCCGAATGGGAACAATTGTCAAGGGCAAAATTGAAAGGGGGCGGGAGCCCTCCAGAAGGCAAGGCAGGAGCAGGGCTGCCCTGGCTTGGCCACCCCAGCCGGCATCACCCGTTAAGGATAAAACTCTTGAAGATTAGCGCGAGTGCGTCATCAGTCCCCGGCCTGGGAGGCCTCGTCGACAGAACGAAAAAATATCTCCGGCGGATTGCGGGACCTGGATCAGAAGGTCCCAGTGTGTTCTTCCACTTTTGTTGACAGACAAACCAACGGCTTGTTAATGTCCAAAATTGTCCATAACTCGAGACCCTCAAACCAAGGAAGAAAATGAATACCTCTGTAAAGGACGCCGCCAGGTTGTTGAGCGTTTCAGAAAAGACTATTTATCGCTGGATCAAGCAAGAGATCGTACCCGTCTACCGGGTCAACGAACAGTACCGCTTCAACCGCGCTGAACTTCTCGAGTGGGCGACCTCGAGGCGCATGGGGATTTCTCCGGAGTCGTTCCACGAACCGGAGGCCGCCGGCACCCCCCTGCCAGGCCTGACCGAATCCCTCGAAACCGGGGGTATTGTCTACAGGCTTGACGGCAACACCCGCGAAAGGGTTTTGGCCAGACTTGTCGATGAACTGCGGCTGCCCGAAGAAGTCGATCGGGATTATCTGCTCAAGGTGCTGAACGCCAGGGAGGAACTCGCTTCGACCGGTGTTGGAGACGGCATCGCCATACCCCACCCGCGCAATCCGGTCCTGCTGCATGTCACCCGGCCAAGCGTTACCCTGGCTTTCCTGGAAAATCCGGTCGACTTTCACGCTTTGGACGGCAAACCGATCCACACGCTGTTCTGTTTGATTTCTCCGACCCTACGCGCCCACCTGCACCTGCTTTCGATGCTCAGTTTTGCATTGCGCGCCCCCGGGTTCCGGGCCGCCATAGAGGGCCAGGCCAGCAGGGAGGAGATATTTTCCGCCCTGCGCCGGGTAAAAGAAACGATGCACCCTTAGTCAGCCCCTGGTGAGAAATAGGCCTTGGGATAAAGCCGCCCCGGTGGTTGCCCAAGCTGATTTCAGCTAACTGGCGGCGCCTGGTGGCCTCCATGATCCGGATCGGCCTGCCTCCCAGTCATTCTGGCAAACCAAATTTTCCTTCCAGGCCGGCCAACATCAGGAAGAGACCGGCATTGAGTAAGGCACGAGGGGAGATTTGAGGGAAGGCACCGGGGACTTTGAGGTCACGAGAAACGATGGAAGCCCTAAGGCCGGTTTGGGCGGCCCGCAATGGACCGCGAGAGGGGACTAGATACGATGGTGAGGATGGACCGGGATTATGGCAAAGAACTACAGCCGGAATCGAAAGGGCGATTCGAGGATCTGGCCATAAACGAGATTCAACTCATTCTCGCCGAAAAGCGCCCAGCCCCTCCACCATGCGCACCGGCATTGGGCGGTCTTTGCCCTGCCCCTTTCGGTTTTGAGTCTGCTAATCGCCACCTCCAACTGCTACAAGGCATTTCAGGTGATGCATTTTCTCGTGCCCCTGCTGGGGCTCTGTGCAGCACTGGTTCTTCTTGGCTCCTATCTCATCGTTCACGCCATAATCCGCATTCATCGCACACTCGAAAAATCTCACTTTGCAGCGACATTAGAAGACCGAAACCCCACTTGGGAATCCAGGTGGGGAATTTCGGTCCGTCAGAGTCGTCGACAAAATATGCGTCGTTAGTGCTACCAGGTCTGGGTAACAGAATCGGGGGTAATCGCCAAGGTGGCACGCAGCCAGCTATACGTTGACTTCAACAGCTCGTAATCCGGTCCTGAGGTAACGAAGGCCGCTTTGCCCTTGATTAAAAAACCGGCACCCGCCCCGTGTAAGCCTTGTACTTTGCTGCTCCCGATGGTCAGCAATACTTCTGGATTGAAGGCAATATTCGCCTCGGTGCGATGCATGTAGCCAGCCGGAATCAGCAGGCGACCGTCTGGTGAGATGCGGATGTAGCTGTTCCAGGTGTTGACCAGGTGCGGCCCATCCTGGCCTAATGTTGCAATAGCAACCACGCCGTCCTGTTTCAGGATTTCTAGCAGTTTTTCTGGTATCATCGTCAAACCTCCCACCAACTCAGTTATTATCATTCCGAAAATATGCCTATGTTCACCCTGAACAACAATGACACGACTCCGTTGTACCGGCAACTCTTTCAGCAGATCCGAGAGCAAATACTCTCCGGGAAACTGCCAGGACATTTCAAACTCCCCTCGGTTCGGGACCTGGCCGCAGAACTGGTAACCAGCCGCAACACTGTGGAAGGGGCCTACCAGGAACTGTGCGCGGAAGGGTACCTTTACAGTAAACCACGCAGCGGCTATTTCGTGACCGATCTCGAGCAGAGAGCTGCCTCATTGCCTCTGCCGCAGCCGCCGAGCAAGCGCGGCCGGCAACCAAGACCTGACGCATGCTACCGCTATGATTTTCATCCCGCACGCATTGATCCGGAAAGCTTCCCTGCCACGCTGTGGCGTAGATGCCTTCTGAATGGCCTGCGTGCAATTGACAGAGAACTTACTCAGTACGGCGACCCGCAAGGTGAATGGGGGCTGCGCTGCAACATTCAACAGTATCTGGAGCACTCACGCGGCGTGTGCTGCGAACCCGATCAGATTGTGATCTGCTCCGGTTTGCAGCACAGTCTGGAAATCGTTGCCCATCTGATCAAAGACGGCCACGCAGCGGTGGCGGTCGAAAACCCCGGCTACCATCTCCCCCGAGACGTATTTCGCAATCATGGGCTGAACGTCATCCCCATCGATATTGGTCCTTCTGGCCTAAACCTGAACACCCTCAGGTCCAGCGACGGCACGGTTGCTTACATCACGCCTTCGCATCAAATGCCACTGGGCCATGTGATGCCTGTTGCCAATCGGTTGAAATTGATCGAATGGGCAGAGAAGGGTGGTAACCTCATCATTGAGGACGATTACGATAGTGAACTGCGTTATCACGGGCGCCCCATCTCGTCTTTGCAGGGGCTCTGTTCGCAGCAGAGCATCATCTATCTCGGAACCTTCTCCAAGATATTGTCTCCTGCGCTGCGGCTAAGCTACATGGTGCTCCCCCGCTCACTCCTTGCCACCTACCGCCGACGCTTTGAGAATTATCAATCCACCGTATCGCTGCTGGAACAGCGCACCATGACAACCTTTATGGAACAGGGACACTGGGAACAGCACGTCCGCCGCATGCGGGTGCTCTATAAAAAGAAACACGATGTCATGCTTCAGGCCATTGAACAGTATTTTGGTAGAAAATCGAGAGTTGTCGGACAGGGAGCAGGGCTCCATGTTGTTCTCCAGTTGTCCGGCACGCTAACCGACGAAGCCATGATCATTGATCGTTCTAAAGGACAGGGAATTCGCCTTTTGGCGTTCTCGGATTTCTACACCACCGGCAGACCCGACGCTATCAAGCTGTTACTTGGGTTCGGCGGGATGAATGCCAGCGAAATTCAGCGAGGGATAAACCTGCTTTCCCAACTCTGCTTTTGAAGTCGATCAACCAAGCATCACTCTAATGAACAGCTGCACCCAACGGTAGGTGCAGTTATCAATATTTTTATGGGGGCAGAGGTTTTTCGATTGTCGCCTCGCCCCGTCGGCGACGCATCAACGGTAACCATTCGGGCCGCAAGAATCGGGTGGTTCTCCTCTGCTCTCTTGGCTATGCTGATGGTGGGGTACGGTAGAATCCCAAAAGGACCCCTGTAAACGTTGGCGATGGAGGAGCAGCCTTGGACAATCCTGACTACAAACGCATCGAGCAGGCTATCCACTTTCTGGAGGAACACGCCGTCGAGCAACCCTCGCTCGACGAGGTCGCGGACCACATCGGGCTGAGTCCCTATCACTTTCAGCGACTGTTCAAATCCTGGGCCGGCGTCAGTCCCAAACGGTTTCTACAGTACCTGACCGTCGAAAATGCCAAGAGGCTGCTGCGCGAATCGACTTCGGTCCTCGATGCCGCCCTCGATGTCGGCCTCAGCGGTCCGGGGCGGCTGCACGATCTCTTTGTCAGCGTCGAGGCGATGACGCCGGGTGAGTACAAAAGCCATGGCCGAGAGCTGGAACTGCAGTATGGCTTTCATGTGACGCCCTTTGGAGAATGCCTTGTCGCCGTCACCAGGCGAGGCATCTGCAGCCTCGGCTTCGTTGACCAGGAGAACAGGGTCCAAGCCGTCGGGCAGTTGCTCGAAACCTGGCAGGAGGCATCCCTGGTCGAGAATCCTCAGGCAAGCGAAAAGGTTGTCAGGCAGATCTTCGCCCCGAGCGGCGCCCTTGGCCAGGCGCCGTTGAAGGTGCTGCTGCGGGGAACGAATTTTCAGATCAAGGTGTGGGAAGCGCTGCTACAGATTCCGGAAGGTGCGGTCGTTTCCTACGGCGCCCTGGCCGAGACGGTCGGCCATCCCGGAGCCCACCGGGCGGTCGGCACCGCCGTTGGGCACAACCCCGTCGCTTACCTGATTCCCTGCCACCGGGTGCTGAGAAACAACGGGGGGATCGGCGGCTACCGCTGGGGAACCACCCGCAAACGGGCCATGCTGGCCAGGGAAGCGGCCAGCCGGGCGGAAGGCGAAAACGCCTCCCGGCCCTCCGCGGCCGGCCAGGCCCAGGCCCAATGACGGGCCAGGATACCGACTCTTCTGTCATCGATCTGCCCTACGGTGGGGATTTAACATTGGTGTCCATTTTTTTCAACTTACCCCAGTACTTAGACCTTGCTTTTCGAAAGCCGAACGTGCTACGGTGTATTCACTTAAGCAAGTTTGTGTAAGTTTTTTGTTGCTCACCAGATGGTCATAGGTGTCCATCTGGATCAAAAACACAGGCCCACTTGGGCGTGTGTTTTTCTATTTTGGGGGCGATCGGGATTTGCACAACAAAAAAGTTCCCATAGGGGAACATGGAGAAAAAAATGGCAGAAGGCACAGTGAAGTGGTTTAACGACGCAAAGGGTTTTGGTTTTATCGAGCAGGACAATGGACCTGATGTGTTCGTTCATTTTTCCGAAATCCAGGGCGATGGTTTTAAATCTCTCGCCGAGGGAGATCGCGTGAGTTTTGAAGTCACCCAGGGCCAGAAAGGCCCGCAGTCGGCTAACGTGCGCAGAATTTAAACAGGATTTTGCATATACTTCCAAAAGGGCCCCGCGAAAATCCGCGGGGCCCTTTTGCTAACAGCCTTTGCCCGCGAAATTTGATACCTGTTTGCAAGCCTGAACGCGTGCGAACACCAAGTCTAAAGGGACTATCAGATGGCCAGAAAACCGAATTACGGCTATGAAAAGCGCCAGAAGGAACTCGCCAAGAAAGCCAAAAAGGAAGAAAAGAAAAAACGCAAACTGGAGGACAATTCTCAGGAGCCCCCCCAGGAATCTCCAGAGCAAGATTAATGTTAAAATCCTCACTAGATAGCCGCCTTGCAGTATATCGGATTCCGCCTCATTTCTTCAGCTGCCCAGGGTGCGATATGGGCTGGAATTCCCCTGTTACTGCATAGGTGTACAGATACCTTGAGACCTCCTGCAGTTTTGGCTATTGTCACTTCTTGCGGCGAGCGCAGCCTTTCGGATTTCAGCTGCCGCCCCCGGATAAGCTCTCTATGGCCGAGCGACTTGATCTCACAAGCAACTGGCCAGAAAGCGCCCCCAAACGTTTCAGCCACAATCCGTTCATAATATATATCAAACAGGTCGTTGAAAAACTAACCG
>NPID01014977.1_pt1 | contig 16557 bp, 10 predicted proteins | sample 8637491 | NCBI WGS metagenome assembly NPID01 (sample SAMN07420843, study PRJNA396082) | bioreactor metagenome | isolation source: sample BA6 brine-fed electro-methanogenic bioreactor BA | place: Japan: Kochi | collected 2016-06-14 | reverse complement strand
CCGCAGAAACCTGTATTGTATAATCACCTGCTGCTACCCCCTCCTTTGTCCAATTCTGACTCCAACCTCCAGAGCTATTAGTATCTGTAAGAGTCTTAGAATAAGGCCCAGCAACTTGGGATATTTGGAAGGTAACTTTCTCCACAGTCCCCCCAGAGATATTGGCCACTAAAACTACTGGGAATTGACTTGGGAGAGTAAATGTCTGACCATTGAGAGGAGATGTCATTGAGACTGAGATCGCAGAGGCCGCATCCACAACCTTAATACTTACATTCTCAGTATCTGTTTTGCCATAATTATCCTCTGCTAATACCGTTATTGTATGGTTTCCAATGGAAGTTCCTTCTGGAACAAAGTAATTCACTACAAAACTACCATCTGCTTTTATAGAGGCTCCACTGATGTTACTACCATCAAACTTAACCTCAAACTTAGAAATACTCTCAAGATACCTAACCTGCCCAGAGATTTCTAGATTCCTACCTCTTACAACAGACTGTCCTGCAGAAGGACTAACCAAATCTATTACAGGAGCGTTATCAGGACCTAGGGGAAGAGGACAAAGCCCAGATTCGGGTTTCGATGTAATATATGGGGAATCATCTTTCTTTGTAAGATACTTCTCATATGCTTCTTGATGTAGAGAGTTTTCTAATTCTTTTGCTATAAAGGTTTTCTTCTCTGTTAACCCATACTTCTGAGCAGCATCTAGATTAGTTGGAATAAGGCCATTCTCCTTACAAATTTCAACAACCTCCCTTCTGTCCACCTGTGGAGGACGACCTGCTATATATAAAGATGCCTCCTTAGTACAATCCCAATTAGCATCATCTGGTCTAGTAGCACCGCTATCCTTACACACAGACGTCGTCAGAATCCCCGCAGGGCGATTGTAAGTAGTAGAAGGATAGTTCTCTATAACTCTCCTGATAAAGGAGCTTGCTAAGGGTAGGGGGACCGTAGAAGACCAACCACCAGGCATATCCTCGTTGTTATTATTCCCAGTCCAAACACCTACAACTATGTTCTGGTTATACAAAAATGCCAAAAGATCTCTTGGCCCATCTGTTGTTCCAGTCTTACCACAAAGCTTATTGCCAGCGACATTATAATATTGGTTTCCATACTTATCACCGAAACCACCCAAGTCACAAATCATCCAGTTAACTAGGTATGCCTCTTTCTCATCTATAACCCTAGTACCAGGATTCTCTTCCACTTCAAAAAGAACCTCTCCTCTTGAATCTTCTACCTTCAGAATAGGGACAATATCTTTCCTTACACCACTATTTGCCAACGTTGCATATGCATTTGTAAAATCCAAGAGCCTCATTTCACCAGAACCTAAACCTAAACTCAGTCCATATTCCACCTTACTAGCAAGACCGGGGACACCTACTTTCTCCATCGTCTGAAGGAAATTATCTATCCCTGCTAACTGAAGAGTGTAAACAGCAGGAACATTTCTAGATTGAACCAACGCTCTTCTGGCAGTAATTAAACCTTCATATTTCTTGTCCCAGTTAGTAGGTTTATAATTTCCAAAAGATATCTCTGATATATCTGGGGTAAGCAACCACGGACCATATCCTCTGTTAATAGCACTAAGATAAACAAATGGTTTAACAGCAGAACCCATCTGCCTGTCACTTGTTGCAATATTTACATTACCATCTACTCTTGGATCCTCTACATTAAAGTAGTCCACAGAACCGACCAATGCCAAAACCTCTCCACTCTTTGGATCTAAAACAACCATAGAACCATTATTCACATTGTATCTCTTAGCACCATCCACACCTTTAGTAATCTCTTCCTCGGCAATTGTTTGTAGAGAAGAATCCAGAGACGTTGTTACTTTCAAGCCACCTCTTTCAACACGATCTACACCAAATTCTTCTTCAAGCAACTGTTTTACATAGAAAACAAAGTGAGGGGCATCTATATCTATCTTCTTAGAGGTATAAACCATCTCTTCTTCCCTTGCTTCCTCTATCTCTTCCTCTGTAACACCCGTTAACTTCCTGTGCCTGTACATCTGGTTCAAAACATATTCCTGCCTTTCTTCAGCCATCTCTGGATTAGAACCAAAAAGAGGAGAGTACACTCCCGGACTCTGAATTAAACCTGCTAACAAGGCACTCTCTGCAAGAGTAAGCTCCTCGACATCTTTAGCGAAATAAGAATTAGCAGCGGCTTGGAAACCATAATTAACCCCTCCTAGAGGAATCTCATTCATATACATCTGCAAAATCTCATCCTTAGTAAAACTCTGCTCAACCTGCATCGTAATAAGAACCTCCTTAATCTTTCTCGAGTAAGTTTGAGCAAAGGCCTCATCTCCTAAAACATCGTACAAAATAGTACTCTTGACCAACTGCTGTGTAATAGTACTACCACCTCTAACAACTCCACCAGCTCTTAGATTCTGCAAGAATGCCTGTGCAATACCGAAATAATCGATACCCTTGTGCTGGTAGAATTCAATATCTTCAGCCGCTATTACCGCCCACTTTGTGTATTCAGGAATCTCCTCTAGAGGTACAAACTCTCTATTTTGGTCACCATATACCCTATACAACAACTCTCCCTCCCTATCTAGTATCTGAGTACTCTGATCAGAAGATCTCTCTACCAATTCATCTGGAGAGGGGAGAGAATCTTGTAAGTTTTTAAGGTATATACCAATCCCAATGAGAGCCAAACAGCCCAAGAAGAACAAAACACCAGCACCAATATATACTGCTTTTTTAGCCTTCAAGTTCAATGCTGTCTTCTTTCCCTTTGACACTATCGACTTAAAACCTGCCTTAGACTTACTTTTCTTCTTTTTTGTGTTCTTAGAACTATACTTCTTAAAACTCTTAAACCTATCAAATTTAGTAGGGCTAAAAGCCTTTGAAAAACTCTTTGGTTTCCTTGAGTTTCTAGAACTTCTTGTACTTTTTCTCTTCTTAGAGTTAGTTATTCCAACGCTGTATTTCATACTTTAGAATATATCCTATTTAGTCCTCTTATTCAATGTTAGTAACATATCACAGAAGAAATTCGGTTATGATATAATTTTTGAATGGAAACAAAAAATACAAATAAAAATAAAGAAATGAAATTAAGTACTTCTCCTTACAAAGGAACCTCAGATAGTTATCCAGAAGAGATGTTCTACAGAAACTATCTTTTTAACATTTGGGAGAGGGTTGCAAAGAGATTTGGTTACGAGGAGTATGATACTCCCCTGGTGGAGGAAGCCTCCCTTTACAAAGCAAAATCTGGAGAGGAGCTTGCTAATAAACAACTCTATACCTTCGTAGACAAGGGTGGAAGAGAGATAGCTATAAGACCGGAGATGACACCTTCTCTGGCTAGAATCGTTGCCGCCAAAAGAAAGGAATTAAGACTTCCATTAAGACTTTTTAACATTGGGAGATTTTATAGATATGAAAGACCTCAAAGAGGAAGAACTAGAGAATTCTTCCAACTCAATATTGACATATTAGGAGTAGGGGAGAGAGCCTCAGAAGTAGAGATTATCCAGTTCATAATGGCTGTTATGCAAGAGCTTAAGACTCCAAAAGAAACTTATGAGTTAAGAATTAGTAGTCGCTATTTATTAGATTATCTTTATGATGAAGTCCTTAAAGTTTCAGAAGATCAGAGAGGAGAGATTACAAAAGCAATAGATATCTTTCCCAAGATAGAAGCACAGGAGTTTAAGGAATACTTAAAGGATCTTGATTTAACAGACCAACAAGTAACTCAGCTAGAGGAATTCGTCAGATGGGACATAGATAATCTAAAAGAAATAAAGGAGAAATCCAGAGCCGCTGAAGAGTTACTGAATCTCTTCTCCTTCCTAGAAGAATTGGAAATAACAAATGTAAAGTTTTGTCCTTATATAGTAAGAGGCCTAGATTACTACACAGGAACAGTTATGGAAATGTTTGACAGAGGTGGAGATAAAAATCCGAGAGCTCTCTTTGGAGGAGGACGGTATGACAATCTGTTAGAAATTTTTGGAGAAGATAAAATCCCCGCATTCGGATTAGGATGGGGCGACATTACTACCTTAGATTATCTAAAGACATACAACCTTTTACCCCCATACAGTCCTAACACAAAGTTGTTCGTAACATTAATGGATAAAAATGATATCGAAAAGTCATTCAAGACAGCTTCCTTCTTGAGAGAGAAAGGAATTAATACAGAAGTGCAACTTGAGGAAGCCAAACTCTCTAAACAACTAGATTACGCTAACAAAAGATCCATCCCCTGGGTCCTTATAGTTGGGGAGGAAGAACGAAAAAAAGGGAAAGTCCTACTTAAGAATATGAAAACCTCAGAACAACTACTAATTCCACTACCTGAAGTACCAGAAAAAATAGGTTAAAGCTCTTGTAATTTTTAAAAGATACTTGCTTCCTTCCATGGGATATAGAAATAGTGGAAATGTCTTGGTTATAACAAAATCAGTTGAAGTAAAGAACCTCTTTCGTAATATCGATCAGTGTTATTGCAGGTTTAAGATTCGTACTATATCAACACTCCAGCCTCAACCTAGAAAATCTGGGATAAAAGTTATCTTTCTAGATATCGACATATTCCGGAATGCGAATGGCTTAAGCAGATCCCCCTTTAAAAACAAAAAGGAGCTTTTCTCTTTCATCCAAAATCTCAAAGAGCAATATCTAGGTATCCCGATATTTGCAATTATGGATAAAGCACCTGAGAGCTCGAAAACAAAAACTAACAGCAAAGTATTCAGAAACGTCTACTACAAGAACATAGAGGAGTTAATTAGATACGGCGTAGAATTCGTTCTAGCAAAACCCTTGAGCCAGATAACAATAGAAGGGATCCTTTTTAGATACATAGTTGATCTGAGAGATCGTATCTCCTCATACAATTTCAAAAAATACCATGGAATATATCTTAACGAGAGAGCGCACTATGTAATTTTTAACGACTGTAAGATTTTTCTTTCAGAAACAGAAAGTGCTCTTTTATCATTGCTGATGAAAGAAGGAAGGTACCTAAGATGTGAAGATATTAGAAGAGGCCTTGAGAACAAGACAGACAAGACATACAAAACAGAGAGTGTAAGAATTTACGTACAGAGAATTAGACAGAAATTTATGACTTGCACCGGGATAAATGTTATTGGGAGTAGGTATGGGAGAGGTTACTATATCACGGTCTAGAAATTTACTCTTTTCGCCGGCATATTCCCTTTGCTACATACTCCTCACTAAATCTTCTTTCTCCACTCAGAGATTTTATTTAATGCTTCTATTGGAGTAAGGTTATCTATATCTAAATCCTGAATCTCTCTTTCGACTTCTGATTCTTTTGCTGTAAATAGGGGATACTGGAAACCATTTTCCTTCCTTTTAGTCTGTTTCCCTCCAACCTTATCTATAGTTGCCTCTCTAACATCACTATTCTTTGTAAACATATTCTTTTGCTCAAAACTTTCCAGAATTTCATTTGCTCTTTTTATTACCTTGTTAGGTAAACCTGCCATCTTAGCGACATAAATCCCATAACTTCTATCCGTTCCTCCCTCCACGATTTTTCTTAGGAATATTACAGTCCCTTCCTCAATATCTTCTTCAACAAGAACATTGTAATTCTTAACTCTCTCTGGGAATTTCTCTGAGAGTTTAAGCAATTCATGGTAGTGTGTAGCAAAGAGGCTCCTAGCTTTCAATTCCTTTACTAGATGTTCTGATAGAGCCCAAGCAATACTTACACCATCATAGGTGCTTGTTCCTCTCCCAATCTCATCTAAAACTATTAAACTGTATTTCGTTGCATTGTTAATAATATTTGCAGCTTCGTCCATCTCAACCATAAAAGTACTTCTACCTCTACTAAGGTCATCTGAAGCTCCAACTCTAGTAAAGATTCTATCTACCAAAGATATCTCGGCACTCTTGGCTGGAACAAAACTTCCTATTTGAGCAAGAAGAACAATTGTTGCTACCTGCCTAATGTATGTAGACTTACCAGACATATTAGGGCCAGTAAGAATTGCCATATTGGAATCTTTTAGGTCCAAGTATGTATCATTAGATATAAACTCCTCTCCGGAAATGCTTTCAACCAATGGATGCCTTCCATTAACTATATTTATTACACCGTCCTTCTCTCCCATCTCATATATTTCTGGTTTAACGTAGTCAGATTCCAATGCAATCTTGGCAAAACCAGAGAGGACATCTATTCTTGCAACTGTGGCAGACAGCTCTTGAAGCTGTTGAATAAATGGAAGGAAAGTATCTCTGAACTTAACAAAGATTTCATATTCCAATTCAAAAATCTTATCTTGTGCATTTAGGATTATATTCTCCTTTTCCTTTAATTCTTCTGTTATATATCTCTCAGAATTTACAAGAGTTTGTTTCCTTATATATCGCTCCGGAACTTTCTCCTGGTGTGTTTTTGTCACTTCTATGTAATAACCAAATACTTTGTTAGAACTGACCTTCAGGGAGGGGATTCCTGTTTTCTCTTTTTCCTCTTTTTCAAAATCCCTTATCCAAGATTTACTGTCTCCGGTGAGACCCCTCAATTCATCTACATCCTTATCAAAACCTTCTTTTATTATTCCCCCCTCCATAATTGTTGTAGGAGGATCTTCCTTTATAGTCTCATTTATCTTAGATATTAGTTCCTCTATGACTTTCGTATCTATTTCCTTGTAGTCCGTTTTCAAATCTTTCTTAAGAATATTTAAAACTCCTAGGGCATTTTCTAAGGAGTCCTGCAGTGCTTTCATATCCCTAGCATTAACTCTAGCCAAACCTATCTTACCAACTATCCTTTCTATATCATTAATCTCTCCTAATCTCTCTCTAATCTCCTCTAGAATTTTTCTGTTATCTGTTAATTTCTGTACCAAATTCAATCTCTCATCTATCTCCTTTTTCTCTATCAATGGATTTAATATCCAGGAGTAGAGTAGGCGCCTACCCATAGGGGTCTCTGTCCTATCTATAACAGAGAACAGAGAGTTTTCTATCTGCCCAGTGTAAGAATTGGATACTAATTCAAGGTTGTTAACAGTAAAAGAATCTAAAACCATCCTCTTGTTTAACTTAACTTTCCTTGGCTTCATTATGTGAGAGGGATCCATAAGCTGTGTTTCTTCTATATACTTGATTATCATGGCAACAGAAACTAAGTCCACACTCTCTTCTTTGATATCTAGTGAATTTACATTCTTAATTTCATAGAATTTCTTGATTACCTCCGCAGAATATTCTCTATTTCTAAGAGATTTCTCTACAAACTGGACTGGTAGCTCTCCTATACCCAATTTCTCTTCACCCTCAAGGAGCAAGATTTCTACAGGGGAATAGGAGGAGAGGACATGCTTTACTAAATCCTTCCGTGAAGGATCACTTATTAAGAGGAATTTACCAGTAGATAGGTCACAGAGGGAGACGCTTATTTCTTTCTTATCTTGGTATATTGCCGCTAAATATGAATCCTTAACACTGCTTGCTTGCTCTCCATCTAAAGTCCCAGGTGTTACTATTCTAGTAACGCCCCTTTTTACAATACCTTTGGCCAACTTGGGATCTTCTAACTGGTCGACGACAACAACACAGTAGCCTCCTTTAATCAATTTGGGAAGGTATTGATCTATTGCTTTATGTGGGAAACCAGCGAGTAGGGTAGCATTTTTTGTTTTATCTCTTTTGGTAAGGGTTATATTTAGAACTTTGGATGTTATCTTGGCATCTTCCCCAAATGTCTCAAAGAAATCTCCCATTCTAAATAGGACTATTTTATCTGGGTATTGTTTTTTAAAACCCAGGAATTGTTTCATCATTGGAGTTTCGCTCATTTCGAAAGTATAACACGAAGAAAGGTGTCTATACTACAGGTTAGACAAAAGAGATGAGGATTTTTATTTTTTAAGAATGAGATCGCTTTCCTCTTGGAAAACAACCTTTCTTGCTTCAGCTATATCCTCGGGAGTGACAGAGATTCCATAGACCCCTGTTTGAACACAGTATTTTATAAGAGGTTTGCTGTTTTCAACAATTACAACAACTTTGTCAGTCTGGTCCTTTACTACATCGATCACATTGTCTAAGACTTTGAATACGCTATTTCTTGTAAGGTCATACTTTGCACTCTTTTGGTCGAAACTAAAGCCCTGCATCTGTCTTGCTATCCTAGGCATGTTAAGAATAAGACCATCTATCTTTGATTTTACAATCTCGTCTGCAAGAATTATCTCTGAAGGATTATCCAAGATTGCATAAACATTAAATGTGGATGTTCTTCTTAGCTTCTCTCCAGAGATCTGTTTCTTAAAGTCAGTCATCATATCTCCATTCATAGGTGCATGAAGTGCCACAGATACATTTCTCTTCTTATGGACATTCCTAACCTTCCTAATAATCTTTAATACTCTTTTAAGCATATCTAGATTATTTAGGTAGTGTGTTGCACCATAAGCATCATCTGGAAGAGAACTCTCTTCATAGCTCTTACCCTTTGCTAGACTTCTGAATTTCTCTACTTTGCTAGAACCGATTGATACTATGACTTCATCTCCTCTGGCTAATTCTATGTATTCCAAAAGTTTCTCTGTTACTTTGTTTGAAAAATCTACAAACTTTTTATCTTCTACATAGGCCATTATGTGCCTACCATCTTCCAAAAGGATTTTATCTAAATCTACATAAACTATTCCATGGGAATTACCAACATTGTCAAAAAGTTTCTTTGGTTCTACATCACCCATACTAAAGACCTTTGTTGCAGAAGGGGGTAGGGTGGTATCTTTAGGTGGAAGTAGTTTTTCCTCTTCTTTCTTTTCTTCCCTTGTTTCTTCGATATCTTCTTCTGGGACTTCCTCAACTGTAACATTCCCCTCACTGTAAGCTTGAACTACTGGATGAACTTCTTCCTTGGCCTCTTTCTTTACTAAATATACCGTTCCTGTGTTCCCATCTATCTTGACCCAATCTCCAGATTTTATCTTGTCAGAAGCATCTGTAGCACCAACTACAGCTGGGATACCAACCTCTCTGCATAATATTGAGGTGTCACTTGTAAGACCACCTGTATCCATAATAATCCCTCCTGAGGAGACAATCATGGATTCCATCTCTGATGAATATTTCTTTATTAAGAGGATATCCTCTGTAGTAAATTTCCTGTCTACTGGACCATCTACAACAGTAACTTTACCTTCCTTAGTACCAAAGCTAGCACCTATACCTGAAGCTAAAAGGTCTTCCTGCTTAGTTGAAGTGGGAACCTCCTCTGCTTCTTTCTTTGCAGAAAGGATTAACTTCTCTAATTTCTTTGCTGCTTCATTGCCATTCCTATTAACCATCTTCTGGGCATCTGAGACTGCTTGAGAAACTATCATGGACTCACCTCTGTATTTCTCAATAAAACCGACAACCAAGTCATGAATGTTTCTTCTAGTCAAATCAGAACTCAATGCGACAACTCTTTCCCCTTGAGACTCTTCATAAAGAGGTTTGTTTTGTAAGACCCAAAACTTTCCACCAGAAAGAACCCATTCTAAATTCTGTATTTCTCTGGATTTATTTTCGACAATTAGAGCTATCTTAGAAATCTCCTTCATGTCTTTATCTGAGAGTTTTTGCCTATGACTCCAACCACTAGATATCTTTATCTTCTCTATGTTACCCCTTCCTCTTGCTGGCTTAAGTGTTCTAACCTTCATCCACTCCTGTGGTGAGATATGTTTCTCAACAACACTCAAGTCCTTCTTGTTTAGAAGATATGTGTCTGGAGTGATTTCTCCAAGAGAGATTACGTCTCCCAAACCAAATACAGCTTCGATACTAAGCTTAGAGTTATCCTGCGTTATTGGATCTACTGTGAATACAACACCCGAGACCTCAGATTGAACCATCTTCTGAACTACAACTGCTAGCTTAACCTCAGCCAAATCGACACCCATCTTAGAAGCATAAGCCACAACATCATCACAGAACATGGAAGCGAAAACCTTCTTTATTGCATCTTGTAAATCGTCAAATTTGCGAACATTTAACTCTGTAGAGAAGACACCACTGAAGGATACTTGCTTGTTCTCAGGAAAAACAACTGAGGATCTTACTGAAACCCAAGCATCTGTAAAACCAGACATCCTAGTATAAGCACTAAGAATTTCCTCTTGCACTTCCTTTGGGAATTCATTCTTAAGGAATAGGGAAGCAACTTCTTCTCTCTCAGGATTTCTACCTTTTGCTAGTAATTTTTTTCTACCTTCTTCTAAAGAATTAAAAGCGAAATCTACAAAAACATCACTAGATACAACAAAAAATTCTGGAACAGGGACATCCATGTCCTTAAGTTTGAACAAACTTAGACCCTTTCTTCCAAGTCTATTTTCATTCAATTCTTTAGCTGAATAATCTTCAAAAAAGAAAACTTTGCTCTTTTTCGACGTAGGATTCTGCATCTTAAATTGGGCAGTAAAAAATTAAGATCCGTATATTAAACAATACCTTTAGCTTCTAATTTTTGCAAGTCTATATAGAATTCATAAAGGATTTTAGCAATAACCATAAGTGGTACAGCGACAAAACCTCCAATTAATCCAAAGAATGTTAGAAATACAATTACACCAAGCATAACAAAGATTGGTTTTAGACCAACAGCATTACCCATAACCTTTGGCACTATGAGAGAATTCTCAACAAGCTGGTATATAACGAATGCACCTCCAACTATTAAAGCACTTACTGGGTTAACTGTTATCAAAGTGATTAAAGCCATAAAGGTTCCGGAGATTGTAGATCCAAGGTTTGGAATAACATTAATAAAACCGGTAAAGATAGCGAGAGGGAGAGCAAAGGGGACCTCTAGAATAGATAGGAGCACCCAGGTAAAAAGCATTACACTTGTACTCACAACTCCTTGACCCAATACCCAACTTCCTAGCTTTTCCTCAACATCTGACACAAGTTGTTTTACTCTATCTCTTTTCTCTGTGGAAACTATCCTTATAAAAGCAATATCTGCTAAGGTATCATGCTCTGAAACAAGATATATCGAAAAGATTACTGAAGTAATAAGGAAGGCTCCAAATCCAAAGAAGTCAGAGAGAAAAGTTGCAACATTTTTAACATTATCTGCTGTTGGGAAACCTTTTATAAATTCAGTTATATAGGTACTTATACTATCAACATCAACAGAGTAGCCCCCAATAGAGAAATCCTCAAGAGAAACCAAAGCTCTCTCTACCCATTCAGGGAGAGTCTTAGCAAGTTCTGTCATCTGATTAACAAGTGGGACAGATATTAAAACAATGACACCTAAAATCCCAATAAAGAGAAATACATAGGGGAGTGTAATAGCAAGGCCTTTCGAGAAACCCTTCTTCTTTAACCAGTTTACTATTGGCCTCATACTTGCCATTAAAACAAAGCCAAAGAAAACAAAAACAATCACAGAGATAAGCTCAGCAGAGAAGAATATAAATCCAAGAATAGCCAAGATAAAGAACATTGTTCTAGTAGATAAATCTATTGTCAGATTTTCTTTGTTCTTCTGCTTGTAATTAGTCCCAGATGTATTTTCCCCCTTTGACGTGTCTATCCTCTCTCTACTGGGGCTCGTATCTGAAGTTTTTCTATTATCTTTGAATGAGAATATTCTTGGCATGTTATGGTTGCTTAATTTATTTATGATTATAACAATTTTATATTCACTTGAGAACTTTAACAACTAGCCTTGAAGCAATAAAAGAGGTTAGGGGGACTACCAAAATCAACCCTATACTTGCAACTAGTGTTCGAACAATCTCTTCAACTATAAATCCTTCGTTTATTAATATCCTAAAATCAGGGCTATTGGCAGAAAGTAGCATTACAAGAGCAAAGCTTGAACCAGCATAAGCTATAAATAGGGTATTAACCATAGATGCTATATGATCTTTTCCTACATTCATAGCCTTTCTAAAGAGCTCCTTTGGCGTAAGTGTTTTATCGGTCTCGTAGATTTCTAACATCGAAGACACTTGCCCAACTGTCACATCATCCAGAACACCAAGAGCACCAATCACAATACTCAAGAGAAACACCCACGAGAGTCTCACGACACCCTGTGTCGTATCAAATAACATAGCCGCCTCCTCTTCACCAAGTCCATTAATATCTAAAGCAGTAGTCACAACATAACCGATTGCAATAATAATTAAAATGCCGAGGAGGGTGGAACTAAAAGCTATAAGAGACTTTCTGTTCAGTCCATAAGTGACAAAAGTTGCAGCACACAAAAGGATGAAGATTGTAATTATTGAGATTAAAAAGAAGTTTGAACCAACATTAATCCGAGGTATGGCAAAGAAGTAAATTGTACAAAAGCTTATAAACAAGCCTATGGTTGCTCTTAAGCCACGGACTCCTGTTATTAGTATTATTAGGAATATGAAAACGCCTGAGAGGATTAAAAGAGCTCTCTCCCTAGAATAGCTTTCCACTGCCCAAACTTCTTCACCCTCAAAACCTTCTGTCTTGGAAAGGTATACAAGACTCCCTTCGTTAAAGAGAGCTTCTTCATTAGTGATCCATGTGGGCATCGTCTCTACAACATCGCCTTGTTCTTCTCCCTCCAGAAGTTCAACCTCGTAACTAAAACAATCAATTTCACTTCCTCCTCCCATCATCCCACAGTCAACTTTTTCCTGTTTAATTATCCTTCCCTTAAATATTTCCCTCTCTGGCTCAGATTGTTCAGCCATCATAGAATCTTCCTCCGTAGAAACCTCAACCATCTCTGACTGTTCTAAGTTTTCTAACTGCTCTAATTGTTCTTCCTGGCCTTCTTCTATATAGAACTCTTGAGTGACAGAATCATTGGCAAGTACAAAAGAGGGGACAAGAAAGTAGACTGCTAATAAAATCGTAATCATCAAATATTTTTGTAGAGAAGTTTTCAAAATTTTCACAGTACATATTAACAGAAAATTAAAAGGGGAGCATCTGCTCCCCTAATAAATTTCTTTTTACGAATAGCTTAGCTTACTCTTCCTTTCCTTTGTATTTAAGAAAAGCAAAACCAGAGCTAAAGAAGAATGCTACCATTGCAATTAATCCAAATAGCATCATTAGATTATTACCTAGTAATTTCTGCATAGCCTCCTCTAATTCTCCAGAAGCAACTGGTATTTCATCTGTTACTGCATTTCCATTAACATCACTGTCCATAGAGTATGTAACCTTAACTTTCTCGTCAATTTCTACTTCATTACCAGCTTCATCAACTATACTTACACCAAATACATTTGGTCCTTCTTCTAGAAGAATTTCGGTGATCTTGAAGTCTCCCTGCTCATCACATGTTGCAACATATTTGTCTGTTCCTCTTGTTACAACAACCTCTGCATTAGGTTCTACATTTCCAATGAGTGTAAAACTCTCTGTTCCAACCTCTTCAGGGTAATCTATCTCTGTTAATACAGGATCTGTTCTATCCACTTCAACCATTCTCATGTCAGATTGCAAAGAGATATATCTCTTTGGAAAACCCTTAACACCAGCTACAGACACTGCGTATGTACCTTCATCTTCGATAGGATATTCGTATTCAAAAGCTCCTTCTGAATCCACCTTTACTCTTGCGACTTCCTCGTTATCTACATAAACAAAGACCTCGTCAAAGCTGTCAGCGGTACCTTTTATAAGGACGTTCTCATCATTAGTTACAACCTCTGTCCCAGATAGGGAAGGGGTATCCAATGTTTCATCCAATTCTGGAGTCCTACTGAACCTAACGAAAGAGTATATTCCATAACCAATAAGTGCAATTCCTAAGAATATGAAGATAGTTCCTACAATCCTAGAAATTCTCTCTTGGCTATCTGGTTTCTTTATCTCCACCTTTGATAGCATAGAGTCCTTAGGTTGTGTCTTCTCAACAACCTTTCTAGAAACCTTAGATGTCTTGGCAGATTTAGATTTTTTCTTTGCCACTTTATCCTATATTAAAATTTATATGCATCTAATCTTAGAATAATATAATTGGTAGAATAATGCAACCATCTCAGAAAAATAGTAGAATAGAGCAGAAATATGAAAAACCTTAAGAAAATAACAATAACACTTTTATTAATACTATTAGTGCTCTCTCCTGCCTTTTTCTTCATCCTATACCCCAACTACAACAACCTAGTTTTAGCTTTCAATTCATTTGACTTCTACAACATATCCAAGGAGGCAAGTGTCAAGATTCTTACACAGATATCTCCCAACAGAGAGAAATACCATGAACAAGTCCTCGGGGCCACCTCCATAGAAGAATCCCTAAAAGGAGCAGAAATAAATCTAGACAGAAAAGTCCTTGAAGAATTAAATACAACCATCCAGATAGAAACAATAAACATAGAGGGAGAAATCGTACAAGGAGAATCTTCCCTTAGAATGAATGACGGTTTCTGGCACTTCCCAACCACATCATTTCCAGGAGAGAAGGGGAACAGCGTAATAATTGGTCACCGCTTCCTACACCTACCTCCTAGAAAAGACACCTTCTTTAACCTGGAAGACATTAAAATAGGAGAGAGCATAGTAATATCACAAAATACTGACCCCAACAGACCAGAAGAGGAAGAACATCTAAACTACATAGTCACAGAGACCAAAATTGTAGAACCTAATGATGTGTCCGTCATACAACAGACAGATGACTACCGTATAACTCTAATAACTTGTACACCCCTATGGACATCAGAAAAACGCTTTGTAGTAATAGCAAAACTGGACAAATTATATAAAAGAGTGTAGACTTTGACCGCAATTTTAATATATAAAAAGAAAATTTCATGAGCGATACATACAAGAGGGAAGATATTTCCAAAGATACTATTCAGTTTAAAATTACCATTCCAAAAGAGGAGTTCGACAAGGAATATAAGGCTATTTTGAAAAAAGAGCTAGAAGATACAAATGTAAAAGGATTTAGGAAAGGAAAAGTTCCTGGAGATCTCGTAGAACCACATGTTGGGCACACACTAAAGCTTCAAGCTATAGAAAAACTTATCCCACAATATCTAGAAAAAGTTCTTGTTAAGGAAGAGGTTTTACCAATTGCACCACCAGAATATAAAGAATTTCCTAACTTCGAGAAAGATGCTGACTTAGAATTCACAATGAATATTACAGTAATGCCAGAATTTAAGATGGGAAATCTTAAAAAGCTAGAAATCAAGGGCGAAGATGTCTCTGTATCTAAAAAAGAGGTGGACGAGGCATTAGAAAGATTACAAGAGAACCAGAAAACAAAAGCTGAAGAGATAAATGAGGACTGGGCAAAGGAAATAATTAAATTGCTAAGATTAGAAGGTGTGGAGGATCTTAAAGGATTAAGGAAGCACATAAAAGATGCAATACTTTCCCAAAAAGAACACATGATGCATCACAAATTAGAGGATGAGGCTTTGAAAGAAGCTATAAAGCTATCCAATATAGAAATACCACAAGCAGCTATAGACTATGAAGCATCTGAAAGAGAGAGAGCTTTCATTACAGACATGCAACAGAAGGGAATAGATATAGACCAATTCCTTAAGGCAAACAATATCACCCTAGATAAGATGAGAGAGATGTGGAAAGAAGATGCAAAGCAGGCCCTTCAAACAGATGTTTTCCTTAAACTCTACGCAGAAGAAAGAGATATAGAAGTTACAGACGAAGACCTAGAAAAGAAGATTGAATTAATAAAGAAGGGTGCACCAGAAAATACAGATCCTTCTGTATTCAAAGATGCAGGCTGGAAAGAATATATCAGAAGAGTGGAACAGAAAGAGAAAGCATTCCACCAATTCTTAGACGAAGTCATAAAGGTTGAGAAGAAAGAAAAGACTGAAAACAAGAAGAAAACAGCTAAAAAGGCTGAGAAAAAGAAATGATTTAAAGTAAATTATCTCTTATGAATTTAATACCAACAGTTATAGAGAAAGAGAGAGGAAGCGAGAGAGCCTACGACATCTATTCACGACTACTTAAAGATCAAATCATCTTTGTCAGTGGGACTATTGGCACTGAGATGGCTAATACAATAATTGCCCAATTACTCTTTCTAGAAAAAGAAAACTCCAAAGAAGACATCCAGATGTTTATTAACTCCTATGGAGGAGAGATTACCGCGGGCATGGCAATCATCGACACAATGAACTATGTAAAGTGTGACATCTCGACAATTGCCGTAGGTTTAGCAGCTTCAATGGGAACTGTTTTATTGGTTAGTGGAACAAAAGGGAAGAGATTTGCACTCCCAAACAGTAAGATACACATCCACCAACCAATAGGAGGAGTTCGTGGGCAGGCAAGTGATATCGCTATAGAAGCTGAAGAAATAATAAAAACAAGAGAAGCCCTTTACAAAATCCTTGCAAGTAGAACAGGAAAAACAGCAAAGCAGATAGAAAAAGATGCCGACAGAGATAAATACTTCACAGCTAAAGAAGCCAAAGAGTATGGAATTATAGATAAGGTTATTAGAAAGAGATAATCTAATTTATTTAATCAGGCAAACTATGTTATACGATGACCC
>NPID01000399.1_pt1 | contig 16561 bp, 11 predicted proteins | sample 8637491 | NCBI WGS metagenome assembly NPID01 (sample SAMN07420843, study PRJNA396082) | bioreactor metagenome | isolation source: sample BA6 brine-fed electro-methanogenic bioreactor BA | place: Japan: Kochi | collected 2016-06-14 | reverse complement strand
AGAGTGAGTCTTTACACGATAGCTTCAACTTCATTTTGATCACCTCGTAAAACGAGGCACGCGTGCAACTTTTGTTCTCCCTAAAATTTGTATTCCGATACATAGAATCTGCTCCATATTATGGATACAATATTACATGAAAAACTTTTATTACGTTTACGTCCTTAAAAGCAACAAGGATGACAATTATTATATTGGTTTCACAAATAATCTTAGTAAAAGAGTGCTAGATCATAACTCTGGGAAGAATAATTCAACAAAATATAGGCAGCCACTAGAGTTAATTTATTTTGAAGGATACATAGACAAAAAAGATGCCTTAGGCAGAGAGTTATTTTTGAAATCCGGAAGTGGACATAGATATTTAAAGAAACAGCTAAAGAACTACCTGACTACTTCTTGAAATAGACTTCTTTGGTATACCGAGTATCCATCGAAACTTTAGTGAAGACCGACCTCTTCCCTCATCTGCTATAATCCTCCAAACTAAACGTTAACTAGTCGAAAATGCCAGAAGAACTTTCCTTTGGAGAAAAAGTATTAAATGTAGATGAAATGATTTTTGTAAATGACATGCGTCATGTCTTTGAACTCGCACAGACCAGGGCAAGCACCTTACTGCATATGTTCACACTTGAAGGGTTAATGGGAATGAGGATCTTGGATGTTGGATGCGGAGGTGTGAAAGAAGTCGAAGACGGTATTGTCATCCAAAGTTATGCCCCTGTAACATTGGGATTATTGAGTCTTCATGGCATAACTAAAGAATCCTTACATGGCATGGATATGCTTGCTCAAAATCCAAGATATTCAGATATATATACACATCACGTTGGAGATGTCACAGAGCCAACGCTGCCAACTCAAGAACAGTTTCATATTATCTGCAGTTCAAATCTAGTAGGTGCGAATAAAGATAAGGGAATACCATTTGGGTTTGAAGAAGAAAATTTTGTAACAACAATGGCTCCTTATTGTCTCCCCGGCGGATTTATTTTCAACTTCACTGCAACAACTGATAGAACAACTATTGGCATCTATAGCGTATATTACAATGATCCAGAACGAGGCATGACCTGGCTTACTGAAGAGGATTTTCATAGACTATTCCCTCATTTCAATTATGGAGATCTACCATATGCTAGAAATCTAAAGGATTATATAGCAGCAATTCCTAGAAAATAATAATCATCTCTACTAATCACTAATAGCTAAATTGCTAACAGGCCAATAGCTAACATCCAACAAACTAACATGGTTGACAAATATATATAACAATGATATATTATGCCTTCCTAAAAATCTTTATTTATATGAAGTTTTTAGGAAGAGTTCTTTGAAAAATCGACGATGTTATAAATGATAGATACTAGACTGCGCATTTGTGCTTATATATACAAATGTAGGTATAAATGCGCAGTACGTTGTATCTTATCATAAGCATTGGAGCTATCATGTCTAGTAATCGCAATCACGCAATCATCGGAAATCCGAACCAACTTAGCTGGGAGCAGCTTGTGGCTGTAGTCCAGAGACATGCTCAAAAGTACGGTTGGGTTGACTATACCGATGTATGTGGTGTATGTCAGATTATCTGGCAATATCGGGATAAAATCGAGGAAGTGGCTTTTTACTTCCCAATTGTGGAGCAGAGCCTCATGGCTCGTTGGTACGATCCCAACGCCCCTATTGGACTTACTACGTCCAGCAAGGGTTTATTCCTTATCGTGGTCCGTGAGCCACTTATTGAGGAAGAACCTGATCTCGAACCTGCCCCTAAGGCAGACCCAGAGCCAGCTACCACCAACAAAGGTACGCTGGTGCAGAGGCTCATCGCTTTTCTGAAAAAGCCTGATTCTCAGGCGAAAACTGAGCAAGAAGCTTAATAACATCGTCGATCTCGGCGGAGAATGTGTAGAGTAGCACAAGCTCTCATTTCTTGCGGGCACAAACCCGAAATACAAACAAGAACACATTCTCCGACCGAACGACACATCCGCCAAGGCGGAAAACTTTTCAAAGTCCCAAATCCTTAACTCCCACTAAACAAATTCAAAACTCAAATTTCAAAAGTTCAAAAAATTCTGTTCTTCACATTCTACATCCTACTCCCTACTTCCCTACATTCTAATCAAACTTAAAACTTACAGCTTTAGACTTATAGCTGAAAACACACCTACCCCTAATAACCTACTTACTAACCACCTAATCAGCCAATCACCTCTAACTAATAGCCAAATTACTAACTAGCTAAAATATTGACAAAAGTATATAGCCATGATATACTATAGCTACACACATTGATCTTTAACAATAACTGTTCATCGCAATCTTTTGGGGATATGGTCCTTGAAAGGTTGCGATGAATATCGCCGAATAGTACCAGACTGAATCTATCCTATAGAAGGAGCGAAACAACATGCAGTACACATCGAAATTGGCCGCGGCCCGTGCAGCATTGGAAATGGCTGAAAAAACGATAGCATTCATTCAGAATGCCACTGATCTGCAATACCTACAGGCCGAAATCAACCGGATCTATCCCGGGAGCGGAATCGTTGTGGCCGACCTGATGGCGAATGTGGACTACCCGGTCTATGTTTACGTCAACTGGGACCAACTGGATGTCGACGACGAAATCGTTGCCATTCAGGTCACCAATGAATATGGTGTCTTCGTTGAAAACGTCGTCCCCGCGATTGAGGCTGGAGAGCACGACATCTATGCCGTACCGGCAATCCTGATCACCGTCGTGAAGACTCCGCCAATCCGTCCCCAGAATGGGACCGCGCTTGACCTGGAGGCCCTGGACGAAATCCTTGCGGAAATGACCGTGACGGCCTAATCGGCGAAATGAACAATGTGTGTGACGTCGGCGGTGCAGTCGAGATTTTATACTCTGAAAGGAGTTGAAAACCCGAACCAAAACTGCACCGCTGACAAACACCAAAAGAAAAAAACTAAACAGCCCAAACTCTAAACTGACCAAATCCCCAAACAAAGACAAAATCCCAAATCAAAAACTCAAGAAAATTTTTTCTACACCCTACTACCTACAGTCCTACACACTAATAACCAATAGCTAATAGCTAAAGGCTAACAGCTAACACCCAACAGCTAATAATCAATACCAATCCATATCCAATTAAATTCACTAAAGAAAGTGGAAGCTTTACGAAGCTGTTCATACATTTTTCATCTTTTGTACCTGACTTTCCTAAATATCCTACCAAACTCAGGAACAAACTGAATACCGCAAACCCCAAAACCACAAACACAAAATATTTAGGTAGAAAATTAATTATAAACAACATCCCTAATAAAAGTTCTACAAATGGCAGCAGATTACCAAGAACCTTATTAAGACCATTTTTCCCAAAACAATTCTGAAATATCTCCACAAAGCCTGCAAAATCAAGTAACTTAATTAGCCCAAAGATGAAAATTATCCCCCCAGCTGAGTTTCTAAGAAGTCTAACCAGTGTAAAGTCTTCAAAAACCTCGTATATAAATGCATTCATAACAATGAGCATTATTATAAATGACAGAACTACCAATCCTGACAAGGATACCCCTGAGTTATCCTCTTTTTTATTTGAATATACTCCCATTTTAACGATAATTTGATTCAACTATATTTCTAAGTTCTTCATAAGATTTAGGTCCTACAACTATTTGCTGCAGGCGATGTTCCTCATCCAAAAGGAAGAACTCTGGTAAACTAATTATCTTATAATCATCAAAGAATGAATTATCCGGCTTATAAAGATTTATGTCATACCTGCCTCTCTCGATATACGTATAAATGAGATTTGCAGGTTCCATGGTTGAAATAGGTATGAAATCAATATCAGTATATTCACCAGCCAAATCTACAAAGTGATCCAGCTGTTCCTCTGACAATGTATTCCACGCACTATAAACCATCATTACAGCAGGCTTACCATTGTAAATCTCAAACAAATCAACTTTATTACCAAATTCATCTTCTGCGCCTACATCCGGCACTACTTCGCCGAGCTGCAAAATCTCAGGACTTGGTAAAGGTGTTACAGATAGGGCGAAATTATTTGTACTTTCGCTTCTACTTACCAACCTTAAAAATCTTTCAGCTAGAGTGCCTACTGGTATCATCTGTACATTTGCACTAACCACACTATGATCCTCTAGAGTTACAATTCTAGAAGTCACAGACTCATAACCAGGCCTACTCACTTCCAAATAGAACTGTCCTTTAGGTAAGATCAAACTGAATTCTCCAGTTACTCCGGGTGAGAATGGATTTGTTCTGCCATAAGATTCACCATTCCATAAAATATATTCACCTGAATCAACGTCTCTTTCATAAACAGATATCAATGCATCTACTATTGGACCGCCATTCAATGCATCTATAATTCTAGATTTCGTAGTCACTCGAACGGTATTGATCTCTCTTGTATAACCGCTATTTCTACTTCCTACAAATCCCTGAAGTCTATACTCTCCCGGATCATCAAATATCAAACCTCCGGTCCAGAGCTTCAAACCCTCATTGTATTCCAAAGGATATACGTCTGCTGTATCCATATTTACGACAGAAGCTTCGGATGCACATTGTGCCTCTAAGTAAAATGTCTGTGGTTCATCTTCCACAAAAGAGATAACGCCATTTGTTGAGATTGGAGAAGCCTGAGATGATAAGATAAACTGATTTGCACCAAATATCAGACATCCAGGATCAGCTTCAACAGGATCAACAGTAAACTCACAAATTGGAGAAAATCCTTCTGAACCATCTGTGTAAGTTACTCTTACAGTTAGGTTATAATCTCCGCTATCTAAGTTAAAAGAATTAAAATTAAATGTACCCGGATTTACAGGATTGATGTTTATACCTCTCCATGCAGTATTTGTGGAAATACTCCTCTGAAGTGTATATTCCATTTCAGCTATCTGATCAACTGGAATCTCATTATATCCTGAAAAACTCAGGTTTACGTTACTATAAACTCTTCCATTACATAATTCTGGATTTATACCAAAATCTCCAAGAACTTCAGTCTCGGTTCCACAGAAATCGAAATCACCCACTTGTATTACCGTGCTTGCCGAATCACATTGTCCCGCAGTATCACATAATTCATAAGTAAATGCATCTGTACCTACAAAATCAGCATCTGGAGTATAAGTTATATTTCCATTATCTGTATTTACAAAATCTATTGTTCCATCATTGGGGCTAGCTAGTATAACTAAACTTTCTAGATCAAGAGCATCTTCTGGATCCGAATCATTTGCCACTACATCATAAGTTCCACTCTCATTTACACAGAGCAAAAATGCTTCGGGCTCAACTACTGGTGGTTCGTCTTCTGGTGGTGGCTCAGTACAAAATTCATCATCTGGTGTAGCAGCTACACTAACCATTTCACCATTAACAGAAGTTGTCCAAGTTATATCGCTTGTAATTGGTCCTGTTGCTGTAAACACATCATCATATTGCCCCATGAACAAACTCTGCGGAGGAGTACCGACCACTGAACCATCTGAAGGTGATAAATAACTCGTATCTAGCGCTTGTACAAAATCTGCTCTATTTATGTATCCAAAATGAGCTGTATATGTTTCATTTTCATTTAGATCTATACATTCTGCTACCAAAGAATAATCAGGTACTAGAACCGGTTCTTCTACATTAAATCCAACACAATTGTACTCACCCCCAGCTTCTATACTCAGTGACTCATAATTATCAAAATCCATAACATCAGTACCGCAATAAAACTCTGCACTTTCATCACTCTGGGGGTCAAATTCAATATAACTATCTTCCCAAACCTCTCTGAACTTATAATCAAAAGTCCCGGACAAGTTCTCAAATGAAACCTGTGTCATACCATCTCCATCTGTCGCTGGTAATGTATTCCATCCTGAAGCTTCTGAAGCTACACCAGTATTATCACCAGGATTTTCAGCACCTAAGTCGCCCCATTGGAAGTTCCAACCTGAAACAAATTCACAAGCAGGATTTTCTGCAACGAAATCTGAGGCTGTAGAGGCAGTAATATCTGCCGCGCCATATCCCCAATTTGGTAGATAATCTTCACTATCACAGACAATCTTGTGCATAGTTACCGTAGCTGGTTCAATCTGACAAATAGCAGAACATCCATCGCCATCAATATTATTTCCATCGTCACACATCTCACCATCTTCAATTATTTCATTTCCACAGAATGGCTCTGGCTCCAACAAAGCATTGAATCCAACACAATAATAAGTTTCATTATCCTGTGGATTATCTATACCATCGCGATTATCATACTTAAATACATCTGTATGGCAGTAAAATTCTGCACTCACATCCCCACCATTATCACCAGAGAAAGGTACATAATCAGCGGATCTTACTTCCCTTACCCATATCTTATTGAGCTGGGGTGGGTAGCTGATAATAGTAGTTGCCTGTCCACTAGCATTGGTTGGGCCAAAAGTTGTCCAAGTGCCACCTGCATAGAGTACATTATCATCAGGATCTATTGAGTTCTGGTCACCCCATTGAAACTCCCAATTTTCTTGAAATCTACAGTTTGGATTCGAAGCTACAAAATCAGTTGCAGTTGTAGCAGTGATATTGGGCCCACCTGGTCTTCCCCAGTTAGGTAAATCCTGTTCGCTGTCACAAATAATTTTTGTAGCAACTAAAGTTACTTCTTTATCCTCAAGTGTGCACTCGCTAGAACAACCATCCCCATCTACAGTATTCCCATCATCACACTGTTCTTCACCTTCTACAATTCCATTACCACATAGAAAAGCGGATTGATATTGATTCAAGACAACCAAAGTCCTATTTGGTCTTGACTGACTTAAAGTAATGTGCCCATCTGCATTCTGATTTCGATTTGAATCATCTCCTGGATCTGGAGTAAATATCTCCCCACTGTATTCAAAGAAGTCTTCTAATGTGTTTACTGTACTTTGATATTGATCATTATAAAGTGGCGACTCCCATAGATAGGGACTATCAATTAGTTCTTGATCATAATAATAACCTCCAAGTGTCAAATTATCATAGAGAATACACTGAGCGTCATTTACATCATCGTTATAAATTAAGTCAGCTGTATAGGTAAGTGGAACATCAAATACTGATGTAGCTAAAGCTCCTGGACCAGAGTAACCTGGTGGAGGAGTTAGCCAGTCAATACTCAATGTGGAACTTGTAAGTTCAGATCCATCAACAATATTTCCACCTTGATCAAGTATAACCTTACATACATTTATACTCCCAGTCTGAACTGGTGGCTCTTTCTCGACATTAAATGCAACACAATAATATGTATTTCCTTCTTCGGCAAACCGAATCCAGTCATCATTGTCATAATGTAAAACATCTGTATGACAATAAAATTCGGCTGAAACGTTGTTTGTAGTATTTTGTCCTGTAAATTCTATATAATCATCATTCCATACCTCTCTCATTTTTATAACATCATTACCGCCTAATTCAGAAATTACAGTTTGTGCCATACCGCTACCATCAGATGGTCCGAAAGTCACCCAATCACCTGTGGCTTCTCCAGAATTATCTCCTGGATTCGAAACATTAGAAAATCCCCACTGGAAATTCCAACCTGCTTCAAACCTACATCCTGGATGAGAATTAACATAATCAATAGCAGTACTTGCTGTAATATCTGGTCCTCCAGCACCCCAATTTGGCAAATCCGATTCATCTTCACATACAATTTTATGAGCAATTATTGTTGTTTCTTCTGGTGGAGGTGGTGGTTCATCACAGGATAAACTCATAACTCCATCCACGTCAAATCCATCTACTGTTGATCCACCGCTAAACGCATTTCTATCTGTTATATCAACCAATCTTACGTACCTTGCATCTGCTACACTGCCTAATTCAAAGTTACTATCAAGACAACCAGTCCCTAAATCAGTCCAATTACTTCCATCAGGAGAAACGTACATGCGTATAGTTTCTGGATAAGAACTACAAGATGGACTACCGAAACTAGTTTCTACAACTGAAATATCATCACCATCAATATTTTGTATTATTTGATCAAATCCAAGAACTAGTTCTCCACCAAATCCTAATGATACAAAATTCAAAGAGTCATTATTTTGTGGAATACCAAGGGCTTTCGTAGGATCAGACCTTTCTGGTAAAACCGGCAGATTATCTTTACGAAGGCCAGGACTATAGCTTACTACGGATGCTGCATAACAACTTACAGGGCATTCCACAGGATAATCATCTGCTGCGGTACTCGTTTTAGTTACATCGTCAGCTTTTGCGGTCCAAACAATATTACTGCCGTTCGGTGCTGTTACTGTAAATGCGTGGTCATGCCTACCAGAGAGAAGTGTATATGGAGGTGTTCCAATGACAGCACCGTCATCAGGATGCAAGTCACTCCTGTCTAGTTCTTGATCAATGTCCAGTCTATTTTCATAACCAAAATTAGCAGTAAAAGTTCCATCCTCGTTATCTTTCACACAATTTACAAATATAGAAAAATCTGGCTCTGGCTCTTCTGGTGGTGGTGGACACACCCAAGGATACCAATAGTAATCAAGACTAGCCCCATTATCCATAATAGGGTTCCCTGTTTGCGGATCCAGTAGCATAGCACCAATGTGAATTTCAACTACAGTATCACTCGGTCTTATACCAGGCCAATTGACGTCAAAAGAAAATCTATCCTCATCCATAAGGTTGCCGTAGTTGATATATGCAGTATCTGTTTGAAGATCTTCTGGATAAACTATTCTCCAAGACAGTTGCAATCTACCCTCCTCACCCTCAGGCATAATCGCAGTACCCTCAACAGTCAATGTCTTCGGATCATACTCACAAAGAGCTGTATCATCTAAATCAAACTCTACGTCTGGAGGAGTATCATCACATTGTATTACTTCTATAGTAAATGTCGCTGAATCGCAAAGTCCTATTTCATTACAAATTTCGTACTCAATAAGGTCATTGCCTTGAAAATTGAGATCTGGCGTGTAATATATATGGTTATCCTGGTTGATACCTGCATCTCCGTTGCCAGGTCCATTAAATATCTCAAAGGTTTCGTAATCAAAAGGATCAGAAGTTGTATCATTGGATAGGACATCATACGTCAAAGGTGTATTCATACATACAGTCGTTGATTCATCGTTCAATTCTATCTCCCCCTCAGGTTCGCATTGAACTACATTAATAGTAACAAGACTAGGCACACAAGCGCCTTCGTTATCACAAATCTCGTAAGTGAATGTTATTTCCCCTAACTGTACAGCACTTACAAAACTTATCTCTCCCGTACTTTTATTTACAGAGATAATCTCACCTGCACTTGGCCCACTCGTAACTTCTAATGTATTATAATCCAGTGTTCCATCTGGATCAGAATCATTATCAAGTACGTTTAAAGTAAGGACTTCTCCTCTGCAAACCTCCCCCTCGTCATCAAGAGCTATAGGAGGTATATTCTCAGTACACTGATTGATTGTTATATTTACATCCGCCTCTTCGCAGACTACTGTAGGTTCTGCCCCTGGTGGAGTATAGCCAGGTACTGGACAAAGTACACCTCCGTTACGGCTTTCACCTGAAACAACTTCAAACAAACCTTCTTTAGATCCAGGTCCTATCTCCTCAGAACAACTTGTGTGAAACTGAGCGTTTTCTTCATCATTAATAAAGAAATATATCTCTGTTCCAAGGGTATCTTTTTTATCTATACCTTCGATAGAAAAAGTATCACCAGGACCAACTAATTGTTCAAAAATAGGCCCTTCCCTTCTTTGTTCGACTCGAACCAAAGCTTCTTCTGAACCTAAATACCTCATAGTAAGCCTTGTAACTTTTCCATCACATTCTCCACATTCATCTGGTTCGTCTTCTTGTTCATAAGTACAAACTTCGTACTTAAAAGAATCTGATCCTACATATCCCTCATTTGGTGTATATACAACGATTCCAGGTTGTGAGGAAATTTCAGCTACACCATTCTGTGGATTTGAAGAGATGGAAAGTTCGGATGGATTTATCGGACCACTATCATTTGCAAGCACATCTATTGCAAGAGGTGTTTCATCACAAGTACTTGCTGAGTCATCCACTAAATGTATCTCCTCAGGATCAGGATGACAAGATGTATAACAAGCATAAACTAACAGGGAGTCTAGCCAATCTTGTTGATTTTCTGACAATGTTTCTTGCTTTCCCTCAACAGTTAAATTTAAAGATTGTAATAATGGAGAATAACCATTCTCAGTCTCCATATAAACTTTCAAATTTAAAGAACCATTAAATTCGGGGAAAGTAGCTAAATGACTATTTATTTCTTCAATAGAATTAAAACAATCTTCACATGTCCCTGCTTGAGTCCACTCAACACCGTTGTGATAATACCAGTCAGTATAATTAGAAGATAACTGATAGAGTATCTTGGTTCCTTCTGGCTTCACACTATTCTCCTCAAATCTAGTAACAAAAGCATCCTGCGGTAATGTAAGAGGTGATTGCAACAATATCGTAGAAGATCCTCCATCAACAAGTCTAGCACCATGACTATCAATTATAATTTCCGATAGACTATAAGAAAAATTAAGGTCATTTGTATATGCAATCGGAACCGTGAAGCTATCTTCTACTTTCTCACCTAGAGGCAAAGTAGAAAAAACATCCTCGAAGATCCCATATCGAGAAAGCACTGAAATAGCTGGAATAATAACTGATAAGGTTATCAAAAAAATTATTACCAACAATGCTGTACCACCTATTTTCTGTTTTGTTTTTTTATTATCCATTGAGAATTTTATTTAACCTCATTAAATTTTTTCCTATCGGTTTTTGTTTCAGATCTTCGCCGGAAGAAGCGATATCTACTTCAAAATTTTGAAGTGAGTAGTAGCCAAGTAAAGCTACAAACAATGAGATCATAGTAACGATAAGAAAAGCGCTAAGGAGCTGTTGTCTCGAATTCTCAAATAGATCATGGGTTAAAGTACCCACAGATACCATACCGATAATTTCACCTGAATAATCTCTTAACGGAATAAAGGCACTATAATAATTCTGTCCAAGCCTCTCGATAGATGTACTATAGATTTCGCCACCTTCTAATACTTTTGTCAGAACATCTTGATCTGTCTCATCCGCTCCTACCCACCTAGAAACGCCATCATTTTTCAAAATTGTAGTAGCAGAAATATTCTCACTTGAATAAATGGTCACATCCAGACCAGTTCGCCCCTTAGAAAAATCAACAAAAGCTGTATCAAGTCTATAACCTACTTCAACTGCTCCATAAGAAACTCCATCTCTAAGTATTGGATAAATTCCCCTGGCAACTATTCCCGGTGACAGGACGTGAGGTTCTATATCAAATGTCTTGACCGGCTGGTCATTCTGTAATACCCTGAGTACTACATCATCATCGATAAAAATATCCCCCCTTTCCCTTTCATCACTAGGGCTCGCCACAACCTGCCCCCTACCATCATAGACTCGCAAAATATCAATACCTGAGGTTTTTAGTTTATCTTCGGTTTCATCAGCGATTGATGTGTAATCATCTGATTCTATCCAGCCTGTTATTCTATCATTAGTCGCTATTGACCTAGCCAGAACCAATGCTGTGTTGGATCTATCCTCCATAACCAAATACTGCGTTTTCGCCCCTTCGGTCATGACCTTCAGATTGTCCTGCTCGACTATACTGAAAATCAATAAAGTGAACACAAAGGATCCAAGTGTAGAAACGAGCGTGGCTATTGTAAGAAAAGCAACATAAGTCCTGAGAAAAAATCTCACTTTAATGAAAGTCCAAGCCCAAAATGCCAAAAAAATAAATGCTACTCCTGTGAGTAATATAGCCGCCTGCCAAGGCAAACTGTAAAAAGACTTCAAACTCTCCAGAAAAACAAGATCTGACTCGGGTAGTCTGTATAGAACTAGGAAAAGCTGCCTGAAAAGTAGAAACACATAAGCAATCAAAGGATACAAATTCTGACGTCTGCTGGCGGTATCTTCCCTCTCTCCCAAATACCTGCCAATCTGAAGATAAATTGTACCAGCCACAAAAAATATGGATAATCCAACCACAGCTGCAGCTAAATATGGACCAAAAGAAAAATTTTCAATGATATAGTTATTACCAACAACAAGTCCTGAAAGAAGTACACCCGCAGCAACCACTCCAATAACAATATAAAGATTTCTCTTTAACTTTTCCATCTTAGATGATTCTTCTTTCTTACCACCTGATACTGTCTTGTTCACCTTCTGCAAATTCAACAACGATGTCTCTGAGCGAACTCCAATAAATATAAATACTAAGCCTAAGAATTCAATCAATACTGCAAGAAGCCCAAACGAAGGAAACTTTCTCTCTAAAATGAACAACATATATGACAAAGCCAACGAAGCAAAACCAAACGCTCTCCAATAGGTATTTGTGCTACCCTCAACTCTTTGGGTCAGATAAAAAAGAATTGCTGAAGAAATAGTAACCAGAATGGCGAACATGAGTACTATATAGTGAAGAAACTCAAGCCAGAATTGATCCATGGCAGTCAGTAATAAAATTATTTCGTTGAATAATACAGTCTAACAAAAGGGAAAAGTGAGGACAAGAATTTTCCCTGCAGAAAAAATATATTTTAAAAAGAAGTAGATAATTGCTAGATAAAACCTTTATTATGACAAAGATATACTATTCAGATTTTTCTTTGATAACAGTCTTTTTCGGAATTTCAAATGTAAATGTCGTCCCTACCCCAACCTCACTCTCAGCCTTGATCTCACCACCAAGTTTTTCAATTATCTGTTTTGTAAGATAAAGACCAAGTCCAGTCCCCTCAACATCTTCCGTCTTTTCATTTTCAATTCGGCCAAATTTGGTAAATAACTTATCCATATCTTCCTTCGAGATACCAATGCCAGTATCTCGAACTGAAAGATAAACTGTATCGCCTTTATCTTGTATTTGCACACTAACCTTACCATCCTTTTTATTGTACTTAGCAGCATTGCTGAGTAAATTAATGACAACCTGTTTCAATCTATCTGGATCAGAATGCATCTCAACTGCCCCGGGAGAATCATACTCTACAGAAACTGAATACTGGTCGAATACACTTTCCATCTCTTTGACAGTCTGCTTAACCAAATTATCAAAATCCATATCTTTTGGATCTACTTTGATCGTCCCAGCCTCAATTCTTGCTACATTTAGCAAATCGTCAACCAAAGTAATAAGCCTTTCATTTGATGTCTTAACACTCTTAAGCTGATCAACAACATCTGGATCTAATTTCTCAATTCCTCCTTGCTCCAATGCTAATTCAAGCCCCCACTTGATAGCAGTAACCGGAGTCTTGAGTTCATGAGCTGCAATGAATACAAATTGATCTTTAAGCTTCTGAATCTCTTTCTCGTGCTGAATAGCAAGGTCATGGGCCTTATTTAGTTCTGCAGTCTTCTTCTCTACTAACTTACCCAGATCATCATAAAATGCCTGTAAATCAAGTGCTTCTTTTTCCCATCTAGAGATTGCACTATAGACAATAATTATCGCTATCATGAAGCTGCCAAAAGCAGGAAGAACTGTATAATACCATTCAAAATCGAACATATAAGCAGTTGAGACAATACCGAGAGCATACATACCGAAAAGCCAACCGAAAACTGTAGGTGCCATTAGTTTACTAAGTACTGTCCCTTTAAGCCTTCTACAGAAATTACATCCTCTGCGAAATATCAGAAAGGACATTACAATGAGAACTGGCCACCCTGTGGCAAGAATGAATGTAACTAGGAGGTCTTGCATATTAGAAAATTTCTAAACTAATATCTCAGTTTAGCAAAGATTTCCTCCTTTGTCGGCATCTTTTCATCAACAATAATTATCTCTCCTCCAGCTTCTATAACATCTACCACCAATAGTGGGACAATATTTTCTACAAATTCAGCGCCTTCCACAAATTTATGATATATTCCATTCTCGAAAATATATCCCGATTTATTCAAACGTGGTTTTAAAAATAATACCTCTATTCTCTTCTGTCGAGACATTGAAAGGACTTCCTCCCAACCAAATGCAGCTTGTTGGATATTCTCGTTTAACGAGTCAATTAATTGACGGACATTATTATCAACAAGAGAATTTAGAGCAGAAATCGATTCATCCCTTATTTCATCTTCTCCACTGAAATCTTTTGCCTCAACAATAACCTGTTGCTCGACATGTTTCCTTACTTCATTTTCAATCTCATCTTGAAATTTAGAAAAGTTACTCGAATGAAATACAACAATATACTTTATATCTTGATTTTTATTTATATAGGAAATAATTTCATCTACCATATTTCCCCAAAAATGATGATCTTGCCTATTCTCCATCCTTTCCAAATTCTTGCCTCCGCTTCCATGATACACCTCTATGTTTCTCCTTGGTGCATATTTTTGGGTGTACTCAGCCCCCCTTACATATTTACCCTCATTATCTATAGTGTGTAGATATTCTAATTTTCCCTTCACTAATTTATAAAATATTGACTGTTTTCTATCCAATGTCACTACAAGTGAATTCATTGAATAATTTAAGTCTGCTATTAATTGATCTACATCAAACCCATCCAAGATATTCACTTCTTCTTTTGGCTTTTTCTCAAGTAAATAAGCTTTCCAGTAAGCTTTTTTGAGACCATACTTTAGGTCACTCCTCCTAATTTTCAGAAATAGTGCTATACCGTTATTGATAGCTTGAATATCTTCCATTTGATCTAAAAACTCTTTTACCAAGGAATTATGATGCTCAGAATAATTAGCGAACTCTTTATGTGAGCGAAATTCATCCAGAAGTTTTGATTTTATTTGAGTCTTTATATCCTTATTGTTATATGAAGAAATTGGTAAATAAGCTGTTAAGAAACAGGTATCCTTCTTTTTGTTCTTAGATCTTTGAATAAGCTCAAGAACTAGCTCTAATGTGGGATTTGTCATGAAAGGGTAACTTAAAAAAGTTATACTTATCTATACTAACACAAGCTAAAAAATACGGTCAAAAGATAACTAATAAGATGAGAACATAATCTGTGGTATATTATATCTATGGGATCAGAAGATAAAAAACAAAAGGAAATTGCAACACTTGGAGGTGGTTGTTTCTGGTGTATTGAAACATTGTTTGAAAAACTCAAAGGAGTGACATCTGTAACATCAGGTTACTCTGGAGGGAGTGCAGATCAGGCAAATTATTACTCTGTATCTACAGGAAATACCGGACATGCCGAGGTAATTCAAATTGAATTTGAGCCCGATCTAATTTCTTACTCAACAATTCTAGATATCTTTTTTGACTTTCATGACCCCACAACTTTGAATCAGCAAGGTCCGGATATAGGGCCTCAATATAGATCGATAATTCTATACCACAATAATAAACAACTTGAAACTGCAAATAGAAAAATTGGAGAGTTGCAAAATGATCATTCTTCTCAAATAGTTACTGAAGTCAAACCTTTCAAAAAATTCTTCGAAGCAGAAGAATACCACCAGAAGTACTTTGACAAAAACCCAAATCAATTCTATTGCCAGGTAAACATTAAACCGAAAATTGAAAAATTGGAAAGCAAATATTCTAAGCTATTAAAATAAATTTATTATCAATCCCCCCAATAAGCTTCTGCTTCAGCCTCCATCCTATCAAGCCTATCGTAGTAATCCGGATACTCATTTAGATGTGCAAGAGCGATTTTCCCAGTTTTCAGCGGGTCATCATCAGTAACATTTGTATCAGGATCAACTTTGCCATGTTCCAACTCAACATTCATTCCCCTCATAAATTGATCGACATCAAATTTCACCCACTTTACTCCTAGAATTTCACCTATCTTTTTTGCTTCTTCATATGAAAATTCTTTTTTCATTAAATTTTATTAATAGATAAAACTATTCTGACACTCCATAACCACCAGAAATTGGATCTTTAAATAAAAAGATCTTCGGAGGTATTGTTGTTCCCAAAAGAAAAATTAAAACAAGAACACTAGAAATAAAATATCCTACTGGGTCACAATCTACCCACTCTACAGAAGTCATAAGAACCGAGCTTAATAGAATCCCAACTAGAATCGAAACAAAGAATACTGAGATATCTATAATCGTCTTTCTTTTGCCTAGTAAGTACTTATACGAATAGTATAAAAGAGGAATGAAAATTAAGGTGAATAGAATTCCCAAAGAACGAAAAAAGACAATATTTTGAAATTCGTCTCCTAAAAATAAATTTTCAATATACATAAATATCAGAAATGGCCAAAATGCGATCTTGAGGTGCTCCCAGGTACTCTCATTAACTGAGCCAAATAGTGATATGATCTTCCTTTTACCAGATAATGGATAAATAAAATGAAAAAAGTTCCCAGCAAGAAATATAGAAAATACACCAATTATCGAAGAAAATATAAGAGCACTCATTTTAGATAATACTATTACTTCTAGTATAAATTATTATCTAAATAATAGAAACTACACGGTATCTCTCAGATCAAATGC
>NPID01005373.1_pt3 | contig 16578 bp, 16 predicted proteins | sample 8637491 | NCBI WGS metagenome assembly NPID01 (sample SAMN07420843, study PRJNA396082) | bioreactor metagenome | isolation source: sample BA6 brine-fed electro-methanogenic bioreactor BA | place: Japan: Kochi | collected 2016-06-14 | reverse complement strand
CGCTGGTTAATCAGCTGATAATGATTGGATTGCTTTTTAAGCTCAGATAATGTAGTATTATCCGGTGTGATTTGATCGCAGACAAGACCATAATCGTTAAAAACATCATCGGTGGAATAGAAATATGTTAACCCATCAACAATGCCATGCTCATAAATATTTTCCCCTGTTATTTCCAGGAGCACATTTTCAGTTTGCTGTTTTATGTATCTGTACCACATCGCGCGCCAGCCTCCAATCGTTTTTGCACTTTTGCGGGAAGATGTTTCAACATTCCACTGTCCATGATTTTCTCCGAATAGTGCCGTAGAGTGTTTGTCCGTTTTGCGTGTCCTATGAGGGAAACTATCACCGGTATATTTTTGTTCGCAACGGCTCTGGTAAACATATATAGGCTATGTTTCCGAACAAGTTTTTTTGTTTTCCATGTTCGATATCCACAAAAATTGATTCCTCGTCTAATTTGATCAATGCGATGTTTCGAAAACGTCATGTGGTAGGGAGAGAGAAATGATTGTAATTTTGCCATGATCGCGTGACACTCCTCTTTTGATAATCCACATAGAATAAAATCATCAACATAGCGCACATAATGACATATGTGAAGAACTTCTTTCACGTAATGATCCAATGGATTCAGATACAATGATGCCATAATCTGGTTCATCAGATTCCCTGGTGGTAGTCCATAGGGTTCATCATAGTGGGTAAATAGCATAACAAGATCCACTGCTTTTTTATCTTTTATTTTTCGCTCTAGTAGTGGACGAAGAGCCTGAGGATCAATTCGATAAAAATACTTCTTCAAATCCAGCTGTAAAAAATATTCGTCATCTCCGCATTTTCGCATGCATTTCTGCAAATATTCAGCTGTTCTCTGTGGGCCATAGCCAACACGGCAGGCATAATTCTGGCCAATCAGAATGGGATTCAAAATTGGATACAAAACCTGATAGATAGCATGCTGCACAACCACATCGCGAAAATGAGGAGCATAGATCACCCGCTTTTTTGGGCTATAGATAGAGAATACGGTGTAGGGTTTTGGGCGGTAAGTACCAGTTTTTATCTCCTGGATTGTATCCTGGATCTGACAATCCATATCCAGCTCATACAGTAGAGGTTGCAGTTTCCCTCTTTTCCTTCTCTGGGCATTGTAAAACGCCTGGATAAAATTATCCAGGTGAATAATTTGCTCAAATAGATTTCCATATCGCCTCATTTGTCCTCCGGTCAATGGTTTCGGTTCTTCGAAACAGCACCCTGCCCTACCAAACACAGCCATTGAAATATTTCGGCAGTTTTCTGCCTGGATGAAATATCCCCTGTTATTTGTATGCTTCTTTTTTTGAAGTGAATAATAAGAGTCGCAACGAAACCCGACATTCGTGTTGGAGTTAGAACGGTTGTTATTCAGATTCACATTCGAAACACCTGCATTAGAACTGTTGCTCCAGTTACCAAACAAGATCGGGACACACGTTGGTATTCCACCCAAACTATTTTGCATGTTTCACCCATGCACCAATCATTTTCCCGATCTCAGAGGTTATACGGGTTGTAACCATATACCGTTTTGTATTGAGTTCAGGATTGTATCCTAGGCTAGTATTACCAAAGAATTCCCTTTCCTTGGCAAATAGCAAAAATGCTTTTAGCACTTTGTTTTCCATATCCAGCTTTTTGAGAGCTGTTTTTTTATAGTGCAATTCCTCTGTCGCTTCAATGTAGTAGCGGAGCATGTTGGTCAATGTATTCCGGATTTGCGTACAGGTGGCAAATTTTTCTTCCTTAGGGAATTCCTTGAGATAGATATCCAGGATCTTTGCCAGTTCCATACATTTACGAAGCAGAGGAATATCAGTTGTAGTCATAATACTAGCTGTTCACTCCCGTTCACAGCCCATAAAGCCCCGAACAGGCGCAACGAAACCCGACACCCGTGGCGGAGTAAGAACGGTAGTGATACAGATACACAAACGAAACACCTGCACTAGAACTGTTGCTCCAGCGACCAAACAAGATCGGGAAACATTGGTTTGTAAAATACTGATAGAAATAATCTTTGCCGTATTTATCAGCTCCGGTTGTAGATATACCCGTTGCCTCAGGAAACCCTAACAAACCTCTGATTTTGGTGAAATCAAACACTGCATTGCTTCCATTGCCGTACCGCTGCCCATATCCATTGTTGGGGTAGGTGGTGGCAAATGCCATTTCGTAGGATTCGAACAAAGAGGATCCTGGATAAAATATATCGGTATCCTCGCTAGTGCCTGAAGTTTGATCTACAGGGCTAGCTGTTGTTTTCAATACCCTAAACGTGCTATAGCGGAGTGTTCCACCTGATGTATATGCTCCAAACAGTGCAGAATCTACAGGAATTGTCAGTGTATCCTGGTCAACCACTGTAGCATCATATAGTTTTTCATTGAGCTCTGTTGTCCCCTCAATTCCATAAATGTGGACAACACCATTTTCTGTCATTCCATGCCCTGAAACCGTGATCGTTGTCACCTCTCCCAATGCAATTGCCGTAATGCTTTTTGATGTGACATCCTGGGTCATGCCCGATGCAATATTGTACATGGGGCCAGAGATATCGCATACCCCATTGCTACCATTGTGAGTAGTTTTTGCGTACTGATTACCACTCCCAGACTGGCTACAATTGGAGTGCCCATCGCTAACAAAAACAAGACTGCTGTCACCGTCTGCGCCCAAGGCATTATTGTTGCACCCCTTGGGCCAGTGGTAAGTACCAGATGAATCTTTCCACGCGCAAAACGGACTATCTTTTGGAATCGCCAGTGACAATAGCTGTATGATAGCAAATTGTGCTTTTGTCGGGCAATACCAGATAGATTCAGGATTGACTGCACCATTTACTCCATCTCTGGCTTTTGGTGCGATGATCGCCTGATAGTAATAGTTAGAGTCGCATGCAGTCAAATCCGCTATGGGATTGTGATCTGCATGGGTACTAATTGGATTGCCAAATCGTTTGCTAGCTGCTACGTATCCAGTACCTAGCGCAGTTTTTGAATTGATATACGTGTCGATAAAAAACGGTTTGATTTCTCCACCATCGTAAAATCCTCTGGGCATATAGTACCCATCTGCCGCAGCTGCAGCGGTTGAACTGTACTCATCAAAATCCTTGACCAATACAGGAGGATCCTTGGTCGGATTGAGCTTGATCCAAAATGGTACAATACAGCACAAATCAGATCCCGTAGCTGCATGATAATAATGTCCATACTCGGGATGGAGTACATTGTATGTGCCATAATAGGGAATAATCCCAGGTGGAACCATATCTGGCGATACAACTCCCAGTCCAAATCCTGGACTATAGGGATCCCCAATTGAATATGGTTTTGCCTGGTTGAGTAAAAACCAATCTGTTTTTCTTCTCGGGCTGACCCGTTTGCCACTTCGTTTCAAAAACGTATCTTTAATCGGGCTTATCATTTGTTCCTCCTTTTATGATGGTGTTTCTAGAGCCTGTATGCAGGCTGGTACAGGTAGTGCCATTTGCGTCAGTATATAGGCAATGGCATCTGCCAGACAATTGTTATCCATATTTTGTTGCGTCATAAATCCGTTCAATGCTCCAACTGCGCCCTCTACGCTATCCAATCTGCTATCCAAATCTGTTAGATCGGATGTTAGCCCAGTAATGGCAGATTGCGGATGGCAGTTTTCTGCATCTTTCCCGCCTAGCGAGTTGTGAAGTAGCCCACTCATATCAATCTGGGCTACACTGATTTTAGTAGGTTCTGCAGACAAATTGATCTTTGCGATGATCTCGATACTATTTACTTTTTCGCTTAATGCTGCAACTAGTCCTGCAATAGATGACATAGGATGACATCCTTCATCCGTTATACCCGTCAATTCTGAATGATCCGGTGCTTCGACGTGTTCCTTGTCTATCGTTCCAATTTCACCTGCACTATTCACATTGGCAATAATCTCATCCTTCCTGGAATAATGGGTATTGAGGTTTTGTTTCACTGAGGTCATAGGTTCACCAGTGGTAGATTCTCTGGCTTCATACACCTCATCAATCACACGGTTTGCCCGTAGGTCTGTGCGAATCAATCCACGAGTAGCATTATCTACATATGGTTTTGTGGGAACGTTGGAAGGCAAAGAATCTTCGTTGATGGCTTTACCAGGTTTATAGCATTGATCAATTTCATCAATTTTCTGCTGCAAAGAAACATCCAAATCCTTTTTTGGGATCCCATCATTGGGTTTCTGGTAGTATCCTCCACTAGCAACTAATTGATTGATCGTTTCAATCGATCGCAGAAATGCCTGATATTCCTGCTTTGTCATCATGTTAGATAAGGTTTTTACGATCTCGTCGTTAGTCAGTGCCAATGTTTAACCTCCCCACTAATCTATAAGGTTGCGTTCCCCAATAGCCATTAAACAAGATATAAATGTATTCGGGATGATAGGGATCCACCGATATTTGTGTATAGTCAGCATCCAGCCTGAAATTGGATTCCTTGTCCTCAAAATGATCACACCAATCCATAGAAATGGATCGAAGTACTGATCCAGTAGTATCCATAATCCGAATCAAATGGGATTTAGGATCGAAAGATACAAGATTGTTTCCCCTGGTGGCCAAAAAAGATCCAGGTACATATTGAGATTCTTTTGATACTTCTGGAGCTTTGCTCCCAACAAAGGTTTCAAAACTGTAGAAGTTGGCATATATGTAGTAGTTGCCTTCGCTTCCCTGAGGAGCTGTTTCCAGCTCTGAATAGGCTTTGTAAAAACCATCCGGAGGATTTTCAATCCACTGCTCATATTCCTCCACCGTGTCAAACCAGACCTTTTGCACTCCGGTCGTGCTTAGTCGTCCTCCAATGTTTTCATACAAAAGTATGCTTTTAGCCCCGCTGTAGTGATACATCTGAGGAAGTAACCGACCTGTGTTTTGTGTTTGGCCAGAAAAATCGGTAATCGTATATGTTTGCGACAGCTTGGTAATAACCCTGCCCGTAATTGTACGAGTTCGCTGCGAATCCACACTAAAAAAGTAAATGTATTCTCCTATGGGTACAATAGCGGTTGGCCTTGTTCCGGTAATAGAAAACGAATACAAGGTTTCTGAAAAATCACTGTTCATAATTTTTACGTAACCTGGCCCCCATACACTTGGGCCATCTCGATTGGTTCGGTATTTTGGGCCTGTATAAAGTAAAAAGGATCCATCGTCCAAAGGATAGATTTGATGGATTTTCATTGTGTTAATCACATTGTGCCAGCTAAATTCCGTTCCAATATTCGGAGGATATTCATCCCAGGTAATCTTAAAATATTCTTTCCCTGCATTGATGTTGGCATGGTTGGTAATGGCCAGAGTACTAAGATTCAGGGAATAAATATCAGTTCCTACAGTAGAATACAAGATTCCGTTGTTCACGCAAAAATTCCCAAATCCGGTATGATACCACACATCATATTCCCCTGATGCAATCGTTCGGATCGATCCAGAAGGCTTGACCGTTTTGTCTAGCGCGGCTTCTTTGATCATGGTGGGAGGCAAGATATAGAATTGATCGAATATGTGCCTTTCCTCTTTGCTCAGTTCATCATTGGCCCAGGCATTGGTAATCCTGGTTTTCCAGTTGCCATGATCTCGCTGCTGCCTGAGGAGCAGCTGGTAATTCATAAGAAGATTCTTACGGATTCGGATCCATTCCTGCATTATTCATCTTCCTCTTCAAAGTTGATTCTCGTACGGGCAATAATGGGATATTGCAGGGATTGCGGATGCAGTAAAAGCCACAAGTACGGTTTTTTGTACAAACAGCTGGTAACAATCGTATTCAAATTGTTGAATTTATTACCTTCTGCTATGACTCCTCCAAGCATATCGGAGAATCGAAAAATGCGCAGAAGTGTACCCGCTCCATTCACAGCCCAAACGCGAGATGACATTTGAGAAAACAGGATCTTTGGCAAATAGATTTCATTGTCATCTGCATTTACGGCCAATTTCTGTTTGTTGGTGATCTGGTTTAAAACAGGTACAGAAATAGCCGTCTGTCCACCGGTTAGATCGATAGTTGTATCGTCGATAATGTTTCCGGCCAAATCAATTTTGGAGAATGTATCTCGGAATCCGTATTGGAAATCTCCAAATACATTGGGTTGGTGCAAGAGTAGTTGCAGATATGTTCCATCCCAGCCCATGCCTCGAAGTCCATACCCAGAATAAAGGGTAGAAACATCAATCGTAGACTCATACGAAAATCCACTACTGTAGATATAGATTTTGCTTGCTGTTTCGCTATAGGAAGACAAAGAGCCAGAAGCGTTGTGGGCCATTTTGTGGTACATGATGGCATATTTTGTACCACATCGTTCAATGAGGATAGCTCCATATCGCTGATCCACTGCTTCGGGTAGTGTGATTCCTGCTCCTTCGGTGAGAACTCCCGTATCTGGATTGAGCTTCGCAATGGTCATACTGGTGCTAGTTCCCAGAGTAGGAACCAGCATGACAATAAAATTGTTCTCATCCAAAGTGATATCCGTAGTATTCTGGACAGCTTCCCAAAGCCTGCTAAATGTATGTTCTTCGGGAGCTACGTCGTCGACAGTGTGGAAAGCTCCTCCCGTCAAATTGGCCAACAAAAGTTCAATGCTTTTATGTTGCCTTTGAAGAGTTTCATCTCCTGCAGGAGGAGATTCTTCATTTCCAATTAAAGCCTGGTTATCTTTTACTACTTTGTTTAGAGCACTTGCTACAGCAAGTAATTCATCACTCATTCAGCTTCTCCTTAATCCAGTAACAATGTGCCATTGGTTTCGCTCAGGCGATCCTCGGCATCGTATGTAAATGTTTTCGTAAATGTGCCTGCAGATGTGGTTGTAATGGTCTGGGTAAGAAGACCGTCTTCATCCCAGGAAAAATCTTTGGCCACACCTAAAGCAGCACATACAACGGTATCCAAGTATCCGGTTGTAATATCGTAGGTGTATTCTGTTTTCACGGGCAGCGCAAAGCTTCCCCAGGAATAGGTAATCAGCATTTTCAAGCTGTTATAGAATTCATCTGCAATTTTCACAGGATTAATCGCTGCAGTTGGTGCAATATGCTGATCAAAAATACAAGCATCCGGATGATCGATCGGATTCAGAGTCCTGTGTGATCCAACAAGGATGTCTGGCTTTGTGGGAGCAATTCTCGTAAGGTCAGATTCTGTAATAGAAGTAACTCCTGCTCCGACTGCTACTGTATAAAGCCCTATTTGTCCTTCCGGTACTGCAGGAGCTTCGGGAGTTTCTGCAGGAGTTCCTGGAGTGTAAACTAATTCGTAATAATCTTCGATCGATCGGGTAACCGTATCGTTGTATTTTGCTTTGGTAGAAGGATTTTTGAACGCTGTTACCTGTTCATCTGTTTCTCTGCTATCGTAGCATATAGAAATCAGATCAATTCTGTCCAATGTTGTATGAGCATCGTTAATGGTAATAGAACCAGCTTCACCCTCTGGAATCACTATTCTTTTAAAATTTTTCCAAGCAGACCCTTCACCAATATTCACGTCCATATCGGGAGGAGTGTTGGCAGTACCCAGCATTCCATCATGAACAAATGTATCGATTCCCACTACTTCTTGTCCAAAGACTTCAGTAAATGCCTGAAGTACTGTCTGCATATTGGTCATATCGGTAAATCCGACCAATTGATATTGATGAAATTTAACTTGATCCATTTACAACCTCCAAATACAAGTAATCCCCGCTCCATATTTCAAATGTTTTCCCACTAGACTTCAAACGGTTTACAAGATCTGCGATTTTTTGTATTGGCCAAAGTCCAGCAAGATTTAACCAATTTGTGCAATAGGTGCCAATATCGAGATATGCTCCATCTTCTTCCTCATCGTCTCCTTCATCATCCAGGTAAAAACCTTCAAAGTCATATACAGGCAAATTGACAGCAAATGAATGCACAGGCAATCTTCCTTTTGCATCTTGCCACTCAATGATCTCACACTCCTGATCATTGAGGAGCCGATTTACAGCCTGTCTAATTCTTGGTGTTGTCACTCCTCGGCCTTTCAATGCTTCCTGGATACGCAATCGATAATTTGCATCGGATTCATTATTGGCTCTTGCATCTCCTAGATCAGTTCCCCAACGGTCTAACCATTCACTCGTAGCAGTATCCAAATACCGTTGACTATCTAGTGATATAGCAACCGTTACCAATCCATCAAATGCAATGGCAGTTGCTTCTGTCACATTGATGGTTTCCAAGTCATCTTTTTTGATGACTGGATGAAGATTTTTGCGAATAATATTGCCTGTATTACTCATATCGGATCTCTATTTCTCCTACGCGGATAACCTGATAATCCTTTGGAGCAATCTCAGAAATGCTTGTTTTACAGTCTTTTATCCCAGTAATTGACAAGACGGTATGAATAATTTGGGAAGATAATAGTGGTTCTCCCATTTTTAGAGATTTGATATACTCTGTTAATGCGTTTTGGATTTGTAGCGTGTACGCATTTTGGTTTTCATATGTACCAATAATGACAGTTAAAGAGATATTTACGTTGTAGATTTCTGATCGTTTTACAAAATAATCTTCCCCGCAACTTTTCCAGTTAAAAAGCTCTTCATACACATTTTTAACAAGATCCCAGCTGGGTTGTCCAGAGCCATCATCGATGTAGATGAAATTCGATCCCTGGTAATTCGCTTTTACCTCAATTTTTTCAATGGATCCGATGTTAATTCCTGTGTCAAGGATGATTTCATGCCAAGTTTCAGTTTCAAATTCCTTTTCTATAGTAATCTTGGTGAGTGTATCACCATGAAGATTGATTGTCTCTTCCACTCCATCAATCGACAATGTACATTCTCCCCCTGTGTTGGTTTTCCAGAGATGGACAATACACTTTTTCATGATTGCATGTAAGGAAACAGTTCCTGTACCTTCTTTTCTTGCTCCATAGTAATATTCCGACCCAGCGATATTTGTCCAAGATCCAGTAGTTTTTAGTTTCAAGTAGGGAAAATCTTCCCAGTGATCTTTTAGATTCGCGTACGGAACTGCAGATTTTACTCCATCCACCGATAAAGCTCCGTATACTAAAGCATTGCTAGTTGCCCTTGCTAGTCCATCTCGAATGTACAAAAGGCAACGGTTTCTAAAAGTACTATCATCTTCGGTGTCTTCTCCGCCTGTAACAGGCTCAAGGTTTTCAACGCTGACAATGCCTTTCACGTTTTGCACTTCTGCAATGTAATATGCAGGGCAATTGTAATCGGATCCTTTTTCTATTGCCTGGATGGCAACCGTGACCGTTGTATCGCCAACAGATATAGTCCCTTCTTGCGTTGTTTCGTAGTATCTTGGTGTAGGTTCTCGTGTTGCGACTACAGTTCCAATGGGAATTATGAATACGGTAGATTGTATATTGATGGTAAATCTGCATTGGCTACATGTTGCCTTGCTCCCATCTTTTCGTGAGATAGAGAATTCTGCAGCACACCGATCTAATCCTTGTCCTGAAGAAGTAGTAAACCAGTTTTGCAAAATTTGGTAAAGAAGATATTGATACAGCGAAGAAGTTACATTTGCATTGGATTCGCAAAAGCTTCTAAGAATAGATCCAATATTCCAATCGGTCAACGTAGACTGATTGTCCTCTAAATAAGTTCGCATTTGTTCCAGGATTTGTTCCTGGGTTAATATGGTGTTGCTCATGATGGATACTCAATTTCTAGAAGAATATTCCGCTCTACTGTTTCTGTAATGGGAAGGATCGTTGCAGATATTTCAATAGTATTGGAGGATTTCCGAATAACAGAGAGATGAGTGACTTTTTTTACTCTTGGTTCTGCCATAAAAACACTCCCCAAAGCTGTGTATATTCTACCCAACAATACTGCAGTATTTGGACGCGATAGCATAAGTGGGATTTCCGAACCATATTCTGGATGAAACGGGAGATTACCAATAGCGGTGCGAATACGATTCCTAAGGGATTGCTCTAGATTTGCTAAATCTCCTACCCATTGCAAATCACCATTTTGCGATGGAATAAGCCTTTGTTCTTGCAGTTTTACATCAATACCTAAGTTTCTGTTCATGTAAGGGAAACGATAAGGCAGGTTTTTTAGTTCGGGATTCTATTGGGAAATAAAAAGAAGCCTCCACCAGCATGCTGATCAGACACCCGATTGAGGAGGCATAAAAAAAACCCCCTCCGAAGAGGGGGGAAGGAAAGGAGTATTATCCTAGCGAAATGGAGGATTCATGATCGTTCAATTACATCATATTAATATCCAAGCCTGATTCAAGAAGAAACAAATTAATAAAAATGCTATGATATTACAATCTTTTAAATTTATGGAGAAGCATATGATTAAGGTAGTTGATGTTTCTGTGTATTTCATAGTAACGACCTTATCGGGCGTTTTAGTACACTGGCTGATCAGCTTGCTAAATTGTAAATCATCTTTAAAGAAGTTAAACGAATCTTCAAAAGGCGTTGCTGAATGTTTTGGTAAAAATCCTGATATGAGTGAAACCGAACTGATGTTGTTAATTGGTTCTCAAGCAAAGAAGCATCATATTAAAACGTTGACTAGGAAAAACCAACTTCATATTCTTGAAATTGCTTACTCGGAGATATCTGATTGTAATTTCCTACAAGATACAAAGAAGAACTCGATTCTAAAAAGGTATACGGTATTAAAAAATCTGATCGAAGAAACACACCTAACAGATAAAATGGATTTGGATAACATTAAAGAGTTAAATGCGGCATACTTCAGTGTTACACCTTTTATTGTTGGTATAACTATTGGGATAATCGGTTTATGTGTTTATGGGATATTGAATCCTCCAAAAGCAATCCAACTATTTTATGCAATCATTCTGACCATGGTCATTAATACGGTAATTGTTGCGTCCATGATAAAAAAATCTTAAAGGTCTGAATTCATTACCTGTAGTGAATTAAATTTTCTTCGGTACTCATTCTTTTAGTCAAGATATGACACTTGTAAAACAAAAAACTATGATGAGACTTCTACCCAAAACTAAGCAGTTTATCACGATAGTATTCATACTGCTTGTGACGTGCAGCAATCTCCGCTGGTAATCCCACAGAAATATCATTTGTGAGTTTATCGAAATGATCCAGAATGTTGACAATCCGCTCTTGTTCCGAGAGAGGGGGGATGGGGATTTTTATGTTTAGTATTTCACCCTTTTTTAAATTTGTTTGGTCAACACCATTATCGTATTTCAGTAGTTGCTTATTCCGGTTCAAAAAGTAGAAGAGGAATTTGGTTATCATCTTTTCATCACTCTTCAAATTTACAGCTCCAATACGTTGATTTAGTGTGTATTTTTTATCTTTATCAACTAGATAGCATTTTGCTAAAGCTTTTCCATTTGGCAAATCACTCATTACAATTACAATATCATCAATAAAAAGAGGAGTAAGTTGAGTATGTGAATATTTCTTAACATCACCATCCGTTGATATGTATTTAGAATTTATGACGATGAAGCTTCCCTTTGATACGATCATTCTTTCATGACCCTTACCGTTTCTGAAATTTACTATATCACCCAATTTCATCCATCGGACTGAAGGATATTGATCCTTATTGCTGAAATCTAGTAGAGAATCTCGATAATACTCATATTGCTTCTTTCGTAAGTCCAGCTCTGTCCTCAGCTTATCTTCAAGCTCTGTAAACTTATCTAGGATTCTAACAATTTCTTCCTGAATAATTAGAGGGGGGAGAGGAATTTCTACTTTATCTAAGAGTGTTTTTGTCAGACTTGGTACTCCACCAGCAAAGTTCAGATCCTCTAGGTGTTTTGTGGTAAGAATGTAATATAAAAATCTAGGCAAAACTGATTCGTTGTTTATCACAGTATAGAAAACTGTATCTACTGCCCAAAATGGTGTATTAACAAAAAAGATATTTCCGATTGATCCTTTTCTAGGTATTAATACAGTTTGTTTGTTGTAAATGTAATCATTTACATAACGCATAATTCCGCCAGATCCATATACTGGTATATCTCCATCAGCTAGTTTTTTATGATCTTTTCCGTTTGTTATTCGACAAACATCAGAAAGTTTTCTAACGACTACCCCATCAGGGCAAAGCTCTTCAATCAAATCGTCCAGTTTACTCACTGGTAAAATCCTCAATCGTCCTCGAATCATGATCAAATATGCGAAAAATCACCCAAGACCCCTTTCCACAAAAGTACATGGATTTATAGTCAACAATTATATGGAATTTTTGGATGATTTGGACAGCTTAAGAAGTTTTAGATTACTTTTTGATCGGATAATCTCTTAATTCAAATACTTCTTTCAATTCTTCTTTCAGGTGTGCTACTTCTTCGTTGTATCTGTGTGCATTGGGATCCATAGTATATAGGTAATCCTCCCCATTGAGGAGGAACTTTGCGTTGTTGTTGTCGATGATCATTTCAAATCCTGTTTTTACTTGTTTACCACCCATTTGACGAGTGATAAGACAGGATAATTGAACATGATCCTGAGAAATGTGTGCGCGAAATAGTGCCATCGATTGACGGAATGGATTGTGTAAAATGTGATCAAACGATTGCCAGGGATCTCTTCCTTCATGGGTATCTAGGTTTTCAGGATTTGCATCTCCGGAAACTTCCATTCCCATTTTTTGATAGTTCGTTCCGCCTGTGATATTGTCCGCATGTATGTATTTCATACCGTGATAATCGCGATAAGGAATATTACTAGATCGTTTCAAGTAGTCTTCCATTGCTTCTGCAGAAGCTTTAGTGTTTCCTCTATCCAGTTTTGTGTCATCGAATCCCTGTTTATCGAATCCATCACATGTTTTTTCTACCACAAGACCGAGTTCTCGTTTGTCCTGAAGTACTAGAGTTTCGGATCCTGTTTTCATCAAAGTCCACTGTTTCAGGACTTTGTCCGTTCCACCGGATACATTGCATTTATTCTGGGTTTGCACTTCTTGGCCATCTCGCGTAATCGATTGGATATACCCATCGGTCATCCGTACTTTATTACCCTCTTTTTCAAATACTTCTACAAATCCTTCCGGATTGATATACACATAGGTTCCACTTTTGTGCTGGAGAAGGATATCTCCGATCTTCAATTTTCCTTCGGGAGATTCTGGAGGTGGTACTTCTTTGTTGAAAGAAAAAGGCAAAACAAATGCATCATCAAGATTTTTGTCCTGGAATACTACCACGCATTCATCATCTACATAAGGCACCATACATAAACCATGTTTTTCACCTGCATACAACGTTTTTATCGGAAGCCAACCGGTTTCTAGTGGTTCAGAATGTGATTCTGTGCGCAATATCACGGCTTTGCATTTCATGTTAGGTGGATCCACAGCTGTAATCTTTCCTGGTAGTGCTGTATATACTTTTCGGAGCATTCCCCGAATAAGGTTTTCTGTCATATTTACATCATTCATTTATTCACCAAATCTTTCTTTAGGGTCTCTTGTCTGAGCAATAATGCTCATCGTGAAAGAATCATTGTTGCCAAATTCCCACGTAATTGCCTGCACCCAGTAAAATCCAGAATAATTTTTTGCATCTACTAGCTCGATTACATGTTCTGGATTAATGAATGGCACACCATACGATTTGATAGTAGCTGTAATATACTCACGTTCGTATTTCCAAAGAATGCGTTCTGCTAGTTCTTGTGCCATTTTGTTGGATTGAATGAATTTGTGATCCATGGTCAATTCTTTTTTCTTACCCGTAATTCGCGGGATAGTGGATTCAACACTCCCTTTGTAGATCTCCTTATTGTCCTGATCCTTTTTCACCACAGTCACTTTGTTATATGGGAATTGACTGGTCATGTGGCTTATTGTCAGATGATTAATATTTGCATTCTGCTCATGTTGCTTTCGTGGATAATTGTTGAGATATTGGTACAGGTATTTTTGATGCTTTTTATATGGGCCAAAATAAATGACCCCTTCATTGGACAGGTAACAATCACAGGCAAAAAGCTCTGCAAAATAGGTAATATCATCCCATCTTGATTTATCCTCAATCAAATGGTCTCCAATATAGTAATTCGGACATTGAAAATCAATGGGAAACCACCCATGGACAAGATCATAAATGATAGTTTTCAGATATGCCTTCTCCCACTTATGTGTCCAGGTGTCATCCTGGAGAAGAGAAATACGAGATCGGCATGGAAATTCTAATCGTGATCCTTCTTCTGCATCGATGTCAGCATCACGAAAATCGGAATACCCGTCAAATGTACAGTACCAATTCTGTAGTTCAGGATCTTCTGCATCTTCATACCGGAAATAGATTTTTACTCTTGAAGGCAGATAATCATTGAACTGTTCGAAGTGCCTAAGATCAGTATTCTCAATAACCACAGAAGCAGTGTCTGCATACCTATGCCCTTCTTTGCTAATTATGGCACTTTCGGGTCGAAATTCCACATCATCAATCACAACTTTACATCTTGGTTTCATGAAAGGGAAACAAAAAACATAATCATAGGTTCCATTTATTCGGTTTTCATTGACATCTTCATTCAGACAAATATAAATATAGAATATCAAAAGGAGATACGAACTTATGAAAAAAGAAACAGCGGAAACGCAGATTTACCTTGATAATGTAAGAGGTTTCCAAGATACATTCATCTCTTTAAAAGATGTAAACTTCCTTGTAGGGGAAAACAGTACAGGAAAAACCTCTCTTTTATACATAGTAAATCTATTGTCTGAACCTTTTTATAAACTCTTCGAATCAATTCTAAATGAATCATTTAGAATCTTCTGCCATAAAGACCTGGTATCTGCTGAATCAAAAGAAACTAATTTTAAGATTGGCTTAAAAAAAGATAAATACTCGTGGATCATCGAGTATTGTAATCTAAAGGGCCTTCCTGCAGTATGTAAATTTGTCATTCAACTTGGAAGTAAAACGTATTTCTTTAAACTTGAGGACAATAAGCTTAAGTATCGTGATACTGTCAAAGTCGATATTTTTAATCAAAATATTTACAAAGAAGAATTCATTGCTACAAAAGAGGAATGTCCTCCACCATTAATCCGAATGAATCTATTGCTAGTGGCATCTATGTTGATCGAAAAAAACATGAAGACCACTAATCTGAAATATCCCATGTTGATTAGTGATTGTTTATATAATACATTTAAATGTGTTCTTCCTTTAAGAAGTGAACCAAAATATATTTATGATACAGTCACTCTCATGAACTCAAAAGCTGATGATCATTCATTGCTCAAAATGCAAGAATCCTATAATAACCCTAACATGGTTAAACCAAAAAAACAGCTCAATTATATTGGTAAGTTAGGTGGTCTTTTTAAAGAAGCTTGTGTCAATAAGTATCCTACTAAAGATCCTTATGCACCTTTTCAGATTAATGCTGTATTATATAAAGAGGCAATTAACATCTCAAATCTTGGAGACGGAGTTTCTCAATCTCTGCCTATATTAATTGACTTGCTTTATTCAAGTTCAGACGTAATCGGAATCCGGCAACCTGAAGTTCATTTACATCCGAAAGCACAGGCTGCTCTTGGTGAGTTATTTTTCAATGTAGCAACTAGAGATAAATGCACTTTGTTGATTGAAACACACAGTGATTTCATTATTAATCGTTTTAGACAACGAATGAACAAAAATGCTAATCACAAAATTAAAACCCAAGTTCTGTTCTTTTATAGAGAAAAAGGATTTAACAAAGTAACTCCAATCGAGATTTACAAAAATGGTGTATATAGCGAACAACAACCAAAAAAATATCGAGATTTCTTCATCAAAGAATCCTTGGAAAACCTTTCTTTCTAATGTGTATCATTATTGATACCAATGCATTTGCCTCTGTTTTTTCTAAATCTTCAAAAGATCATAAAGAGTTTGCATGTATTTTTGATTGGGTTAGAAAAAATCAAAAAGCAAAATTTGTATACGGGGGAGATAAGTATTATGAAGAGCTATGGGGAGCTAACAAATATTTTGATTTGCTTGAGAACCTTAGAATGCAAGGTAGTGTTCAATTAATTAATCATACATTGGTTAACCAATACCAATTAAAACTTAAAGCTGAATGGCCTGAAGATTTCAATGATACTCATCTTGCTGCGATTGTTGAAGTTTCTGGTTGTAGATTAATATGCACTAAAGAGGAAAAAGCTAGGAAATACCTAGAAAAAGAAAAAGTGTATTGCAATTCTAAGGTTCCCAAGATATTTCGTTCTAAAAATACTGATCGTGATTTGCTTTGTAATGACCATATTGTTGAGCTTAAAAACACTACTGATGAGATTAAAAAAAGACCTAAAAATCATAAGAGAAAACGCAAGCACAAATTACCTACTTAACCTTAATATGGCTAATGCTTTTGTAATTTCTGACTTGTCTGGAAAATTTGATAAAGTTAGCCTTTCGCTTCGATCACTATTTCTTGTGTGCCCTTAAAGTATTTGACGGTTCTGGGCAAGCAAATGCGTTTTTTT
>NPID01000842.1_pt1 | contig 16580 bp, 17 predicted proteins | sample 8637491 | NCBI WGS metagenome assembly NPID01 (sample SAMN07420843, study PRJNA396082) | bioreactor metagenome | isolation source: sample BA6 brine-fed electro-methanogenic bioreactor BA | place: Japan: Kochi | collected 2016-06-14 | reverse complement strand
AGGTCGTTTTTCTGAAAGGCACTGCGCCCCACCGGTGATTCAAGGCGAATCAGCCCCAGAGCTTCGTGTCCGTGGACCAGGGGAAGCCACATCCGGTCATCGCCCTCGAGAAGGACAGGCTCTCCCTTTAGAATCAGGCGCCGTTGTTCCCCGGCAGGCTGCAGCGTTTCTTCGGTGGCCGGCACACGGGCGAGTCCCCGACGGCAGCGGCGTCTGAAAAAATGTCCGCCGAAACCGGCCAGCCACAATACGGCCCCTTCGGCTTTGAGCAGTTCCATCAGGGTGTCGAGAACCAGGTCCCCCAGGCGATCAAGTTCATGTACATGGAGAAAGGCCAGGCATTTACGATAGGTGGTGAGGATTGAAGCGTACTCGATGTTTTCGTCGAGCAGTCGGTGGTGCTCCTGGTGAAGAGCTTTGCGAAACAGGGTCTTGTTGATCAGCAGTTGGAACTCTTCAGGGTTGATGGGCTTGAAAACGTAATCCGCCACCCCGAGCTTCATAGCAGCCACCGCCGTCGTGACATCGGCCTTGCCGCTGACCACGATCACTTCCTGGTCGGGATTGAACATCTTGATGCGACGGCTGGTTTCAACGCCGTCGAGACCGGGCATTTCCAGATCGGAAATGACCAGGTCGAAATCTTCCCGTTTAAGCAGCTCAAGAGCCTCCTCGCCGCCGGAGACGCAACGCACGGCATATCCTTCAGGCGTCAGGAGATCCCGATAGAGTTCGTGAAAAAACTTTTCGTCATCGATGGCGAGAATGCGCCCTTTGGCCATATCCGGTTCCGCTCAAGCAACGGGTTGTTCTGTGACGAAGGGATGAAAAATTGGCTGCAATGAGGCCGTCGCCTCAGCCGGTCCGTCTCATGGGCTCGACAGAGGCCGGCAGTTCACCACGCTGGCTGTTTTTCATGGACGCGATCACACGCACCGGCACAATACGTCCGATCAATGATGAGTCCGCTTCGAAGTGCACGATCCGGTTCCAGGTCGTGCGGCCGAAAAGTTCCCCCTTCTGCCGGCTCTCGCCTTCAACCAACACCGGCAGAGTTTGCCCCACATCCTGTTGCCAGATCCCTGTACTGATCGCCTGCTGCAATGTCAGAAGCCGATCGAAGCGCTCCTGTTTGCGTTGCGGCGGCAGAGACTCTTCCAGATCCGCCGCGGCCGTTCCCTCGCGCCGGGAATAAAGGAAGGAGAAAACATCGGCAAAACGGACTTTTTCCATCAGAGTCAGGGTCTGTTCGAACTGCTCCTCAGTTTCTCCGGGAAAGCCGACAATGATATCCGAGGTCAGGCGAATATCGGGGCAGGCTTCTTTGAGCCGCTGCACTTTATCCAAATATTCTTCGCGCGTGTAGCCACGGTTCATTTTTTCCAAAACGGCATCAGAGCCGCACTGCACCGGTAAATGCAAGTGGGTGGCCAACTTGGGAAGCTCGCCGAAACACCGGATCAGATCATCGGAGAGATCTTTCGGATGCGATGTCGTAAAACGGATCCGCTCGATTCCCTCGACCTCATGGACTTCGTGAAGCAATTGGGCAAAGGAAAGCTCTCCCGGCTCGTTGGCTCCGTAGGAATTGACATTCTGTCCCAGAAGAGTCACCTCCCTGACACCACGATCGGCCATTTCGCGCACTTCGTCCAGGATATCTGCGGAAGGACGGCTGATTTCACGGCCGCGGACATGGGGCACAATGCAATAGGAGCAGAAATTGTCGCACCCCTGCATGATGGTGACGAACCGGGTGATGTTGCCATCGGTCGAACGTTCAGGGAACAGGTTCTTGCGCGTCTCCCGGTCAAGAAACTGCGTTTCCGCCCGGCGATCGCGGCGTTGGGCGCCGGCCACCATTTCAGGCAGACGGTGGATATTGTGAGTTCCGAAAACCAGGTCGACAAAGGGCAGCTTCTGCAGAAGACGCTCACCCTCCTGCTGGGCGACACAGCCGCCGACCCCGATGATCAGGTCGGGTCGGCGCTGCTTGAGAGGCTTGAAACGTCCCAAATGACCGTAAACCTTACGTTCCGCCTTGTCACGCACTGAACAGGTATTGAGCAGGATCAGATCGGCGTTCTCAGGATCTTCCACAGGCCGGTACCCTCCAGCCTGCAGCAGATCCACAATCTGCTCGGAATCCACCACGTTCATCTGGCAACCGAATGTTTCAAGATAGAAAAACTTCGACATTTCTTTCAATTAAACCCTTATTTTGGATGAATGGCGGTCATGGTAGTCAATCGGCGGCAGCGATGTCAAACAAATTAACATGGACTGAAAAACCCCGGAAAGCTTTAAGTAACAGGGCTTGTCCTGTTCAATCAGCGCGCTCGAGCAAGTCGATCAGATGTTCGGGATATTCGATGCAGCACAGGGTCAAAGAACGGGGGCTGCCCTGCCCCCGTATCCGCACATGAGCCAGATGCCTACCCAGAGGGAAGAATTGGACATCCCGAACCTCGTGCAACTCTAGTTCGGAGATCCTCCTGCGCCCAAAACCGCGCAGGACAATGAGGCGTTGGTCGGTCAGAAGGTAAAAGACTCCGGGCCACTCCACACGCGCCAGCACCGGCGGGACACTCCCCAGGAGCAACGCAATCAATGGGAGGAGGAATACCAGGCGGGAAAGCACAACAGAATCATGCAATTCGCCTCCCAGCCGCACCACAACGCCGGCCAGTACCGCTGCGCCGAAAAGCAGGGCAGAAAATCGCATCAGGTTCAACCCGCGGAACGTATAACAGCGCGGCGCCGGCTTGGCCTCCCACCTGAGCTTTTCGCCGGGCCTCAATAAGTGATCTCGATTCACCGGGCAGATTGCAGTTGCTGCGCCCGCTGTGCTGCTGCCTGTCCGATTTTGCTGTCGGGGGCGGCCTGCGCGACTTCCTGATAAAGAGCGAGCGCATCGTTTCTGCGACCCACCCCTTCATAGGCCTGTGCCAGCAGATAACCGGCCTGGGGGGTCGGCAGAAGCTTCATACTGTACTCGAGATGCTCCACCGCGGCAGCCGGCTCTCTCTTTTCCAGAAGGACAAAACCAAGCCCCATGCGCGACTGGAAATACTCTCCATGCAGGTCAACGGCCTGACGCAGATACCTCTGGGCCGGAATCGTATCGCCGATCTTGAGGGAGGCCAGACCGACCCCCGTCAGGATCAGAGATTCCTGCGGGGCTATCCGCAACGCCTGCTGATAAAGTTCAATGGCTTTCTGATACTGTTCCTGGGCTTCAAGCTGACGCGCCTCGTCGTAGAGGTCATAGGCTTTCTTTTTCTCCCGCAATCCGGCGGTCGCCTGCATAAAGGCGGTCGCATTGGTCTGCATGTCACTGCCGATTCGTGAAGGGGGATAATTGGCTTGAATGTACTGTTGGTTTTCCAGCATCCGTTCCTTGCTGAAGGGGTGGGTGCGGAAAAGACCGCTAAGCCAATCCGGCTCCGCCCCCCCCTCGAGTTTGCGATAAAAGAGTTCCTGCAGCGCAACCGCGCCCTGCGGGTTGTAGCCGGCCCGCACCATATAATCGATGCCGAGACGATCCGATTCGCGCTCCTGCTCCCGGCTGTAAGTATTGTTGATCAAGCTGGCTGCAATCTGACCGGCCTGGCTGGTCAGTCCCCCATAGGCGGTCTGGGAAGTCAGACTTCCCAGCACCCCGACCCCTAACTCAAGCAGCACTCCGCGCTGAATTCCCTGGACCGAGTGACGCGCCGTCACATGTGCGATTTCGTGGCCCAACACCGAAGCGAGCTGTGCTTCATTTTCCATAACGGTCAGCAGCCCCCGGGTAATGGCGACCGGTCCACCGGGCAGGGCAAACGCATTTGGTGTGGAATCGTTGATGACCGTGAATTGATAGGGCAGGTCAGGCCTGTGGCTGTAACGCGCCAGGCGTTTGCCGACGGTGTCCACATATTCATTCAACTGCGGATCGGGATAGCTGCCGCCCATCTGCTGGATCACCTGGGGATAAGAAGCCTGTCCCAATTCGATTTCCTGGCTTTCGGGGACAGGGATCAGCGCCAGCTCTCTTTTCCCTGTCACGGGATTAACGGCACATCCTGCCAACATTATCCCCAACAGCGCCAGAACGATCCATCGCATTGACCACCATCTTTTATCATTCATGCCGACTATCCTTTTCGATAATCTTCTGTGGGCACTGCACATCGCCCCAAACGGAAAAATTCAGAACCCGCGATATTATTTTGCCTTTGTCCGTAAATTCAACTAATATTGGAGGGTTTTTCCAATCAAACCGCAAATACGTTCAAGGAGTCTCTTCTCAAATGTCGCAAAACATCCGCAATATCGCCATTATCGCCCATGTCGATCACGGCAAGACCACGCTGGTTGATGCCCTGCTCAAGCAGTCCGGCATCTTCCGGGACAACCAGGTCATCACCGAGCGAGTGATGGACAGCAACGACCTGGAAAAGGAGCGTGGTATCACGATCCTCGCCAAAAACCTCTCCATCCGTCATGGCGATCTCAAAATCAATATCGTCGACACCCCGGGTCACGCCGACTTCGGCGGCGAGGTGGAGCGTGTTCTGAAAATGGTCGATTCGGTCCTGCTGCTGGTCGATGCCTGCGACGGCCCCATGCCCCAGACCCGCTTCGTCCTCAAGAAATCCCTCGATCTCGGCCTCAAACCGATCGTCGTGATCAACAAGATCGACCGCCCCGGCGCCCGGCCGGAAAAGGTGGTAGACATGGTATTCGACCTTTTCTGCGAACTCAACGCAAACGAGGACCAGCTTGACTTTCCCCTCGTCTACGCCAGCGCAAAAGAAGGATACGCAAAAAAGGAGATGGCCCAGGATTCGGACAATCTCGAACCTCTTTTCCAGATGATCGGCGAACGCGTCGCACCGCCGGAAGCAGATCCGGATCGACCCTTCCAGATGCTTATCACCCACATCGACTACAATGACTATATCGGGCGAATCGCCACAGGCAAGATATTCAATGGCCGCATCCGCACCGGCGACCCGTTGGCGCTGGTCAAACGCGGCGGGGAGATCGTGCGCGGCCGCATCTCCAAACTGCTCGGCTACGACGGGCTCAAGCAGGTCGAGATCGAGTCTGCATCGGCGGGCGATATCGTCACCATAGCAGGCTTTGAGAAGGTCGGCATCGGAGAGACTTTCGCCGCCATCGACAACCCCCATGCCCTGCCCTATGTTTCCATTGACGAGCCAACCATTGCAATGAATTTCATGGTCAACTCATCCCCCTTTGCCGGTCGCGAGGGCAAGTTCATGACCTCGCGGCAGATCCGCGAACGACTGCAGCGTGAACTTCGCACCAACGTCTCACTTCGGGTTGAAGACACCGAGAACACCGACACCTTCAAAATCTCCGGCCGGGGGGAATTGCACCTGTCGATTCTGATCGAAAATATGCGCCGGGAAGGTTTTGAGCTAGCGGTTTCCAAACCCGAGGTCATCATGCGGGAGATCGACGGTGAGGTCTGCGAACCCATGGAATACCTCGTAATCGATGTTCCTGAAGAATTCCAGGGGACCGTGATTGAAAAACTTGGCACCCGCAAGGCGGAAATGGTCTCCATGCAGCCCATGGACGGCATCAACCGACTCGAATTCGTGATCCCCGCCCGCGGTCTGATCGGCTTCAGAACCGAATTTCTCACCGACACCCGCGGTACCGGCATCATGACCCACACCTTCCACGGATACGCCCCCTTCAAAGGCGCGATCCAGGGGCGTAAAAACGGAGTTCTCATTGCCCTGGAGTCCGGCGAAACGGCAGGCTACGCCCTGTTCAACCTGCAGGATCGCGGAATTCTGTTCGTTGGACCGGGAGTGGATGTCTACGAAGGCATGATTATCGGACAGCACGCCAAGGAGAACGACCTGGTCGTGAACCCCTGCAAAGGGAAAAAGCTCACCAATGTACGCGCCTCCGGCAGCGATGAAGCGATTCGCCTGACTCCGCCCCGCAACCTGAGCCTGGAACAGGCGCTGGAATACATCGACGAGGATGAGCTGGTGGAGATCACCCCGACCTCGATTCGCCTGCGGAAAAAATATCTCGACGCCAACGAAAGAAAGAAATACGAGAAAAAAAACAAGTGACCATCTGGATTCCTTGTGAAAAGCAACAACTTTACGGAAAGCCGAATTGGTCAGACCAAATAAAATCCAAAAAACAAAATCAGAGTTTAAATCGATTTTTTTAAAACGAAATCAGATAGTTGAAAGGATTTCACTGTTCAATAGGTGTATACCGGGCGATAAAAATAAAATAACGGTATGGCCCTTAAAACGAGAGCGCCATAAATATCCGTTTTTCCTGCATTTTTTGGATCAAAAAGCTTGCATCCCCGGCGCGAAATCGTTATACTGACAATCAGTTATGGGATAAATAACCAAATAACAAACAAAAGAGGTGACACAAATGATTGAATGCCCGGTCTGCAAAGGCAAGACTCATGTAGAAATCGATACTCACTCGGACGGCTATGCTGAAAACCTGCAGGAATGCGGGGATTGCGGTGCTGTGTGGGTACGTAAAGGGACCAAAAATCTCATGGTGCACGGATCAACCCGCCAACAGGCGGTCAACCTGTAATCAAAACCAAGAAACTGACCCACAACAAGGGTTTTCTGCGGGCGATAAGGCCCGCAAACCTGCAAGGTTTCCCCACCAAACGCTTCCGATCTATTCAAATATAAGTAATCGGACAATTCAAGTCATATTAAGAGCCTATATTCCCAGCCGCGCATCGCGTGGCTGGGAATTATTTTATGTCCCCTTCTCCCCCGCGCTGCAATAGAACGATCAAGCGGTCCGCGGCCGTTCGACCTAAGCTTTCCAGAATCATCTCCGTTGAAACAGCCTCAGTCTCCTGCACCGACAGATCAAAACTTTCAAGCAGGCGCCCCTGATCATCAAATGCTTTCAGCAGCGCGCTGGCTTCCATCCGCCCCGGGCTTTGATCAAGTTCAACCTGCGCCTGCACCAGCAGATCCCGATCGAATGCCGGCGCCAATTCCAACCCTCTTCCCGCCATGGTGCGAACCAGACCGCCGCGCGTCACTCCCTCCGTATCACCCTGCACCTCCACATTGAAGGTCATGCCCCGAAGCAGCGCGCTCATACGGTGTTCGATCTCAGCCAAAAGAGCAGCTCCTGCATCAATGGAGGCATCTGGCTGAACGACCTTGATCCGTTCTGCCAGAACGGATCTAGCTCTCTGCAACTCAGAAGCAAGCTCCAAACGCTGCATCTGCTCGGCGCGGGAAGGCTCTTCCTGAGCTTGGTCCAGCGCAAAATCAACACCTTCTTCAAGTTCCTGTACGGCCTTCCACAGAGGAACAACAGCCTCTCGCCGGTCAAGAGTTGCTATCACATGATGCTGCCCTTCTTTTTCGTCTTTCCAGTAATCGAGTGTCGTAATATTTTTTTCTGCCAGCAGCACGAAAGGTTCCTGGGAGGCAAAGTAGGCGGGGGCAATCTGCTGCAGGATGAAGAGGCGGGCCTGCTTTTCAGCCTCCAATTGTGAATCGCCTGCGCCGCGTGCAAAGACATAAGATTTGGTATCATATCCTTCAGGATCATTGACCAGCCAGGCGGGCTTATCCGGCCCGCCACAAGCAGCGAGCGCACAACACAGCAGAATCAACGGGGTCAATGCTTTAAATAATCGCATAACATCTCCAGAGAAACAGTCATATCAGGGCGTTTGGGCGACAAACAGAGAATTGGGCTTGCTGTACCCCCATACAACGGCCCCGGGGAAACAAAGTTAACTTCATTTTACCTTAAACCCCGTCCTGTTAAAACAATCATCTTTGTGCGAGAGGCGTCAGAATTCAAAATGCCGCCGGATGCGATACGCCGGCGGCAATACTCTTTTTTAATTTACGCGTGACGGAGCGACACAACCCCTAATGAATCTCAATCTTTTTCCGTGATTTTTGTGCCTGTTCGGACTTGGGAAGCCTGACTTTGAGCACCCCCTTGCGATAAGTGGCTTCAATCTTGTCTTCCTCAACCTCCGCAGGCAGAGGAATCACGCGGTGGAAAGCCCCATAGCTGCTTTCCTTGTGGTAATAGTGCTCCTCTTTTTCCTCCTTTTCGCTCTTCTTTTCCCCGCGGATGACCAGGTTGCTGCCACTGAGAGTCAGGTCGAGATCCTTTTCATCGATACCGGGGATCTCAGCGGTAACCCGGATCTCCTTTTCGTTCTCCGATACATCGACGGTGGGGAAAAACCCTTCCCAGAGATCCTCGCCCGGGGCAAGATCTCCCCGCCCGAAACGCCTTTGAAAACGTTCCATCATGCGATTCATGTCGCGTTGAAGAGCCTGGAAGGGATTCTCTTCCTCACGTCCATGGGAGAGTTGTTGTTTTCTCCAGGGCATCATTTCTCTTAGAGCCATAACCCTCCTCCTTTCTGTTGTTCTTCTCGGCTTCCGTCCTTAAACAACGGCAATCGAATCAGTGATGAATTTCGATGCGACGCGGTTTGGCCGCTTCGGTTTTGGGCATCACCAGAGTCAGAACGCCATTCCTGAATTCTGCCGAAACCCGATCAACAGCAATTTGATCAGGGAGATGAAACTGTCGAAAATAGTGAGAGGGGGTAAACTCCCGCGACAGGGCATGGCCCTGTTCCGGATTGGCGACTTTGGCCTTCAGTGTCAGAATTCCCTGATCGAGATTGATGTCAAGTTGATCTTTATCCGCACCGGGAAGATCCGCCACCAGCGTCAGGTTATCCTCGGTTTCGAAGATGTCGACGGCTGGGCGTGCCGCATGCTCCCAGGGGCGTCCCTGCTCCTGTGTCGACGGTGAGGAACCCTGCCGCGTGACGGGGATGGTTCGTTTTTCCATAAGGCACCTCCTTAACGAGTTCAGGCAACAGATACATTAATTTTCTTCGGCTTGGCCTCTTCGGCTTTAGGCAACGTGACAGTCAGTATGCCGTTGTCGTACCGCGCCTTCGCCTTATTCGGGTCCACTGCCGACGGCAGTTCGACCGCCCGCAGAAAATGCCCCATGCCGCGCTCACGCCGATGCCAGGTTTTTTCATTTTCATCGCCTTGCTTGCGTTCCCCTGCAATGGTCAGGGTGCCTTTCATAATGTTGAGTTCGACATGCTGGGGATCCACACCGGGCATCAACGCCTGCACGTACAGATTATCATGGTCTTCGCCGAGGTTGATGGCCGGATACCGGGACGTGCCGATGCCCGGCAGAAAGCCGGGGACAGCCCGTCCCATGCCGAATCCACGAAAAGCATCGTCGATTTCGCGTCTCAGATTTTCCATTTCGCTGAAAATATCCGGATATGCCATGGTTTTCGCCTCCTTTCAGATGCAACGCCTTGAACCGACTGCAATGGGTTTCTCTGCTTCTTAATGTATCAGAATTTGAGATGATTTCAAAAACTGAGTCCAGAAAAAATGACGCACGTCCGGTCACCTTTTCCCCCTTCTTCAACCCTTTTATTGCAAATGCAGACACCTTCGCTAAAATAGACCGGCCCGGCGTCCAGCGCTTGTTTGCAACGGGCACCGGTTTCTTGGCTTTTTGAACAAAAAAATTACAGGAGAGTTTATGTCTGACCTTTTTGACGACGTCCGAATCGGCTCACTGATCATCCCCAACCGTTTGGTGCGCAGTGCCACCTGGGAGGGGATGTGCGAAAAAGACGGCACCCCCACAACCAAGCTTGAAAAATATTACGAAACTCTCGCTCGCGGGGGGATCGGTCTATTGATCTCCGGCTATGCGTTCGTGCGGGCCGACGGCAAGCAGCTGCCCGGCAAGATGGGAATCGATAGCGATGACAAGATTCCGGCGCTGCGCACATTGACATCCGCTGCGCGCAACAACGGCAGCCGCATATTCTGCCAGTTGGTTCATGCCGGCGGGCAGGCCAACGCCAAGGAAACCGGCTCCACACCTATGGCCCCTTCCGCGATAGAATCTTCCCTTTACCCGGTCACCCCAAAGGAAATGAGCGCCCAGGATATTGCCGAAATCATCCACGCCTTCGGCGAGGGGGCGCGCCGCGCCAAGGAGGCGGGCTTCGACGGCGTGCAGCTGCACGGCGCCCACGGATACCTGATCAACCAGTTTCTTTCCCCTTTGACCAATAAACGTACCGACCGGTACGGCGGCAGCCTTGAAGGTCGTGCCCAGTTCCTGAAAGAAGCCTTCGAAGCGGTGCGGGAAAAAGTCGGACTCGACTACCCTGTTGCGATCAAGCTGACGGCCTCCGACAACCTGGAGGGAGGCTTTTCCCTGGAAGACGCGGTCGAAATCTCTCGCATGTTGCAGAACCTGGGGATCGACGCCATCGAGGTCAGCTCCGGTACGGCCGCCTCCGGAGACCAGACCCCCGTGCGACAGGGAATCGACACCGAGGAGAAGGAAGCCTACAATGCAACCTATGCCGCTGCGATCAAAAAGTCAGTGAATCTGCCGGTCATGGTGGTCGGCGGCATCCGCTCCGGCACTGTTGCAAAGCGCATCCTGTCAGCCGGTCAGGCTGATTTTATCGCACTGTCCCGCCCCCTGATCCGAGAGCCCGACCTGCCAAGGCTGTGGCAAAATGACCCGCACCACCGCGCTCGCTGCATTTCCTGCAACGGCTGTTTCAAGCCCGGTTTGAAAGAAGGCGGTATCTATTGCGTTATCGATAAAATCGAGCAACAGGACCCGAATCCTGCGATCTGACAAATTGTCGCAACAGGTCTCATCACAAACCTTGAAAAAGCAAAACGATCTGATTATATTGGGGCGACCCCGAGGGGGCGCCCTTTTTTTATCTGCGATGGAGGACACCGTGGACAAGGAACTCACGGACAAGGAAAAAAGCATTCTTCTGAAAATCGCGCGACAGGCGATCGTTGACTACGTGACCAAAGGGGAGGCGCTCCCCGAACCGCGCGAGGAAAAATCCCTCAACCAGCGCAACGGATGCTTCGTCACCATCAAGCAGAACGGTCGGCTGCGTGGCTGTATCGGGAACTTTCAGTCCGAGCGCCCCCTTTTCAAAGAGGTGGCCGAAATGGCCATTTCCTCTGCCACCCGTGACCCGAGGTTCTATCCTTTGGGAAAGGAAGATCTCGACAACTTCTCCCTCGAGATCTCCGTCCTTTCCCCCCTCAAAAAGATTGACGACATTGAGGAGATCGAGGTTGGCCGGCACGGGATCTACCTGGAGAAAGGGTTCTACCGGGGGGTGCTTCTCCCCCAGGTCGCAACCGAGCATGGCTGGGACCGCACCACTTTTCTCAAGCAGACCTGCATCAAAGCGGGATTACCCACCCATGCCTGGCAAAGCGAGGACGCCGAAATTTACATCTTCAGCGCCCAGATATTCTCTGAGCAGGAATAGGTTTTATATTTACTTCTCCCTATGCTCGATCACCTGCACCAATTGCCCTACCCCGGAATCGATCACCCTTTCTTTTTAGATGTGGCTTGTGTTTTTGAGACGTTTTCGGTTAGGATTCCCACTGTTCAGCAATACTTCTACCAAAAAAAGAAAGGATTTCACTCATGACCCAAGCCAAAATGGGCGACCGGGTAAAACTTCATTTCGTCGGGAAGCTCGACGATGGAACCATTTTCGAATCCAGCGAGGAATGCCTCGATGATGCCTGCGGGTGCGATGATCACGCCGAATCGGATTGCGGCTGCGGGCCTCAGCCTCTGGAATTCACGATCGGCGATGGCGATGTTTTCGCCGCGATTGAACAGGCCGTCATAGGCATGGCGCCGGGCGAAAAGCGCACCGTACGCTTGAGTGCCGAAGAGGCTTTCGGCGAGAGGGACGAAGACCTGATCTTCGAGATGTCGCGGGAGGAGCTTCCCGAAGGACTCGAGCCGGAAGAAGGCGAAGTTCTCGAACTCGGGGGAGAAAACGAAGAAGAGGAAGGGTTCCCGGTCTGGGTTGCCCAGATCACCGATGACATGATCGTTTTTGACGGCAACCACCCTCTGGCCGGCAATGCCCTGAATTTCGACCTGGAACTTGTGGAGATCACGGGACAATAAGCCGCGGTCATTGAAGCACTGAGGTTAAAACCCGGGCAGAATCTGCGTGGTGCAGGTTCTGCCCGGGTTTTTCATTTCTGGCAGCGGGGACAGAAAAAGCTGGAACGCTGCCCGACCACTATTTTGCCGATCGGCTCTCCGCACGCCGGGCAGGGCTGCCCCGCCCGCCCGTAAACCTTGAGTTCCTGTGCGAAGTATCCCGGCTGCCCCTGCCCGTCGACAAAATCCCGCAGAGAGGTGCCCCCGGCTTCGATTGCGCGGGTCAGGACATCTTTGATCGCAGCGGCCAATTTTTCAGCCAGCTTTTTGGTCAAACTGCCGGCCAGGCGGTCGGGACGAAGCCCTGCCTGAAATAAAGCCTCACTGGCGTAAATATTGCCGACGCCCACCACCACCCGCGCATCCATGATGAAATTTTTCAGGGGTATTTTTCGGCTGCGTGAACGGTGCCACAGATAGGCGCCGTCAAATTTATCCTCCAGCGGCTCTGCCCCGAGATGGCTCAACAGAGGATGCTCAAGGGGATCAGCCTCCGTCCACTCAACCAGGCCGAAACGCCGCGGATCACGGTAGCGCAGGCAGATTTCGCCCTCAAAAACAAGATCGATGTGATCATGTTTTTCTGCCCTGCCTCCATCGGTCAGGATACGCAGGCTGCCCGACATACCCAGATGCCAGATCAGGGTGCCGCGCTCGGTGTAGAAAAGAAGGTACTTGCCGCGGCGACCAACTTTCTGCACGGAAGCGCCGATGCATTCGTCCTGTAAAGCCTGGGGCACAGGGCGCCGCAGACGGGATTGCCGCACCGTGGCCTGACGAAGGGTGCGTCCGATAAGATGGGGCGCAAGTCCCCGTCGGATCGTCTCGACTTCCGGCAATTCAGGCACAACAAGCCCTCCACCCGCTGCGCATCAGAAAAAAACCTTATCGGTGAGGCGCTTAAAATCGCTGAAGTCGATCTCAGATGGATCGCCCGGGAAATCATCCTTCAGCATTTTCTGACTGCTGTGATACCGCCAACCCTGTGAGGTCGAGAAGAAGCGGCCCATTTCAACGGATTCAACCACTTCATCCGCAAGCTCGACGCTCTGGTGAAAGATCAGGTGATATTCTTCAGAGCTGAGCTGGCGTTCACGCAGAACGACGCACCGTCGGATTTTGAAATCCCGGCGCAGATGATTCCAGGCGTAGCGGATATATTCGTCACGTTCTGGAAATTGAGCGCGGAAAAAGGAATCCGGGTGGTAGCTGTCGTAGATCAGGCCGAACTCACCGAGACGGAAAGCTCTGACACGCAGTTCGATAATCTCGGCCGGAGCAGCCTTGTCCAGGGGGTTATCGGGGCTTGAATTGTTTTGAGAATCGGTCATTGCTTACAGCTCATTGTTTCAGGCGTGGATCGAGGGCATCGCGGATCCCCTCGCCCAACAGGTTGTATCCGAGAACAGTCAACAGGATGGCCATTCCGGGGAAAACAGAAAGCCACCACGCCGTTCCAAGAGTTTGCTTGCCGGTAATCAGCATGTTGCCCCAGGATGGGGTTGGAGGCTGTACACCGATGCCGAGAAACGACAGGGCGCTCTCGGTCAGAATCGCACCGGCCACGCCCAGAGTCGCCGAAACCAGCACCGGCGAGAGGGCATTGGGCAGGATATGACGAAAGATAATGCGTCCATCCGATGCGCCGAGTGCCTTGGCGGCAACCACGAAATCACGCTCCCGCAGGGAGAGAAATTCAGCCCGTACCAGCCGCGCCACACCCATCCAGCTGGTGAGGCCGATAATGATCATGATGTTCCAGATGGAGGGTTCGAGAAAAGCGATCACCGCCAGGATAAGAAAAAACGTCGGGAAACACAGCATGATATCAACAAACCGCATGATGAGGCTGTCCACCCACCGCCCGTAATACCCGGACAGAGCGCCGAGAAACACCCCGATCAATGTGGCCAGCCCGACTGCGACGAATCCCACCAGCAGTGAAATCCGTGCGCCATAAAGAATGCGCGCCAGAACATCACGCCCCAGGTCATCGGTTCCCAGAGGATGAGCGAGGCTCGGCGGTTCCAACTGGCGCACCACCTCGATGGCGGCAGGGTCGTGCCACAACGGGGCAATCGCCGCCAGCGCGAACATGAACAGCACAATGCCGGTGCCCGTCAGCGCCATGCGATTGCGCCTGAAACGCGGCCAGAAGACATCGCGCAGAAATGAGGCTTCCCCCTTGGCAACAGGTGCGCGGCCGGTCATCGCAGTTTTTCAACCTCCTCTCGTGACAGGATTCCCTTACGAAGCAGCAGATCGATCAGCCGCTGCAAACGGTCCGCTGCCGAACCTTTCTCTTCCCTTCCCTGTTTCGGCGTCGCATCATCGCTCTGCAGAATATCATCCAGGGCCTGCGCCAGGCTCTGTTCATCATCATTGCTCAGGGCAGGATAATAACGATCGATCGCATCCCGAATGCCTTTCTCCGTTTCCAGCGCAGGACGGACGCGGCAGCCGGTAATTGCCTCTAGCTCGTCGATAAGTTCCGGATTGGTCGGGTCGCTCATGGCCACCAGCAGATAAACGGTTCCCCCCGACTGCTTGCGGGCCACCGGGATCACGTTGTGCTGCCGCGCCTTCTGTTCCGGCAGGCAGGCAAACACCTCTTCAGCAATGCGCCGCTGTCCGACATCGACACGCATGAGCTTGAGCTGTTCCGCAAGAAAATCGAGCAGCGTCTCTTCCGAAATATACTTGAGGGTAATCAGCGCCGAACCGAGGCGGCCGCCGCTGTTGCGCTGATAAGACAGGGCCGAATTGAGCTGAAAACTATCAATCAGCCCGGCCTCCTTGAGCATTTCCCCCAGTTTCATCCCTTTTCTCGGTCGTAGCACGGTCGCTCCCCTTATCCGGCCTCTCATCCTGCCGAATCGTCTCAGTTGTTGCGGATGCGCGGGTCAGCCAGCGCATAGCTGACATCAGCAATCAGGTTGCCGATCAGAGTCAGGATCGCCCCCATCACCAAAACTCCCATAATGACCGGATAATCACGCATCATCACACTGTCGAAGAATAATTTTCCCATTCCGGGAATCGCAAAAATTGTCTCGAAAATAACGCTGCCGCCGATGAGTCCTGGCACCGAAAGCCCCAGAATCGTAATCACGGGCAGCAGTGCGTTGCGTAACGCGTGACGGTAAATCACCGTCCGCTCAGAAAGCCCCTTGGCCCGGGCGGTCAGAATATAGTCCTGCCGGATGACATCAAGCATATTGGAGCGCATATAGCGCGAAAAGCCCGCCAATCCGCCAAATGCGGAGACCAGGACCGGAAGAATCAGATGGTGAACGATGTCCCAGACCTGTGCAGCGGGACTCAAATAATCAAACCCCAGGGACTTGATGCCCGAGATGGGGAAAACTCCAAGGCGCGCGCCCAGAAAATCCATCAACAGAAGAGCAAGCCAGAATGAAGGCGTGGCAAAACCGACGAAAACGAAAATAGTGGTGGCGCGGTCAAACAGGCTGTTGCGCTTAACCGCCGATAGGACGCCGATCGGGGTGGCCACCAGAAGAATCAGCACAATGGACAAAACATTGATCGCGATAGTCACCGGCAGTCTTTCGGCAATTTTTTCTGCCACCGGTCGCCGGTCCTGAGAAAAGGAGTTACCGAAATCAAGCCGGGCCAGCCGGCTGAGCCACAGCCCGTACTGAGTCAACAGCGGCTTGTCCAGATCATACTGAGAGCGCAGCCGCTGCTTAAGCTCGACGCTCGCTTCAGGGTTGAGCTCAGTCTGCAGATCGGTCGGCTCGCCTGGTGCCAGATGGATCACAACGAAGGAAATAAGTGTGATCCCCAGCAACAGGGGCACCATCATCAGCAGGCGGCGAGCGAGATAATGCAGCATGATCCTATCCCAGTCTCTCAGCGGGTGTATTTGCGCAGTGCCTGCGGCACATACCATCGGATGAAATTATGCGTGATCCCCGCAGGTGCCGGCTCGATGCCATGCACACGGGCCGCAACCGCAGGGAGTGCATCAGGGACAAAAAGAAAAACATAAGGTTGTTCCTCCGCCAGGATTTCCTGGAACCGGTCATAGTAGGCCTTGCGCTGCTCCTGATCAAGTGTGCGCCGCCCCTTTTCCAGCAGTTCATCGACTTCGGCATTCTGAAAATTGATGAAATTAAGTTCCCCCGGGCGCGTCTTGCTGGAGTGCCAGACATTATAACCGTCCGGGTCCATGGGGATATTCCACCCCATGATCAATGCATCGAAATCACCGGGGTTGATAAATTCCTTGAGAAAGCTGGCCCACTCCACAACCCTGAGCTTGACGTCGATGCCGATATCGGCCAGACGCCGCTGAATGATTTCTCCCGCCTTGATCCGTGAATCATTGCCCTGATTGGTCATGAGGACAAAAGAAAAATCACGACCGTCTTTCTCCACCACGCCATCCCCGTCGCTGTCGCGCCAGCCGGCTTCAGCCAGCAGGGTTCGAGCCTGTTCCGGGTCATAAGCATAGCGTCTGACATCGGGAT
>NPID01000519.1_pt1 | contig 16643 bp, 11 predicted proteins | sample 8637491 | NCBI WGS metagenome assembly NPID01 (sample SAMN07420843, study PRJNA396082) | bioreactor metagenome | isolation source: sample BA6 brine-fed electro-methanogenic bioreactor BA | place: Japan: Kochi | collected 2016-06-14 | reverse complement strand
GGTGGAAAGAGTCCTGGCAGCAGAGCCGTCAGGTATTACACCGCTGGAGTCAGATTCTGGCCACCAGTTATGCATTGCCCCAGCTATTGGCTCTTTCACCGTGCAGGCAAGTGCAGGCGTTGGCAGAATTGTCGCCCTGGCGCGAAAAACAGCCTTTAAGTGCCGGGCGCGTGCGCCAAGGACTCGAGAGGATTTTTCGCCATGTCGACATCCGTAGCCTCTGGGACTCAAAAACGGCAAAATTCGGACCTCAAAAAAGGGCCAGAGCACCTGTCAGACGACGCTGTCGCAAAAAAGCAGCTTAGCTTCAGCAATTTTCGAAAGTCAAAGATCGTTCCCTGACGCATGTTTAACTACGTGCAGGGATTGGTGTAACTCTAAAGTTCAGTTGCATAAACTCAACCGGCAATATATCTGGCCGGGTGGAGAGAATCTGGCCCATCTTGAGGAAGGTGGGACCCAGTTCTTCCAAAACCATCCTTACCCGAACAGCGCGGGAGAGCGTCTCGATTTTCTCCCGGCGTTTACTGGAGATCATCTGCAATCCGATCTCCAGGTACTGTTCGATCTTAAGCGCGACAACCAGGTCTCCAAAACCGTATTTGAAAAGCACAGTAAGAATTTGTCGGTAACGCTGCATGTGGCGGTAGGTACGCCCAATATCTCCGGTTTTGAAAAACATCACAGTATCCTCATTCCCGTAAACAGGTTCAAGCTGAACCCTTGGTTCGTTATATCCTTATTCAGTAGGTAAAGGAAAGGGTGATGGAGCCGAAAGTCTGGTCATCTTCAAGCAGATCTTCGGCCCCAATAATCAGCAATACCAAATACCTGAATGCTGTTCGTTTCACACTTTTCAGCCACCACTATAAATCGTTAATCCTCAATTACTTTTTTTCCCATTGTCCTTTCCTTTTTGAAGGGCGTCTTGTGCTCCCTCCCACATCCCAGAGATAGCCCCCTTTGCAACGTCCACGGATCTTTTTCCAAGCTCCATCGCGTCATCGGCCAAGGCGCGGGCCAGTTTGTCGGCGGTGTTCACGCTCGTTTGGACGGCTTCTTTTCCGGCTTCCTTCAGTCTTTTAGCAACTTTTTCCGTTGCATGACCGATCTTTTCCCTTAGCACAGAAGTCGTTTTTTCAGTTTGTTCAACCAGATCAAGCAATACTGCCTTTGCCGTTTTTCCGGAGCGTTTTGCCACCCTGCCGGCAGTCTCCAAGAAAAGCTCCTCGATTGCCTCAAGGTCTTCCTTTGTCCGGGCAAGATCATCGTGGGCAAATTCCTTAGTCTTATCTCCAATAGACTCTACCGCTGACACGATTCCTTTTTGGACCCCTTCAAAGACGCCATGGGCAACATCCTTGGCCTCTTGACCCGCTTCCTCTGCGGCTTCCACTGCGCCTGACATGACCTTGTCGACAATTTCCTTCACCCGGTCAGCGGTGAACCGCCCCTCTTTAAGCGCCCTTTCCGTGGCATCCCTAGCAATTTGGGCCACGGTCTCTTTCACTTTTTCGCCGGACTCGATGGCCTGTTTGACGGCTTCTTTGACTGTCTGCTCAGTCAGACCGAACAACTCTGTACTCTTCAGCTTGATGTCGGCTGAAAGAGATTCGATGCGCGTTCCGATCTCTTCGGGCAATAAGGCTCCCGCCTCTTTTGCTCCTTGGAGGGCATCTCTGACAGATTGGGCCAGTTTGTATTTTTCGGTTGCGAGTTTCTCTTCAACTTCACGCATCTCTTTTCTGACAACATCGACAGCCTGTTCCTTATGAACACGGGCACCCTCTACGGCTCCTTCCAAAGCAGCCTTGATATTCTCAGCCGCATCCGCTTCGGCAGCCCTTAATCCTTCAACGGCGGCAGACATGGCATCTTTCACAATGGGGCGGATGGCTTCCGCTCCGCCCTTGCCTTCGGACACGGCATCGGCCACCGCCTTTCTGACGATTTCATGAATTTTTTTCGCGGTAATCTTTCCTGTCTCTTGAGCGATCTTTACTTCTTCAAGAATACGGTCCTTCACTTGATTTTCCAACATGGTTTGTACCTCCTTAAAATTTAATGATGCTGATGGTTACAAGTTGATTCTTCGCCTGATTTTCCGCGCTTTTTCCCACAATCCCAGACCGGACACCCATGCCCTCCATTTTTCAACCTCCAGTGATGCGTAATTGTTGAACATATACAGTTCTTGCGCCCATACAGTCGGGGTGGTAAAGCGCTGAACTGTTTCCGGCACGACCAGCGTCCCTGCCTCGCGGGCCTCCTGTTCCCGTGCCGCTGTTACCATGTAATGGAGCCGGTTCAGTAAATTGACCTCGCTTGCCCCCGCATCCATGTCGAGTGAAAGCAGATTCAAATGAGGAAACATCTCCCTGAGTTTATTCTCCATCCCCTTTCCGGTGATGTGATTGGCAATACAGCCGAAGGGCTGGAGACAGACGATGTTGCCGATCCCTTCATTGAGCATGGCGATCATTTCGGCGGTGAGAAGCCATCCTTCGCCAAACTGGTTGGCCAGGCTGACAACCTCGTCGGTTATTTCAGCCAATTCTCTCAAGTCATGAGCCTTTCTGTAAAAGCGAAACCCCTGCATAACCCGCTCGATTTGACCGATGTGGTATTTTGAGTATATCTCCAACAGCCTGTACTTGATACGATCTACCAAAGAACGTTTAAAAAAGGCCTTTTGATCGTAGGTTTCATTGATAAAGCGCTGGGCGAAAAAATTCTGTATAGGAGGAAGAACCACTTCCACCCCCTGATCGGACAGCCAGTCGATGATATTTCCGTTGGAGAAGAAGTTATATTTAACGAAGATCTCTCCAACGATCCCGATTTTTGGGACAGTCTTGTCGTTGATCTCAATCAGGTTGAAGTCCGCCACGGCTTTTTTCAAAAGATTGAGAAGATAATAATAATCTGCGTTCTCGATGCCTGTCTCCATTTCAAAGAGGTATTTTTCATGCAGGTTTTTGGATGTCCCGGGCACCTTTTCCCTGACCATTGTGGATAGATACATCCTGGCCAGGGAATCGGCGAAAATAATTCCCAGGCCCATCCGTTTTATCAGCCCCATTTTATCTATTTTAAACCAGGGTTGGGGATTGATTTCCTCGTTGGATATGGCGATTATCGGAACCTCATCCAGGCCGGCGGCGGCCAGTCCTTTTCTGATAAGTGATACGTATGAGGATGCCCGGCATTGACCACCGGTCTGGGTCAGAATAACAGCGGTATTTTCAGGATCGTAGCGGCCTGATTGGAAGGCCTTGATAATATCGCCGGCAACCAGGATAGAGGGGTAGCACATGTCGTTGTTGATGGTTTTGAGACCCCATTCAACCGAGGCCTTATCCTGGGGCGGGAGGACTTCCACCCGATAGCCGAGTGGCCTGAAAACAGACGGAATCAGCGGTGAATAAAAGGGTGAAAAATAGGGGGCGATCAGGATTTTCTTTCTGTCTTCTTCCACAACCGCCCGGTCTTTTTTCATTCTGCCGGCCCCTGTGTCCCTTGTTTTACCGTTTTTTTCTTTCACCGCCTCCAGTATGGAGCGCAGTCTGATCCTGACGGCACCCAGGTTGGAGATTTCATCCATCTTGATCAAGGCATGGATTTTCCCACCGCAACGCAAAATTTCTTTAACCTCGTCGGCTGAAATCGCATCCGGCCCACAGCCAAAAGAGGTCAACTGAACCATTTGAACATTGGCCGTGTTCGTTACCCACCCTGCCGCTGCGTACAGTCTGTTTGCATAGCTCCACTGGGTCAGAACATTGACATCTTCCAGTGAGACGGCATCTGCATTCAAGGGAACAGCCGTTTCACTGATGACATTCACTCCCAGTTCCGTCAACAGATTCGGAATACCGTGGTTGATAAGCGGGTCCACATGATAGGGTCGGCCGGCAAGAACAACTGTTGTCCGTCTGCCGGCATCCGCCTTGCTCAGCATGGCTTTCGCTACAGACCTGAGTTGTCTTTTGTAATTCGACTGTGCTTCCATCCCCTTTTCGACGCCTTCTGACACCGTCCGGTAATTTAATCCGAACTGCTTGAAGAACAGATAAAGCTGATCCTTCAGCAGATTGAAATCCTTAAAGTTGATAGCCGGGTTATCCAGGGGAATTCCGAATTTTTGCTCAGGGTTAACAGCACTTTTCAGCAAGTCGGGATATCCGGTAACCACCGGGCAATTATAAGTATTTAAAGCATTTTCGTATTCTTCCTGCTCATAGACCACGGTAGGGTAGAATATTCTGTCCACTTTTTTTTCAACAAGGTCGAAAATGTGACCATGGGCAAGTTTGGCAGGAAAACAGATGTTTTCCGACATGACAGTGGCGGATCCCTTTTCGTATAATTTGAAATTGGATTCGGAAGAGAGAACCACTTTGAACCCGCACGTGGTCAAAAAGGCACACCAAAAGGGAAAGTTTTCATACATGTTCAGGCAGCGGGGAATACCGTAGGTGAGAATCGGCTCGCCTTCGGGTTCCATGTCTCGTTCAAACAAGAGCTTTATCTGATCATCGATCAGGTTCTTTCCCTTGTGTTGTACATCCGGATTGTTGCTGAAACACCGCTCGCATCGGTTCCCCGTATAAAAATGGTTTCCGTTGTTGAAAATCAGCTTCAAAACCCTGCACCTGTTTTCGCAGCCCTTGCAGCGGATTTCCTTTTTTGAAAAATCACTTCCCATCGCCAACTTTTCGAGGAACAAACCATTTGCTTCCTGCAACGCTATTGGCGTCTCTGAACTCTTAAGTGGTGTTTGATGTAGAGCAGCAGGTTCCACAAGATTCGCACGATGATTTGAAAGGGCTGTCAGGGCCGCGCCGTATGCACCCATCAGCTCGGAAATATCCGGCCTTATAACCTCCTTGTTCAGCAGCATCTCCAATGAGCGTAATACGGCTGAATTTCGAAAAGTTCCGCCCTGAACCACGATTTTGCTCCCCAGGACATCGACGTCCTTTAGCTTCAGCACCTTGTACAGGGCGTTTTTGATAACCGAATACGCCAAACCAGCCGAAATATCGGCGACCGTCGCCCCTTCCCGGAGCGCCTGCTTCACTTTGGAGTTCATGAAGACGGTGCAGCGGGTTCCCAGATCAAAGGGTGCATTGTTGTCGCATGCAATCTCTGCGAATTCCTGGACACTATACCCCAGCGAACGGGCAAACGTCTCAATAAAGGAACCGCATCCTGATGAACAGGCCTCATTGATCTGAATTTCAGCCACGGCGTGATCATGAATATAGATCGCCTTCATGTCCTGCCCGCCGATATCCAGAATAAAGGAGACATCCGGTTCAAAGTGCCGCGCCGCCAGGTAATGTGCCATGGTCTCAACCACGCCGTCATTCAACCCAAAGGCGGCTCTTATAAGGCTTTCACCATAGCCGGTGGCAGCCGTCCTGACGATCCGCGGGTCAAAGCCGACAGAAATAAATTTTTCCCTGAATTTGGCCAGTCCTTTTTTTACCGCCTGGACGGGATCGCCGTTGTTGGCACCGTAATAGCCCAGAACCAGTTTGCCTTCCTCATCGACAAGAGCAATCTTGGTGGTGGTTGATCCTGAATCCACACCTAAAAAAAGATCTTTTTCTTTTACCTCAGGCAGGTCAATCCTGGGAACCAGCTTCTGCGCATGCCTTTTTTGCCATATCTCAAATTCACACTTTCCTGCAAACAGGGTGGGCAGCCTTTTGGTGCCGCTGTTGGTTACATGGCTGACGCCATTTCCTGACATGGATAAAAAATTGCTGATCCGGCCCCGACATGGTTTGCCATTGCGCACCATGGCCGCTCCCATGGCGGGAAGCAGTTCCGGATGATCCGGAATGATCAAGTCATCCGGATGCTCAATGCCAAGCAGATTTGCAAAGGCTTTCCGCAGGTTCGGATAAAACGTCAGCGGTCCGCCCCCCATAAGTATTTTTCTTTCCATATCCCGTCCACGGGACAAGGCGGTGATGACCTGGACAGCCACAGCATGAAATACAGAAGCCGCAACATCTTCCACAGATACATGACGGCTTAGCAGAGCTTGAACATCGGTTTTGGCAAAAACGCCGCACCGGGATGCAATAGGGTAAATATTCGTGGATTTTTCGGCCAGCGTGTTAAGTTCCGATACATCAATATCCAGAAGAACTGCCATTTGATCAATGAAAGCACCGGTGCCCCCGGCGCAACTGCCGTTCATCCGGATATCGGGACGACCTTTGTCGTCGAAAAATATAATTTTGGAGTCTTCCCCGCCGATTTCGATAAAAGTTCTGACTCCCGGGAAAAGTTTTTTAATCAAGTGAGCAGAGGCCACCACTTCCTGCACAAATGGCAGCCCGAAGACTTCGGCCGCACCCATCCCGGCAGATCCGGTAACCGCCAAATCAAGCTCCACGTCGCCCAGTTCCTCAAGTGCCTCCTTGAAAATGCCCCGTGTTGTTTCCACGGTTTTGCCCTGATGACGGCAGTAGCGGGAAAACACCATGCCGCCTTCTTTATCCATGACGACCGCCTTGACCGTTGTTGAACCTATGTCAATCCCGGTAAAATAGAAATTGTCCGCCTGTTTTGTCACTTCTTTTTATCTCCTGATCCCGAACCAATGCAAACGGTGGCTGCCTTTGCAGGTTTGTATTGTTTCTTTACGCTCAAATAATCTCTTGCAGAGCAAAATGTATCTACCAATGAAACCACAAGCGACTCCATATAACGCGGTGGTACAACTGTAAGCGGCCACATGTGTTTTTTGATAATATCCGCTTCTTTTTCAGTAAGGAGGGCTATTTTGCGAGCATTCTTAAGTGCGATATTATGGTGCCGGAAACCATGCAATCTGGGTCCTTCATGCAGCCAGTCATAGTAGAAAAGATCGTGCAACAGCGCACCGCGGACAATCGCATCACAGTCCAAAGAAAGTCGTTTGCCCCAGAGAAAGCTCAGGTATGCTACCTCTTTGACATGCTCCAATCGGGTCTTTCCTCTGTGATGGTTATACTGCGACAGTTTTGCAACCTCAGGCAGTTCAAGAAGTGGTCTTGCCGTGTCGGTGAATTGTGTCTCTGACAAGGTTTTCTCTTCCGGTGTCAGGCGCAGGAAATGCCTGATTCCCACCGCCAGGAGATCCATCAACATTATTGAAACTGTCACTCCCGCAAAGAGACCTTTGAAAGCCGGTAAAAACAGAATGAACATGCTTTGATACAGAGGCAATAAAAGATATTCAAAGGCAAAGGCCAGCAAAATCCAGTAGATGGAAAACTTGAGGCAGATGTGCCCCCTATAGCTAAAGCGTTGATCCGAATAGTCCCAAAGACGGGTCTGAAAAAAGTGTTGGGCAATAAATCCGGAACCGAGTTCAAGTCCGGTGGTAACGACAAAATAGGCGAGTGCTTTAGTCAACACATGCGAGCCCTGCAACAGGGAACCCGCCACCATGAGCAACAAGGCGCCCGTGCCGTAAAGAGGAAGATACGGTCCCCTCAAGAGACCGGGGTTGACGAATCGTTTGTCACGCAAAGAACGATAGGAGACTTCAAGCATCCATCCAAGTATGGAAAAAAAAGAAAAAGAAAAAAGTATGCTTAAAATATCAGTCTTCATTGCACCCTGCTCCGGTGAACCAGCGAATACACCAGAGGTACCAGAATCAATGTCACAAGGCCGCTGACCAGCAGTCCCCCGATTACCGTGATGCCAAGTGCATTCCAGATTTCAGAGCCCTCCCCCCTGGAAAGGGCCAACGGGAGCATGCCGAATATTGTTGTGAGACTCGTCATGAGTACCGGCCTCAGGCGTGTTTTGCCGCCCGTAACAACCGCTTCGTTTAGGCTCATCCCGCGTGCTCTCAGTTGCTTGGTATAGTCCACGAGCACAATGGCGTTGTTTACAACAATGCCCATGAGCATGATCACCCCGATAAAGCTCATCAGGTTGAGCGGAGTGGCCGTGACAACGAAGGCCCAGATCACTCCGACGAAAGCGAAGGGAACCGAAAACATGATGATGAGTGGATCAACGAAATCCTCGAATTCCCCTGCCATGACCATGTAGACAAGGGCAATTCCAAGAATGAGAAGGAGTGTCAGATCACGGAACGCTTTTCGCTGTTCCTCCACCTCTCCGCCCCATTCAATGGAAACGCCGGGAGGCAGGTCAAGTGAAGCCATATCTTCTCGAATATCTCGTACCACATCCCCTAAAACCCTGCCCTGGACACCCGCCTGAACCTTGGTGACTCGGGTCCTGTTTTTCCGGTCGATCTCAACAGGCCCATATGCTTCACGAACAGACGCGACGTTTCGGAGCTTAATGGTTTGACCGGTCAGGGTGGTGATGGGGGTTTCACCAATTTCACGAATCGTTTTCCGCTGATCCTTTTTTAGTCGCAACTCGATGTCGAAGTCGTCACCGGCCTCCCGGAACTTGGTATCATCGAATCCATAGTAGTTGGTTCTCAATGCGTCGGCAACAAGCGCCACATTCAACCCCAAAGATGCCGCCTTATCCCGGTCAAGACGAACCTGCACTTCCGGCCGCGGTTTCTTCCTGCTGACGGAAACATCCACTGCGCCGGGTGTGGTTTCCACGATGCGTCGGATTTCCGCGGCAGCTTTGTTTGTCATCTCGATATCATGGCCTAGAATATCGATGCTGATGGCACGGCCACCCCCCAGAAATGCCTTCTGGATAGCGCTTACAGCACTTGCGGAAAACTTTTCAACACCAGGCAGTTTCATGACCTGCTCACGAAGCTCCGAAGCGATCTCCTTGGCATGGCGACTCCGCTCTTCCTTTTCAACGAGACGGCCCCCGATGCGACCGATGTTTGTCCCCTCTTCAAAACCGAGCGCCGTCAAAAACCCTTTTTTGGTCTGACCTGCCAGGGCATAGGACGCTTGCATCTCCGGAATGGCGTTCACCGCTTTGAGCATCTCTTCCGTAGTTCCGGCCGTGACCTCAACGCGGGTGCCCTGCTGCATTTCCAGGACAACTTCCACTTCCCCCGAATCCACTTCCGGAAAAAATTCCGTGCCGACCAGTGGAATAAGTGCCAGACTGCCGGTAAATGCAATTATTATGAGTGAAAGCAACATCTTGCGGTGTCTCAACCCCCACTCCAGAGCATGGGAATAGCCGGCTTCTATTTTATTCAGCAAACGCTCGCTCCAGGCAAATACCGGGTTGAGCTTTCTCTCATCCCGTGGACGGAGCAAACGGGAAGAAGCCATGGGGGTCAACGTCAGCGAAATAAAAAGCGATGCCAGAATAGTGATCAGGATTATAAATGCCAGTTGACCGAAGATAATCCCGGCGAGTCCCTTCACCAGAAGAAGCGGGGCGAAGACAGCCACCATGGTCAACGTTGACGCGGCTACAGCCATGCCCACTTCCGATGCCCCCTCCACGGCGGCCAGCTTCGGAGACTTGCCATCGTCCACATGCCGTACGATGTTTTCAAGCACGACGATGGCATTGTCCACGACCATTCCCACGGCAATGGCAAGACTCATCAGGGAAATGACATTGATGGTGTATCCCATGGTAAAAAGACCGATAAAGGAAACGATGATAGAAAATGGGATTGCCATTATGACGACCAGGCTGGTACGAAACCGGCGGAGAAACAGGAAACAGACCACAATAACCAGGAGGCCGCCAACGACGGCGGCTTCGGTCAGAGTATAGATCATCGAATAAATGTGATCCGAGTTGTCAATGATCTTATGGATCTCAATGTCCGCCGGCACCTCTGTTTTCAGTGTTTTAAGGCGTTCTTTTATGGTTTCGATGACAGTAACGGTATTGGCGCCGGACTGTTTCTGGATCAGTAACACGATCGCGGGGAGCTTGCCCGACCGTGCCCACTCCTGCGGCTCCTCAAAGGCATCGGTGACTGTGGCCACATCCCTGAGTCGCACAAGCGCATCGCCGTCGCTGCCGATCACCGTATTGGCAATTTCAGCCGCATCCCGGTAGCGCCCTGCCACCCGGATCTGTAGTTCGTTCCTCCCGATTTCAGCGGTGCCCACCGGAAGGTTCAGGTTTTCGGCGGCAAGAACATTCCTGATCTGCTGGACAGAAAGGTGATAAGCCTCTATTGCTTCGCGATCGAAATGCACATTGATCTGTCTTTCCTGACCACCAATATAGACGACGGCACCCACACCGGACACACGCTTCAACGGATCAGCGATTTGCTTGTCGACAATTCTGTAAAGATCGGGACTGCTTTCTTGAGCCGTCACCGTCATGATGAGCACCGGCACCATGGAACTGCTGAACTTGAAGATAAAGGGTTCTTCTGCTTCGTCGGCAAGGTCCGGCTTGGCAAGATCGATCTTCTCCCGGATATCGTTAACCGCCACATCCAGGTCAGTGCCCCAGTTGAATACGCAAGTGACGATGGCTATGTTGTCCTTTGATTTTGACTCCAGCCGATCGAGATCCGGTGTGGTGGAAAGTTGGTCTTCTATGTACTTGGTTACCTCCGACTCAACATCCGTGGCGGAAGCTCCCGGATAGGGTGTGATTACACTCACGGCCGGAGGTTCAATATCCGGCAACAAGTCGAGGTTGAGCCTGAAAAAAGCCACGCAACCCAGCAATGTAATGGCAGCGAAAACCATAACGGTCGTGACCGGCCTGCGGACGGATATCTCCGGTAATTTCATTTCTGTTCCCCTTGCTTGTCGTCACCGTCAGCTTCAAAAAAGTCGACTTCCGTCTTAAGGTCCCGAAGGCATTTGCTTTGCTCGTGCGAACATATCCTGGCCCAGGCAATAACGCTGATCCAACCTGCTGCGACAAGAGAAAGGATAGCGGCGGTTTTTCCAGGAAAATGGGTTGTGATGGCCCAGATTGCCAGTGCCCCAGATGTGATTCCAACAATCAGCCAGACGAATAGATGGCAAGTGCACGGATCACGATCAGGGACCGGAGGAGAGAACCAAATCCGTTCCCCGATCTCAGTCCGTTCGAATTCTGCGTCATCAAGGTTTGTTTCAATTATCCTGTTCTTGAACTTGACAACGACAATCTTCCTTTCGGGCCGTCCACTGAATGATTCCATTCTTTTTTTCTCGATCACTTCTCCTTTGACCCTCAGAGAACGCAGACGATCAACGAGGCGTTTTTCTTGTAACTGACAAATATTAATTCCCATCTTCCGTCCTCCCCGGTAAAAAACCTCCTGGCAAATCTCTTTTGGCGGCACACTTCCATCTTTCTTTGAGCTGCACCATGGCTTCTCGGTACCCCTCGGCAATGGCCTCCTCGGCCCGATGGAATTCGAGAAAACGAACATCCCCCAGCTTCGGCCGAATCAGCAGATCGGGCGGATCGGTTGCCAATCTTGTTGCGGTGATCTGCACTTCCATAATATTGATTGCAGTCGTCAACACATCAAAGATATTTGGCACGGGGTCCCTTTGCAGCCACTGGCGCACTTGCGATAACGCGGGCGAACCGAATTCGCTGAGCCTGTTGGTCAGATCCTGCGCGATTCTCCATTCTGCGGGCTGGGGCTGAACAACCATACCTGCCACCGATGAATCAACCGGAGCGATGCCGGCGGTACTCCTTTTGTCGATAATGTCATGGTTCAAATCAACAGCGATGACGTAATCCGCTCCCATTTTCCTGACAGCGCTCACCGGCACGGGGTTGACCAGCCCTCCATCCACCAGAAAGCCGCCGTTTTTCCTGACCGGCGTGAAAATGCCCGGAACCGAGATGCTCGCGCGGATTGCCTCTATGAGGTCCCCTTTGTTCAACACGACCTCACGACCCGTGGCCAGGTCGGTGGCAACCGCGCAATAGCGGAGAGGTAATTCTTCAATGTTCATTTCTCGAACATGAGAACGAAAGAAATCGCTGATCTTCTTTCCATCAATGAGTCCCGACCTCGGAAAAGTTACATCCAGGAAGGAAACAATCTGTTTCCAGTCGAGCTGACGGGCAAAATTTTCCAGCACATCCATTTTGCCAAGGGCACATGCGGCCCCTACCAACGAACCAATGCTGGTGCCGGCGACGTACCTGATTTCTATTCCTGCCTCAGCTAGTGCCTGCAATACACCGATATGAGACCATCCCCGTGCGGAGCCGCTACCCAGAGCCAGGCCGATATTTTTCGGAAAACCTGAGCTATCGTCCGACATGTTCACCGCCGTTCTTCTTGAAAAGTTGTCCCCCAGAGTTATCCGTCCCATTCTTGTTCAAAATATCTTGCACGCTTACCTCCATGCCTGACTGTAAACGTCCCGCTCCGCTGGTGACCACTTTGTCATTCTCAACCAAGCCGCCCATCACTTCGGCAAATTGGTCATCCATGGCCCTAATTTCGACCGTTCGCTTATGGGCCTTATTTCCTTCCACCACAAAAACGTAATAGGTGCCGCTGCCGGGGAGGCGTTGCAAGGTTTCACGGGGAACGGCAAGGGACCTTCTTTTCTCTGCCGAAAGCTTCACCCTGGCATACATTCCGTCCACCAACTTCCCGGACGGATTCGGCACCTCGATTCTCATGCGGAAAGTACGCGTCTTTCGGTCCACCAATGGATTGATAACGGTTACTTTCCCTGAATACTCATGTCCCGGGAAGGCGTCTGTCGTGATCAGCGCAACAGTTCCAACGACAATCCGGCCAATGTCTGCTTCCGGCAAATCGACATCCAGGTTCAGAGATGTTTGGTCCACGATTAGCAGAAGTCGGCCGCCGGGAGCGACCGCCTGACCGATTTCCACATTTCTCTCCACGACAGCGCCGCCGATAGGCGATCGGATATCTGCATCCTTGAGATGTTCCAGCGCTGTCTCCAAGGCGGCCTTTGCCTGGTCCCTCTGTGCTCGGGCGTAGAACACCGCTTCCTTGGCGCTTTTAAAGGCCGCTTCTGATGCATCAAAGCGACTTTGCGGAATCACTTTTTCCTTCAGCAGTTCGATTGCGCGTCGGTATTCTTTCTCGGCCTGTTCAAAATGGGCTTCAGCCTGCGGAACTGCTGCTTCCGCAGCTGCTAGCGCCGCCCGGGCCTGCTTGACGCCGAGATCATAGTTTGTTCTGTCCAGTTTTATAACGACCTCACCGGCATTGACGCGCTCACCGATATCAACCAGAACCCGGCTCACCGTTCCTGCCACCTTGGGGCTTAGCGGACTCGTGTCTCGGGCTTTCAAGGTGCCGACGGCGCTGATTTCATCAGCGAATTCGTGCGGGACAACAGATGCGATTGTGACAGGCAACGCCTTGCCCGCCGCGTTCGGATCTTCATCTTTTTGCCATTGCTTCCTGGAAACTTGGACAGCCAAGAACGCAATAACAGCAGCCGCAATAGCAATGGATATATAGACTCCTCTTCGTCTCATTCGGCAGACTCCTTTTCCTTGATATCAGGCGGCTCTATCACCATTACGCCCACCGCTCGATGAAGGGCGGCAAGGGCAACGTTGTAATCAAAAAGAGCCTGTGTGTGATTCGCTTCAGCTCGACTTAAGGCCGTACGAACGTCCAGCACGTCGGTATTTGTGCCTTCTCCTGCCCGGTAGCTGGCTCTTGCCAGGCGGTAAGCCTCCCTGGCTGTCTTCAGTGCACTCTCAGCCGCATCGATATTCTTTTCTGCTTTTCCGAGGTCCAGGAAGGCTTGGCGCACTTCAAGACGAATGCGATCTGTCGTTTTATCTCGCTGGATTTTTACCTGAGCCCGTTGCGATCCCGCCTCTCTGACCTTGGCAGCGGTTTTCCCCCAATTCCAGAGGGGAAACTGCGCCCCTATTCCAACCGTCCAATGCTCTCCGCCTTCCAGATCCCGAAAATCGCCTTCCATATATTCGTAACGCCCTTCCAGGGCAATGGTAGGCAGGTATTCTCCCCTGGCCGCTTTAAGCGCCTGCTCCGCAGCTGCCATTTTGGAATCCATTGCAGACAGTTCGGGACGTTGCGAAAGGGCCAACTCGGTGAGAGACGAAAGATCCGCCCCCGGCCCGGGCGACCGCACCAAGGCTTCCGTCAAACGGACTGATTCTTCAAGGGGCATGCTCAGCAAGTTCTTAAGTGCAGAATATGCCAGGTCGACGGCGTTGTCAGCGCCATTCAGATCTTTGCGGGCATTGGCAAGTTCCGTTCGGGTGCGAAGCAGGTCAATTTCCGGATTCGCCCCTTTCTCCACCAGAATCGCCACGTCATGTTCATGCACATTGAGAAGATCGACGGCCTCCACGGCAACACCTTGAAACGCTTCGGCCAACTGTGCGGTCCGATAAGCGCGTGTAACCTGGAAAACGACTTCCTCTTCAACGGCCCTGTTCTCTTGAGCTTGAGCGTCTCGTGAATACTGGGATGCCTTGCGCGCCGCATTCAATCGCCCTCCCGTGAAAATGGGCTGCCGGATGACGAGCCCCGCCTTGTATTGATCACGATCCATGAAGGTCAATGATTGCGGTCCCATTGCAAAACTCAACTCCTCGTCCAGTCGTGTATAGGAAGCCTCCGCCCCCAAAAATGGGAGCATAGCCGATCTGGCCTGAGTTATCTTTGTATTGGCTTGAGTCAGGGCTTCCCGTGTAAGGCGGATATCGTAATTCTGTTGCAACGCTATTTTCAGGCAATCGCTTAACGAAAGGTGTATATTGCCATCCTTTTCGAGCTTGCGAAGCTCCTCAACGGGAGCAGAGGGACGATTGCCTTCTATTTCCGGCGATTTTTCGGCGATTGCATCGGAATGGCCGTGCAACGGCTCGGCGGCAGCGCTAATAGAAATACAACCCGCTGTCAGCAGCAATCCACCTCCCACCAGAAGCATAACCATGGTGCGAGCTGTTATCCTTAAGGCTTTTTTCATTCGGCCATCACCCCTTTGAGAAACATGTCACTGATCACCGGGGCATTCGCCTTGTATGAATGCCGTTCCGGATCTTCCAGCCAACAGAAGAGAAAAGCGTTGGTGATTCCCTCCAGGGCCACGGCCATATAGTAGGGGTTCAGATCGCGAAGCACGTTTTTGCGAATACCTTTTTCCAGTGTCGAAGCCAGTTGCTCTACCAGTTCGTCATAAAGCTTGCGAATGTCCTGATCGAGACCGGCCTTGATGTTGAAACTCGCACCCCGCGTTTCAGCAAAATAGAGCCGCAACGTGGCAACGTCATCGGCAAAGATCCCCGCTTTAGCGGAAATGTAGTCTTTGAGAATAGTCAGGACGTCACCTTCCCTCGAAAGGACTCCGCTCAGGGTATGATGATATTCCGCTGCCTTTTCCATCATGAGGGCCTTGTAGAGGTGCTCCTTGTTCTTGAAGAATTTGTAAAGCGTTCCGATGGCAAACTCTGCTCTTTCTGCAATCTCGTGCATGGATACGTTGTGGTATCCTTTCTTCGAGAAAAGCTCGAGTGCAGCGGCAAGCATCTGCCGACGATGTCTGCGTTTTTCTCTTTCCCGACGTGGGAGCTTCTCATCTTGCATTGCCTGACCTCCGTTTCCTTGGCAGCATAGAACATTTAAAAACGTGACGGCATGTTCATTTTATGACGTTATATTCTAACCAATACGCGCGTTGGCTCCTTGTGTCAAGCGGAAAACCAATAATCCGGATAAGGCCGCAAAGATCGGTTCACGGGCGTAACCACTGGCCACTGGCGACTCTTTCCGCGTAAGGCGGGCATGGAATCCAATAGGTCCAGGCTGGAATCGAGGTGCGACCGCATAGCACCGCCACCATCACCCGCTGGTACATGCTGTGCCCGCCGGGCCGGAAGCCTTCCAGCCGGTCGATGGGCGGCAGGTCGCGTTGCGGGTCGGTGAAGGTCACCAGCTCTCCGTGGATCAGATTCCAGTCGCCGGTCGGGCGTCCGAAGCACGGCGTGCCGATCTCCTGCTGTCTGCGGGCGTCGGCCAATGGATCAACACTGCCCCGGGCCAGGATCAGGCCTTCCGGCACCTCGATGGCCGGGAACCCGGCGTGGAGATGGTAGAGCCTGCCCCAGACCACGGCCTGTTCGATGCTGCGGGCCTGGGCGCAGAAGCGCTGATGGTTCCAATAGCCCCGTTTCAGGGTGCCGTAGACGAAGAGCCGGAGGATGGTCTCGGGACTGTCTTCCGGATTTGTGTTCAGCTTTGATGGTTCTCCAATGTTCATGCATTCACTCCTTCGGGCAGTGTCCCTTTGCGCTCCTGGGGTATGAAGCGGAATTCGCTGTTTTCGATGGCCCGCACATCCTTGTGGCGGATGGTGAGCATGGTCATGGGCGGCACCTCCAGCTCGCGCCAGCCCGGATCAAAGTCCACGGCAAAGTCGATGAAGGCTGGCTCCGAGGCGTAGAGCACCACCCGGTGCTGGCGGTGGATGCGCAGGCAGAGCGGTTTGTTGCCCTTGAGCACGGTGATGGTGCCGGGGTCGAGCCGCGAGGCCAGCACGGCGCTCATCTGGCCGCGACAGAGGGCGAGCGCCTTCTTCAGGCCCTCCTGGTCGATGGGGCCTTCGGGCGCGAAGCGGTCGGCCAGGCGGAAGATCAGCTCGCTGTCCACTTCGGCGAAGCGCGGCAGCCCGAGACGGCGGAACAGATAATCGGCGTTGTAGATGGTGCCGTTGTGGGTACCGATGACGATCCCGGCCCGGATGGGATGGTTGTTGCGG
>NPID01002507.1_pt1 | contig 16685 bp, 14 predicted proteins | sample 8637491 | NCBI WGS metagenome assembly NPID01 (sample SAMN07420843, study PRJNA396082) | bioreactor metagenome | isolation source: sample BA6 brine-fed electro-methanogenic bioreactor BA | place: Japan: Kochi | collected 2016-06-14 | reverse complement strand
GCTTCTACCGGGTCGACAAGGCCCGCAGCCGCCGCCTGGGCGGAACCGGCCTGGGGCTGGCCATCGTCAAGCACATCGTCCAGGCCCACGGCGGCGAAGTCCTGGTCAGCAGCGCTCCCGGCCAGGGCAGCGTCTTCACCATCGTCCTGCCGGCGGGGTAGCCCGGCCCTTCGGCGCTGCGCCGAGGGCGCCTTACGCCGCTTGGCTTCAGCGATGACTTGCTTGACCAACCATCCCCCCCTTCTGGTTTCTTCAAGAGACTTATGTAATCACTTGTCATCTCCAAAGTGTTTTGCCTCTGCCATTCTCGGCTTATAAATAGGCACGATAATTGCAATTTCAGCCAGGGGCCCCTGGTATGATCGAGCCGGGCAAAAACGGCCACCCGAAGGGTTCACGAGCTAGAAGAACGCCGGAAGGTTCCAGAATTTGTCGCGGTTCCCATTGAGCTTTCTGTCTGTAAGGCGCGACCTTTTATAGGAAGGGATAGGAGGATATTTCATGAGTTCGCTAGTCGGCGCGGAGCGTTTTCGCTCCATTTTTGAACTGCCCGGCGTCAGCGTAGCCCTTGTCAGTCCCCGGGGCGAAATCCTGGAGGCGAACGCGGCTGCCTGTCATTGGTTGGGCTATTCCAGAGGGGAGATTGAAGGTCTTTCAGTTCGGGATGTCACCCACCCCGAAGATCTGGAAACGAGTCTTCGCTTTTATCCGGCGGAAGGTCCCGTCAGAACCCGCAATTTCAGCTATAAAAAGCGCTACCTGCGAAAGGACGGCAAAACCGTGTGGGGGCAGGTTTCCGCAGTCTGGATCCCGGGGGACCAAGGGGGGGCGGAACATGGCGTGGTCTTAGTGCAGGACATCACCGACAGCCAGAATGCCCAGGAAGCCGTGGCCGCCGAACGAACCTTTTTTCAGTCCGTTGTCGACAGCATCGTTGATCCCATCAAGGTCATCGACCTGAACCATCAACTCCTCACGCTGAATCGGGCGGCCAAAAAGCTGCTGCCGCAGGGTTCGCATGGCCTGGAGATGCTGCTTTGCCACCAGGCGTCCCAAAAATGCTAGCTGCCCTGCAGCGCCAGTGACGGCGCCTGCAATCTCGAGACGATTCGGAAAACAGGCCAGCCAACCCTAACTCTAAAGCGCCACCGGCTCGATTCGGGGGAGGAGCATGTCTTCGAGATCACGGCCGCCCCCCTGATGGGTGAGAAGGGAGAGTTGAGGGGGGTTGTAGAGACCTCCCGGAATATTACCGAACGGCTGAAGGCTGAAGCCAGAATCGAGGAGAATGAAAGGCGCCTTGAATATCTCACTCACTATGATCTATTAACCCATCTGCCCAACCGAACCCTGCTGTTCGATCGCCTGCAGCAGACCCTGGCGCGGGCACGCCGGTTTGCCGGAAGGGTTGCGGTGCTTCTGCTCGACTTGGATCGCTTTAAGAAGATCAACGACTCCTTGGGGAATCGGGCTGGGGATCTCTTGCTGACCGAAGTCGCTCGGCGGCTAGGACAACATGTCAGACAGGCCGATACCCTGGCCCGCCGCGGCGAAGACGAGTTTGTCGTTGTCCTGGAGCAGTTCAACGACATCAACCAGGTTGTCGACGTCGCCCAGAGGCTCCTTGGCGACCTGTGCCGGGAGATCAATCTTGAGGGGGTCCCTCTCTTCACCACCGCCAGCATAGGTATCAGCCTGTTTCCCGAGGACGCCGGGGATGCTGAGGGCTTGTTGCGTTGTGCCGATGCCGCGGTCCATCGGGCTCAGGAAGAGGGCGGCAATACCTATCAATTTTACACCTCTGACATGACTGCCCAAACCCGTGAGCGGCTGGAATTGGAAGCCCAGCTGCGCCGGGCGCTCAGGGAAGAGCAGCTCATCCTCTATTACCAGCCGCAGATCGACATGACCTCGGGCAGGTGCATCGGTACCGAAGCCCTGGTGCGGTGGGTTCATCCACAACAGGGCATGATCTCTCCCGGGGCCTTCATCCCCCTCGCAGAAGAGACGGATCTGATTGAGTCTATTGGCCTTTGGGGGCTCAAAACGGCCTGTTCCTGGAACAAGGCGCTTCAGGACAAAGGGGTTGGCCCGATTCCGGTCTCGGTAAACATCTCTGCCAGACAACTTTACCGCCCAGGCTTCTCCGAAACGGTAGCCCGAATTCTCGCCGAGACGGGCCTGGAGGCGAGGTTTCTGGAACTGGAAATCACCGAGAGCATGGTGATGAAGGATGTGGACACGGCCATCGCGATAATGAAGGAGCTGAGCAGGCAAGGGATCACCATCGCGATGGATGATTTCGGCACAGGCTATTCCTCCCTCAGTTACCTGCGCCAGTTTCCCATCGAAAAACTGAAAATCGATCAGTCGTTTATTCGGGATCTGGTGGACGACGCCAACGCCACCGCGATTGCCCAGTCGGTGGTCGCGCTGGCCCGAAGCCTGAATCTTCGCGTCATCGCCGAGGGCGTGGAAACCGAAGAACAGGCGGCGGTTTTAAACGCGATGGGCTGCAATGAAATTCAGGGCTTTTTGTTTAGTCGACCACTGCCGCCGGTGGAGGCGGAAGCGTATTTAATGCAAGGCTGATCCGGTTTAAGCTTGAGGGTCCGCGGAATAACGGATGCCCCTCGACCCCCTTCTTCCCCGCACGGCAACAGGCCGCTCGGCAGGCGGCCCGTCCACGATTGACGACTCGCTGATTTGCTCGGTTGAAAGGTTTCTCTCCTGTGGCTGTTCCGGCAGCCGCCTTCCCGGGGCATGCTCCCCGGGCTCAGCCCTTGGCTTTTTTTCGGCTCGCCGTCTCAGCCGCTGCGGCCTGGTGTGCCATTGCCGCCCGATTGATGGCAGCCCATTGGAGGTATACACAGGGATAATCCGGGCAATCCCCCTCCCGGTTCATCAGGCACAGGCCCCTCTCTCTCGCCTGCTTGCAGTTCATTGAATCCTCCTTTTTAATTCCAGTTAATACCATACTAACATCCTGCGGGCCGGTTGCCAGGGCTCTTCTGCGAAAATGTTCCGATTGCCCGGTTGCGTCCGGGGTCGGTCCGGTAGGGGCCATCCGAAAACTCGGATGACCGGAGTGCGCCGGACGGGGCCGCTTTGCCGGAAGGGCTGATCGCTGGCACGGAAAAATACCCTTCCGGCAGGGCCCTAACGCAAACCTAACAAAAGGGGTATAAAGGAAAGCTCGGCGGAAATTCCCGGTTCGCTATTGCAGGTTTTTAGGGGCCGAATTTTATGTGCTTCTCACGCTCCCCTAACCTGTCGCTAACATTTTGGCGCGATGCTTTGCCGAGTTGAGGCGAATCGGGCCGTCCGGCGGTGAAACCGCCGGGATCTATTTTTTCGGACAAAACGAAACAAGGAGATCAAGTACATGCAGATCAATGGAATGAAGCGCTTGCCGGCAGTGGCTCTGCTGGCCGTGACCGCCCTGATCCTGACCGCTGCCAGCGCCCTGGCCGGCCAGATCAAGGTCGACTCCGCCCTTCCCGACTATCAGAAGGTGCAGGGGGTGGCCGGCAACCTCAACAGCATCGGTTCCGACACCCTGAACAACCTGATGACCTTCTGGGCCGAGGGGTTCCGCAAGAAATATCCCAATGTCAACATCCAGATCGAGGGCAAGGGCTCGAGCACCGCTCCCCCGGCGCTGATCGAGGGAACCGCCCAGATCGGCCCCATGTCCCGCGCGATGAAAAAATCCGAGGAAGAGGCCTTCGAGAAGAAGTTCGGCTTCAAGCCGACCGCCATCGGCGTGGCCCTCGATTCCCTGGCGGTGTTCGTCAACAAGGACAACCCCGTCGAGGCGCTCTCCCTGCCCGAGATCGACGCCATCTTCTCCAAGACCCGCAAGGGCGGCCATGCCGAGGATATCCTCACCTGGGGCCAGGTCGGCCTGAAAGGCGAGTGGGCCGGCAAGCCGATGAGCATCTACGGTCGCAACTCGGCCTCCGGCACCTACGGCTACTTCAAGAAAAAGGCCCTGTTCAAGGGGGATTACAAGGACATCGTCAAAGAGCAGCCCGGTTCCGCCTCGGTGGTCCTCTCGGTGACCGAAGACATGGCGGGCATCGGCTACTCGGGCATCGGCTACAAGACCTCGGGCGTCAAGGCGATCGCCCTGGCCAAGAAGGAGGGGGGAAAGGCCTACGAGCCGAGCTACGAGAACGTTCTGGAAGGCAAGTATCCTCTGGGCCGCATGCTCTACCTCTACGTTGCCAAGAAGCCCAACCAACCGCTGCCCAAGATGATCGAAGAGTTCATCAAGTTCGTTCTGTCCAAGGAAGGTCAGGAGATCGTGGTCAAGGACGGCTACCTGCCGCTTCCGGCCAAGATTGCCGAAAAGCAGCTGGCCGAGATCTAAGTCACCAATCGCCCGCGCCGATCAGTTCGTCGGATCGGTAAACAAGCGCCATTCGCCCCGGGTTCTGCCCGCTGGAAGCTTTCAGCGGGCAGAACCTCGTTGTGCATGAAAAAACATGAATCGGAATTCATTGCATGGATCAAAAAATACTTAGACGGGTCAAGCGCCGGGATCGAATCGCCCGCTGGATCATCACGGTCGGCGGCATGGCGATCATTTTCAGCGTCATTTTCATCCTGCTGCTGATCGGCAAGGTCACCCTGCCCCTGTTTCAGAAGCCCACGGCGGAAACCTTTGCCAAGTTCGCTCCGGCCACCAACGGTGAGTCGGGCAAGGTGCTGGCCACCGGGGTCGACGAATACCTGGAGACGGTCCTGGTGCTCACCCCCGGGGGAATCTTCCGGTTTTTCGAAACCACCGAGGGCGGCCTCATCGATGAGATCCCCCTGGCGCCTCCCGGCGACCCGGCGGCGCGGCCGGTGGCGGTCGAAAACCAGGGCGGCCTCACCTACGGCGTTCACTGGAGCGACGGTGCCCTGACCGTGGATCGGGTTCAGTTTTTGCCCCACTTCGATGACCAGGGCAATCGCAGCTTTTCCCGGCAGGTTGCGCGCCTCGCGGAATTTCAGGCCCCGGCCGGGGGACGGCCGGAGCAGTCCCTGGCCAGGGTTGCGGATGCCGAGGGGCGGCAGACCCGGGTCGACCTTTTGGCCGGCGGACGTCTGGCCGTCACCCAGCGGGTCATCGAAAGCGACATCTTCGGCAACGAGGAGGTGCAGGTTCATACCTTCGAGCTGGCAGAGGCGGCCGGCACCGTCATCGGCAGCCTGGCCCTGGATCGCAGCGGGCAGACTCTCTACGCCGGCACCGGCAACGGGATGCTGCTGCGTTGGGATCTTGGCGAACCGGGCAGCCCGGAGCTGCTCGACCGACTGCAGGCCTTCGCCGACCAGCGGGCGATCACCGCCCTGGGCCTGGTCCTGGGGGACATCTCCCTGGCGGTGGGCGACGAGCGCGGCGGCCTCACCACCTGGTTCCCGGTGCGCGACGGGGAAAACGGCAACCGCAAGCAGCTGCGGCTGATCCACCGCCTGGAGGACCACGACAGCCCGATCATCGGGATTGTTCCCTCCCAGCGCGACAAGTCGATCCTGAGCCTCGACCGCGACGGCGTGATGCACCTGGATCACATGACCAGCGAGCGCCACCTGCTGACCCTCGACAGTCTGGAGCCGGTGCGCCACATGGGGTTCTCCACCCGCGGTAACGGGCTGGTGGGCATTGACGCCCAGGGTCGCGCCCTGCTCTGGGAGCTGGACAACCCGCATCCCGAGATCAGCCTGAAGACCCTGTTCGGCAAGGTCTGGTACGAAAGCTATGACGAACCGGCCTTCGTCTGGCAGTCCTCCTCGGCCAGCGACGATTTCGAGCCCAAGTTCAGCCTCTCCCCCCTGATCTTCGGTACCATCAAGGGGACCTTTTACGCCATGCTCTTCGCGGTGCCGCTGGCGCTGTTCGGGGCGATTTATACCAGCCAGTTCGGCAGCCCCCGGCTGCGCCATTGGATCAAGCCCTCGGTGGAGGTGATGGCGGCGATCCCCTCGGTGGTCATCGGTTTTCTCGCCGCTCTGTGGTTCGCGCCGCTGCTCGAGAGGTCGGTGGCCTCGTTCTTTTTGGGCCTGGTTTTCGTGCCGAGCTCGCTGGTGCTGGCGATCCTTCTCTGGCAGTGGCTGCGGCGCTACCAACCCCTGCAGCGGCTGGAGCGCGGCCACGAATTTCTGGCCCTGGCCCCGGTGCTGATCCTGGCGGTGGCGGCCTCCTTCGCCCTGGGCCCGCTGGTCGAAGCGCTGCTGTTCGGCGGCGACTTCAAGCTCTGGCTGTTTCAGGAGGCGGGAACCCGCTACGATCCGCGCAACAACATCGTCATCGCCTTCGCCCTGGGTTTCGCGGTGATCCCGATCATCTTCACCATCGCCGAGGATTCCCTCTCGAATATCCCGCCAAGCCTCAAGGCGGCCTCCCTGGCCCTGGGCGCCAGCCGCTGGCAGACGGTGTGGCGGGTGATCCTGCCTTCGGCCAGCCCCGGTATCTTTGCCGGCATCATGATCGGTTTCGGCCGGGCCATCGGCGAAACCATGATCGTGCTGATGGCCACCGGCAACACGCCGATCATCGACTGGAGCATCTTCAACGGCATGCGGCCGCTCTCCTCGAACATCGCCGTCGAGATCCCCGAGGCGCCGGTGGGCGAAACCCTGTACCGGATTCTGTTCTTTTCGGCGGTCCTGCTGTTTCTGATGACCTTCGTACTGAACACGGTGGCCGAGGTGGTACGGCAGCGCCTGCGTAAAAAGTACGGGCGGTTTTGATTTTCCCCTCGCCCCGTCCCCGCCATGGCGGGGGAGCTGAGCGGGGTCGAACTATACAAGAACAAGGATTTTCGCAATGAAAAAATTCTGGCGTGAAGGCGAACCCTTTGTGTGGGCGAGCGGTGCCGCCCTGAGCCTGACCCTGCTGATCGCAGCGACGCTGATCGTCGTCGTCATGGTCAATGGCCTGGGGGTGTTCTGGCCGGCGGACGTGACCCTGGCCAGGCTGCACGACGGCGGCCGGATCCTGGGCGAGGTGATGCAGCGCGAACCCCTGCCTTCGGGCGAGGGGGAGCGGTTGCAGTTCAAAACCGGCAACCGCGACATGTACGGTCTCGATTTTCGCTGGGTGGACGAAGCGGCCATCGAAGCCTTCGAGAAACCGGCCCTGGCCGTGGTGCTGGAGCGCGAGGAGCATGGCAATTTCTACGGCCTGCTGAGAAGCGTCGAGGCTCCAGGGCGGGAGAATCGCAACGGCGATCCCTGGCAGGGCCTGGAACAGGCCATGGCGGTGGTTCGCTCCAAGCACGCGGTCGTCGAAGAATACAACGCGCGGGTCGCCGAGCTTTCCCGGCGCATGGAACGGCTTCGGCTCGACATGATGGAGCTCAACTACCAGGGGCTGGCTCCGGACAGCCCGCGGATGCTGGAACTGAAGCGGCAGCGGGGGATCGTCCGCGAGGACTTCGATCAGCTGGTTTCGCTGCAGGACGGCGTGGTGCGGGACCTGAGCCGCTACGCCGCCACCTTCGCCGACGCGGCGGGGACCGAAAAGGTCATCCCCTTGACCCATATCGTCCGCTTCTACCGCCCCAACCAGATGGCCTGGCTGGAAAAGTCCTCGTTCTACCTGAGCAAGCTCAAAGAACTGATCGTCGGCGAGCCCCGCGAATCGAATACCGAAGGGGGGCTGTTCCCGGCCATTTTCGGGACGGTCATGCTGATCTTCCTGATGAGCCTGTTCACCTTTCCGCTCGGCGTGCTGGCCGCGATCTACCTGCGCGAGTACGCCAAGGAGGGCCCGGTGGTGCGCCTGGTGCGGATCGCCGTCAACAACCTGGCCGGCATCCCCTCCATCGTCTACGGCATCTTCGGCCTGGGCTTCTTCGTCTACGGCATCGGTTCGACCATCGACCAGCTGTTCTTTCCCGAGCGGCTGCCCAACCCGACCTTCGGCACCGGCGGCATCCTCTGGGCCAGCCTGACCCTGGCCCTGCTCACCGTGCCGGTGGTCATCGTCTCCACCGAGGAGGCGCTCGGGGCGATTCCCGCCGGGGTCCGCGAGGGCTCGCTGGCCCTGGGCGCCACCAAGTTCCAGACCCTGTGCCGGACCCTGCTGCCGATGGCCTCGCCGGGGATCATGACCGGGCTGATCCTGGCCATGGCCCGCGCCGCCAGGTCACCGCCCTGATCGGCCCTTCGGGGTGCGGCAAGTCGACCTTCCTGCNNCTGGACCGCAAGTTCATGCACCTGGGTTTTCACATCTACGACATCGGGTTTCAGTCCCCCAACGTGGAGGCGGCCAAGCCGATGGTCTTCGTCACCACCCTGCTGCTGGTGCTGATCGTGCTGATCATGAGCAGCGTCGCCATCTATCTGCGCAACAAGATGAAAAAACGATTTACTTACGGCACGTTCTAGGTGGATAAAGAAACCTTGGAATACAGCAAAGAGGAAACCGATATGAAAGAAACCTCCCCGGGCAGCCTGGACGTGCCCGTCATCGAAGCGGAAAAGCTCAATTTCTATTACGGCAGCGCCCAGGCGCTGTACAACATCAACCTGGCCTTCCCGCGCCGCCAGGTCACCGCCCTGATCGGCCCTTCGGGGTGCGGCAAGTCGACCTTCCTGCGCTGTCTCAACCGCATGAACGACCTGGTCGACGGGACCCGGGTGGAAGGCAGCATCAAGCTCAACGGCGCCGATATCTATTCCGCGTCGATGGACGTCATCGAGCTGCGCCGCCGGGTGGGGATGGTCTTTCAGAAGTCCAACCCGTTTCCCAAGTCGATTTACGAGAACGTCATCTACGGCCTGCGGATCGCCGGGGTGAAGAACAAGGCGGTGCTCGACGAAACGGTGGAGAAGAGCCTGCGCGGCGCCGCGCTCTGGGACGAGGTCAAGGACCGGATCAACGAAAGCGCCCTGGGGCTTTCCGGGGGGCAGCAGCAACGCCTGTGCATCGCCCGGGCGATTGCCGTCAACCCCGAGGTCATTCTCATGGACGAGCCCTGCAGCGCCCTCGACCCCAAGTCGACCGCCCGGGTCGAGGAGCTGATCGGCGAGCTGCGCCAGGACTACACGATCATCATCGTCACCCACAACATGCAGCAGGCGGCCCGGGTTTCCGACTACACCGCCTTTTTGTACGAGGGAATCCTCGTCGAATACGGGTTGACCAAGAAAATCTTTATGAAGCCGAAGAACAAGCAGACCGAAGACTATATTACCGGCCGATTCGGCTGACCCCGGCCGGCTTGCGGAGGGATAAAGGAGAGCGGATATGACGCAACTGATGCAACGGGAACTGGACAGGCTCAGAAAGCAGCTGCTGAGTCTGAGCGCCGTGGTCGAGGAATCGGTCCAGCAGGCCGCCCGGGCCCTGGAAAAGCGGGATGTGCCCCTGGCCCAGAAGGTCATGGACAACGACGAGCAGATCAACGACCTGGAAGTCGAGCTGGAAGAGGAGTGCCTCAAGGTGCTGGCCCTGCACCAGCCGGTGGCGATCGACCTGCGCTACATCGTCGCCGTGCTCAAGATCAACAACGACCTCGAGCGGATCGGCGATCTGGGGGCCAACATCGCCGAGCGGGTCCTTTCGCTGGCCGGCGAAGACCCGATCGCGCCCCCCTTCGATTACCTCGGCATGGCCCAGAAGGTCCAGGCCATGCTCAAGGGAAGCCTCGACTGCCTGGTGCAGATGGATACCCGCCTGGCCCAGAAGGTCATGAGGCTCGATGACGAAATCGACCGCCAGCACAGCGACAATTACCGCCTGATCAAGGACCGCATCCGCCAGAACCCGGAGCAGCTCGACCAGCTCTTCAACTTCCTGACCGTTTCCCGGCATCTGGAGCGGATCGCCGATCTGGCCACCAACATCGCCGAGGACGTCTTTTACATGATCGAAGGGGAGATCGTGCGCCACACCAGCGACTGGGGAAAGTAGATCAGGTGCGCAGCCTGACAACACCAAAGGCCGTTTCCGATACGTGCGGAAACGGCCTTGTGTCGTCGTGGGCGCCTGGGACGAGTTTATACCAGCGCCGGGACCTCCCTGGCCAGCGCCGATCCCGGGGCGAGGTGTCGAGGCGTTGACTGTCGGGCGCTCGTCGCGGGCTGGGCCGGGTAACTGATCTGCAGGGCCCGTTTCACCCGGGCCGCCAGCCGCACCGGGTTGAAAGGCTTGGCGAGGAAATCGAAGTACCCCAGATCCAGGGCCAGAGCCTCCTCCTCGGCGCTGGCCCGCGAAGTGAAGGCGATGACCGGGATGCTGCGGGTCTGGCGAAAAGACTGCAGCGATTCGAAGGTCTGATAGCCGTCCATGCGCGGCATCACCGTGTCGAGCAGGATCAGGTGCGGCGCATGCTCGCGGGCCAGCTGCAGGGCTTCAGCGCCGCTGCCGGCCAGAATCGTGTCATACCCCTGCTTGTCCAGGGTCGCCCGGGCGGCCGCGCGGAAGAACTCCTGATCATCCACGATCAGGAGTTTCCAGTTGCCGCTGGTCGAGTACGGGCCGCCGCCGAGGTAATGGGCCTGAATGGCCGCCAGGATTTCGCTCGGGGTGGTCACGTGGGGGACGATCTTCAGGCCGGTGCGGAAGGAGACAACGTCCATGGCCGCCATGTCCAGCGGGTTGGTCATGGCCAGGTGGAGCGTCATCTGCTCGCGCCTGAGGGGGAAAATCTGGTTCTCAAGGGCTTTGCTGCGCTCCACCAGGTTCAGCAGCTCGGCGGGGTAGCTTCGCGCGGCGAGGTTTTTGACCGTTTTCAGGCCGAACTGGCGGGCCAGGACGACGGCGATAACCTTCTCCGAGATCTTGCCCCCTTCTTCCAGAATCTGACCCAGCCGTTTTCCGGTGATTTTCTGTCTGGCCAGGGCCGCCTGAAGGGTGGCTTCGCTCAGAATTCCCGCTTCGACCAGGATTTCTCCGAATTTTTTCCGTTTCTGCATGTGCCTGCTCCGTTTATGTTCGCGGTCCTTTGCCGGCCCCTTTCGGCGAGCCGACACCTGCGGCCAACTTCAAGTTCCGGGCCAGCGGTTTTGCGAAAAGTCGTTTCCGACACCCGGCGCGCTTGCCGGGAACGGCTGATAGCCGCATGGGAAATGTCTAAGCATCGGCAAATAAATGATAATATGGTCGAGATTGGTGCTTTCGGGCAGGCGGCGGAGGGGGGAGAAAATTTATTTACGCCCCCTGTGGCGGGAGAATTCGCCGGCAATCCGACGGCCGCTGGTCAAAAAATTGAAGGGGTTTTCGAGCTCTGACGCCGCCGCCGAGGGCGTGCGGGGATGGAAATTCATCGGGATTGCGGACCACGCCGGAGCGGGTAAAGTGTTTTAGAGTCGAACGGGGTCCGGTCGCTGAGGTTGAGCGAATCGCAGAGAGCGGATCCGATTCCAGCGTGGTGGACATTCAGGAGGATTTATGAACATACCGATTTACCAGGTGGACGCCTTTGCCGGCGAGGTCTTCGGAGGCAATCCCGCGGCGGTCTGCCCGCTGCAGAGCTGGCCCGAGGATGAGCTGCTGCAGGCCATCGCCGCCGAAAACAACCTGGCCGAAACCGCCTTTCTGGTCGCCCGGGGCGAGCGCTACGAATTGCGCTGGTTCACCCCCCAAATCGAGATCGACCTGTGCGGCCATGCCACCCTTGCCGCTGCCTACGTCGTTTTCCACTACCTCAATATTCACCTCTCCCGCGTCGATTTCGAAACCCGCAGCGGCCTTCTCGGCGTGAGCCGCGATGGCGCGCAGCTGGCGATGGACTTCCCGGCCCGTCCCGCCACGCCCTGTGAGGCGCCCGAGGATCTGATCCGGGGGCTGGGGGTGGCGCCGCTCGAGGTTTATAAGTCTCGGGATTACCTGGCGGTGCTCGAATCCGAGAGCCAGGTGCGGGAGCTCAAGCCTGACTTCATCACCCTGGGGCATCTCGATTGCCTCGGCATTATCGTGACCGCCCAGGGGGAAAACGCCGATTTCGTTTCGCGGTTTTTTGCCCCCCGCGCCGGCATTCCCGAGGATCCGGTGACCGGTTCCGCCCACTGTACGCTGGTCCCGTTCTGGGCCGAGCGGCTGGGCAAGAATGAACTGCAGGCCCTCCAGGTCTCCGAGCGGGGCGGTCGGCTCAGTTGCGCAAACCTGGGTGAACGGGTGAAACTAGCCGGCGAGGCGGTGATCTACCTGGAGGGAACGATAACCGTCTGAGGCGCCGGCGGCCCCGAGGCGCGGCGGATGAAAGGAGGTTCCACATGCTTGGCGCCCTGGCGGGTGACATCATCGGCTCGCGCTTTGAGCACGACAACATCAAGCGCAAGGATTTTCAGCTCTTCCACCCCGACTGCACCTTTACCGACGACAGCGTGCTGACCGTCGCCCTGGCCGAGAGCCTGATGACCGGCGTGGCCTACGGCGACCTCATGCGCCGCTATTACCATAACTACCCCCACGCCGGTTACGGCGGCTACTTTCATCGCTGGGCGCAGGATCCGGAAATGGGCCCCTACCACAGTTTCGGCAACGGCTCGGCGATGCGGGCAGGTCCGGTCGGATGGTACCATGACGAGCTGGAGAAGGTGCTGGCCGGGGCCGCGAGGAGCGCGGCGGTTACCCACGATCACCCCGAGGGGATCCGGGGCGCCCGGGCCGTGGCGGCCGGCATTTTGCTGGCGCGGCAGGGCCGGTCCAAGCAGGAGATCCGGGACTGGATCGAGGGGGCCCTCGGCTACGACCTGCAGCGCCGCCTCGACCAGATCCGTCCGCATTACACCTTCGACGTGACCTGCCAGGGCTCGGTGCCCGAGGCCATCATCGCCTTTCTCGAGGCCCAGGATTTCGAGGACGCGGTGCGCAACGCCATCTCCCTCGGCGGCGACTCGGACACCATCGCCTGCATCGCCGGCAGCCTCGCCGAGGCGTTTTTCGGCGGGGTCCCGGAGGCGATCGCGCGCGAGGTCTTCCGGCGCCTTGACCGGCCCCTGGCCGAGGTCACCCGCCGCTTCCGGCGCGAGGTGATCGAACCGAAACGCTGACGACTACGGGATCCTCTTCACCGCTTCAACAGCTTCAGCAGATCGGTCGCCCGGCGGGTGTTGAGGACGTCGTCCGGTCCCAGCCAGCCCCTTCGTGCCTGGTAGATGCCGAAGCGCATGTTGTTGAGACCGAGGACCGAATGGGCGTCGGTGGAGATCGCCACTTTCAGCCCCATCGCTTTGGCCATGCGGCAGTGGGCGTCGTTCAGGTCGAGTCGGTCGGGGTGGGCGTTGAGTTCGAGAAAACAGCCCCGCTCCAGGGCCGCCGCCATGATCTTTGCCATGTCGACCGCATAGGGCTCGCGCTCGCCGATCAGCCGTCCGCTGGGATGGCCGAGGATGTTGAAGTGCGGGTTGTCCATGGCGCGGATGATCCGCCCGGTCTGCTTGTCGGCCGAAAGGCCGAATTTGGAGTGGATGGAACAGACGGTGAGATCGAGCTTGTTGAGCACCTCGTCGGGCAGGTCGAGGGAGCCGTCCTCGAGGATGTCGACCTCGATCCCTTTGAGGATTCGGAAGCCGCTTAGCGAATCGTTGAAGGCGGCGATTTGATCAATCTGCGCCTCCAGCCGCTTGCGGTCCAGGCCCCTGGCGACCCTGACGCTCTGGCTGTGCTCGGTGATGGCCAGGAAGCTGTAGCCCAGCCTCCGGGCGGCTTCCACCATCTCTTCGAGGGTGGCGCGGCCGTCGGTCTGTTGGGTGTGGGCGTGCAGGTCGCCGCGGATTTCCTCCAGGGTGATCAGGGCGGGTAGCTGCTCTTTCTGCGCGGCCTCGATCTCGCCGTGATTCTCCCGCAGCTCCGGTTCGATATAGGGCAGGTCCACCGCGGCGAAGACCGCTTCCTCGGTCTCCCCGGCGATCCGCTCCTCTTTCTTGAAGACGCCGTATTCGTTGATCTTGAGCCCCTTTTTGACGCCCATCCGGCGCACCGCCACGTTGTGCTCCCTGGAGCCGGTAAAATAGTGCAGGGCGGCGCCGTAGCTGACCTCGGGGACCACCCGCAGGTCGACCTGGAGGCCGGAGCGCAGCCGGACGGTCGATTTGGTCTTCCCCTTAGCCACCACCTCCTGCACGTCCTCGTAATCGACGAAGCGGTCCATGACCGGGGCGCCGCGCCGGCCGGTGACCAGGATGTCCAGATCGCCCACCGTTTCCCTGCGGCGGCGGTAGCTGCCGGCCACAACCACCGCCTTGACCCCGTCGATCCCCTTGAGAGCTTCGACCAGCGGCTCGGCCGCCCGTTCGGCCACGGCCAGCTTGGTCCGCAGCGCCACCTCCTGGTGGCGTTCGAGCTTTTCGCGGATCTTTGCCTCCATTTTCTCCCCGAACCCCTCGAGCCCGCGGATCTTTCCCTGGCGGGCGGCCTCGGCCAGCTGGTCGAGAGAGGCGATGCCGAGTTCCTGGTGGAGGATGGCGACCCGTCGCGGCCCGAGCTGGGCGAGGCGCAGCAGGTCGGTCAGCTCGCCGGGGACCTCCTGCTCCAGTTCCGCGAGCATTTTGAGGGAACCGGTTGCGACGATCTCCTCGATTTTGCCGGCCAGGTCCTTGCCGATGCCGGGGAGTTCGGCAAGGTCCTGGCCCTCCTTGAGCATGGCCGCCACGCTCTGCGGCTGATCGCTGATGGTGCGGGCCGCGTTGCGGTAGGCCCTGACCCGGAAGACGTTGGCTCCCTGGATTTCGAGCAGATCGGCGATCTGGTTGAAGATTCTGGCGACGTCCGGGTTGGTGATCGGCATGGCTTGGCGCACCTCGCAGGTCTTGGCGGGAAAGTGCTTCCCGCTCAGAAGCTGGCCTCATGTTCTCAATGTACAAAAGCCGCGGGAAAATACAATTCGACGGCCGATGGTGGGCCGGCTGGGCAAAGGGGGCCGCTGGACAGTTGCACCGGCTGCGTTAGAGTAAATTGGAGTATGGCTCAAAAGGCCCGGCGGCGGGCCCTGAAACCTCGGGGAGGAGAACCCATGGAACCCGCAGCATCCGAATTTCAAAAAGGCGACATTCTGTTACTGGTCGATGTCCAGGTCGATTTCTGCCCCGGCGGGGCCCTGCCCATCGAAGGCGGCGACCAGGTGGTGCCGGTTCTCAATAAATGGATCGAGGCGGCGGGAGCGGCCGGAATCCCGGTGTATGCCTCGCGGGACTGGCATCCGGCCGGTCACGTCAGTTTTGAAGAAAGCGGCGGACCGTGGCCGGCGCACTGCCTTCAGGACAGCCCCGGGGCGGGGTTGCACCCCGACCTGGCGGTGCCCGCTGACCTGATCCTGGTGACCAAGGGCACCCGCTTCGATCAGGATCAGAACTCGGCCTTCGACCAGACCGGCCTGGCTTTCTGGCTGCGCCGGCAAGGGCTCAGACGGCTCTGGGTCGGCGGGTTGGCCCAGGACGTGTGCGTGCTGGCCACGGTGATGGATGCCCTCGGTGAGGGGTTTGCGGTCAATCTGCTGATCGACGGAACCCGCCCCGTGACCGTCGACGGAGGCGCGGTCGCCCTGGCGAAGATGGGTAAAGGGGGAGCCCGGGTCATTCCCGGCTGAACCGGGCCGGAGGGGCGTTTCCCCTGTCCAGGCGGTGATCCATCGGTTTTTTGTCAACAACTACAGGGGGAACAGGATGGTTTCCCCCCCTTCAATCCCTTGCAGATCATCGCCGTAGCCGACCCGGATCGGCCGCCGGCCGCACTCCAGGCAGGTCAGCTTCATCCGGTCGGCGGTGATCTCCACCTCCAGCGACTGGCCGCGGTAGCGGATAGCCAGCCGCAGGTGCGACAGCTCCCGCGGCAGGCACGGATTGAGCCGCAGCACGTCGCCGCGGGTTTCGATGCCGGTGTAGCCGCGCTGGATCAGGTCGATGGTGCCGGCCATGGCGCCGAGATGGATGCCTTCGGGGGTGGTGCCCCCCTGGATGTCGCCGATGTCCGAGCGCAGAGCCAGGTTGAAGAGTTCCCAGGACCCTTCGCGGTTGGAACGGGACAGAACCCAGGAGTGGACCACCTGGCTCAGGGTCGAGCCGTGGGAGGTGCGCTGGATGTAGTAGTCGATGTTTTTCGGGATCGTTTCGTAGGCGAAGGGGTAGTCGAGCCGCTCGAAGATCTCCCGCAGCTCGTCGGCCGAAAAGAGGTAAAAAAGCATCAGCACGTCGGCCTGCTTGGAGCACTTGTAGCGGTTGGGGGTGTCCTCTTCGGCTTCGAGGATGCGGTCGAGCCGCATGACCTTGCCGTGTCGGCTGCGGTAGGTCTCCCAGTCGAATTCCTCCAGTTCTTCGTAGCCTTCGAACTGGCTGATGATGCCGTCAGCGTGGAAAACCACTCGCATCCGGCGGCTGATCTCATCCCAGCGGTCGATTTCCTCCTGCGCAAGGCCCAGGGTCTCGCGCAGCTCGCGGCGGCGGTCGTCGGGCAGCACCTGCAGCGCCTCGATGGCACAGTGGAGCACCCAGGCCGCCATGACGTTGGTGTAGGCGTTGTTGTCCAGACCCGGGGCCTCGGCGCCGGGGTAGGCGTCGTGATACTCGTCCGGCCCCATGACGCCGAGGATCTGGTAACGCCCGTGCTCCTCGCTCCAGGAGGCGATGCTGGCCCAGAACCGGGCGATCTCCAGGATCATCTCCGCGCCGTAGAAAGCGAGGAACTCCAGGTCGCAGGTGACCTGGTAATACTGCCAGACGTTCCAGGCGATGGCGGCGTTGACGTG
>NPID01000966.1_pt3 | contig 16706 bp, 12 predicted proteins | sample 8637491 | NCBI WGS metagenome assembly NPID01 (sample SAMN07420843, study PRJNA396082) | bioreactor metagenome | isolation source: sample BA6 brine-fed electro-methanogenic bioreactor BA | place: Japan: Kochi | collected 2016-06-14 | reverse complement strand
GATTGTGGCTTCCGGTGATCATCACCGTAACCCGGGGCTTCAGCGTGTGGGCGGCGAAATAGGTCATGGGGGTGGTCTGCACGCCAAGGTCGACCACCCTGCAACCTGCGGCGGAAGCTCCCGCGGAAAGAGCTTTCAGAAGCCTCTCCCCTGTGAGCCTGCAGTCCCTTCCCACCGCAATGGTTCCCCCCTCCGCCATCCCTCCCAGGACGAAGCCAAGCTTCCGTACGGTCTCGTCGGTGAGGTCACTGTCCGCTCTGCCCCTTATGTCGTACTTCCTGAAAATATCGAGGTTCATCCGCCGTCATCCTTTCGGGGAAGGATGAGGGTTATCCTTCCCTGGTTCCAGTCTTCGCTGAGCCATCCTCCGTGGGATGAGGCTATCAGCCTCGTAAGACCCGTTCCCAGTATGTTCTCATCCCCTGCCCTGGGGGCGGACTCCCCCTTCCAGCCCAGTTCCAGCTCCACGTTGCCCGCTGCCCGGAGCTCCACCGTGAGTACAGTGTTGGGATCCGCCCTCCTCAGAGCTTCCTGAAGAAGTGAAGCAACCGCCTCGGAGAGCTGGGAAGGGTTTCCCATTACGGTTCCCTGGCCTGAGATGTTCACGGATACCGAGACCAGCCTGTCCGCCGCCTCCTCGGCGAAGTCCATAACCGCTTCGGAGACCATCCTGTCGAGTTCTATGCCCTCCCGGACCTTCCCGGGCGAATCGTCATCTTCACCGTCCTCCCTTGATATCTGCTCGAAAACGGTGAGTATCCTCACCAGGGAGTGAACCTCCTCGGAGAGCCTTGAAAGGTCGCGGAGGACCGCATCGGGGAGTACCGGATTCTCCCTTCCCAGTTTTTCCGAGGTGGACTCGATCGCTTTCAGCGGCTTCGCCAGAACGTCGCCGATCCGGCCCAGGAACCTGGATTTCAGGGTTTCCATGGAGAGGAGTTCCCTCCTGGCGTCCTCCAGGTTCCGCTCCAGTTCCCTTATATGCTTCATCTTCATTTCGAGCCGCCAGTGGATCACCCCGATCATGGCCACCAGGAGAGCAGCGATGCCGAACGCGAGCTGTGCCTGGATCATGGCAGTTCTCCTGTCGATTCGGCGATCAGAACTTCCAGACCGGTGTTCTTCGAGATGCTCCCAAGGTCATGGCCGTCCAGGGTCAGGCCATGGTGACTGAACATCGACGCCGGCAGAAAAACCTTCCCGCCCGGCGGGGATGCCGCTATAAGAGCCTGGATGATCTCATCTCCCCCGAGAAGACCGGAAACCGTTACGCCGCCGCCCATGAGACGGTTCTTCACGGTCATTACCGTGTAGCCGGATCCCCTGAGAAGGCCGGCGATGAAATCACCCGCCGCCTCGCCGGTAACAACCGTCCCTGAGCCCAGGAAGACCCTGTTCCGGCAGGACTCCCTCTCAGCGGCGAGGAGGCCTATGCCGTTGGCGGCCAGGGTGCATCCCTGATAGAACTCAGCCTCGGGGACCGGTGTTCCGGAAAGGAGATAGTACTCGTCTGCGGCGTACACCCATGGGAAACCCCTTTCCTCCATGGCCCTGTCCTGCCATGGACGGATGAGCTCCAGGGAGGCGGCCGCGGACCCTGGATCGTGCCCTTTCAGGGGTGTAAGCCCCTTCCTGTGGCCGGTGAGGCCCACAGGGACCACTCCCAGTATCTTCACGTTGTCCCTGGCGTAGAGGTCCGCTATGGTCCTTTCCAGGGCATGCCCCTGATTCCACCCCGGTATCTCTACGATCTGGGCCTGCACCTGGATGCCGCAGGCCGCAAGCCTGTCTATCCCCGGGAGGACCGGCATGGGATGAGGTCTTCCCAGTATCCTTCCCCTGAGGTCCGGGTCGGTGGAATGTACCGATACATGCAGGGTGTTGAAGCCCCTGTCGATGGCAGTATCCACCTGTGAGTCGGAAAGGGTTATGTAGGTCCCCTGCAGGAAGGAATACCTCACGTCGTCGTCCTTGACCATGAGCGTTTTCCTGAGCCCGGGGGGCTGCTGGTCAATGAAGCAGAATACACACCTGTTCCTGCAGGGAGCCGGCCCTGAAGAGGAGAGCTCTATCCCCAGTTCCTCCCCGGGGCCCCTTCTCAGTGTGACCCTCCGCCGGGACAGACCCCTCTTCACCACAAGCTCCGCCGATGAACCGGAGACCGCCGAGAGGAGATCGACCCAGTCCCTCACAGGGAGCCCTGCGCATGAAAGGATTATGTCGCCCTTCCTTAGGCCCGCCCTGGAGGCGGGTGAAGGGCGCTTGACGGATGAAATGGACGACCCGGAGGCAGTCATCTACTCAAGCTGGAGGGCCCGTGCTATTACCGGGTTCATCTCCTCGGCTATTCTCATCTCGGCCTCCGCGTGCCCGGTCCTTCCGGTGAAGTCGTACACCCTGGCCAGGTTCACGTGGAATCCCACCACCGCGTTCTCGTCGTTGGCGGTGTTGGCTATCACGAGACCCTTCCGGAAATGGTCTTCCGCCTCGTCGTACCTTCTCATGTCGAAGGTGCAGCGGCCGAGCATTTCCCTCGCCTTTATCCTGTAGTCGGGGCTTGCAAGGACCTTTTCGAACTCCTGTATGGCCTCTCTGAGTAGACCCATCTCTCTGTAGGCGATGCCAAGGTCGAAGTGGGTGGCGAAGTCTTCCTTGGAGATGCTGGCCTCCACGCCGGTCTTGAACTCCATGATTATGTCGGCGAGGATGCTCTTGGAGCTGTCGGTTTTCACGTTGTCGATGTCGTCGAGTATGTCTGCAACGCCGGTTATGCCTGTTTCCCTGTGCTCCTCGGGAAGGATCCCGTTCATGAGTTCCATGGCGTCCCTGTACTCGGGACATACGTCGATGGCGGCTTCAAGGGAGGCCATGGCCTCGTACTGGCTGTCGTTCAGCAGGTAGGCAACCGCCAGGCGGTAGAAGGCCCTGGCCTGCCCCTCTTTGTCGATGGTGTGCCTGATGCGGACTATCTCCTTGGCGGCGGAGAGGGATTCGGGGCATATATCCAGGACTCCTTCCAGGAGCTCGAACACCATGTAGTCCCGCTCTTCGCTTCTGTATATCTCCGCAGCTCTGAGGTAAGCCCCCACAGCACCGTAGAAGTCCCCCACATCGAGGAGGAGGTTGGCCATTTCGATGAAGCCCAGTGCGTCGCCGGGATCGCGCTCGAGGCGGTTCCGCATGTCGGCCACCTGCTTGGAGAGGGCTTCCCTCACCTGACGCAGGGAAACCAGGTTCATGGCCACGAGAACATCACCCAGCCTCGAGTCCTTCATCTCCACGGCCTGCTTGTCCAGGGCCTTGAGAACGTCGGCGGCCTTGAGCATTCCGCAGGCAACGAAGTATTCCCCTATCCTCTGCGGGCCGGGGTCCTGTATCTCGTCTTCCTCCCAGTCGGGTTCGTCGCCCTGGTCTATGTCTCCCAGGAGGTCTTCGCTGGATTCGTTGCTGCCCTGTATCAGGTCGTCCTGGTCGAAATGCAGGTTTTTAAGAACGGCCTCGGTATCGGTTGTTCCTGGAGCGGGTTTCCTGGCAGCCGGTTTCTCCGCAGGCGCCTTCTCGGTTTTCCTGGGAGGCGGGGCGGGCTTGGGTTCAGGTTCGGGATGGAGTTCCTTCCTGAGCTTCTGGAGCATGGCGGCCATCTTTTCATGACCGTTGAGATTCCGCTCCAGCGCCACGGAAACGGCGAAGTCAAGGAATGTTTCGTTCTTCTGGCGGTAAGCAACCTTAGCGAGGTTCACCACCCACTTGGGGCTGTCTGGATCAAGCTCGGTGAGGGAACGGAGCGTTCTGGCAACCTCGGGAAGATCAAGTGAAGGCTTTGCCTTCAGATAACTTACATATTCCTTTCGGGCCTGGTCGGGCTTGTCCTGCTCCATGAAGCAGTCGCCCATTATGAGATGGGCCTCCGACTCGTGTGGAAAGGAGCGGAGGAGCTTCCTGCAAACGGAGGTGGATACCATGTGGAGGCCTTCCTCGCAGTAGAGCCGCGCGGAGCTGATGAAATGATGCCTGGCCTCCTCGTCCCTTTTCAGCTTGAGAAGGACGTCACCTATCTTGTTGTGCACCGAAGCATCCTTGGGATCCTGCTCTATGACCAGGTTGAATATCTTCAGGGCGCTGTCGTGCTTCCCCTTCTGGACAAGATCGTGAGCTTTTTTCTTGAGAGAGGTGACATTCTCGGTCATTACCTGCGATCCTCCGTTTTGCTATCCGTGATTCGTACTATATACTCTTTCACCGGCACAGTACACCACCTTCACATCCGGATTGCCCAGATGGTAGGGGATCGTCCTGTGGTCGTCGCAGTCCCATACAACAATATCAGCATCACAACCCGGCGCAAGCCCCCCTTTGACCCCCTGGAGACCCAGGGCCGCAGCCCCGTTTACGGTGGCTGACACCAGGGCTTCCTCCACGGTAAAACCGCACTGACATACGGCGAGGCTCACGATGAGCGGCATGGAATCACAGAAGCAGCTTCCCGGGTTGAAATCGGTGGCGATGGCCACCGCGGCCCCTGCGTCCAGGAGCTTTCTCCCCGGTGGGAACGGCTTGTTGAGAAAGAGGGCCGTTCCTGGTAGAAGGGTGGCCACTGTTCCGCTGCCGGCGATGCCGGCGATGTTATCAGGTGAAATGGAGAGGAGGTGGTCCGCGCTGCGGGCTCCGGCGTCGAAGGCTACCCTGGCCCCACCGGTGTCGTGGAACTCGTCGGCATGTACACGGAGTTCGAAACCCTGCCTGGAGGATGCGGCCAGGTACCTTGCCGACTGTTCCGGGGTAAAGGCGCCCTTCTCGCAGAAAATGTCCACGAACCTGGCGATGCCCTGCTCCTTCACCGCCGGGTTCACGGTTTCGATCAGATAGTCGATATAGCCTTCGGGATCGCCCCTGTATTCCACCGGCACGGCGTGAGCGCCCATGAAAGTGGGAACGATGGTGACAGGAGAGACTTCGGCCTCCTCCCCTGCGATGGCCAGACACCTGAGCTCAGTCTCCAGGTCGAGGCCGTAACCGCTCTTGGCCTCTATGGTGGTGGTACCCGATGCCAGCATGTTCCCCAGATGGCGGCGGAGGTTCGCCCTTATGGCGTCGGTGGAAGCTGCCCTGGTGGCCGCCACGCTGTTGAGGATGCCTCCCCCGGCTGCTGCTATCTCCTCGTAATCCGCCCCTGCGGCCCTCATGGCGAACTCTTCCTGGCGGGTCTTCCCGAAAAGCGGATGGGTGTGGGAATCAACGAAGCCAGGGGTGACAAGCGCACCCCCGGCTTCCTCTACAAGCGTATCGTCATCGATGAGGCAGTTCTTCTCGAGGAGGCTCCCGGGGCCGGCCCATACGACCTTACCCCCGCTGCAGGCCAGCGCAGCCCCCTCTATGGCGCCGATGCTTCCGGCAAGCGTACCTTTCCTGGGCCCCGCAGGGCCGTCCATGGTGAGCAGCCTGCCTATTCCCCTTAGAACGAAGTCAGCCCTTGCGCTCAACTGCTCTAGGCTTCGGGAATAACGGAAGCTACCCTTCTGGCTCCCATGCGGTGGAACTTCACCCTTCCTTCGATCTTGGCGAAGAGGGTATCGTCTCCCCCCTTGCCCACATTGAGGCCAGGGTGTATCCTGGTGCCCCTCTGGCGAAGGATGATGGTTCCACCTGAGACGTACTGGCCCGAAGGGGCCTTTACTCCCAGGCGCCTTCCGGCGGTGTCCCTGCCGTTCCTCGAGCTGGACGATGATTTTTTATGTGCCATGCTCTTCTTGCCTTTCCTGCGGTCTCAGTCCGCAACCACCATTCGAGTGGATGCGGAAAGCCCGTTCGAAGCGTACCTTACGTGGTACACTCCCGGTGGTAGAGCCGAACCGACGTTGAACGAATGGGTTGCGGCGCCGGCGGCTATGTTCTCTTCATACACGGTTCTGCCGGAAATATCATAAATTTCCAGCAAACCTTCAACCCCTGTGTCCGGAAGTGAAACGATGCAGGAGGATGACACGGGATTGGGACTGGCGCTGATCTGCAGGAAAGGAACCACCGAAGTGCCGCCGGCTATGCCTGTTCCGAACACGAAGTTAACCGGGACCATCTCTTCGGAGCCCACTGTGACGTTGTTCTGGGCCAGGGATCCCATTCCGCTCACCGTTGCGACCACATTGTAGGTGCCCGGTACCAGGGCCTTGGAGTATCCCCCGTCGATCACATCGGTGCGGCAGAACCTCAGGGGCGTGGAATCGGTGCCGTCCACCTTCTCCACTTCGATAAGTGCGTCCAGGGGGTTACCGGAGGCGTCCTCCACCGTTCCGTAGACACCGTAGGTGCTTCTTACGCAGAACTCAAGGATGGGATCGTAGTTGGCGTCGGCCACCCCCGGCCAGTCCGCCGGTGACTTCACGTTGGAGACCTCGATGGTGTAGTCCACCGTTCCGCACTCGCCGTAGGACCAGTCGTTCACGTCGCCCTCGGTGGCATACCAGGAAGCGCCGGGTATATAGACGATCCAGGGGCTGTAGTAGGAGGTTATGGATGGATGCTGGGCGTAGGCGTAGGACTGCTCGTTGACCAGTTCCAGGTCCTGAATGGTTGCGGTGGTGCTGTAGTTCCACACCGCGTTCACGCACTCCGCCCCGCCGTGGAAGGAGAGGCCGGTGGCGAAGGGGTTCACAAAGTTGCTCTGGGCGGGCCAGTCCTGCATGGTCAGGTCCCTGATGGCTTCGCTTTCCGGGCCCTGCCAGTACGGATCAGGGTTCATGTAGCTGAAGTCGCGGTTCAGGTCTATTCCGCCGGCATTGTACCTCTGATGGAGAACGTAGCCGTCGGGATTCACTATGCTGATGATCCAGAGCTCGGAGTTGTCCACCGCGTAGGTGCACATGTCGCTGGTTCCGTAGTTGTCGGTGAGCACCTCCAGGAAGTTCAGCACCGACATGCCGCTACCCTTTTCGTCGCCGTGGATGTTCCCTGTGATACGGATCTCCGGCTCGGCTTCGTCCTGGTTCACGTTGTCGCTTACGATCACCGCATAGATTGGTCTGCCCTGCACAGAGGTTCCTATCTGCTCCATACGGGCTATCTCCGGATGGGAGGAGACCACCGCCGCCATTGCCTCGTTGACCTCGGTTATGGTGGGGTACGGTACAAGGGGCGCGGGTACCTCTTCGGCAAAGGGTCTGTAGCCCAGGTTCCTCAGTTCAATTTCCTGGGAGGTGTTAACATAAAGACGGGCTTTTGTTCCGAAGATCGCCTCGATGTCGTAGCCGTTCTCGTTGAAGAACTGCAGGTCGAGCCTGGTGACATCAGGAACCATCACCGAGTGCCATCCGGTATCCGCAAGGGACATGACAGCAAAGACAGCGAGGAATGCAATGGTAAACTTCACTTTGTTTTCCTTTCGGGAAGTAAATGCAATAATCCATCATATACGGGGATACACGACTATCATGAAACCGGTTCCCCCGGTCAACCTTGCTTCCCGCTGTGTATATTGCTTAGAATCGGTGCTGCGGTCGGGGCGTGGCGCAGTTCGGTAGCGCACCTGCTTTGGGAGCAGGGGGCCGCTGGTTCAAATCCAGTCGCCCCGACCAGCATTCACCGTCAGAGAAGCTCCGTTCCCTTTTCCCATATGGTGTTGAAGGCCCTGTGCCAGTCGTGCTCCAGGCCCCTCTTCCTGGCCTCCGCAGCCATGGATCGCCTCAGTTCTCCGTTCTCGAGGAGTTGCAGCATTGCCTCCGCCAGCTCGTCGGAGTCCCTTCCCTTAACCACCAGGCCGCTCTTCCCCGGTACGATGATCTCCTGGGGGCCTCCGGAGTCAGTTACGATGCACGGCAGACCCGCCGCCTGGGCCTCAAGAACCGAGTTGCCGTAGGTGTCGGTGGTGGACGGAAAGACGAAGATGTCGCAGGAGGCCACTGCTCTGGAGAAATCCTCGCCGGACAGGTTGCCGCAGAAGAAGCCGCCCTTTCCGAGTATCTCACTGCCCAGATCCCTCATGTAGGGGCCGTCGCCGGCCAGGAAAAGCTCCACCTTGGGGAACTTACCCCTGACCTTCAGGAAGGCCTCCGCCAGAACGTCAAGGTCCTTCTCCCTGGATATCCTGCCTGTATAGAGCAGCTTCAGGGTGTCAGGGCCGCCCCCGAACCGGGACATGTAGCCATCGGTGCGCCATTCAGGAGAGAAGCTCGAGTGGTCGGTCCCCCTGGGGAATATCTCCATCTTGCCCCTGTCGACGCCCAGCAGCTCAAGGTCATCCATGTAGAAACGGCTGGGTACCATCACGGTCTCGGAGAGGGAGTAGAACCATCCGGTGGCCGAGCTGATCATATCGGCCATTCTTGAGTCCTCTATTATCTCGTTGGTGTGCCTGGGGAAATCGGTGTGGTAGATTGAGATGGTGGGGATCCCCAGAAGCTTCGCCACCCCCAGGGCTATCATTCCCAGAGGGCCGGGAGTGGAGATGTATGCCAGCTCGAAATCGTTTTCTTCGAAGAATCTGAGCATTTCCAGGAAAGGCGGCACGGAGAGTTTCTTCGACGGATAGTTCGGTACGGCGAACTCCTTTATGGGCTTGAAGTTCACCACCCATCCCGGGAAGGAGACAGCCCTGTCCTGGCAGGCCAGGATGGCTAATTCCTTTCCTGCTTCAACCGAGAGCCTGCCGAACCTCTGTATGGTCCTGGAAACCCCGTTGAGGTCGTCTATGGTGTCGGTTACCCAGACCCTTCTGCCGGAGTTCCTGGCCGCCGGGGAATCAGCGCCGAGTTCCCCGCATATCCTGTTCACATGGTCCCTTCCCCGTCTCCGGTCGAGGTAGGCTATGGGGAAAGGCGCATTAAGGGCCAGGACGGGCACCATGGCTGTCAGCGCTTCGAAACCCTCGAGGATCTGCCCACGGCTGAACCTGATGCCAAGCTGCTCCACGGACCTTCTCAGCAGACTGTTGGTGAGTTTGTTCAGTATCTCGAAGGTCCTCTCCTCTATCCCTTCCCGCTCCAGCTCAGGGCTGCCCCTGCGGAGGTTCAGGTCCTTGCCTATCTCGATGAGTTCATCGGCGAGGAAGCTCTCGAAGTCCGGGCTGTTCCCCTTGGCCTTCTTCAGCATGTGGTGGAAGAGGAAGTCCGCCTTGTGCCAGAGTGTGGGTTCCTCGGCTCCCTGCTGGGAGATGGGGCTCAGGAACCTGTCGGCCGCTATGGTGGCGGCGTTGGGAACGTTCTTTGAAAGAAGCCTGTCACGGTAGAACGAGTATGCGATGGAGTAGACGGCGTAGGATGACCGCACGGCGCTGCCGTGGTCTCCCTGCAGGACTCCCCTGCCCCGGGATACCGAGTTCAGGAAACCCTCGGGGGTTCCGTCGCACTGGGCTTCGGTCCATGTAAGCCCGAAGAACCGGCCGCAGTGGTCGTCACTGCCGCCGGTGAAACCGCTGAAATCATCACCCCTTGTCAGCCGGGTCATCTTCACCGCCGCCTGGTTCTCCCAGGCTGCCCTGGTTCCGTTCCTGCCTTCCACCAGGGATACCCGTTTCACAAGATCGGTCCACTCTGCGGTGGTCAGGTCCTCCCCCGGGAAGTAGAACGGGTGGGCGAGGGCATTCACCAGGCCATGGTCGTTCATGTACTCTATCACATCGAAAACATTGGTCTTCAGCTTCATGAACTCTTCGTGGTGCTCACCTGTGATGTTGTATACAAGAAGGTGAACCGGCTTCCTGGAGCCGGGGAGATGGGATGCCACCTCCTCGCTGAGGAAGGTCCCCGGGAGCCTGGCGATCTTCTCCCCCCCTTCCAGGGTGTTCACGTCGGTAATGGTGACCAGGTCCATGCCCCTCTTCCTGGCCAGGTCGTAGATAAGTTCAGGGGGGGTGAAGCTCTCAGGGGCCTTCAGTGTTCTCAGTATCCATCTTGCCGACTGGCGGGATGCCTCGGAATGCACGTGCATGTCGCACTTCGTGTTTTTCATATGGATTCCCCTTCAGGGATCTGTGGTTCTGCCGGAGTAAGATAGTCTCACTCAGGGATCCACCGCAACGATGCCCTGGGGGCCCTCCCCGCCGGACTGCATCCATCCGGACGGTTCGAGGGTTTCCGGATCCAGGACATACACCCTGTTCTCGCCGAAGGAAGATGCGTACATGATGTTATCCTGCAAGGCCAGACACACCGGGGCGAATTCCAGGTTAACCCTTTCCCATTCCCCTGTCTCGTTGTATACCACCAGACCGCCGTTTCCCCACCCGTCCGGTGAAACGAAACTTCCATTCACAAGTACGGCTTCTCCAGGGGCTCCTCCGCACTCCACGGCGGATATGACCGAATGGGGTGGTTCCGTGTTCACCACGGTGATCCTTCCGTCGTTCTGGTAGGTGGTGGAGTAGCAGTGAAGGTTTCCCGAAGGCTGCATGGCAAGCCAGTGGGTGTTCATCCCGGTGTCCAGCCAATGGGTTTCCTCGCATGTGCCGCTCCGGTAAACCGATACTCCACCCGGCGAAGAGGCTTCAGGCCAGTTCGCGTAGCTCACGAAAACGTAATCGCCGCTGAAGGCGATCCCGCTGGGATTGCTCCTGGTGGAGAAGCCTTCGGACACTTCTCCCGTGGTCAGGCTGACCCTGACCACACTGTCAGCAAGAAGTAGGGACACAAATGCCGTATCCCCTGATACCGCCATTGAATAGGGATTCGTTCCATGGGGCAGCAGCGCGGTGGTCACCCATGAGCCGGTCTCCTCCGTTCCGGCCACCATGAGCTGGGCATCCAGGGAACAGATCAAGGCGAACCTTCCACCGCCAAGGGAAACTATGTGGTTGGGAGCGGAGCCGGTGTACCAGGCTGCGGTGACAAGCGAATCCGCCTGGGCGTAATAGGCGTCGACGGTGGCTGAAAGGCCGTTGAACCATACCACCGCAGGTCCGCCGGGGGCTTCCCCCCCGGATGGGCCGGCGGCGTTCCGGCAGGCTGCGGCGGAAAGAAGGACCGCGGAAAGGATGATCTTCTTCATGCTACTCTCCATCGTATTGCAGTATCAACCCCATGGACCTGCCCCTTCCAGGGTACCCGTCACCTGTGGAGTAGACTTCGTCCAGGAGATTGGAAACGCAGAAAGATGCGGTGAGCGTCTCACTCACTCTCCGCGAGAGGGTAATGTCCATGATCCAGTAGTCATCGAGGTATTCCGTCTGCGTCCTGTTGGTGAACCTCTTGCCCTGCCCGGAAAGGGCGGCATGGAGCTGGGCGTTAAAGGGCAGCGGTGCTTCGATCCGAGCCCCCCAGGAGTATTCAGGCCTGTAGGGAAGGAGCATTCCATATCTGAGGGTGCCATCGGTGCGGTCTTCGGCGATGTTCCATGTGAACGATGCGGACAGACTGAACGGCCCCGGGGAGAAAGAACCGCTGCTCTCTATTCCCCTGGAGAGTGTCGAGGAAACGTTGGAGGGGGTCCATATCCCGTCCTCCCCGGGGAGCCAGAGGATCAGGTCCCCGGTGGACTGTATGAACAGGCAGACCTCTCCTGTGAATACCGGCCCATTCCATCCGGCCCCGGCCTCGGCCCCCATGGTGCGCTCGCTCTTAAGGTCGGGGTTGCCCTCGGTGGTTCCGTCGAAGGGCCAGTACAGGTCGTTCAGAGTGGGCCTCCTGCTGGAGGTGAAGGCAGACATATGGCAGGCGAACCTGGTATTCAGAGGATTTCCCCTTACACTGGCCCTTCCCTGGAAAAGGGCCGTTTCGCCGTCGTGGTCAATGCCTGCGTGCAGGGAGAAGTGATCTCCTGGATAAGAACAGCTGAATGAACCTGCTCCCAGGGAGTTGTCACCTGTTGCGGTGCTGCTCGCCCGGGAACCCCTGAGGGAGGCGGCAATGTTTATCGGGCCTTTCCATAACCCGGTTATCCTTGCTGTCTGGTCGGTGTGGGAGTCATCCACGGAGAAAGGAACCGTCTGGGCGTAGTCCATGTACCCGCCCCCACCGCTGACATCCAGCTCGAAGCAGCCTTCGGAGGCGTTGAGCCAGCCCTCGATCTGTCCCTGGCGTCTTTCTCCGTCCCCTGGGACTGTCCACAGAGGGGACTCAGTTCCTCCCCCTGCCCACCCGCAAAGGATCCCGCCGGAGAATCGTCCGGCTGCGAAGGTGGAGACCCCCGAGGCGGAGAAGCCGGTGGAACCCTCAACCCCCACCGTTCGCTTAACTGACATGCCTGTCCTGCTGAACCTTGTCGATGCGCCGAAAGCCCCCTGAGAGAAGCAGCTTAGAGTAATCGAAGCCGGGGACGATCCGGATGGGGGAAGCCAGTTCAGTGCTCCGGACCCTGACCCGCCGGGTATTCCCCCTCCCCTGGCTATCTCCAGGGATGAGAATATCGCCGGGTCGAAGACCCCGGTAGGCATGCCGTCCCTGGGTGAGACCACGGAGACACCGTCGACCATGTAGTCCGCCCTGCCCGGGTCGGAGCCCCTGAGTGAGACGGAGACCACTGGAACGGCCCCTCCATACTCCCTCACGGTAACGCCGGGCACCGTTCCCCCGAGTCTCTCCATTCCCAGCAGGGAAATGGCTGAGAGGCCCTTCTCCCCCACTATGTCAGCTGAAGGAACGCGGGGCCTAAGTTCGCCCCTGGAGGCCAGAACGGTGATCATCTCCCCGGACTCCATTACCGCCGGATGAAGCACGATGCTGTCTCCGTCTGCGGGTGGAACGCCCTTCCAGTCCTGGAAACCGGTTGAGTGGATATTCAATGTGTCGGGAAGTACGCCTTCCCACCGGAAGACGCCGGAGGCGTCAGCCGCACCTGTCCAGCTGCCGTCGAAGCCCACCCAGGCCCCGGGAACCGGGGATGAGTCGGGCTGAACGATGCACAGGGACCATGAGAGTATTGCCGGAATGAGCAGGATGACCCGCCTTTCACAAAGAGGGTGAAAGCCGCGGGACATCGCCGTTGCCCGGGGGCTGCTTAGCGGCAGCCTGCGGACCGATGCGCGGCGCAGTGTCTGACTTCCGGATGTGTTCCGGTCACAGTGGCGCTACCGTGGCGGATTCCCACCGCACTTCCTGCGCCCGCGGCAATGGTATTATAACGGTTGGGAGGCCTGGTCAGCCCTTCTTCCAGAAATCCCTCTCGAAGGTGGTTCCCGCGTCGTAGGCCAGGGCCTGGGCAATGGAATGGTCCATGTTGTTGTACCAGAATGAACCGCACCTTCCCATGAGGAACAGGTTATCCGGAAAGGTGAGGGATGCCAGCTTCTCCCTGTAGTCAAGGGTGTACACCGGGTATGTCTCCGGTACCCTTTCCCAGTGAACGAAGAGGATATCCTCCCGACGGGCGGCCCGTGTTCTCTCCAGGTCATCCAGGAGCCTTTCGGTAAGGAGTTCCGGATCTCTCCACCACTGGGAATCCGCAGGGCATGTTATCTCCGCTATCAGGCTGTCCCTTCCCGGGGGCACGCAGTCCTCCCTGAAGTTCCTGGGTATGGTAAGCCTGCTGAAGACTATGTCATCCTGGCCGAAGTAGCACCACTGGTAGTCGTTCACCGGGTTCACCCCCCTGAGGGCAACGTTGGCGGTAAGGGTGTTCATGAAGCTGAGCCCCAGGTCAGGGTAAAGGATGGTCAGGGGCGCGGTCCACAGAACCCTCTCCCCGGGAATGACCTCCCCTGATGCAAGGCGGATTCCGGAGACCCTTCCGTTCTCCTGCGTTATACCCGCAGCGGAGGTATTCAGGAGTATCCTCCCCCCCATTTCGGTGATCCTCCTCGCCTGCATGTCGCAGAAGGTCTGTATTCCGCCTGTGGAGGGGTAATAGAAGCTGGTCTCCACCGGCTTCGGCAGAAAAAGACCCTTCAGAAGGGAGAACAGGGTGTCGGCCTTTACCCTCTTGTCGATCACCGCCCTGTTCACTCCCGCCTGGGCCCAGTCCAGGTGCAGGCTCTCCGCGGGGATGCCGGTGAACTTGGCGGTGTAGCCGGAGAAGAAGAAATCGTAGAGGTTGTTGCCGTACCTCGACCGTATGAAGTCAGCGAATGAGCGCATCTCGGGGATGTCCGGCTTCATGAAGAGATCCAGGAAGCTCTTCCAGAGCACCGGAAGGGGAAGGCCAAGCACCGAACCCAGGGTGAGGGGCCAGTTCCTGTACCTGCCGGCCATGTAGACCGAACTCTTCCTCATTATCTCGATATAGTGTCCCTGAAGAATATCCCTGAGATAGCTGTCCACCTCCGGATTGGCCGTATGGAACCTGTGGGGACCGATGTCGAACTCGAAGCCTTCCACGGAGAAACTCCTGGCAAGACCTCCGGGAGCGTTCTCCCTTTCGATCACCGTCAGGTCCAGGTCGGTGCTCCCGGTGAGGAGCCTTTCCGCCAGGGTGAGGCCGGAAACCCCGGCCCCGACTATCACATAGCTCAATTTTCATCCCTTCGGCCGCTGCAGAGGAGGCGGATAATACCTGCTAACATTGGCAAAACCGCCATGGAAAGCCATAGCAGATGAACACTGAACCCGGCCTCCACCACGGTCAGACCCCCCGGCAGGGTCCCCGAAAGACCCACCAGGGCGAAACCTGCCACCCAGCCGGTCTCCATGGTGCCCATTCCCAGCAGGCCGTGCACGGGGAGGGCCATTATGAGGTCGGTTACCGCGCTTGCGGTGAACACCTGCCACAACGGCAGCCCTTCTGCACCCACCGAATGGAGGAGCGCATTGAACATGAAGAGCTTGAGCGTCCAGGCAGCGAGGCTGCTCCCCATGGCCAGGGATACCGATCGTCTGCGCTCAGCGGTTATTCTCATCGACCTGACCACATCCCTCCAGGCGGAGGAAACCCTTCCCTCGGCGCCGAAGAGCTTCGATACGGGAACTGAGAGCAGCCCGAACAGACCTGGAAGGAAGAAGAGCGAACAGACGCCAAGGGCCGCGGCGGCCCCGGCAATGTATATCACCGGCCCGGACAGCCCCCAGATGAAGCTCAGGGCAACCACCGAACCCATGGCGATCACATCCATTATCTTGGCGAGGATAACGGTGGATGTTCCGTATCCCAGGGGTATGGAGGAGCGCTTCCTGAACAGTCCAACCAGCGCCAGGTCCGCCATGCGGACAGGGAGCAGGTGGCCCAGACCCACATGTATCGCCGTAACCGTGACGGCTTCTGAAAAGGGGATCCTGTGTCCGTGGGAGATCAGCTGCCATCTCCATGCCCTCACCGCCTGGGAGAGAATGAAGAAAAGGAATCCCGCTCCCAGCCATGCCGGGTCGGAACCCTTCACCGCATTAAGGATGTTCTTAAGGGTGGCCTCAGCGGAGCCTGAACCTGAACGGATAAGTAGATAATATGTAAGAGCTGCTCCTGCAAGGAGAAAGAAGATCAGCCTTGCGGTCCTTACCCTGGTTGACAAATATTCCTCCAGTAAATTTGACAGGGGGTAATATAGGTCATGATCCACAGTGCCATAACCGTAAGCGGCGTTGCGAAGAGGTTCGGAAGGACCACCGCCCTCAGGGCGGGTTTCACCATCGAGGTCGCCAGGGGAAGGTCCCTTGCCATCCTGGGAGCCAACGGCGCAGGCAAGACAACGCTGATGAGGGCCGTGCTTGGGCTGACTATCCCGGAGGAGGGTACCATAACCCTCAACGGGCTTTCCCCCTCGGACCCCAGGTCAAGGATCGGGGTCAGGTACCTTCCCGAGAGGATATCCTTCCCGGACTGGGCTACGCCCCTTCAGATGTACAGGCAGTTCGAGAGGGTCCGCAGCGAAGGCCGGGAGATGGACTTCGTACACCGGGCCGGTTCCCTGCAGTGCGGAGACCTGCTGAACAGGAAACTGGGAAAGATGTCCAAGGGGCAGCGCCAGAGGATAGCCGTGGCCCTGATGACCTGCGGGAACCCCCAGGTGGTCTTCCTGGACGAGCCCTCCTCCGGCCTGGATCCCGCCGGGCGGATGCTGGTTCGCAGCACCGTGGCGGAACTGGCGGGAACAGGGACCACCGTGGTCCTCAACAGCCACCTGCTGGGTGAGGTGGAGAAGGTCTGCAACTGGGCAGCCTTCGTCCACGACGGCCGCCTGGTGGCCCACAACAGGCTCGAGAGCCTTTCCCGTTTCCAGGGCAACGCGGTGGTGGACACCCCCAGACCTGAAGCCATGAAGGATGCGCTGGGTGCAGGGATCGTTACCGGTAACACCCTGGCGGTGCCCCTTGCAAGCGAATCCGGTTTTCCAGGGCTTGCCGAACGGGTTGCCCGCAGCGGTATCGACTTCACCGGCATAAAACTTCAGAAGGAGTCCCTGGAGGACATATTCATGAGGATCATGGAAGGGGGCGGAAATGTTTCTTAATGCCCTTGAACACATGACCCGAAGGAAGCTGATACTCATCGTGGGAATACTCTCCGTGGTCTACCTGTTCCTTTTCTGGAAGGGCATCGCCGCGGCTGACCCCAGGTCACTCAGGGTGGACAGCGGCATTCCGGCAAGCGACGCCGATCTGGCCTACGCCGCCCTTACGATAGCCGGATCGATGCTTTCGGTTATGGTATGGGGTCTTACGATAGTCCTCGGCGCAAGCATACTCCCGGACGAGATGGATGCGGGGAGGATGTCCATCTGGGCTGCGCTTCCCCAGTCCAGGTTCAGGGTGTACGCCGCCACGACCCTGGCGCCTCTGATGGTCTCGGTGGTCTTCGGGTACATACTTTTCGGTCTCACGGCGGTGATAACCGCCTTCTATGCCCCCTTCACCCCC
>NPID01001508.1_pt2 | contig 16790 bp, 16 predicted proteins | sample 8637491 | NCBI WGS metagenome assembly NPID01 (sample SAMN07420843, study PRJNA396082) | bioreactor metagenome | isolation source: sample BA6 brine-fed electro-methanogenic bioreactor BA | place: Japan: Kochi | collected 2016-06-14 | reverse complement strand
CCCGCACCCCGGACCCCGAACCTCCAAGCCTATTTTAACCCGCTCTGGTAGGGCATCCGGTTCATGATCGAACGCCCCAGGGTGACCTCGTCGGCGTACTCAAGTTCGTCACCGACTGAAATACCACGGGCAATGGTACTCACGGTAAGGTCCAGGTCGTTCACCTTTTTGTAAATGTAAAAGCTTGTGGTGTCGCCTTCGATGGTGCTGGAAAGGGCAAAGACCAGCTCCCGTATCCCTCCTTCCCTGACCCGGTTTATGAGTCCGTCAATGTTCAGGTCGGACGGACGAACGCCATCAATGGGGGAAATGATCCCGTTGAGCACATGATATACCCCCTGGTATTGTCCGGTGTTTTCAATCGCCAGAATATCGCGGATATCGGCCACCACACACACCAGCCCCTTGTCGCGCTTATCATTGCTGCAGATCTGGCATACGTCATCATCAGCAAGGTTTCCGCAAATACGGCAATGCCGGATATTGGTTTTCATCTCATCCATGGCGGCGGTGAGGTTCGAAACGGTGGCATCATCCTGGTTCAGCAGGTGCAGCGCCAGCCTCAGGGCAGTCTTCCGGCCAATGCCCGGAAGCCGCGAAAGCTCATTTACACATTGTTCCAGCAGCCTGGAGGAGTAGGTATTCATGGATCGGAGATATTTGCTACTTTTGAACAAAAGTAAGTAAAATTGAGTTTGCCAAATATTTCTGTCCGACCAGCGTTTATGAATGATATGATACGGATCATAAAAACAATTTCCATCTTCTGTTTTCTCCTGGCAGGCTTGCAAGCCACAGGTCAGGAACTGACCAATACCAACATCAACAAAGTCGATTCGCAGGGGCGAAAGCAGGGCGACTGGAAAGCCTATGACGTGAACGGGAACCTCAAGTTTGAAGGGCATTTCGTCGATGGGCTGCCCGTGGGAACATTCACTTATTATTACCCTGACGGGAAGATCAGGGCGATCTCCGAAATGATCGACGGCGGCAAGCGTTCCCGCACCAGAATCTTTCATAACAATACCCGCCTGATGGCCGAAGGAAACTACCTGGATGAGAAAAAGGACAGTACGTGGAACTATTACAGCGATTTTGATGGTGTTCTGCTCTCCACAGAGCATTATGAGAACGGGGTTCTGGAAGGCACGGTAATCAATTATTATCCCTCCGGGGCCGTTGCGGAAGAGATCCCGTATAAGAACGGCCTGAAAGAAGGGGTATGGAAACAATATTTTACTGATGGAAAACTTAAGCTGAAAGCCACATACATAAACGACCTTCTCGAAGGCCTGATGCTGGTATATCATCAGAACGGGGTTCCGGAGATATCAGGTACCTATGAGAATAATTTCAAGCACGGACTGTGGTTCACTTTCAATAACCGCGGCGAAGTGATCAAAAAAGAAACTTTCAGGAACGGTCATCTGCGCAAAACCGAAGAATTCTAGCGAAACATATCTTCATAAGACACAAATCCTTTAGGCTTTGCGTTTTTCAAGGCCTTTTTGGGCTTATGGAATGCTTTGCTTTCGTATATCGATTTCAGCAGTTTATCCCGCTGTTCCGGTGCTGCCAGGTGGGCGATCCCGATAGCATGTTCTGCAATATTCAGGCCCCGCGGATTAAAGGCTCCATACTCCGTAACGATCACGATGGGGTCGGCTGCGATGGCGGTAGTGGTGATCCCTTCCGGACATTTATCCATGATCTTATGATGCCCGCTGTCGGTAGTGGATTTCATGGCAATGATCGGGAATCCCCCTTCCGAATGATAAGACCCGCGTAAAAAGTCTGCCTGTCCCCCGATTCCGCTATAGATCTTGCGGGCATCCAGGGAATCGGCCCAGATGTTCCCGTGCAGGTCAACTCCCATGGCACTGTTGATGGCGGTCATTTTCGGCTGGGCAGCAATATACAGCATGTGATTGGTCTGGTCGGAAGGCCTGCTTTGTACACTGCTGTTAAAATCGAGCCATTCGTATCCTTCGCGTTCACCCGACAGGAATATACTGGATACCGAAAAATTATTCCGCAGGTAGCGATTGTTTACGATGCCCCGGTCAACCAGTGTACGCATGGCATCCGAGAACAACTCGGTGTAGATCCCCAGGTCTTTCACCCCCTTGTCGATGATGGCTGTAGTCACGGCCTCCGGTACTTCACCGATACCGTATTGCAGGGTGCTGCCGTCTTTGATAAATAGCTCCGCGATCAGCTTGCCGATCTTATTGGCGCGCTCATCGGGCTGGTGAACCGGGCTAACCGGGAGGTCATAATCTACCTCGAGCAGGTAATCAATATCGGAGCTGTGCAGGGTGGTTCCCAGTACGAAAGGCATTTTGCTGTTGCATTCGGCGATCACGGTCCCGCCCCGGGCCTTTATGGTATCCACGGCAGCTTTTACGGCCTCCACAGTGGTGCCGTAGCTGTAGTTCCCGCCATTGTCAGGTCCGCTTAACTGCAGCAAGACCACATCGGGGTGGATGTTTTCCCTCAGTTGCCTTGGCACGTCGGAAAGATGGGTCAGCTGGTAAGCGGCCCTGCCGTTGTTCAGGGCGTCGCGGGAGTGTTCCCCGCTGAATATGATCCTGTGGGTGATCCTGTGGCAGGCTTCTTCCGAAAAGAGTTCTGCCACATCTCCGAGCATCAGGATGCTCAGCATTTCGATATCCCGGATCTCCTTGTCGCGGGCGATTTGCTTCAGCAGTACCTGCGGAGTCGCGGCATTCCCGGCAACGTAAATAACGCTCCCGGGCCTGATCACATCCCGGTTGATCACTTGTTCTACGGATGTTACTTTTTTCATAGGTCGTATGATGAATATCGTTAGATGATCCTGCTCAGTTCTTCGAAACTATGGGCGATCTCGCGGCCGGATGCCTGTATCCTTTCCAGCGACTGATGTCCCCATGCCACCAGGATGACCCGCAGGCCCAGTTCCTGCCCGACCTCGTGATCGTGCAGGGTGTCGCCGATCAGGATGGCTTCAGCGGCATTTCCGTCGAGTTTTTCCAGCAGCTTTTTCGCGTTTTCAACCTTCCCTTCCGCATAATGATCTTCGATGCCGGAAATGGCTGAAAAATAATGGCTTATTCCGTTTTCCTTCACAAGTTTGTTCAGAAAATCGTGTTGCATGGCCGACAGGATCACCTGTGTATAATTGCGTTTCCTGAAGGTTTCGAGGGTGTTTTTTGCCTCCATGAATAATCCGCAATTCCTTACCAGGGCATCGTACTGCTCAATAAAGCCAATGGCGGGTATGCTGAAATCTTCCTTGCTGAAATCAAATCCTGCTTTTTCATAATACTTCCTCACCGGGAAAGTAAAGATCTCGCGGTAGCGATCTTCATACAGTTCCTCCAGCTCCCTTTCCCGGAGAAGGACATTGATGGCATCAATACATATCCGGATATCGTTCAGCAGGGTGCCGTTCCAATCCCAGAGAATGGTTTTATGTTCATGCATGGGGTCAAAAATACAGATAATGGAACACAAACTGGTCTTCGGCATTATATTCAAGGGTGGGGAAGGGTATCTTGATAAATCCGAGTACGGTGAACAATCCTTTTAGGAAGGCAGACCGGGTCTTTATTCGGGTGAGATCAACATCCAGGCTAAGATAGTACTGGCTCGTTCTTTTGTAGTCGGGCAGGGGCCGGCCCTCGTATTCCGGAAGGTTCTCGCTGCCTCCCAGCATGCCATCCGCCCCGTATCCGAAGGCGATGTTGAGCCAGCGGGGAAAGCGGGATTCTTCGGGCAGGAAGGAGTGGATATTTCCTGACAGCCAGTAGGTTTGCCCGTTGTAATCCTTCAGCAGCCTCTCCATGGGCGTTTCTCCCAGAACATCAGGCCGGTACTGGGCATAATCGGTCGGATGATAGGAGAATTTGATCATAAAGCGTTGCTCTTTCCAGCCCAGTTGCTGCCCGATGAACAAACCCGCCCCGGCGGCATTGGCGATAAGGTCGCCGCTTGAAGCACCCCATTCGGCCGAGAAGCCATCAAATATCTCGATGGTGGTCAGGAAGAAGAACCCGAGCGACCCGCCGTACCAGACTGCATGCTTTTCTTTCACCCCGGCCCAATGCAAGGAATGGTAACCGATACGGCCAACCCAGTAGCTGGTGGTGGCATGCCCCAGTTTATCGATCCCCATCCATTCATTATTGTCGTTCACGAAGTGGAAGGAAGATTGCGGGTAATCCTTGTACCAGAGATGGTACAGGCCCACCATGGTCCCGGTGTAGGCAACTGACCCCCCGATCAGCAGTATGTTCAGTTTCTTCCTGTTCACTGTCGAGCTGTCGTCCTGGGATCTTAGCGATGTGAGAGCCATGAGCATTGCCAGGCAAAACATCAGGCTGCTTTTACTGAAGAGGGCTGAAAAAGGATCGCGTTTCGGCATGGGGCCTATTTTCTGTTTTCGATGGCCTTGCGGTATTTCCGGGCATTGCGGTTGTGCTGGGTGATGGTGCGGGCAAAGACATGATAACCCGAAAGATCATCTTTTGCACAGAAAAAGAGGTAATTATGATCTTCATGGTTCAGCACGGCTTCCACCGAAGAAATAGAGGGAATGCAGATGGGCCCTGGGGGAAGTCCGGCATATTTATAGGTGTTGTAGGGGCTGTCGATCTCTTTGTGGACATTCAATACACGGGTAATCCCGAAATCGCCAGCGGCATAAACCAGGGTGGGGTCGGCCTGCAGTAACCAATTGCGTTCCAGCCGGTTGAGGTATACGCCTGCGATGGTGGCCTTTTCGTCGTTTTTATTGGTTTCTTTCTCAACGATGGATGCCAGGATCACCACCTCCTCCGGGCTCAGGCCGGCATCAGCAGCTTTCTGCCTGCGCTCGTCCGTCCAGAATTCACGGTATTCCTTCTCCATGCGGCTGAAAAATTGTTCTGCACTGCTGTTCCAGTAAAACTCATATGTATTCGGAATGAACATGGTGAGGGCGGTTTCCGTGTTGAGCCCGAGTTCGGCCAGGTGAACGGAATCGTTCAGCAAATGCATGATCGAAACGGAATCGGCCTCGATCTGTGCCGAAATGCTTTCGGCCAGTTCCTCCTTGGTCCGGATGTTATTGAAAATGACCTTTACCGGGATCTGTTCTCCCAGCCTCAGCATATTAATGAGTTCATCGTTGCTCATGCCTCTCCTGACATGAAAATGCCCGGGCTTGATCAGTCCGGGATATTTCTTTTTTTTAGCCAGCCACTCGAAAGAGTTCCTGTTTTCAATGATCCCATTGCTGTAAAGGATCAGCTTAACATCCTCAAAATCGGAACCTGTCGGGATGTAGAGCGAATAGGTTTCTCCCTCCGGGATCCAGACATTGCTTTTATAAATGAAGCGGTAAACGAAGTAGGCTGCCACCAGGGAGGCAATGATCATCAGGGTGAGGAGGATGAAAATGAACCTGACCCAGGCTGGCCGCTTCTTTTTGCGTTGGTGATATCCGTATTTTGAGTGATAGTAGGCCATGTTGAGGTGCTCTTTTATCGGTTGATCAACTGTAAAAGGTATTCATCTTCCCAGGACTGTTCAGTCCTGAGCCATTCTTTTTTTACTCCGATTATCTCAAAATGTTTCTTTTTGAACAATTCCAGGCTTGCAGTATTGCTGATGATCACATTGGAATACAACTGATGCAGTTCCAGTCGCTTGAATGCATAGTCGATGATCAGGTCGAGGGCTTCCGAAGCATATCCCTTTCCTCTTTTTTCAGTAACGATCATGATCCCGATCCCGGCCCGCCTGTTGGCAGGGTCAAAATCGAAGAGGTCGATGCAGCCGATGCTTGCTTTGGGAACCTCAGTATACAGGTCGATCATGAAGCGGGCCTGTTTGCTGGTGTATATGTCTTCCCCCGCGCTCATGATATATTGCTCCAGGGCGAAACGCGAAAAGGGCGTAAGGGTGTTGCTCAGGTGCCAGACCGCGGTGTTGTTCTCCCATTCGTAGAGAAGGTCCACATCTTCCGGTTCCGGTGCTCTGAGGTGTAAGTTTTTTGATCGCATTGGGTTTAAATTTCAATTGTTCCTGAAAATACATGAGTGGCAGGACCCTGCAGGTAAACTTGCCTGAAGTTTGTTCCTTCCCTTGTAAATGATACCTTAAGCTTTCCGCCCCGCGTGAAGATTTCCGATCCTTTGCCTGTTCCGGTTTTCAGAGCATAAGCAATGGCTGCGGCTGTTACACCGGTGCCGCAGGAGAGGGTTTCATCTTCTACTCCGCGCTCGTAGGTCCTGAGGTGGATCTTTCCATCAATGACTTCCATGAAGTTTACGTTGGTACCGCCGGGGGCGAAGGCGGGGTCGTTCCTGAGTATTCTTCCTTTTTCCGGTACATCAAGAGCCTGCAGGTTTTTTTGCATCATCACAAAATGCGGTGATCCCGTGTCCAGGAATATTCCCTTGTCATCCCATTCGCCGGCTGCTACATCCCCCATTTGCAGGCGAACATCGAAATCCCCGTTTCCGGAAGAATGTATGCTTCCCCTGTGTTCCCCGTCAGGGGCAGTGAAAAAAGCTTCGGAGCCGATCACTCCCAGCTGCATGGCAAATGCAATGATGCACCGGCCACCGTTTCCGCACATTGTGGAAGGCCTGCCATCGGAATTGTAGTAGTCCATGCTAAAATCGTGGGTGTCAGATCTGCCCAGGGTGATCAGTCCGTCGGCACCGATCCCGAACCTTCTGTCGCACCAGTGTGCGATAATGTCAGCTTCTGAGGGAATGGCATGGTTTCTGATATCGATCATAATGAAATCATTCCCTGTCCCGTGATATTTTTCGAAAGCGATCTTCATGCCCTTTTTGCCCGGTTTGGTAGGCAAACAAAGATAACAATAAATCGGGGAATAGCGAAGCGTCTTCACCGGCAAAGGGCTTAACAATTTTTAACAGAAGATCTCAGACTTTCATGGGGGCTAAATCGTTTATTAGGAAAGTTAACGGAGTATTCATCAAAAAAGGAGAAAAATGAAAAAGTTCATTCTGTACCTGTCCATTTTCCTCTTCGGAGGTTTCCTTTTCTTTATTATAAATGTTATGAGCCCGGGCCGCAGTGTCCTGGTGAATAAGCAAAGACCGGAAGCTGTCCCGGTTGAGCAGGCTTCATATTTTGGCCAGCCACCGGTTGAAGGCCCCGATTTTGCGGCTGCAGCGCACAAGACCGTGGATGCAGTGGTGCATATCCGGTCGCAGTTTTATACCAAAAGCCGCGATTATGATGATTTTTTCGGAGCCCTGCGCGAATATCTGGGCTATGAAAGGCGTCCGAACAGGAACTATCCCATCTCCGGCTGGGGGTCCGGTGTGATCCTTTCCGGCGATGGTTATATTGCCACCAACAACCACGTGGTGGAAGGCGCCGAACTGGTGGAGGTGATCCTGAACGATAAAAGGGTATATGAGGCGGAAATTGTTGGCCTCGACCCTTCTACCGACCTGGCCCTGCTCAGGATCGACGAGGAAGACTTGCCCTATGTTGATTACGGAAATTCCGATGATGTCCGTGTGGGTGAATGGGTGCTGGCTGTGGGTAATCCCTTCAACCTGACCTCAACGGTGACTGCAGGAATTGTAAGTGCCAAAGCCAGGGATATCAATATCCTGGGCAGCCAGGGAGCCATTGAATCCTTCATCCAGACCGATGCTGCCGTGAATCGCGGAAACAGCGGAGGGGCCCTGGTCAACACCCGGGGTGAACTCATCGGTATCAATGCGGCTATCGCCTCCAATACCGGCTATTACCAGGGATATTCATTTGCCATCCCTGTAAACATTGTCAAGAAGGTGATGGCCGACCTGAAGGAATACGGTGAGGTGCAGCGTGCCTATATCGGCGTGATCATCCGGGAGATCAACCAAAAATTTGCCGAAGACCTGGGCCTGGAATCTGTGAACGGAGTATACATCGACGGGATGGTCGATGGTGGTGGTGCCATGGATGCCGGTCTGGAGATCGGGGACGTGATCCTTTCAGTAGAAGGCCTTGAAGTGAACAGCATGGCCCAGCTGCTGGAAGTCGTTGGTGCGCACAATCCAGGGGAGCGATTGAATGTAAATGTGATCCGTGATGGTGACTACCTCGATTTCGACGTTGAATTGCGGACACAGGATGGTAATACCGAAGTGATCACGGCAAACGAGGAGTTCTTTAATGAGCGCCTGGGAGCCTATCTGGAAAGCCTGGATCTCAGCGACAGGAATACTTATGATATCCGTCAGGGGCTGAAGATCATCCGTCTGGAGGAAGGATTGCTATTCAAAGGTGGCATCAGACCCGGATTCATCATAACCGGTGTAAACGGTTTCGCTGTGGCTTCTGAAAATGAATTGAATTCGGCCCTGGAAAAAAACAACGACAGGGTCAGAATTTCCGGCATCTACCCGAATGGAATGCGTGTAACCTTTGAATTCGGACTATAATTTAGAATATTTTTAAATAATTAACAATTTTTTTAGAAAATAGTGCGTTAAAAACTTTCAAAAAGGGCCCCAATTTTGTACCTTTGCATGTTTCCCAAAACGATTACGATAATTGTCGGGGGATATTAGATTTGGAGGCAGAAGAATATGAGACAATTAAAAATTACAAAATCAATAACCAACCGAGAAACAGCTTCACTTGATAAATACCTTCAAGATATTGGAAAAGAGGAGCTGATCACCGCAGAAGAAGAAGTTGAACTCGCGAAGAGGATTAAGTCTGGAGACCAGGTGGCCCTGGAAAAACTGACCAAGGCCAATCTGCGTTTCGTGGTTTCGGTTGCCAAGCAATACCAGAACCAGGGGCTCAGTCTACCCGACCTGATCAACGAGGGCAACCTGGGGCTGATCAAGGCGGCTAAACGTTTTGATGAAACCCGTGGGTTTAAATTCATCTCCTATGCGGTTTGGTGGATCAGGCAGTCGATACTCCAGGCCCTGGCGGAACAGTCGCGGCTGGTGCGCCTGCCATTGAACCAGGTGGGCTCCCTCAACAAGATCAAAAAGGCCACCTCCCGCCTGGAGCAGAAGTTCGAACGCCCTCCCATGGTGGACGAGATCGCTGAACTCATGGAATTACCGGAGTACAAGGTCGACAAAGCCATGAAGATCACCACACGCTATGTCAGTATGGATGCCCCCCTGAGCCAGGAAGAAGATACCAAATTCCTCGATGTGTTCGTCAGCGATGATGTGCCGAGAACCGATAAAGACCTGATGCGTGAATCCCTGAACAAGGAGATCCAGCGCAGCCTGGCCACCCTTACCGACAAAGAACGGGATGTGATCAATCTCTATTACGGCATCGGAATGCCGCACGGGCTTACCCTGGAAGAGATCGGGGCCAAATTCGACCTGACCCGTGAAAGGGTACGGCAGATCAAGGAAAAAGCCATCAGAAGGCTTAAACATACCTCCCGGAGCAAACTGCTGAAAGCATACCTGGGCGAGTAGGAAAACTTGTCGATAAAAAAGGGCTGACAAAAATTTGTTGTTAGCCCTTTTTTTTTACTTTTGGTACTCAAAGGATTCAGGCCCCGGATAGGAGCGGGCCTCATATTTTCATTCTAACTTCAAAAACCTGACTATGGGATTAAACCGTTTTGAAACCTCATTGAAAAGCTGGATCGATGATGAAAAAGTAGCTTTGGAATTTGTCAGCCTGGTCGGAACCCTTTTTCTCGACAAGAATGTTGAACTTATTTTGTTCAGAAGCCAGCTAATCGACCGAAGCGCCAGCGTGGTCCTGTACAAGCATTCATATGCCACCAATATTGTAAACTATCCGCTTGATATCCGGCATTCGCTTCTCCTGGCCCAGGAAATCGCACAAACCGACATTACGGATGCCAGGCTCGATATCGGCCGCTTGAACAAGGAATGGACAGAAGAGCATGAGAACTATAAAGACGTCCGTGAATTTATCCAGGATAAGCTCAAAGATGGCATCGGCCATGAGCCCTCCTTTTCCGAACCGCGTGATGTTGTTCTTTTTGGGTTTGGCCGAATAGGCCGCCTCTTGCTCCGCGAGCTGATCATCCAGGGCAATGGCAGTCAGCTGCGCGTCAGGGCTGTAGTAACCCGTAAAGTTACCGATGAGGATATTGAAAAACGGGCGGCCCTCATCCGTCACGACTCTGTGCACGGGCCCTTCAGGGGGAACGTGATCACCGACCTGGAAAACCGCAGCATCCTGGTGAACGGAAACGTGGTGAAAATGATCGAGGGCAGCACCCCCGAGGAGATCGATTATGAAAAGGAAGGCATTAAAAATGCCCTGCTGATCGACAATACCGGTATTTTTAAAGACCGGGAAGGCCTGGGAAGGCATCTGAAATCAAAAGGCGTGAGCCAGGTGATCTTCACGGCTCCGGCCAAGGGTGATATTCCCAATGTAGTGTACGGCATTAACCACCTGGAGCTCGACACCAAAAACGAGAAAATCTTTTCGGCAGCTTCCTGTACCACCAATGCCATCGTTCCTTCACTTTACGTGATCGAAAATACCTTTGGCATTGAGAAAGGGCACATCGAAACCATTCATGCCTTTACCAACGACCAGAACCTGACCGATAACTACCATAAGAAACCACGCCGCGGACGCTCGGCACCGATGAATATGGTGATCACCTCCACGGGAGCCGGATCGGCCGCCGCCAAGGCCATTCCTTCGCTGGCCGGAAAACTGACCGCCAATGCCGTCAGGGTGCCCACACCCAACGTATCCCTGGCCCTGCTGTCGCTGAGCCTGAAAAAGACCACCAGCAAGGAAGAACTGGATGCCGTGATGAAAGATGCAGCTCTGTACGGAAATCTCGTAGAGCAGATCCGCTATTCATCTTCCAATGAATCGGTTTCCACCGACTTTATCGGTGATCCCGTAGCCGGAATTTACGATGCTCCCAGCACACAGGTATCGGCCGACGGTAAGAACGTAGTGATGTATCTCTGGTACGATAATGAGTTCGGCTATACCATACAGGTGATCAGGCTGGCCAAACATGTTGCCGGTGTGAAACGCTATCGCTATTATTAGGATATTTGTAAAATGAACCTGCAGGGCAATTCGATCCGGGTTGCCCTGTTTTAATTGATAACCTGAAACCCAGATTAAAAAAAACATGCCTGAAACAAAGTATATTTTTGTCACCGGCGGGGTAACATCCTCCCTTGGAAAAGGGATCATCACGGCTAGCATTGCCAAACTTCTCCAGGCCAGGGGCTTTTCAACCACCACCCAGAAGATCGATCCGTACATCAATGTGGATCCGGGAACCCTCAACCCTTATGAACATGGCGAATGCTATGTTACGGAAGATGGGGCCGAGACCGATCTTGACCTGGGGCATTACGAGCGCTTTTCGAATGTGCACACCTCACAGGCCAATAATGTGACCACGGGAAGGATCTACCAGAATGTGATCAACAAGGAACGCCATGGCGATTACCTCGGTAAGACCGTGCAGGTGATCCCGCATATCACCGATGAGATCATTCGCTCGGTGAAGATCCTCGGCGAAACAGGAAATTATGACTTTGTGATCACTGAAGTGGGAGGAACCGTGGGGGATATCGAATCCCTGCCCTATGTGGAGGCCATCAGGCAGATGCGTTTTGAGCTGGGACACAGTTGTGTGGTAGTGCACCTCACCCTGGTTCCCTATCTCGCAGCCGCGGAAGAACTCAAAACCAAACCCACACAGCACTCGGTTAAAACCATGCTGGAAGCCGGGGTGCAGCCGGATATCATCGTATGCCGTTCTGAAAAGAACCTCGGCGAGAATATCAGGCAAAAGATCTCACAGTTCTGTAATGTTCCTATTTCTGCAGTGAAGGAATCCATTGATGCAGAAAGTATATACGATGTGCCGCTGCTGATGCGCGAAGAAAAACTGGATGAGGAGATCCTGAGGAAAACAAAAATGCCCATGGATACCTTCCCTGACCTGACGAAATGGGGTCAGTTCCTTAAGAAACTCAAGAATCCACGTGGTACGGTCAATATCGGTCTGATCGGAAAATATGTTGAACTGAAAGATGCCTATAAATCCATCCTGGAATCCTTTATTCATGCCGGAGCTGAGAATGAATACAATGTGAATGTACACAGCATCCATTCTGAAAAGGTTACGGACAAAAATGCCGGTAAAATACTGAAAGGCTTAAGTGGCATACTCGTTGCCCCCGGGTTCGGGGAGCGCGGCATTGAAGGAAAGATCTCTTCCATTCGGTGGGCCCGGGAAAACAAGGTGCCCTTCCTCGGCATTTGTTTGGGGATGCAATGCGCCGTGATCGAATTTGCACGCAATGTGCTCGGGTATAAAACTGCACATTCCACAGAGTTTGATGAGAAGACAGCATATCCGGTCATCGACCTGATGGAAGAGCAGAAAAAGATCGATGATATGGGGGGCACCATGCGCCTCGGGGCCTATCCCTGCCGGATCGATACAAAAAGCCTGTCGTACCAGGTGTATGGAGAAGAGAATATCCGCGAAAGGCACCGCCATCGGTACGAGTTCAACAACAAGTACATGGATGATTATAAAAATGCCGGCATGATCCCGGTGGGGATCAATCCCAAGGAAAACCTGGTGGAGATGATCGAGATCCCGGATCATCCCTGGTTTGTCGGGGTGCAGTTCCATCCCGAATACAAGAGCACCGTGGCCCGGCCACACCCGCTTTTTGTAAGTTTCGTGAAAGCCTGCATTGAACAGGCTGTGGAATAGAAGCTAGCATCAAAACAACTATATTTGCCAACTCAACCTACAAATATTGCTTAAATGAACAGGAATACGATCATAGGGCTGGTACTGATCTTCGCGATCTTTATTGGATGGAGCTACTGGATGCAGCCCTCGGAAGAGGAACTGGAACAACAACGGCAGGAACAGGTCGCCAGGGCACGGCAGGACAGCATCAACAGGGTATTGCAGGCTGAACAGCGCCGTGTGGCCGAAGAAGAAGCTGCCGCCGCTGCCACCAGCGTGGAAGAAACTGAGGCCTTGCCTGAAGATACCTCAGCGCACTACCAGCAGCTAACAGCACAATATGGGGCTTTCGCCCTGTCGGGTGAAGGGGAAAATGAACTGATCACGGTTGAGAACGACCTGGTGAAACTGAGCTTTTCAAGCAAGGGTGGCAGGGTGTATTCAGTGAATCTCAAGAAATACCAGAGCTTCGATTCTATTCCACTTATTTTATTCGACTCGGATACCAGCCACTTTGGATTTAATTTCAAGTCGGGGGGTAAGCAACTGAATACCAACGATCTTTATTTTCAGGTCATTCGACCGGAAGGCTCGACAGGGAACCATATCCGGGTGGAAGGCGAAGAATCCGTTCAACTGGTTTTCAGGCTGTATGCAGATGCACCCTCAGGAGTCATTGATCAAAACCGCTACCTGGAATACGTTTATACCGTCCATGGTGATCAGTACATGATCGATTATTCTTTGAACCTACACGATATGGCCTCGGCCATGCAATCGCCCTGGGGTGAAGGCATCCTCGAACTTGATTGGCTTACACACCTGCGGCGGCAGGAAAAAACCGTTGACCGCCTGAGCGGGACAACCATTTATTACCGGGCCAATGATGAAGAGGTGGATTATCTTTCAGAGTCGGATGAAGATATCAAGGACTTCAGCGACAAACTGGAATGGGTTTCGCTGAAACAGCGTTTTTTCACCACCACCCTGATCATCAATAACGAATTTTTTGATAATCCCCTGCTGGAACATTATACCAATCCTAATCCTCCAAGCGACAGGTACCTGAAGACCATGAAGGTGAAACTGGATGTCCCTGTCAGCAGTTTTGATAACAGCCAGACCAGTTTCCGCTTTTATTTCGGGCCGAATGATTATAACATCATGCGCAGCTATGATCTCGACCTGGAGCGGCAGATCCCCCTGGGCTGGAGTTTCTTCCTGCTGCAGTGGATCAACCGTTATGCCGTCATCCCGGTATTTACCTGGCTGGGGCACTACGGCTGGAACTACGGTATCGTGATCCTGCTGCTGACCATCATGCTCAAGATCGTATTGTTCCCGATCGCCTACCGGACCTATCGTTCAACGGCAAAAATGCGGGTGCTGAAACCGGAGATCGATGAGATCTCGAAGAAATTCCCGAAGAAGGAAGATTCCATGAAAAAGCAGCAGGCGACCATGGCTTTGTATAAGAAAGCCGGGGTGAACCCTATGGCCGGTTGTGTGCCCATGCTCTTGCAATTCCCGATCCTGATCGCCATGTTCAGGTTCTTCCCCTCTTCCATCGAATTGCGTCAGCAGCCCTTCCTCTGGGCCCACGACCTTTCAAGTTATGATTCCATTGCTACCCTGCCATTCGAAATACCTTTCTATGGTGACCATGTGAGCCTGTTTACCCTGCTCATGACTGTTTCGACCATTATCTACACCTGGATGAATAACCAGATGATGAGCGGCAGCCAGCAAATGCCGGGCATGAAGACCATGATGTACCTCATGCCGGTGATGTTCCTGGGGATCTTTAATAATTATGCTTCCGGGCTGAGTTATTATTACCTGCTGGCGAACCTGTTCACTTTCGGCCAGATGTTCCTGATCCGGCGTACGATCGATGAAGATAAGATCTACAAAAAGTTGCAGGAGAATAAAAAGAAGCCGAAAAAGCAATCGGGTTTTCAAAAGCGCCTGGAAAATGCGGCCAAGAAATACAACAATCCGCCCCGCAAGAAATAAACGACTTACCCTAAGACTTTCGTTATGAGGAAAAAACCACGGCTGAGTTTCTGGCAGATTTGGAACATGAGTTTCGGTTTCCTAGGGATACAGTTTGGCTTTGCCCTGCAGAATGCCAATGCATCCCGTATTTTGCAAACCTTCGGTGCTGATGTTGAACACCTGAGCTGGTTCTGGCTCGTGGCGCCCATTACCGGGATGATCGTTCAGCCTATCATAGGTTATTTCAGCGACCGAACATGGAACCGCTTTGGCCGCAGAAGGCCATACTTCCTGGTGGGTGCCATGCTCACTTCCACGGCCCTGATCCTCATGCCCAATGCCCCTCACCTGGCGACCTTCATTGCCCCTATGTTTATCGGTGGAGGATTGCTCATGATCATGGATGCGAGCATGAATATTTCTATGGAGCCCTTCCGTGCCCTGGTGGCGGATAAACTGCCGGAAGAACAGCATACCCTTGGGTTTTCGATGCAAACCCTGCTCATTGGAATCGGTGCCGTGGTGGGGTCCTGGCTCCCTTATATTCTCGGAAACTGGCTTGGAATACCCAAAGAAGCTTCTGCCGAAGGACTGGTCCCGCCCAATGTGGCCTTCTCATTTTATTTTGGTGCTGCAGTCTTGCTTGGAGCCATCATCTGGACGGTTACCACCACGAAAGAATATCCTCCCGAGTATTATGAGGATGATGCAGAAGAAAAGGAAGAGAAAAAGGGCTTTTATATTCCCAAGCAAATGATACAACTGCTCCTGGTGCAGTTTTTCTCCTGGTTTGCCTTATTCTCCATGTGGGTATATACGACGCCTGCCGTTGCCAGGCATTTTTACGGTACCACTGATCCTGGTGCTACAGCTTACCAGGAAGCCGGCGACTGGGTGGGAATATTGTTCGGGATCTATAACGGGGTTTCCGCGATAATCGCCCTTTTGCTCCCGGAATTGGCAAAGATTATCGGCCGGCGTGCAACGCATGCCCTTGCCCTGAGTATAGGCGGATTGTCGTTCCTTTCGTTTTACGTGATCTCAAATCCGACGATGTTGATCTTGCCCATGGTGGGTATTGGCATTGCCTGGGGAAGTATACTGGCCATGCCTTATGCCATGCTGGCCAACAGCATCCCGCCAAAGAAAATGGGGGTGTTTATGGGCCTGTTCAATATGTCGATCACCATTCCGCAGATCGTGAATGGAGTTACCGGAGGCCTGATCCTGAAATATGTTTTTGGAGGCGATCCCCTTTATTCCATTATGTTGGCAGGAGGACTGATGATCCTCGGTGCCATATCCACTATGTTCGTGAGTGATAAACTGGACCTGAAAAAAAGCTGACCAACTAGTAGCCAGCAACCAGCAACCANNAACCAGTAACCAGTAACCAGCATCCAGCAACTAGAAACCCGCTTCCACTAGCTCGTACTGCATATTCACAAAGAGGTCGGCAGAGGGCCGCAATCCCTGCACCATCTTATGCTCCTGTTCGAGCACGGCCCAGCGGTATTCGTTCTGGGGCTCCTTGCCGCGGTCGGTCTGGGCTTTCTTGGTTTCATGATAAGTCAGCTCAATAAATACCCGCAGGTCGATGCCTTCGGTCTTGATGGCATACAGGCCATCGATAATGAGCATATCCACACTGCTGAAGTCGGTGGTGAGGGTGTCAACCTGCTCGGTGACCAGGTCAACACAGGGCATACTGGCCTTTTCGCCATGCTTAAAGGCTTCGATGTTGCTGTAAATAGTATCCCAGTCGTACTCATCGTATCCGACACATTTTTCGATCCCATTGTCGATGCGCCACTGCTTGCGCTCAAGGGGCAGTACCTTATAGTAATTATCGATATGCATGGGCTTGGCAAAGATCCCGTGCTTGCGCATTCCCCGGGCAATGACATGCGCCAGCTCGGTCTTTCCCGAACCGGATTCTCCGGATATCGCTACGATAAATTTGTCTTTTTTCCTTTTCAGGATCTCTTCAATGATCGCCGCACCTGCTTTGTGGTGCTTTTCCTGTATCAGAAGTACGTCGCCTAACATCTATTTTGAGTTTTGAGTTTTAAGT
>NPID01001859.1_pt1 | contig 16791 bp, 9 predicted proteins | sample 8637491 | NCBI WGS metagenome assembly NPID01 (sample SAMN07420843, study PRJNA396082) | bioreactor metagenome | isolation source: sample BA6 brine-fed electro-methanogenic bioreactor BA | place: Japan: Kochi | collected 2016-06-14 | reverse complement strand
CCGTTGTCTCCGGGGAGACCGAGGTCCACGGAGCATTGGTTGACCTCGACGACGCGATAGTCGTAAATCAGAACGACATCGCGACTAACACTGCGGATATAGCAACGAACACTGCGGACATTGCGACGAACACTGCGGATATTGCGACGAACGCCGGTGACATAGCTACGAACGCTGGTGACATTTCCGGCCACATCGCCGCCGACGGCGACCTGGATGACACCAACGAAGCCCAATCCATAGCCGGATCGGGAACATCGAGTTTCACATTAACCCCTGTGGGGAGCGTCGGAGGAGGCATTATAACCCTCACCGGAACCGGTGGGGCATCGGTAACCAGGGTCGATAACACTTTCACCATAGACGCATCGGCGGCGGGCGAAGACAATCAAACAATAATCACCGGAGCAGGCCTTACGGGCGCGGAATCTCCGGGAACAACTGGGGATTTCACAGTCTCGGTGAACACAGGCGACGGCCTCCGTATCGATGGCGACAATGTCGCGGTAAATACCAGCGACCTCGTGGGAAATGGCCTTACCGAATCTTCGAATAATCTTCACGTAAATTTCGCTGGAAGCGGATCAGCGAACACAGTTTCGAGAAGCGACCATAATCACTCGGGCACTTACGATAATTACAGCTCATGGACAGCTACCCCCAACGACGGAGGAACTTCTGTTTCCGTAACATCGGGCACAAACCTGGTTTTCGATGGCACCGGCGGAATAGCTGTTACACGAGGAACAGGCAACACCATTGCAATCGACGGAACGGGCACAGCTGACGGGAACAATTACGTTACCGGCGCGTCCTTCTCCGGCACATCGACCAAGACGCTGACGCTTACACGCTCCGGACTCACAAATCTAACAGCAAACTTCACCGACGACAACACGACATATTCCGCGGGCAACGGAATAAGCCTTTCCACCACTACCTTCTCTGTCGCCGGCGGAAGCGGTCTGCAACAGGAAACCTCCGGTTTGCGACTGCTCTATATAAACGCGGGGTCTTCTAATCAGGGTGCCCTTTGGTATAACGGCGTCGGAAAGGTAGCCGGAAACTTGTATGGTGGAACAACTAATCCTACAAACACCGACAGACTGAACTACGACGGCTATTTCTACGCGACAAGACTTTACAGCAACGGAGCTCAGGTTCTCACCGGCAATCAGAACATAACCCTTTCCGGCGATGTTTCGGGTTCGGGAACAACCTCCATAGCCGCAACGGTTCAGGGTCTTCAGGGGCGTAGTGTTGCTTCGACCGCTCCTTCCAGCGGCCAGGTTCTCAAGTGGAACGGTTCGAGCTGGGCACCCGCGGCGGATGCCGAGGGAAGCGGCGACGGGAACAATTATGTAACAGGGGTATCCTTCAACACCTCCACCGGCGACCTCACTCTCACCCGCTCAGGCCTTTCATCTCTAACAACAGGCCTCGACGGAAGGTATCTGACATCATACACCGAAACCGATCCGACATGGAGCGGCACAGCAAACACGACATCGAACATAGGAAGAACCGGTAATGTTGGCATCGGAACAGCTTCACCAACCTACAGACTCGATGTCTCCGGAACCACAAGAATGAACGGCGATTTTTATAATCAGGAAGTTGGATATTCACAGACTCAAAGAGTCATTTCTCATACATGGACAACCCTTCAAACAGTTACTATAACAACCCATGGGACGGGACCAAACGGAAGTTCTGTCCTTCTGAATGCCTTCTATTCATGTTATAATTACGGTTGGATGGGTTTGAGGATCACTCGCGACGGCATCGAACTATTCAATTCATTCGACTGTGCCGGATTAGACGGTTACGATGCGGATTTCAGCATGTTCGCCACATGGGTTGACGAACCAAGTGCGGGATCTCATACTTATGTCCTCCAATGGTGCGGCTATTATACGCCGATAGATTGGTATAGCAGTGCCTTAAACGTTAGTGAAATAAAAAGATAAGCCATAGGAGAAAAAGATGAAACTCTTGATAATCATAGCTTTGTTAACCCTTTCCGTTTTTGGACAATACCATCAGCAATCCACAACTCAAACGGCTATTCCGGAATCTCATAACCAGAGTCGAACGCAAATCGACAGAGATAATAAAGTAATCAGCATCGCCGCAGGAACCGAAACCCTTGTCGATGGCTCACAAACAATAGAGGTCGATGTTCTTCCGAAGACATACTTCGTAATAATAACACCCCTCGAAGAATGCGGCCAACTATATGTTGCGGAAAAAACCGAGAAGTCCTTTACTGTGCGTCAGATGGGAGATAACTCATTGCCAGAAGTTCAATTCGATTATGTTGTCTTCGCAAATTCGATAGATTATCGGGAAGCTCTAAGGGATAAAGGATTGATTCCAAAACGGGATTCGCGTTTGAGGCATACAATATCCCCTGGTGGGACATCCCAGCCAAACTCAAATGTGTCGGGGGCTGAATAATTAGACTTGCCGATAATTGCCGTTACGAAAAATATCCAAAAGCACCGCGATAGGATGTTAGTCCATCTGTCCGGCTGAGAAATCAGCTCGAACTGACTTTGACACAAGGCCAAAAATTCGACTCCTCAATCCACAAAACCGTTGATTTCACGAAAATCGATTCGTATTATGTTTGGAATATAACTCGAATCGACGCATCGTGAAAAAACAGATTACATATATACTTATTTTATTCTCTCTTCTGCTCCTTTCCTGCGCGCACACCCCTTCTGGAAGCCCCGCCGCTGGAATTCATCGGCAGGGGATGACCTTTTTCAACGCCGGGGATATCGACAAAGCGGCCATCGAGTTCCGCAGAGCCAACGCCGCTGATCCCACTTATGCCCCTCCCTACGCCATGCTCGGGCGTGTATATATGGATAAAGGGGACACTTACCGAGCCGAGATGTTTTTCCGCAAATCCCTCGCTCTCGACCCCTCCAACAGCGAGATTTACGGCTGGATTGGCGATATATACTGGCAGGACGGCGACCACGATAAGGCGATGGAATATTACAGCAAGTGCCCCGAAGATAATCCTCACTACGCTGTCCTGCGATTCCGCCTTGGAATGAGAGCCTACCAGAGCGGCGACTTTTCCGAAGCCCGCGGCGAATTCCTCCGCGCCCTCAAGTTCCCTGAATATTGGGGCGGGCACTATGGATTGGGGCTTCTCGCCTGCGCCGACGGATATTACGAAGAAGCCATCGAACACTTTTCCAAAGTCAAAGACGAATCTGCGGACTGCGATGTAATGTATTGGCTTGGAAAGGCTTATCTTAATCTCGATAAAGAACCCCAGGCATACCTATACTATAGACGCTTCTGCTCATCCGCCGAAAACTGCGAAATGAAAAGCGAAGCCGAACGCACCGCAGACGAAATCGAGGAAGCGATAACCAATCCTGATTCCGGGCTTGTCGATACTTGCAGAGTTATTCCATTTAGACTGGAAAGCGTCAGCGACATTGCGGTGGGTGTCTGCAACCTCGACGGCGAAGTCCTGAAATACCTTTTCCAGGGCTCGATAACCCGTGGGGATTACACCCTCGAATGGGACGGCACAACTTCCGAGGGCGAGCGCGTTCCGAAAGGGGTCTATCTCGGTTTCGTCGATTGCACCGAAGGCCTCGAAGTGTTTCCCATACTACTCGAAGAATGAAAATCTTCCGCGAAATAAAGTTATCCATTGTCCAGAGCGCAATTGCGCTCTTTTTCTTTTCCGCGACGGCGATGTCCGCAGGTTTCTCGCAGTATTATTGGTGCGGGAAGCATATCGAACCCTTGCGGTTACAGCAGTTCCGAGGCGAACCTCAGGATGTTCTGCGCGAAAGAGTCCTCGAAGAGCTTAAGGAATATGCGGGCACGAGTCAGGCCGATGTTTTGCCACTCCTTCGGGAATATGAGAATCGAGATATCGTGCGAAGTATCCGACCTCTGTGGATTTGCAACGTAATCCGTTTCGAAGCCGATGAGAAGGTTGTCGAAAATCTGCGCAATTCCATTCCTCACGGCATAATTCGCGAGGTTCGTCTCGCTGAAGCTGAATTATTCGATCCTTCGGCGATGACCTTCGTGCCGCCGACCGGAGACAGCCTGTCGTGGGGAGTCCAGCGTATCGGCGCTGATAGGATTTGGACGGAATACGGAATCGATGGCACCGGAGTGCTTGTTGCTATCCTCGACAGCGGAGTCGATTTCGGAGCTGTGGACATCGCCGATGCCCTATGGACAAATACCGGCGAAATTCCCTTCAACGGCGTTGACGACGACGGCAACGGCTACATCGACGATTGGCGCGGATGGGACTGGACGGAAGACGACCCGTGGCCCCACGACGAGCGCGGCCACGGCACCCATGTCTCCGGCACCGTCGGCGGGCGGGGCGTTTTTGGTTACGGCACAGGTGTGGCGCCTGGCTGTGTAATCATGCCTCTGAAAATCCTCGATTCCAACGGCAGAGGTGATGAGACCGAGGTTTGGGAAGCCATTCAATACGCTCTGGATATGGGCGCGAGGGTGATGAACATGAGCATCGGCTGGCGTTACAGCTCCGAACCGGACAGGGGGACATGGCGAGCAACCGTGGAAGCCGCTTGTGAGGCGGGCGCGGTGATGTGTATCGCCGCGGGCAACGAGGGGACAACCGCCGGCGCGCCATTTAATCTGCGAACCCCCGGAGATGTTCCATCGGCGATAACGGTTGGCGCGACGAACTACGAGGATGAACGCGCCAGTTTCAGCTCGGTAGGCCCGGTGGCGTGGGACACGATTCCAGGATATCTGGACTATCCCTACCCGCCGGGGCATATCAAACCGGATATCGCCGCTCCGGGAGATTCCATTCCAAGCATGATAATCGGCGGAGACTACGCCTATTGGGACGGCACCAGTATGGCCTCTCCTCACGTAGCCGGAGCCGCGGCATTATTGCTTCAGCTCGATTCGAGTCTTGTTCATTATGACATAAAATCGCTTCTCGAAGCATCGGCCACGGACTTTGGGCCGGCCGGAAAGGACAGCGCATATGGTGCGGGACTACTTAATCTGCCCTCTGCCTTCGCCCTCGCCTCCGGTTTCGGATGGATAGCCGGAACATCTGTTCCGGGCGCGAAAATATCGACCGGCGAATATTCAGCTTGGGTAGAAACCGACCTGACAGGTAACTTTTCGATGAGATTAACTGCCGGCGGCCACATCGTCAAAGCCGACGCTTTCGAATACGACGCCGATTCGGCATGGGTTACTATTCTCGCGGGGGAAACGACCTTCGTGAATTTTCCCCTGCTGGCCGGGTTCCCTGTGGAAATAGAACTTATTGCGAGGGATTTCGACACGGGCGATCCAATTCCATATGCCGTGTTTGAATTTGTAAATTGGCCGTCTGAATCTATAATGGCGGGTGTTTCCGGCAGAATAGTCCACACTATCGCGGAAACCGATCCAACGGAAATCCGCGGCTCGAAACCCGGCTACATCAGCGGATCGCAAATGCTCCACTCTCCCACCTCGGAGCGATACTGCGTATATCTCCACCGGGCGATGGATTTTGAGACAGATTCGACGCTGTCCCACTGGGGGTCTATCGACGACTGGGAATGGGGGACAGTTACCCCGGGTTTCGGCCCTTCAGCCCGTAGCGGCGCGAAACTCTGGGCGACCGACCTCGATTCCAGCTACTCCGACACTACTGACAGCTGGCTCTGGCTAGGAACGATCGATCTGAGCAGCGGCGGCGAACGTCCTCAGCTCGCCTTTTACCAATGGTTTGAACTCGAAGCGACATCCCGAGGATGCTGGGACGGCGGGAACGTAAAGGCAAGCCTCCCTATGAGTGTATGGGAAATCATCGAACCCATTAACGGCTACCCGGTTTTCCTGGACGATTTCAACCCGATAACAGGCGGCCAGCCCGCTTTTTCCGGGGAGCACAACTTCAAACACTGGCACGAAGTCCGTTTCGACCTGGATTCGTGGACGGGCTCGACGATCGACGTCGCGGCCCACATGGGTTCCGACAACAACACAACCCGCCTCGGATGGTTCATCGACGATGTCGCTCTGCTTCCGAGAACTCTGCGGGAACCGATTATCCGGCATGCGGAACTTTCCGGCACAGCCCTGGATATCGCAGTCGTATGCACTGTTTATGCAGTCAGCGAGGCTATAGATCCGGTGACCGTGCGAGCTCATTTCACCAGCCCGATCCACGATTCCACGCTATTATCCCTGCACGGCGAGGCCGCGGAGGGGCATTTGGACTGGTTTTCCGTGGGGGATACCGTTCGAGCTTGGTTTTCCGCGTCCGACATCTCCGGACGCCCGGCGAAATATCCTCCCGGTGCACCGGACTCCACAATTTTCTTCGTAATCTCAGATTCTTTCCCTATAGACACCACCGCGCCGAATATCCAATTATACGGGCATTGGCGATGCCTCCCGGAAGATCTCGACTCGCTGATCTTCGGCTTCATTGTTACTGAGGAATCCCCATGGGAGGCCGCTTTCAACTGGGGGGACGTGATTTTGACCGACAGCCTTTCCTTTTCAGGGGTTGCAAATGAGACCCTTTTGGTTCGAATACCTCGAGCTGGGGCTGTAAGCCTTGACTGGAATTTTTCCGCAGTCGATTCGGGGGGTAATTTTGCGGAGACACCTCTTTCGCGAACGAATTTTGCTGAATATTTCACAAACGATTTTCAAACAAGCTCTCAGCCGGGGGCGCCTATCGACGGGACATCGTGGAACTGGCTCCCAGACAGCGGCTGGAGCCTATCATTGGCCGACACGGCTCTGGATATTCTTCCTCTGCCCTTATTCGAATCTAATTCGCCCACGACCATAGTTCTGCACGGTGATTTTTACTTCGGACCATCATCCGGAGGGCTTTTGCGGGTAATCACCGATGATTGGGACACTATTTTGACAGGTCCTTCCCTTCTACCGCCGACAAATCCATATTTCCCGGGTGCAAGCGGCATTACGATGATTGGCGACAGCGCGGCTTTTGCCTTTGAACCGCCATCGGCCAATTCAATTTACAATATCGAAGTTATAGCCGCCTGCGCGGACACATCTTTTTGGCGCATCGACTCGATTTCTTTCGCTAAGACAACAGGGATAATCGAGAGCAAACTGCCTCGCACAGCCGATATTCGCATATATCCCAATCCATTCAACAGCAGTTGTCGTATCGATTTCTCCGGCCAAGTTATGGGCATAGAAATTATCGACATCACCGGCAGAACAGTCCGGAATCTTGATTTCTCTGTCGGCCAAAATTCCATCATCTGGGACGGACGCGATAACGGCGGGTTTTCTCTTCCAACTGGCGTTTACCTTGTCAGAACAAAGGGTTGCGAAATAGTTAGAAAAACCGTATATATTAAATAAATTATCAGCAAGGATAAATTATGAAGTATTATGGCGTGGTTTTTTTCCTTTTGTGCTTGCTATCAACTGCCGTATTATCGAATCAAATGGATTTGCGAACCTCTGTGGAAATAGACACGGCATATTCAGATACCCTGTTTCACACGGGCAACTACATCATCGGAAGCGGCGACAGCCTGTTTCTTCACGACACATATTTTCATCTCGACGGCGACCTTTTTATCTCCGGCAACGGAGTTCTGGACTTGAACCGCAGTTGCATCTCAATTGCGGGAGATGTTACAGTATCCGGTAACGGCATGATGCGCGATACCCTTTCCCTTATTCGTTTTCGAAGCGATTATCTTTACCAGCGTGGTTTCTACATGCGCGGGAGCGCCACTTATTTCGGCCATAACTCCATATGGCATTTCGAAAACTGGATAGCCAATATGGCTGTGATAGATAACGCCCGCTACGAGGGTTTCGGAATCGACTATATTGGCGGCCCCACCGCAACTTTACTCGGCAAAGGTTTTATCGGATTGAACGAATGCCGTTATTTCGTCGAGTTCGTGATAATTCAGGACTCGGTGAGCCTCGAGCTTAGTAACTGCGACACTATTCTTATCTGGCTTGGAATTCCCGATGGCACAACCGGCACATTATCTCCCCCCGGAGGCATGAATTACAAATTCTGTAATCATTATGAAATCACCCCTTTCTCCGGAACATTGAATGATGTCGAGTATTCGGTAATCGTGGATTCATCATCAATTTGGTGGGGGACGATACCATCATCCGGATGTTCGGTAACAATCGAGTCGTGCACCCTTCGCACAACCGGGTTATACATGGATGAACCCCGAATTTACAACCTCACAGGAATATACGACTCGACATATTACGACTTTTTCGAGCTTGGACTTCCAGATAGATATCTGGCATTAGACGACGTTTATATGATAACATGGAATTTCTACGGACAATTCAACGCCAGAATCAATATCGACAGCTGTGTTTTTGGGGAATGCTTAGCTATGGGCAACAGCGAGATAAACATCACGAATTCGATTTGTGACGGAACAGGCGGATGGATAGGTGCGACCTCGAATGCAACAATTTCGTTGAATAATGTCACGGTGCAAACCATCGCACAAACACAAGAGAACGGCAGAATGAATCTGAAGGACTCATATGTTTTGTGGAACATTCAATCTACCGGGTCTTCAACTATAACCGCCGTAGATGTTGACTATTCGCCATATACAGAAATTGCCGCCCATGACAGTTCTCGGCTTGTCTGGGCGAAAATCACTTCGCCTCCGGATTCTTCTGTAATTCATGAGGGCGACACCATTTATGTCGAGTTATTCTCCATTTTTGGCCCAAGAGCAGACCCGGAATCTTTGACAGCTTGGCTGACCTATATGCCTCCCGACTCCTTTTTCTGGCGAGCTATGGGGGACACGGTAGGCTCCATCCCCGATGGCCCTCTAACCCCCTGGGATGTTGCATACCGACCGGTCGGTATGTTCGATGTCCGGCTGAACGTCCGGCTGGAACCGGATATCGAACTTGTGGTGAATAGGGTTTTTGATTACGTCGGAACCTCTATCGAAGAGCAAATCATACCGGAAGAGCTATATCTGTCAATATCGCCTAACCCCTTTAATTCTGCGTGTTTGATCACACTTTCCGAAGCGGCATCCCAAATGGAAATCTTCGATATTGGCGGGAATCTCGTTCGAAAAATACCTTTATTTGGAGACTCAAAATCCGTAATATGGTATGGTAAGAGTGATTCCGGCCAAGAACTGCCAAGTGGAATTTACTTCGTTCGGCCATCGGGGAATGCTCAACATACGGAAAAAGTCGTTATTGTGAGGTGATATGCGCAACTTATTATTAATACTATTGTTACCCGTTATCCTCCTCGGTCAATATGCCATCACCGGGCCGGGGGGATTGGTAATTCAACTGGATACTTTGGACGGCTTTTTCGGAATCGGAGATACTGTCGGCGAGGGCAGAAGGCTGATGTTCGATTACAATTATCCATGGATGCGGAGCAACAGCCCTTTCGCGGTGATGATCGACAGCGTCGTTTACAACAATACTAACTGGCTTTCCGCAATGTGTTCCCATAATCATCTCCGTCCCTTCAGAGGCCCGATAACTACATCTACGGACGGTTTCACTACTCAATGGAACATCCCGATAGATTCGACAGGGGAAATTATCTTCACTCAGAAGCTTCGCGCAGTGATGATAGACGATTTGCCGGCCTGTGAAATCACATATATGGCATTTAACAATCACAGCACCGATCACCGTATTGCTTTTCGTCAGGCAATAGATGTTCTCGTAGGAACCAACGATTACGCTCCGATGGCTCTCGGTCCAAGCTATTCAAGCATTGGCGATGTTATCAATTTCCCCGAAATCCCTTATTTCTGGATGGCATTTGAAGAAAGCCCCGGATTTGCCGGAGATCAAGTGGTGGCGCGAGGATTGTTACGGGGCTTGTCCGTAAACCCCGAGGTTTTTGCATACGGCGAGTATTTCTATCTATATGATGACTGCTGGGTTCCCGACACGAGGGTTATCGACGATAGTTATCACGATTCCGGCATATCTCTGCTCTGGGAAGAACAGCAAGTCAGTCCCGAAAAGACATATCAAGTAACTACAATATATGGCTTCGGAGCCGCTCCGGAACCGGGTTCCGAAGCTATGGTAATGTCCCTCGTCCCGAACAGCGTCGGTTCGGCATGTGACAGCTGGGCGCAGAACCCTTTCGAAGCCGCGCTGATGGTTTATAACATCTCGATTGCTGACGGCATCGATTCCCTTCGCGCTTGTATTCATCTTGACGCAGGACTTAGCATTATCGCGGATGCCGTCCACGAATCGGACACCTGCGTTCTTCTTGCCCCGTATCTTCGTCTCGACTCCACTGCGATAGCCTCATGGCTTGTCGAAGCCGACGACGCATATTTCACTTTCGGGCCGACGGAAGCTTCTGTTATAACATCCGTGACATCGTCAACACCAGAATTCATCGACAGAGTAGAGACTACTTACGTCCACATCCCCGATCCTATGGGGATTCCGCCTACACTGGACGATATTCTCGTTCCTGCAAACGCTATCTCCGGGGTTACCGTGCCCCTTTTCCAAACTAAGTATCTCCTTCAGGACGAAAGCGGCATCGACTACTCTTCGCTTATTGTCCAAATCGGCTCCGTTTTTCATTACTATGGCGACGACAACGTTAATTTTTACGGCGACACTCTCGCCTTGACAATTCCCTCATACTGGCTGATTCACGGCAACTACATTCAGCATGGTGTTGTCGCAGTTTCGGATTCCGACGGCTGTTCTCCCGACTCTATTCCCCATGTCAGCGGATTTTGGGTCGATCAGCGCGCGCCTTCGGTAGGCGCTTCTTACCCTCCCCATGGTTCCGTTATGTCTGATTCTCTAACCCCAATCTCCCTATGGCTATACGACTGGCCGGCGGGAATTTACATGCCCTCTATAACAGCTTTCATCGAAGTGGATGGCATGCGCGAATACTTAGACTATTTCGACTCTGAACTGACATATTCTGCTGAAGACACGGCTTTAATATACACCCCCGAGGAACCCTGGCCGGACGGATCTGTAATAGCTTTCTGTCTGACCGGAGTCGCGGACAACTGCTACACCGGCTCCATCTTCGGGCCCCGGAACGCAAATTCGGATACCCATTGCGTAGTTTTCACAGTCGAATATGCATCTATCGGTGAAACGGGCAGACCTCTAAAATTCTCTCTCAATGCCTACCCCAATCCTTTCAATGCCGCAGTTACTATAGATGCCCCTCTTGCCCAAAACCTCGATATTTTCGATATTCAAGGCCGCAAAGTCGCCGATCTTTCCTATAAACTCGACGGTATCCGTAATTCTGGAGTAGTCTGGGACGGCACATCGGACAGCAAACAGCTCCCCACTGGAGTTTACTATGTCCGTGCCTCAGCGGCCGACTCCGAAATTATCCGTCGAATAGTGCTCATACGCTAGCGTCGCCCATCTAAGCGGAACGCAAAACAGCCCGAGTTGTTCTAACAATTCGGGCTGTTTTGCTTTATCTGCGAGACGCGTGGGGGAAGTCAGGCGTCAGAACTTATAAATCCCCATGAGCGTAATCACCCCTCCGGCCGAACTCCCGACTACATTACGCCGATATGATAAATCGAAGAGGAAATCGGAGAACCTCAGCATAATACCGCCGCCCAGGCCTGCGCCGGCGAGGGTTATACTCTCGAAGTTATCATATGGCTCTTTGATTGTTGCCATTCCGAAATCCGCATTAGCGCCGAAATAGAGGAGTATCGGGTTCATGTAATAGAAGTTGTAGTCCGCCGCGGCGGATAGTCTTATGGTATTGACTGAGTTCACTTTCGGACGGATGTCGTCCTTTGTGCTGACCGTGGAATCCGTTTTCACGGAATCCCAGGGTGTAGAAGAGCTGTCGATGTCATATTCATATGACCATGGCACGGGATCGCGGTAGAAGTAGTTTTTACCGGATGATGTCGAACCATAATTCAGCACAGCCCTCAGAATAAGCGGACCTGTAACATACCCGCCGGCAATACCAAATTCATTGAGGTTCGGCGCGTAATGCTTCATCGACAGTGTATCCTCTACAACCTCATCCGGATTCTTGGCTACGAAATCGTGATCTTCCGACAGGACGAGGGAATAGAACCCAAAACCCGCCAGCCATGGTTTTTCCGTGCGGAAGTTTTCTCTGTCGGCTTTGAGTTCGGCTTTTTTGCGCGCCTCTTCCGCCTGTGCGGTGTTTACACTCTCCTGAAGATTCCTTCTGCTCGCTCTCTGGCGCCGCACAAGTTCGATACGCTGAATAGCTGTCCGCGCCTGCCCAGCGAATTCGCCCTCGGGGAATCTATCGAGATATAGATTGAGATAGCGGTCAGCAAGACGCAGAAGCTCGTCGTCCTCGTGCTCTTCGGATTTTTCATTATAAAGTAGTCCTAGATTGGCATAGTATTCCGGTTTAAGCTCGACAATCTTCTCCCAAACCTCGATATACTCGTAATGATTGTTCAGCGCATTCTCGTAATACACCAGCGCAGAATCCCGCTCGCCCATGACCATAAATAGGTCTGCCATCTTAGCGTTCAGAAAAGCCATATTCGGCTTAAGCTCCCACGCCATGCGCATATAACGGAAGGAGTCGTCGAGTTTGCCGCCCTCGTAGTAGGCCTGAGCTAAATCATATAGCCATTCCGCATTCCCGCGGTTGCCACTGACATTTGGAGCCAGTTCCGTATAGCTTCTGCCGGATCTTTCATACTTTTGAGGAGCCTCGAAATAGTCAGCGCCAAAGAGACTGGTCGATATGGCGAAGGTTAGTATAACGAATAAAATCTTTCGGTTTGTCAATTCAACTCCTTAGTCTGAAAAGTAAACTATTATCTTAACTCGTGCTCGAGCACATTTATCGAATTGGCCTGAGACGGCATCATGAAGCCCTCGTCTAACCACAAAGTGATATGGGCGGCGGAAAATGACTCGTCCTCTCCGGTTGTGGGATCAACTGGAATCCAGCCATGCTTCTTTCCTGTCCAAACCTCGACCCAGTGATGTCTGAGCCAGAAACCATGTTCAAGTAATACCCCACCAACAATCCGTGCCGGAATTCCCAGAGACCTCAGTAGTGCCGCGCAAAGGCGGGCGTGGGACAACCCGCTACCTTTGCCCAGGGCTAAAGTTCTTGATGCACTTATGTCTTCCCCGTCGATTTCGATGTTGTCAGCGACGAAGCGGTTAACTTCGACGGCGACAGCCCAGACATCGGTTCTGTCGGTTGAAAGCTCGATAGCTGTCTTTAGTATCATTGAATCCGAACTCTCGATTTTCGGTTCTGAACCGAGGCCACGATTCAGGTCGATGTCCGACGGGCCAACGGGAAAACTCAAGGTTTTATCGCCTGAGTAGCCTTCTGCATCGACAACTATTGTCCCCTTCAAGCCGCCTTGAGTAACTTCTCCTTTGAACTCCTGATACGTGGTCTCGTAATAAGGGTTGGTCGAGGATGTTAAACTGATATTGACATCGGCCTTGATTTTTTTCAATTTCAGCGGTAAATCGAGGCTCAGGTCAGCGACTATGTTATCTTGACTCATCTGCAATTCCAAAATATCTGCTCCCGAAGCGGTTTTCTCGATTTCGGCCTTGTCCAGATTTACTGCGAGTCTTGCTGTAATCCCCTGATTAGGCGATGTCCAGTATGTCAGCGTCCGCGAATTCAACTGGGCGAATAGCTCGATATCGATTCCGGTTCCTTTTATCGAGAACTTCCGTGATGGCGCTCCTGCGGTGTTTTCCATCTGCCCGGGGAACACGCGTGCGTCCAAAACCGTTCCCATCTGCGGAACGAAAACCGGCAGAGCGAAAGAGCTGTCAGCATTGGGATTTATAAGCCTCGGCAGAAGAATCCAACCGTCGAGGACATTCATTTCTGCAAGCAAGCCCGAGGAAGGGAAGTCGATTTTGCGGCCAACCTCCCCTTCGATTATTTCGGCAATCTCCCCGGACACTTCAACTACAAGCCTCTGCCGAAGCTGGTCGTTGGAATAGACCGCTATCTCATACCTTTCGGGACGCATGCGGGAATCGAGCTCCCAAGCCGTCATCATCCTCACACGGCTCGATTTGCCGCCGGCGCTGATGGCCATGAATGTCTCACCGGTCATATTCCAGCCGCCCGTCACAGGTTCGAGAACATATGAATAGTAGCCGATAACGTCGTTACCGAGAAACAGCTGATAATCCCGGGACTCAGGGGGAAGCTCTATTTGCGCGCATAGAGTGCAGACAAGAACGAGGAGTAGTAGATGGATGATACGCATGAAACTGCCTTGCTGAGTTTGATAATTCAGATTAATTTGTCTCAATGCCTTCGAAGGCTATACTTTTTGCAAAGACTGGAGGAACCTGAGCACCAAGCCAGATTGAAATATGGGCGGCGTTTATCTTATCTGCCTCCCCCAAGGTCGGATCCATTGGTCCCCATCCGGCTTCCTCGCCAAGGTAAACTTCGACCCAGGTATGATCCGTTGGGCCTTCGGCATAGAGAACTCCAGATACGATTCTTGCCGGAATTCCAACGGACCTGCAGAGAGCCGCGCACAGAAGGGATTTTGCCCTGCTATCCCCTTCGAGGGACCGGAATGTCTCCGCCGCGGAACCGCTCACTTTGTTGTATTCGACATTGCGGAAAACCCACAGATTAATTGCCCGAGCGGCATCCCAAAGAGTTACAGCCGGCTTGACCGTTCTTTCGGCGCGGTCGAGAATTTCCGGATCGTCGGAATCTATGTCCCTTTCGGGCATCATGTATTTCTCATCCACTCCACGAAGATCGTAATATAGAGGCCAATCCGGGGTATTTGTAACCTTGTGCCCCATCTTTTTCACTTCGATGCTTCCCGATACTTCGCCGGCGGAAATGACACCGGCAAATTCCTGGGAGAATCTATTCAGGTATAGCCTTTCAGCATGTTCCGGCGGGAAGGAGAAAGCCATGGCTCCAGTCAGATTGCTTATTCCCTCAAGTCTTTCGAGAAAATCCTCATCTTCCATAATCATTATAGGAAGGGGATTGTAGCCCTGCGGCAGACTGGCATCCTTCACCTGTTCTTCTTTGGCGGGGACAAATTCATATCCGCCTTTGACAGTGTATTTGGTGATGTATTTAGCCTGAGGATCGAACCAGGCATCGAACTCCCAGCCGCCCGGAGTAGTTCCTGATACCGCATACCCCTTATCCGCGGCGCCTGTTACCGTAATTGAGACAATGCCTTTTTCGAGTTTTTCGGGCAGTAGAACCGAGAATTCGTTAATCTGTCCCACTACAGAATAATCTACCTGCGGGAGAAGAATCAACAATGAAGCAATACTAAGTCTGTCCGACCAAACCGAGACTTCGGCGGCGTCGATTGTCTGATTAAGCTCGCCCATTCCAAGTTTTCCGCTCACGGATGCCTTACCGTCGGCAAACACCACATTCAAAGCTATCGGGGACTCGATGCCCTCGACCGCGAGTCTGTAATCCTCGGGCAACCAGCTTCCGCCGACTATTATTTGCTCGGAAATCTTCTGTTCCGCAGAGCCCTCTTTGACCGTGGCGTTATTGGTAAGCAGGTATCCCGCACCCCTTTGGGTCATTTGGATTTCGCAGTTTCCGGCTTTGGTTCCGCCCTTGATGATGTCATACTGGAAGGATTGCGCCGCAACCACAGAAACAAGAGCCAGCAGGCAACAAGTCAATACCAGGTTTTTCGTCATCTTCTCTCCTTTGCTAATCTTAATTTCGTAACTTTCTATTATGTCAGTTTTAAGACATTGTTAATATGATAATTATATAAGGATACATCGATTAATGCAAAGGGAATTTGAAAATATGAGATGAAAAATGGGAATCTCACCCTTTTAAAATGTTCTCTCAGATGAACCTCTTTGCCATATGGACTTTTTTAGATTTCTTCTTGATTTCTTAAACTTGAGACGTATATTGACGTCGGGTTGGCGACTAATGCCTACCCAAACAGTTCATTTTATTCTCAAAAATTCGATTTTCAGATAGGCGCAACAGGCGCGAAATCTTATCTGGCAGGGATTTGAAGATTTTTTTAGTTTTTTTAAATTTAATCCTTGACTTTCGAAATTTTGGGTTTATTATTAGCTCTTGTCGTTCGGGGGATAACCTCGGCGGTTCATTGAAAACGAAATAGCATACATGACGAGATGAGCGGGAAGTAAATCTGGAAATAATTCCAAATTGAATAATTCCAAATAATCATAACTACGGAGAGTTTGATCCTGGCTCAGAGCGAACGCTGGCGGCGTGCTTAACACATGCAAGTCGTGCGCGAAAGTCCGATTTCGATTGGACGATTAGAGCGGCGAACGGGTGAGTAACGCGTAGGTAACCTGCCCTTTAGACCGGCATAACACTCCCAACGGAGTGCTAATACCGGATGTTAATGTTTTATCTTCGGACAGAATGTTCAAAGGTGGCCTCTTTACAATGCTACCGCTAAAGGATGGGCCTGCGTCCTATCAGCTTGTTGGTGAGGTAACGGCTCACCAAGGCAAAGACGGGTAGCTGGTCTGAGAGGATGACCAGTCACACGGGGACTGAGACACGGCCCCGACTCCTACGGGAGGCAGCAGTGGGGAATATTGCCCAATGGCCGAAAGGCTGAGGCAGCGACGCCGCGTGGAGGATGAAATCCTTCGGGATGTAAACTCCTTTTACGTGGGAAGAACCAGCGCGATGCAAATAGTTTCGCGCTCTGACGGTACCATTTGAATAAGCTCCGGCCAACTACGTGCCAGCAG
>NPID01014030.1_pt1 | contig 16876 bp, 15 predicted proteins | sample 8637491 | NCBI WGS metagenome assembly NPID01 (sample SAMN07420843, study PRJNA396082) | bioreactor metagenome | isolation source: sample BA6 brine-fed electro-methanogenic bioreactor BA | place: Japan: Kochi | collected 2016-06-14 | reverse complement strand
CGGCACCTTGGCATAGACCTCCAATTCCCCTTCCAACACCTGGTACCTGGCCGCGCCCCAGCCGCCCCCGCGCACGCCCGCCGGTATGACGAGCGGTAGCTCCAGCGTCAGATGCCCACTGGCCCGCTTCTCCGCATACTCGGGCCGCTCGGACACGGGCCTGTCCACCCAGTCCTTCAGGGTCAGCTTGGCTCTCAGCGTCATGCTCGCCTTCGTATCGGCCATCGTAGTCTGCAGCGTGAGCTGGCCCACCCAGTTGTCCCTCACGGGAACGCTCTTCTCGGTGACAAACCCCTGGAAGTGAAGACGCGAATCAAGGATAACGAAAGTACCCTCGGTATGCCAGGGGGCGTTCCTTGGCCTTCGTATCGACTCCGTCGCCGACCCGTCACCGGCCAGCTGCCCGAAAACCGCCGAGCCCTGGCCGTCGCCACGGGCGGCCGGCGCGAGGGGAGGATCATCTTCCGGATCATCGACAGCGTCGGGGCGGTATGGCCGCGTCTGCACGGTGTACCGGCCGGGCAGCTCCAGGCGGCCAGTATCAAGCATGATCGCGAGGGGAGCCGGCGCATCTCCGGTCGTCGGGTTCAGGTAACCGACCACGTGCCTTGCTGTCCGGGGTCCGCCCCCGTCGCCCTCCCACTGGTATCGATGCTGGTACCGGGTCTCGATACAAGGCTTTCCATCCGGGCCGACAATCCGAACATCCCAGTCGCCTTCCGGCTCCGGCCCGCCGGGCCTGGGCTTCCGGCCGGTCCACCCTGCCGGCTTGCTCCCGTGCCAGAGCCGCAGGCCGTCTTGCGCTTGCTCGACCTCGACGAGCCTGCCGGGCTTGAGGAACAGCCAGACTGGCTCGATGTTGAACACCCGCTGCTCACCGTAGTCGCAGAGGAGGTAGGAGTCATCGTCGAGGTACTCCCTCCCGCCTCCCTGGCGCAAGGGGTGGACCCGCACGATACTCGCCTTCGCGTCGGTCCCTGCTATCCTGACCGTCATCCGAGGGGCGGCGTCGTCAACCAGGGCGCCCTGCGCTGAGACGTTGAACCCTATGGAGTCGGTGGCACCCTCCTCAGCATCCCGTTTCACGTCGAACGTGATGGTGTATGTGCGGGTCGCCCCGGGCCCCAAAGCGCCCTCCGAATTCGCCTGTATCCGGATGTTGGTGATCCACTCCCCATCTCCAGCCACCCCAAGTTGCATGCCACCGATGGGTGTCTCCCGGTNNCCTTGATCGTGAAGCGGTTGTTAGTGGATCCCGCCTTCACTACTCCGTCCACGTCTCCCTCGGCAAGGGCATGAGCCGGTAGGAGCAGGGCTGATACCAGGACCATGAGGACAGTTGATCTCATCTGCAGTCTACCCTTCGGAGCTACCGGCCAGAGTTCGCGGCCCCGGACGCATTTCCGGGAATGACCCCCTCTCCCTTCCGGACTCTGAGTTCAAGAATTTCTAGGTCAGGGGAGTAATCGAGAGCGAGGATTCCGGATTGAGGTTGAGAGACCCTACCAGTGATCTCTCTCTGGCTCTTCCGGCCCCGATCCAGGTTCACATCATAGTTCTTTGAGACGTTCTGGTCTTCAGATGTCAGCTTCAACTGGTAGTGGTTTCTCACGACCGCCAGGATGGTTGGTGCCTTCTGCCCCCATGAAGCAGGAACGGGGGCCCTTCCCACGTGGGTACTGTCCTCCGTCCCCCATGAGGGGGCGTCGAGGGAGACACCAAATGCCTCCTCGTCTGCGTCCGTCAGAGTCTTCACAAGCTGATCGAACTCCGCCTTACCGGCGGGATTGTTCCGACTGTAGAGGTTGAATCGGAAGCCGGGGAATCCCCGCGCCAGCCTTGCCCTGGCGTATCGCGTCGCGCCCCCCTCGTTCTCCGCCCAGAGCTCGGCGTACACATGGTCCTCGCGCTTCGAGATGATCTCCCGTGCCTCGGCATTGAGTTTGAACTCGAGGATCTGTCGTTTCGGGGAGAAGTCCGTGACGACGGTGAGAGCCGCAAGTTCCGCGAGCGGGGCAGGCAGACTCTCCCAGGCCAGTTTGCGGACCGGTTCGGGCCCGCCGCCGCTCTCCGCCCTGCGCTGTTCCTCAAGGTACTGCTTCGCGCGGTGCAGGGGGCGAATACCAACTGCAGATTCGGGGCCGAGATCATAGCCCTGCTCGGGCCCCACGTTCGCGATGTTCTCTGGGAACAGCAGGTAGAAGCGGATAGCCTGAACCGCCCTCGGGTAATGGTCGTCAGGAAGCTTCTCGTAGCCGCACACATCGGCCCTGATGACGATCGGTGGGACTGGCTGCCCATTGTAGGTCTTGCCCACGCTGAGCTTGCGTGGATCGAGACCGCGATGTCCATAGAGGCCCTCTCGCAGATTTGCCTCCGCCGCCTGGAAGCCATAGCCCGCCAGTTTCCTCGTGGCCCCAGCGCTGCTGAGCCATTTGCCCTCTTTGATCGAATCCGTGGTGTAGAAGCCCTTGTCGTTTGCTTCCACGAAGACCTTCGCCACGAAGTGGATGTCACTGTCCGTACCATAGATCGCCCCAATGGCGTTATGGAGCCCCGCTATGACCTCATCGACCACAGTACCGGCAGGATTGAAATAGAGTTTGACCGTGGTGAACCACATCCGCAGATAGTCGCTCGGCTGCCAGTCAAACACAGTGGGAGAGAAAAACCAGGCGGTACAGGTGGGTTCGTCTTCGACCCACGCCCACTTGATCGGCTTCTGCCGAGCGGCATCCAGGAAACCCTCCTGCCCATCACCGATGATCACTCCCATTTCATCGCGGATGTGTTTGGGGACCTGGTACGGTTCCAGCACCACCTCGCCGATCACCGGGGGCGGACTCTTCTCCCGAGGGCCTACCGGTCTGCCCAGGACCCAGGCCGGTAACTGACTCAATCCGACGGCCAGCTCCTCGGCGAATCCCGGATCATAGCCGGCGAAGGGGCGGAGTATCCGGTAGTCCAAATCGTCAGTGAGTCCCGCCTCTTCCATGAGAAGATATAGGTCAACGCCCCAGGGACAGAAATCAGCGAGCAGATCCATGGCGGTCAGGTCCGTGCTCTTCTGTTCAAGACTTGAGAGATCGCGGGGCGCCGCGAGGGTCTGCGTGGTACGCTGGTTCCGTACATGGTGTATGGCTGAGTAGTCGCTCTCGATTTCCGCCTGCAAGACATCAATCGTACGATACGGTCCGTAGAGAACACTTCCTGAAACGTAGCTCCTCACCTCCTGGCCTCCAGAAGAAGCGTAAGCCCCGCCGGGCACCAGGCCCGTGCCAATCGTCTCATAGCCGGCAAAGGGATGCAGCGCCTTCTCTTCCCGGCCCCTGACCACGACCTGTTGCTTTCTGTAATGAGGCAACTCTTTCAGGTCGGGGTAGCCGAGGTCGCGATAGGTGCGGTGCAGGAGCACTATCTTCCGGAGCAGATGAACCCCTTTCCGGTAGTGACTGAGGGCCTCTGATCTCTGATCGCGCCTCATGCGACCGACAGCAGCAAACAGGAGGCATTCCGCGTGGATCAGTCTGCCCCGCATGATGAAGGGTCCGTCTTCGCCATCCGGAGCCATAGTAGTGTAAGGAAGGAATACTCGGTTCGCCAAGTCCTCCCAGCGTTCGGCTTTTGACTGTTGCTCGGCCTGTAATTGAGCGTATGCCTGATCGAAGACCTCAAGCCCCTCGAAGAACTCCCTTTGGAACGCGCTCGGTCTAGACACACCCGGCCCCGAATTGTCCCAGTCGATCACATCACCCGGCCCCGGCAACTTTGGCGGCCCCGGAACATCCGCCCGCGCGGACGACTGCGGGAAGAAGACAAGATTGAGGAGAAACAGAGGAAGGGCTATGAACACTGACTTCTTCATATGCCACGCTCCGCGACGGAGTTCAAAACAATATCGTCGGCCTATTCCTGATGGAGAATTTGATCTCTACCGACCAGAGCTATTATATCGCCTGAGGATACACCAATTCAAGGGAAAAGTGACCCCCGGAAGCTGTCATGGTCGTAAGGTGCATAAGGTCATCTGGGCCTAAGGCGAGTGATTCCACAGGATTGGTGTCCAAACGGTAGGCGAAGATGGGGAGGTAGGGGATGCCGTGCATGAAGAGGACATTGGAAGATCTGTGTATTGCTCTGCGGTTAGGTGACACGCAAGCGCGTTCGTCGGGGGACTGTGCAAGGTCAGCCTTCATATACACTCACCGTCCGATGATAATTGTTTCCTATGGGGTACCCGGGAACCACTGGCTGGTCTTCCTTGAGTTGAGCTTGGCATTTTGCGGGACGGCACCCTCGAGACGGTGGAGGTGACGCTCGCGGCGCAGAATTCGCTCCCGGCCTCCGGCTGGGGCGGGCAATGGCCGTCGTGGCTCGGCGTGTCTGCCGAAACGGCCAGGCCTGAAATAGCGTGGCAACGGCGAAATCGGGGAACCTATGGCATACGCGTGCTCGCAGTCTACCCCGAAGGCCCCGCCGCGGGACGGCTGCGCCGGGGCGACCTGATCGTGGAGTACGAGGGATGGCCGGTTCGCCATTCGCTCTCACTGGCGCGGCACGTCGCCAGGACCCGACCTGGAACTGAAGTCGAGCTCGGGGTCGTCCGTGGCGCCGGGGAGCGGACCATCACCCTCTCCGTTCAGGCCGTGGACGAAGCTAACGGCGGCCGGATCTGCCCGCCCGTCGAAGTCCCCGCGTGGGGCCTCGCAGTGCGCGGGTTGAACCAGACAACGGCGACGGAGGTCCGTACCCAGGAAACGCACGGTCTGCACATCGACAGAATCCTGCCCGGCAGCCCGGCGGGCGAGGCGGGATTAAAGGCCGGAGACGTGATTCTGCAGATCGACGGGTTCCCCGCACTGGACCCGCGGCTCCTCCAACGGCGGGCGTCGGAATTCGAGGTGCGACTGACCGGACGACGCGCCGGTTCGCCGTTCATCTCTGTCCTGACACAACCGCTCTCACCAGGGGACGCCGAGTCGCTAGACGATGACCTGGAGTTCCCGCCTGTGCCGAGGAAACGGAGGCGGTAGCGAGGGAGAGAGGGATGCAGGCCGTATACTGGAAACCGGCGATTGGGCAACGGAGTATTCCGGAATGCGAGAGGTGTTGAAGGTTCGCCGGTCTATTGCGCCACCGGACTGGTGACTGATTTTGTAGATATCTCGATGGACGAAGGGGACTGGTTCATGCCTGGCGCCATGGGAAAGGGCCAGATCGGCGTGAATGTGATGGATGGGATCAAAGGCGGCCTCATGGCGTGGATTAGCAGTAAGGAAAATGCCGCGGCACAACTGCTCTATGACGGAATCACCTTGGAAGATCCCGATTTGACACAGGCCTTCGGCAACCCCAAGACATACGATGGTGACCCCATGCCGGCTGTCATCTCTCGCGCCGACGTACTCGGCTTCGAGCCGCGCAAGGAGAACCGGTACGTCAAGGCCTGGCATGTGAATCGGTACTATCGCCTGGACATCCGCGCGGCGGGCAATCTGATAGCTCCATATGAAGACGCGCGGGACCGTGGTGCGCGGAAAGAGATGATGTGGCAAGGAACGACCGCATCCATCGGGAAGCCATGGAAACGGTTGCCTGACGAGCCGAAGTTGTGGGGCACGCATGCGAGGCTGCTGGACTTCACGCCGAAGGGCCAACTGATACGGATCAAGTTCCCCACAGAGACCGAAGACAGTTGGCGGTATGCGGGCGCCAGCCGCCGGTCCGCCCTTGTGGCAGAACTCGTGCTGCCCGGGAAGAAACCCAACCGGGCCCCGGTCGTCTCCGAGATCAAGAATCACGAAGCCGTGTTTGTGCTGTACAACGCCACGCACGGCGTGCTGACACCGCCTTCTGAGTGGCTGGCACTTCCCACAGAGGGGGAGCGGTACTACCCGCTCTATCGCTCGTATCGCATTCGCGTGGCGTGCACCACGCGCGAAGAATCGGGCTACACCATTCACGGCGATACGACGAATACCCTCGACGAGTTCCGCGTGCAGGTCACACAAGAACCAGGCAAGCCGGTAACCGGCACAGCGTCCCACCCGGAAAAGGGGTATGTCCAGCTCGGCTACACCTACCAAAAGAGCGAAGGCCTCGTGGTGGAATCGAGCGGCAAGCTTCCCATGAAGCCACGCCTCGGTTTGATCATTCCGGACCCGCATTACCAGACGGCTTATACAGAGAAGGATGATACGGTTCTGAAAGTGAACAACTGGACCTTCCGGGCAAGGGCAGTCCTAACTCCGGCATCCGTCGGGTGGCACCAACTCCTGGTCAACGTGGGTGGCAAGGATTACCACATCTGGGACCGCGTCGAACGGATCGGGCAGCCGGCGATCTTCGACGCCTGGATTCCGGTGCTGCCGGACCGGCACAAAGTCACCATGGTCGCAACCGAAGGCGGCTAGTGCACACGCACACTTGCTGTCGAGGTTGCACCGGTAGATGACAGCTATTCGCAGCGCGATCTGAGTCAGGCCATGCACGAAGTGGAGGCAAAACGGCTGGAGCTGCAGCAGCACGAGCAGGATGACGCAGAAGAGTGGCGCACGCTGCGTGCCGACACTCAGATGCACGAGGCAAGAAATCGGGTCGGTCGCAAACTCATGAGCTTGCGCCGGTACCGGGACGCTCTGAAGAAAGCTGGTTTCTGCAACGCCCGGACCGACATCCTCAACTACCTGTACAGGCATTGATCATCAGACAATCCATTATTCAAATCGCTCTTCTCTTCGTGCTGCCGTTGCTCACGACCGGTGGGCTCTTCGACAACAATGAGAAGCAGAAGCCGTTCGTTACTCTGGAGGCCCCGCCCAGAGAGGTGCGCTGGGCCACGACCGGACTATTGGTCGAGCTGGAGCAAGAACCGAGACAGCTCACGGTCATGCACGTTTCATGCGGTGGCTATTCCCGCCATTTCGTCTACGATCCGAACGATCCCTGGCGGCCCACCGTGCTCCGCACGTACGGCACGAACCTGCCGCTGAAGCCCGGGGAATACGAGCTCACACTCGACGTCTATATACCGAGCCGGGACGATCGCAGCGCTATACAGAAGAAACTGGCTTCGATCAAGCACGCGTTTCGCGTGTTCCCGATATCTGCAAACGACTCCTCATATGACGCCGAGAAGGAGTTGGCCACGGCCCTGCGTGGGAGCAAACTGCGGATCCGAAACGCAATGGACGCCTACGACGCGGCGATGCGCCGGACGCGCAGCGGAGCCGACAAGAATGTCACTCTGGATCGGTACATGTTCAACTATATCAACGCGCAGGTGGATGATTTCCGGAAACGGGTCGCGGAGTATGCAGATTTGGCGTCGTACTACGGCAGCCGGGGCCGTGATGCCGATGCGCTTGCTGCGCTCGAATACGCGAACCAGATCTAGGAATCGGAAAACGGCACGACATTCGATGGCCCCGGGTTCCAGGCACAGCCCTTGCGATATCACGCCGACACGTACACGCTGGCGCCCGTACATTTCATGCGGTTCAGTGAGTTCTACGTGCGCCAAAGCGACTTGGCTTCCGCCATTCCATGGCAAGAGAAGGAGGCGGTGTTCTACTTCGATCAGGCGAGGCACGCTAGCCTCAGCGCCGAGGACAAGAAGCGCTGCCGGAATAACGGGGCGGGCGTCTACCGGGCCATCGCGCATTTGTGCATCCTGCTCGAGCACGGCTGGGATGCATACGACAAATGGATGACGAAGGCCAGACAGTTGCGTCCGGAATGATCCGGCACAAATCTCGATCCTGCAAGAGGATCTCTTGCATTGGAGAAGTAGTACCGTACGGTGAAAATACTCATCCGGGCTCAGAGGCAGTGATTCCAACGAGTTGGCGTCGAAGTTGCAGTCGAGGACCGGGCGGTGACCAACAGATGCATAGAATGGGCCCATCAGTTGTCCTACGGAGGATGGGACTGCAGTAGGAATCGCAATCGCCAAGTCTTTGTCGAGTTGGCGTGGTTTGATAGTAGCTTGTTCCTCGTCTGCGCCCTTGTGACACAGTGGTTGAAGACAGAGTTCATTTGAGATTAGCGCATCCTTCCCGATAGGCCAAGTAGGCGATGATGAAATCACATTCTATCCCGTTGCTCCTATGCTGGTTTAGGGGTCATCGCCATTGGCACAGTGGTGTCAGCACATTATCCGCCTACCGAGAGATCTTGGGCCTCTGGGCTATATGATGGTCGGTTACAGCTTGGTTGGTAAGATACAGGCTGGTTATCCTGCTTTCCAGGAACGCGTCGGTGAGTATGCGAAAAGGGCGAAGAATTGGTCCCGGCTGTCGCCGATCAGAGAATGAGAGATTGGGACGCGCAACGACAGCTACTGTGCTCGTCTGCTATCCCATCATCATGCATTTCAAGAGCACAGTGATAGTGGGGAACCGCCTGGCGATTGTCGAAGATCCGTGACAGTATGGTGACCAACGGATTGGTTGTCCGTTGGTCCTCCTGAGTTGAGAGATAACTAAGCGGCGACACAATGAAGATCGCCTGCGGTTGAAGCAAGCGATCTGATTTGGATGACGAGCCATTCAAGTGCTATCCTGGCGACGAACCCATCAGATTGGCCTGCCTGCAAGGACGGAAGTATCTTGAAGAACGGTCGGTGGGGCCGTATTGTTGATGAAGACCATGGTCAGGTACTTCGACCCAGACGTTTGGAATGCTACTGATGAGCCAGATACCGACACTATCAGCTCTCTTGCTGCTTGCCTCTGTAGTTTCCTCGGCGGACGTGCTGAGCCACGACGATCGGTCCGTTCTTCAGAGAGGTGCCGCGGAGATACGCAGGGAATCTCTGCTGCCCCCAAACGGCTCACAAGGTCGACCGCTACCCTTGGTGAGTCACTGGAACATGGGCAGCCAGGGTAAAGGCTGGACTCCCCAATACCAGATCGGACTGCTACGGAGCGGTCATCACATCCTCCCCTGGTTTGCGTGGCCCCAGGGTGACCCCGACAAGGACGAAAGAACGGCCCGACGATTTGACGATCACTACGCCGAACTCATCTCGATCTGCCGCCGGTTCAGGCTGCCCATCTCCTTCCGTGGCACTCAGTGGGAAGCCGTGTTGGTCGGGAAGCAATATCGTACCTTGCCGCCCCAGCAGTGTCCGGCCGTCATCGACCCTAACGGCAAGCCCATGGCCAGGCTCAGCCCATTCGGTCCCGTCGATCCATGGCGCGATCCGGCCGACGCGTATATTGACACCCCGGCGATGAAACGACTCCAGCGAATGTATCCTGATCCACCCCTGGTCCTGTTCCTCTCCAACAATGAGGCCCCGAAACTCCGCTGGCATCAGGTCCACGGCTCGAAGCGGTATCTGGACGAGTTCGGCAGCGAACGATCCGATGAATTCACGCGCAGGGTGGTTTCCCAGGGCTGGATGCAGCGCTACCGTGTGATGTTCGACGCCATGCGCGATGCCTTGGTCAGCGATACGTGGAAACAGAACGTCCGTTTCGTGGGGTACGGAGCCTTTGGCCCGTCCCACTTCGGTCGCTGGGCGGGATGGAAGGAATACTCCCTCATCACTGGCCAGTGGACAAGTCCCGACTGGCACGTCTGGCAGGGGGGCTCCCCGTCCTATTACACGCACAACTGGTGTCCCAACCGCGATCATTGGGTATGGTCCACCCAGGTCGAGTCGATGAACTGGATCTTCCAGTTGGAAGAGGCCTTCTCCGTGAATCCCGACTTCTGGTGGGAAGTCTCCCTGTGGGACGGCAACGGCGGCGGCTGGACACCCGAGAAAGGTTACGTGCCCGCGCTCCTGGCGGAATCGAAAGCCTGTCAGTATCTCAAGGACGATCAGACGTATACGCCGGAACGCTACGAAGGGTGGGCCCAGTTTGGTCTTTGGCTGCTGCGTCCGCGCGTCCTACGAGAGTTTCGCGGAAGCACCGTGCCTCTGGATCCCTGGCGGCCCTTCTTTGATCGGCTGCTGGCCAGCGTGGATCGCCTCTACGAGAGCGAGACACTTGCACGCTTCTGGCGGCGGGGCTCTCTGGTGCCGAATCGCGCCCACCCGCATCCCTTCCAGTCAGAGATTCCGAACGAGTACCAGGATAAGGACCGATGGTTCGCTCTCGACACCAGTGTGGATCCGCCTCGGCCCTGGAGCATGCAGACGGACATTCCTGTCTTCAGCCTTGCCCTCGTCATCGGTCAGGTACCGCAGCGGCATTGGCTGCTGTACGCTCATAGCCCGCTGAAAGACCGCCGCGACGTCGAAATCACGATTCCCGGGTTCGGCGTCGTCACGGCGGACGTCCCATGTGCCGGCGCGTTCTACACGATCGATGAATCGACCCGGCGACTCGTGGCCATCTCTCCTGCCGACGATTGAGCGGGTCCCGAAAGCCTGTGTCAGGAGGGTCGCCTTGTGTCGTCTGCTCAGAGGGCGTAGAATCAAGAAGATCGGATCATGATTCGGAGACCAGGCATGATGAGACGTCGTGACTTCATGAAAACTGTGGCGGCCGGAACATTGGGACTTGGGCTTCCGCGCCAAGTTCTATCTCGTCAATCCGGTCAACGTCCCAATATCCTGATGATCACGTGCCATGACATCGGCCAGCATTTGGGATGCTATGGGGTCAAGTCGGTCCGGACCGACAATCTCGATCGTTTGGCCGCCCGCGGAATTCGCTTTTCCCGCTTTTATTCTACCTCGGCGGTTTGCTCTCCCGGACGCGGCAGTCTCCACACGGGAAGATATCCCCAGTCCAATGGACTGATGGGATTGACACATGCTCCGTGGTGGTGGAAGTTGAACGAAGGCGAACGCCATATGGCGGGCATCCTGAAAGATGTCGGGTACGAGACACACCTGATCGGCTTCAATCATATCGACGCAAACACCGATCGATTGGGATATGAGTACACGGCTTCCGAGCCATGCAGGGCGTCGGAAACCGTCGAAGCCGTCCGACAACTCATCCAGAAAGCTCATGGGGCGGATCGCCCGTTCTTCGCCAAGGTCGGGTTCACCGAGGTCCATCGCCCGTTCACGCATGGCGCCGACACCGAGAAGGGTGTGTTCGTGCCGCCGTATCTTCAGAACACCGAGCAGGTGCGTGCCGATCTGGCTGCTTTTCAAGCCATGATCAGGTACTTCGACCAGCGCGTCGGGGAAATCCTCGACACGCTGTACAGCAGCAGAATCGCCGACAATACGTTGGTCATTATGACCGCCGATCATGGCATCCCCTATCCAGGGGCCAAATGGTCTCTGCGGAAGGCCGGCATCGAAGTCCCCCTGATTCTGTACCAGCCGCAGACGTGTCTTGCCGGAGGAAAGACATTTGAAGCCTTAATGAGCAACGTCGACGTTCTGCCCACGCTGCTCGACCACCTGGAGGTTGATATCCCTTCAAGGATTCAAGGCGTGAGTTTCAAGGGCTTGATTGAAGGAAAGGCAGCCTCCAGTCCGCGCAAAGAGGTCTTCGCCCAATACACGCCGGATATGAAACGGGATAATCTCTCACGATGCATTCTGACCGAACGCCATCATCTGATCCGGTACTTTGATCAAGGTCGCACGGTGGACTATCCGGTGGATGTGAATCCCCAGGAGTTTGCGAATCATCATGTGCGCTGCAGGACGAAGGGGGCACGGCCCTTTGTTCAGCTATTCGACATCATCGACGATCCATACGAGTTGAATGACATAGGACCGAAGACCGAAAATGCCGCCCTCGTCGAAGAGTTGTCCCGGCGGCTCTTGTCGTGGATGAGGGATGTGGACGATCCACTACTCAAGGGACCCCTGCGGACTCCTTACTACGACAAGGCCATCCATGATCTCCTGACTGTCGGGGGCTGACACTGTGACTATCAGCCCGTCGAGAGATGTATGAGCCTGGATCTGGGGGGCAATGGTCGACGTCCAACACCGGGAGGAAGACGTGTATGAATACAAACAAGGGCCAAGTACCGCGACGTGCGTTTTGCAGAGGAGTACTGGCAACGGCCCTCGCTTGTCGTGTGCCGAGGCCCACGTGGGCAGTGTCTGACGCCAAACCGCCCAATGTCTTGTTCCTCGCGGTTGACGATCTGCGGCCGGAGCTTGGGTGTTTCGGTGCGACCTGTGCGCAGACGCCCAGCATCGACAAACTGGCGGCCAGTGGTGTCAGGTTCACGAACCATTTCGTGCAGGTACCGACGTGTGGTGCATCCCGGTATGCGTTATTGACCGGTCGTAGCCCGGCCAATTCGGGCGTAACCTCGAGCAATGCGGCCTTCTACCAGGGAAACGCGGCCTTGAACTCTGCGCGTCTTGATGGGGCGCAATCGATGCCGGAACTGTTTCGCAGGAACGGCTATCACACCGTCTGCATTGGCAAGGTGTCTCACACTCCGGATGGCCGGGTGTTCGGCTATGATGGAAAGGGGAGGGGGCAACCGGAGGTTCCGCACGCTTGGGATGAGTTGGCAACGCCGTATGGAAAGTGGAAGCGTGGCTGGGGAGCGTTCTTTGCCTACGAAGGGGGAAGACACCGGGAAGACGGCCAGGGCCATACGGACCTTATGGAGTTCAGGGCCAAGAAGGATGAAGATCTACCGGATGGTCTGCTGGCCCAGGCGGCAGTCGACAAACTGAGGGAGGTCAAGGATACGGGCAAGCCTTTCTTCTTGGGGGTAGGCTTCTACAAACCGCACCTGCCGTTTGTGGGGACGCGCGGCGACTGGGAGGCTATGAGTCACGTGGATGTCGCACTGGCCCGGCACCAGCAGAAACCGGACTCGGCCTACTGGCATGAAAGCGGAGAATTCTACCGGTATGACGCTCCCTTTGCCAAGGACAGGCCGCTGGCCAAGGAGAGTCAACGGAAAGCCAAACGGGCCTATCTGGCGTGTGTCCGCTACGTCGATCGTCAGATTGGCAAGGTGCTTGCCGCGCTCGAGGACTTGGGGCTTGCCGCCAATACGGTAGTGGTGCTGTGGGGCGATCACGGCTGGCATCTCGGGGACTCGCAGATATGGGGAAAGCACACGCCGTTTGAAAGAGCGGTGCACTCACCATTGATCATTCGTGCGCCGAGAATGCATTCCGCAGGGCTCCCGTGCGACGCCCTCGTTGAAACCTTGGACCTCTACCCGACCTTGATTGACCTGTGTTCTCTCAGAGATACGCACGTGGCCCATGCGTTGGATGGCCAAAGCCTCTCACCGCTGCTTCGCGACACCAAGGCCAACGTCCGCAAAGCGGCGGTGAGCTACTGGAGATCGGCCATCAGCATCCGCACCAGAACGCATCGCCTGATCGCCGACCACGGTGGAGAAACCCCCTCAAACATTGAACTCTACGATATACGAAAGAGCTGGGACCCCCTCGACAATTGTGCAAGGGAAGAACCGGAACTGGTTGAACACTTGCTCGGCTACGTGTCGGGCGGATAGGACGAATACGGTCTCTTCACGTTTACCAAGCTTACGAGGCAGTCGGGACTATGGCTCCGTGTTGGCGGAGCATATCCTGGATGTCCTCCAGTGGTACCTTGAGCGGTGTTGTATTCTCTGCCACGGCCAGTGCGGCTACAACACCTGCGACCTGGCCCATAGCCATACAGGATGCCTGCACGCGCAGTCCTGAGTTTGCCAGTCGGTCAGTGGAGACACTGCGGCCAGCCACCATGAGATTACGGCTTCCCCTGGGAACCAGCGCCCTCAGAGGAACAGTCGGTATTGTGCCTCTGGCCAGGGGTTTGGGTTTGACGCCGCTGCGTGTGTGAAGANNAAGATCTACCGGATAGAAGGCATAGCAGACCGCATCGTCGAACACGCGTCCTGAGGTATAGTCCTCGACGGTGATCACGGTTTCGCCCTGGATGCGATAGCTTTCCCGGAAGCCGGCCTCGGGCTGCAAATGCATCAGGCGCTGTTTCGTGGTACGGACCTTGGCAAGCACGGCCTTGCGCCCTTGAAGGTTGGCCGCCGTCGCGGTACGAGAGTTCGATGAATCGGCTCCGTGAATATATAAACTGTCCAGCAAGCCGGAGCCGGGGCCATTCGGACGTCCGGGATTATGTGCCGTATCCAGTTTGAACAGGATAGAGCCGGGCTGCGTTTCCTCGCTACGGAATCGCGGCAGGTTCAGCATGCCGACCACGCCTGCTCCACCCGTGCAGTCGACGATCTGTTTGCACAACACGCGACGCCGCGTGCCGAAACCGGCACAATCGACCTGCCAGCCGTTCGCGGTTCTTCTGACAGCCTGGGGAAATTCGTAATAGGCAATCTCAACACCAGCCTGCTCGCACTTCTCCTCGGCGAGCAGGGCATACAGGAACGGGTTGATCCGGAGTTGGTTCTTCCAGTGACGGTCGGGAACCTGGGAGAAATCGGGGAACGTTCCGCCATCGAACTCCACGCTCTCGCGCACGAGCTCCCAGCCTATACCGGCAATGATCTGCTTGCCCCAGGCGTCAAACAAACCAGGAAAGGAGACACCGCCGGTGGTCATGGTACCGCCCAACTGGCTGTTTCTTTCCAGGAGGAACGTCTTGGCCCCAATACGACCGGCCTGGATGGCCGCAATCGTGCCGGCCGTGCCACCGCCTACGACCAGAACGTCACACCGTATGGTAACGGGGCCTTCCATGTGCGCAGGTTCGGGCTGAGGCATAGCATGGGCTCGCGCTATCGCTCTGGATGAGGCGGTCAGAGCCACGCCGGCTGCAGAATACCGCATGAACTGTCGTCTTCCCAATGGGCGATCATTCATTGGTCTTCCTTATGTGTGCTGACCATCCAATCCATTCTCATTCATATGTATTCACGCTTGTCGCGCTCCGTCCATTCCACCAGTTCGTTGTCAAAGCCATGAGAGTGGCCGCTACTTCGAAGCGGCCGGTAGTACCGGCGGCGTCAACTGGCTCCGCGTAAGCTTCAGCTCGTAGAGCACCTCGCCGGCATCGTGGACGAGCCGGAACACCACCTGCGGATCGGACAACGTGGAGTCGAAAGTGAACTCGCCGAAAGCGTACTTGCCAACCATGCCGAACAACTGAGTGTCCCACTTGGGGTTGGTGGCGGCCGGGCCGTCGCCCCGGCCGCCCAGACTCGCCGGCTCGAATTCGTAGAAGCTGTAGCCCGAGGCACGTGGGATGCGAAAGACCCTTGCGCCATGACGATCGCCCGAAGTCAGCAACACTCCCGGGATCCGTTGCTTTTCGATGAAGCCCAGGATCTGTTCCCGGCCCTCGGGGTCGTATACGCCCCAGGAGTCCTTGCCATTACTCACGAAGTCGCTCCACATCGTGCCGCACGAGAGGATGATGAACGGGCCCTGGCAGTCGAGCAGCTGCTCTTGGAGCCATTGCATCTGCTGCGGGCCGAGGAAAGTGCCGCCAGGTTCGCGGTCACCGCCGCGGGTCGTGCGGAAGTACCGATGATCCACCATGATGATGTCGCACGGTCCGACCCGTGTCCGGAGGAAGACGCCACGACGTTCGTCGTTGAAGCCATAGGAGGGGTTGTTCCAGGCATGGCGGAACACTTTCCAGACACCGTGGCGGTCCTGTTCCATATAGCCTTTGGGCAGGCCCCACTTGTCATTGTTGAAGTAGTCGTGATCGTCCCAGGTGGCATAGACAGGAACCGATGCCGCGATTCGCTGCCAGGCGAGATGGAAGTCGCGCAGCAAATAGTCGGCCCGGTGCAGGCCCAAGTGGTTGTCCCGGTCCTGCACGGCGATATCGCCATAGAATAGCACCGCCGTTGGTTCACGCTGGCAGATCGCCTCGGCCTGCCATGGGTTGCCCAGGCCCCAGCGGTGAAAGCAGGAGCCGAAGACGATGCGGGCTTTGGCCGGTCCCGTGGCGGGGGCGGTGACCAGCGTCCCCGCCGCGGCGACGGCGATCGGTCGGCCATCCACGAGGACGCGGTAGGGATAGCGCACGTCCGGCTTCAGGCCCGTGACTGGGACCACGGCCGCCAGGTCGCTCGATTCCGTGCTTTCCACCGGACCAAAAGTCTTCTCTTGCCCGTCGACCGTCACCAGGACCTCGACTTTGGCGGGGCGGCGNNCGCGTACGCAGCCAGACGGCGGCCCCGTCCGGGCGGACGGCCCCGAGCATCGGCCCGCCGAAATGCGTGACGCCGGCCTCTGCGCAGAGCCGCTGCACGGTTCCATCGCGAGCCAGGTCGGCAAACGTGGCGTCCGGATTGGCGGCCAGGATCTGGTACGCCGCCTCATACAGCCGCCGCACCGCTGCCGGCCGCTCCCCCCAGAGGTTGAGCAACTGCATGTTTCCCGCAAGGTCGCCGCGATTGATCTGGGGCGGGTGGCTCGGTTCGACCGCTGAACGATTTGTGGCAGCCTGCTGGGCCGCTTGTGCCATCGCCGCAAAAGGCAAAATGGTCATCAGGATCAGAAACAGGATTCGATTCATAGTAGTACCTTCTGAGAAGCTTGATCTAAATGACGCCAAGCGGTTTCAGAATGACTGTTGACGCAGGAATGCCTCGATTCGCTCGGTACCTTGGAGGTACCCGAGCGAGACCAGGAACGCATCCATCTTCTTGACGGTGTCGATGAAACACGTATTGTCGGCTCGCCCATAGTTGAAAAAGCCGTGCGTCTGGCCCGGATAGCCAACGAGCTCACAGCGGTTTCCCTTCTCCTTCATCTTCTCCGTGAACAACTCGGAGGTGAGATAAGGCACTGTGGTGTCGTCCCGGCCGTGGAAGATGATGGTTGGTGGGTCGCCTTCGCGTACGTGGTGATACGGGGAAAGCTTCTCGGGCTTGACGCCCATCCGCTGCTCGAGCGAACCGAGCCTGTCCCACCCCTTCTCTCCGCGTCCTTCCACGGGCGCCAGAACCAACCCGGGATTGAAGAGAACCAAGG
>NPID01001447.1_pt1 | contig 16892 bp, 20 predicted proteins | sample 8637491 | NCBI WGS metagenome assembly NPID01 (sample SAMN07420843, study PRJNA396082) | bioreactor metagenome | isolation source: sample BA6 brine-fed electro-methanogenic bioreactor BA | place: Japan: Kochi | collected 2016-06-14 | reverse complement strand
TCATCGATCAGGTCGTTAAGGACAAAGGGATTGACCGCGCCATTCTGGTGGAGGCGCTTGAGTCGGCCGTTTTGTCCGCCGCGAACAAGAAGTACCGCAACACCCGGGATCTTGAAGCGCACTTCAATGAAGAAGTCGGTGAGGTCGAATTGTTCGAGTTTGTCACCGTGGTCGAAGAGGTTCAGGATTCCTACAAAGAGATCGACCTGGAGGAAGCCCGCGAAATCGATCCGGACGTTGAGGTCGGTGACTCTCTGGGGATGAAGCTTGAATCCGACGGGTTCAGCCGTATTGCCGCTCAGACTGCCAAGCAGGTGATCATCCAGAAGGTCCGCGAAGCCGAACGCGAGTGGATCTACAACGAGTTCAAGGATCGTCAGGGTGAGCTGGTCAATGGTATCGTGCGACGCTATGAGCGCGGCGACCTGATCGTCGACCTCGGCCGCGCCGAAGCCCTGCTGCCCCATCGCGAGCAGGTGCCCCGCGAAACCTATCGTCAGGGAGACCGGGTACGGGCCTACATCGCCGATGTGAAGCTCTCGCCCAAAGGGCCGCAGATCATTCTGTCGCGCACCCATCCTGGAATGGTGATAGAATTGTTCAAGGTCGAGGTGCCCGAAATCAGCGAAGGGCTGGTGGAGATCAAAGCCTGCGCCCGTGAACCCGGAAGTCGCGCGAAGATTGCCGTGGTCAGTCACGATCATGATGTCGATCCGGTCGGTGCCTGTGTCGGGATGCGCGGTTCGCGCGTGCAGAATGTTGTGTCTGAACTGCGCGGCGAGAAAATTGACATCATCCCCTGGACTCCCGACATCGGCCGCTTTGCCTGTTCCGCCATTGCCCCGGCCGAAGTGGCCCGGGTTTATGTGGACAGCGAGGCTAAAGAACTCGAGATTATCGTGCCGGACGACCAGCTTTCGCTGGCAATCGGCAAAAAGGGCCAGAATGTGCGCCTTGCCGCTCGTCTGATCGGCTGGAAGATCGACATCAAGAGTGAAACGCGTGCCGCAGAGGCTGCAGAGGCCGCCGAATTGCAGGAACTCGATCCGGCCGAAGCTGAGATGGAAGCTGAGTCCGAGTTTACTGTGGATGCTCGACCCGAAACGGATGCGCCGCAGGCCGAAGAGGGGGAGTTTGCTGCTTCCGAGCAGGACGAAGAGGTCTCGGAAGAGGCCCCTGTCGTTGAGGGTGAACAACCGCCTGAAACTGATGACGAGCCGCAAGAGGACGCGGAAAAGCCCTGATGGCCTCAGCGCACCAGCCGCTTCGAACCTGCCTCGGCTGTCGTGGGCAGAAAGACAAAGGCGTCCTTGTACGCTATGTGATGGGCCCCGATGGTACTATTCATGTTGATTTGCGGAATAAGCTTCCAGGTCGGGGCGCATATACCTGCGTAGAGCGAGACTGTCTTTTGCAGGCTGTACGACGCGGTGGTTTCCAGCGCACCTTTCGCGGACGCTGCCTTCCGCCTGATGCCGAAGAGCTGCTGGGGGAGTTGACCCGGCAGCTTGCCGTCAGGGTGGATAATCTTATTGGTATGCTGCGCAAGGCCGGTCAGATTGTCGGCGGCGGAAACGGCGTGATGGCCGCGTTGGACAAAGGGGAGCCTCTGCAGATGGTTGTAGCTGCTACCGATGTTTCGACGGGTATTCTTGAAAAAATAAGGCGTAAGGCGACGGCGCGTGACATTCCCGTTTTTCAATGGGGATCCAAGGCCGAACTCGGCCGACTGACCGGCCGCGAGCAACGCAGCGTGTTGGGAATCAGGTCCTGCGCCTTGGCCAAGGCCCTGGATGATGGGCTAAAGCGATACGAGCAATTCGTAGGGGAGATTTAATGGGAAAGACACGGGTTTTTGAACTGGCCAAAAAAATGGGACTCGAAAGCAAGGAACTGCTTGAGAAGCTCGCACAGGCGGGGGTGTCCGCTGCCAGTCACATGAGTGTGCTGGAGGATGAGGACATCAAGAAGCTGGAACAGGCTTCGACTTCCACCGTTGAAAAGGTCGAAGAGCAGCGGGTTAAGCCCGGCATTATCCGCCGTCGCAAACGCGAAGTTCCTGCACCTGCGGCAGAGCAGGAAAAAGCCGCTGAAGAGCAGAAGGTGGAACAGCCCGAAGTTCCCGCTGCCGAAGCGCCGTCTGAGCCCGGCGTTCTCGAGAAGGCCAAAGCTGAACAACCCGTTGAGCCGCCGAAGGAAGCAGAGGCGGTTCCAAAGGATGAAGAAGTTCAGGCCCCGGCTGAAGGTTCCGTAGAGGAGAAAGCCGCTTCCGAAGGTGAAGAGGCCGCAGTGCCCTCCAAGAAAGAAGCGCCGCAGGAAGCCAGGACGGAAACTTCTGAAGAGAAGCCTGCAGAGACGGAAGCTTCCCAGGCTGATGAAACTCAAAAAAGCGAAGCAAAGAAACCTGCTGCGCGTGAAAAGAAACCCGATAAAGCGACCGCCTCGCGGGCAAAAGTGTTGGGACGTGTGGATCTGTCCACTCTGTCTGGCGCCCCTTCGCGCTCCGGTGCGCCAAGTCGGCCCGCTGAAAATACCCGCCGGGATCGCCCCGCAAGAAGAGATTCCGCTCCCAGGACACCTCCCGCCGGCGCCGGTGATGATCGCCGAGGCGGCGGTGCGGCGGAACGCAGTCGCCCCAGCTTTACCCCGCCGGCGGCACCTGACGAAGTATTCCAGCCGAAAGAAGTGCGTGGCGGGAAAAAGAATAAAAAAGGAAAAGGCGGAGGGGGGCCTTCGGAAGATTCCGATCAGCGCCGTGGCCGCAAGGGTCGCAAGCTCGAGGTGTTTGAGCCTGAGCGCAGCGGCAAGATGCGTCGCCCCAAAAAGGGAGCCAGGCAGACCAAGAAGACCGAAGTCACCATCTCCAAGGCCATTAAGCGCGTGATCCGCATCAGCGATTCCATTACCGTCGGTGAGCTGGCCAAGCGTATGGGGATCAAGGCCAATGAGTTGATCCGGGAGCTGATGAAGCAGGGGTCGATGGTGACCATCAACCATCCTCTCGATTTCGAGACCGCTGCTCTGCTTGCGTCTGAATACAACTACGAGGTGGAAAACGTCGCTTTTGACGAGGCTGCGATTCTGGAAGATTCTCCCGCAGTCAAGCCCGGCACAGAAGAAGACAAGCCGGAAGATCTTGAATTGCGTCCGCCTGTCGTGACTGTCATGGGACACGTTGACCATGGCAAGACCAGCCTGCTCGACGCCATTCGCGCGGCCAAAGTCACAGAAGGCGAGGCCGGTGGCATCACTCAGCATATCGGTGCCTACCATGTCGAGCTTAACGGCCGCAAGATCAGCTTCCTTGACACCCCCGGCCATGAGGCTTTTACCGCCATGCGTGCCCGCGGCGCCAAGGCGACGGACATTGTCATTCTGGTGGTGGCGGCTGACGACGGCGTGATGCCGCAGACCAAGGAAGCGATCAACCATGCCAAGGCGGCCGGTGTGCCGATCGTGGTGGCGATTAACAAAATCGACAAGCCTGATGCCAACCCGGACCGCGTCAAGCAGGAACTGACCGAGTTTGAACTGATCCCAGAAGAATGGGGCGGCGAGACCATATTTGCTGAAGTCAGCGCCAAGGAGCAGCTCAATATTGAGTCCCTGCTGGAAATGGTGCTGCTGCAGGCCGAAGTCATGGAACTTAAGGCCAATCCCAACAAACGTGGTCGCGGTATTATCGTCGAGGCCCGTCTGGACAAGGGCCGCGGCCCCGTGGCGACCGTGCTGGTACAGGAAGGCACGTTGCACATCGGTGATCCCATTGTTTCCGGGGTCCATCACGGCCGCGTGCGCAGCATGGTCGATGATCGTGGCGAGCGCGTTGAAAATGCCGGGCCGTCCATGCCGGTGGAAGTCACTGGTCTCTCCGGCGTGCCCGATGCAGGCGATCTGCTCTATGCCGTTGAGGATGAGAAGAAAGCCAAGGATGTCGCTCTGCACCGTCAGCAGAAACTGCGCGAAGCCGAGCTGGCCAAGACCAGCAAAATCTCCCTGGATCAGCTGTACGCCAAGATCCAGGAGGGCGATGTCAAGGAACTCAAGGTGGTCATCAAGGCCGACGTCCAGGGTTCCGTCGAGGCCGTCAAAGACGCTCTGGTCAAACTTTCCACCGACGCCTGCCGCCTGGTGGTGATTCATACAGGCGTCGGCGGGATCAACGAGAGCGACATCAACCTGGCCAGCGCCTCTGATGCCGTGGTTCTCGGCTTCAACGTGCGCCCCGAGCCCAAGTCCTCGCAGTTGGCGGAAAGCGAAGGGGTGGATATCCGTCTATACAACATCATCTACGATGCGGTTTCGGATATTAAAAACGCTATGGAGGGACTGCTGGCTCCGACCCTCAAGGAGAAAGAACTCGGTCGCGCCGAAGTCCGCGAGACTTTCACAATCTCCCGCATCGGTACCATTGCCGGCTGTTATGTCCTTGACGGCAAAATTCTTCGCAATGCCAAAGCACGACTTGTGCGTGACAGCGTTGTCGTATGGGAGGGCAACCTGTCCTCGCTTAAACGCTTCAAGGACGATACCAAAGAGGTTGCCACCGGCTACGAGTGCGGTATCTCCCTTGAGAATTACAACGACATCAAGGTCGGCGACATCATCGAGGCCTACGAAATAGTGGAAACTAAAACCCTGCTGTAATCGATGCTCCCCTGCGCTGTAAAGTAAAGGGGAGCTCAATTCATGGGGGAAAGATCATGGTCGTTGGGATCGCCCGTTACGAGCTAGTTCTTCATGCGCCGCAGAATCTCAAGGAGAAGCGCGGGATCGTGCGCAAAATTCTCGGACGCTGCCGTGAGCGCTTCCCCATTTCGGCTGCCGAAGTCGGGTGCCATGACTTATGGCAGCGAGCCAGTATCGGAGTTGCTGTGGTTGTTGCCGACGAGGCTGAAGCAGATTCAGTTTTTGCTCGCATCGAAGAGGAAATCGACCGCATCGGCCTCGCTGAAGTGTGCGATCGCGAGACCGAATTTGTTCACCTGTAGGAGTTTTGTCTTTGTCATCACAACGTTCACATCGTGTCGGAGAACAGATACAGAAGGAAATTTCAGCCTTGCTGGTTAAGGGCCTGAAAGATCCGCGCATAGGGTTTGTGACCATCACCGGCGTTGAGATGACGCCGGACCTGCATCTGGCGCGGGTCTTTTTCTCTGTTATGGGTGATGAAAAAGCCCAGCAGGAAACGGAGGAGGGACTTAAAAGCTCCGTATCTTTTATTCGCCGGGAACTCGGCAAGCGCCTGCGTATGCGATATACGCCCGATCTCATCTTCAGCTACGATCACTCTCTGGAGTACGGCAACCGTATTGATACTCTGCTTGAAGAAATTCAGGAAACCGGAAAGCGCGATGACCGAACAGATACTGACGAAGATTGACCAGGGCCGGCGTTTTCTTGTCGCCTCCCATTCCGGCCCTGATGGTGATGCCATTGCTTCGACGCTCGCCTTGACCAACGGTTTACGTGCCCTGGGCAAAGAGGTCGTGGCCTACAACCAGGATCCCGTTCCCGATTCGCTACAGTTTCTGCCCGGCTCCAATCTGATTGTCCATCAAGTTGATGACGGTGCTTTCGATGTTGTTTTCGTGCTTGATGCCGGAGAATTGCATCGCGCCGGAACTCATCTGCGCGACGCAGGCTCTTTTCTGATCAATATCGATCATCATCCGTACTTCGAAGCCTTCGGCGATATCAACTATGTTGACGAAGAGGCCTGTGCGACCGGTGGCCTGATCTACCGGATCCTCAAAAAGCGTCCGGCCGCACTTACGCCCGATGTGGCCCTGTGCATCTATACGGCAATTCTTGCCGACACCGGCTCGTTCCGCTATTCCAATGCCAACCCCGAGGCCTTTCGCATTGCCGCCGATCTGGTCGAAATCGGCGGGATAAATCCCTGGGATGTGGCGGGCGGTCTTTATGAGAGCCAGGACGAAAAGCGACTGCGCCTTCTGGCTCTGTCTCTTGCGACATTGACCGTCTCCTCCTGCGGCAAATTTGCCACCATGACCCTGACTTCCGAAATGATGAGCCAGACAGGCTCCGAAGCTCAGCATACCGACGGCTTCGTCAACTATCCCCGCTCCATTCGAGGGGTCGAAGTCGCCATCCTCTTCAGGCAGACCGGCCCTCGTTCCTACAAGGTGGGTTTCCGCTCCAAGGGCAAGATCAATGTGGGCGAACTTGCACACCAGCTCGGCGGCGGAGGCCATCACAATGCCGCCGGCGCAAACCTGGAGGGCGATCTTGACCAGGTCCGGGCGATGGTGTTCGATCGACTGAACATCGAGGTCGGCGCCTGAGCATTTCATGGACGGAATTCTGCTGATCGATAAACCGCAGGGACTCACCTCCCATGATGTGGTCGCGCGCGTGCGGCGTCTGTTGCGCACCCGGCGGGTCGGCCATACCGGCACCCTCGATCCTATGGCTACGGGGGTTCTGCCCGTGGCCGTCGGCCAGGCGACCCGGCTGGTTGAATTTATCATGGCTGGCGAAAAAACCTATCACGCCACCATGAAGCTTGGCGTGATCACCGACACCCAGGATGCTGAGGGGCAGGTTGTCGAACGTCGAGCGGTCGAGCCGCACTGCCTTGAACAGCTACCGGAAGTTCTGCCGCGCTTTACCGGCGATATCGAACAGATCCCGCCCATGTATTCGGCCATCAAACGCAACGGGGTCGCGCTGCACCGCCTGGCGCGCCAGGGGGTCGATGTGGATCGTCCGCCGCGGGCCGTACATATCGCCCGCATTGAAATTCTGCGGACCGGGGAAGATGAGGCCGAGCTTGAGGTAACCTGCGCCAAGGGCACCTACATCCGGACGCTGGTTCATGATATCGGTGAGACGCTGGGGCCCGGTGCCCATCTGACCAGGCTTTGCCGCACCCGCAGCGGATCGTTCAATTTGGCGCAGTGCATTGCGCTGGATGATGTGGACGAGGGCATCCTGCCCGGGGAAAGTCCCGCATTTCTGACGCCGATTGAAGCGATGCGTGATTATAGCCGCCTTGAGATCGTATCCGAGGCTGCCGGTCGACTTGCTGACGGTGTGCCGCCTTCTCTCGATCAGGTGGTTGGAAAAGAAGATTTCGCACAGGGGGATGTGGTTGCATTGACCGACGATGAAAGGCTGTTGGCGGTCGCGCGCTTCGATCCGACGCGGCAAAAGGAAAAACGTGGAGATTTTGAGCTTTTAAAGGTGTTCAATGTCTTTTCATGATCATCTTTAGCGCTTTACAGCGCAGCGTGAATTGTGGTAGAAAGCCCACACATAAAAACACAACTGCTGTTCTTGGCAGATCAAGACACAGGATGGAAAGGAGGTGGCACAGTGCTGGCCACGGATCGCAAACAGGAAATTATCGAACAGTTCAAGACGCATGAGGGTGACACCGGCTCGCCCGAGGTTCAGATCGCTCTGCTCTCAGCGCGCATCATTTACCTGACCGAGCATTTCAAGACCCACAAAAAGGATCACCATTCCCGTCGCGGGCTGCTCAAGATCGTCGGGCAAAGACGGCGCCTGCTCGATTATCTGAAAGCCAAGGATGTCGAGCGTTATCGCAAGATCATCAAAGAACTGGGCATCCGCCGTTAAACACGGGCAGCATGTCTTCCGTACCCCGGAGGGCTGCTGCCTTTGTTTTTCGGGCAGTGTTTTGACTGGGGAGGTTGACCGGAGAGAGATCCCGCCTTCAAAGTGAAGGTCGGGGTCTGTCTCGGGCCATCCTCCTTTGGTCATTCTGCCCGGTTGATTTTAAACCAGGTGCTTGCACCAAAACCAAAGGAACAAATATGGCTTTTCACAAAGTAGAAACAGAGTTCAATGGACAACCCCTGACGATCGAAACCGGGAAGATGGCCCGTCAGGCTGACGGCGCAGTGGTCATTACCTACGGTGAGACCAAGGTTCTGTGTACCGTCGTTTCGGCCCGCAAAATGCGCGAAGGGCAGGATTTCTTCCCCCTGACCGTCAACTACCAGGAAAAATTCTATGCCGCCGGAAAAATTCCCGGCTCCTTCTTCCGTCGCGAGCGCGGCGCCAGCGAGCGGGAAACTCTCATCTGCCGCCTGATCGACCGCCCCATGCGCCCCCTGTTCCCCAAAGGGTACATGTTTGAAACCCAGATCATGCCTTGGGTGATTTCAGCCGACCTGATCAATGATCCCGACACTCTCGCTATTGTGGCAGCATCTGCTGCAGTTGAAGTGTCCGACATCCCTTTCAACGGACCTATTGCCGCTGTGCGTGTCGGCAGGGTGGACGGAAAACTGGTCGCTAATCCGACTCTTCAGCAGATGGAGAACAGCGATCTCGATATCACCGTTGCCGGCTCCCGCGAGGCGGTCATCATGGTCGAAGGCGAAGCAGAGCTGCTGTCCGAGGATGAAATGCTTGAGGCGATCTTCTTCGGGCACGAATCCCTGCAGCCGCTGATCGATCTTCAGATCAAACTGCGTGACCTGGTGGGTCAGGCCAAGCGTGAATTTGAAATCCCTGAAACTGATGCGTCCCTGGAGGAGCGTGTTGAGCAGTTGTGCGCCGACAAAGTCCTCGAGGCCATGAAAATTCGCGCCAAGCAGGAGCGTTCTGCTGCCATGAGTGAAATTCGCCAATCAGTGAAAGACGCTTTGGCCGAAGAGTTCCCTGAAAGTGAAGGGGAGATCTCCGGACTGATCGGCAAGGTTGAAAAGCGCGTGGTGCGCGGCATGATCATCAAGGACAAGGTGCGCATCGACGGCCGCGACATGACGACTGTCCGTCCGATCACCTGTGACGTCGGAGTGCTGCCCCGGGCCCACGGCAGCGCCCTTTTTACCCGCGGGGAAACACAGGCCCTGGTCGCTGTGGCGCTCGGCACCTCGGTGGACGAGCAGCGTATGGACAACGTGCAGGGAATGGAATTCAAGAAATTCCTGCTGCACTACAACTTCCCGCCGTTCTGCGTCGGCGAAACCAGCATGCGCCTGTTCCCCGGTCGTCGCGAAATCGGCCATGGTTACCTGGCCGAGCGTTCGGTCGCAAAAATTCTTCCGAACTACGACGATTTCCCTTATACCATCCGCATTGTCTCGGACATTCTTGAGTCCAATGGTTCATCTTCCATGGCGTCCGTATGCGGCTCCTCCCTGGCTCTGATGGATGCCGGCGTTCCCGTGAAGGAGCCCGTTGCCGGTATTGCCATGGGCCTGATCAAGGAAGGCGATGATGTCGCGGTTCTCAGCGATATTCTCGGCGACGAGGACCACCTCGGCGACATGGACTTCAAGGTCACCGGGACCAGCAAAGGCGTAACCGCCCTGCAGATGGACATCAAGATCACCGGGGTTACCAAGGACATCATGAAGCAGGCGTTGGAGCAGGCGCGCTCCGGGCGTATGCATATTCTTGGCGAGATGGCCAAAGCGATCGAAAATCCGCGCGGCGACCTCTCTCCCTATGCTCCGCGCATCACCACTATTCGCGTCAAGCCCGATCAGGTGCGCACCGTCATCGGTTCCGGCGGCAAGAATATTCGTGGGATCATTGAAGCGACCGGCTGCGCCATCGACATTGAAGATGACGGCCGCATCAACATCGCTTCCGCTGACGGCGAAGCTGCCAAGAAGGCGATCAAGATGATCCGCGATCTGACCCAGGAACCCGAGGTCGGCAAGCTCTATCAGGGGGTTGTGCGCAAGGTGATGGAATTCGGCGCTTTCGTCGAAATCTTCCCCGGCACCGACGGCCTGGTCCACGTTTCCGAACTGGCCAAGGAACGCGTGCAGAAGGTCACCGATGTTCTCAACGAAGGTGATGAGGTGCTTGTTAAGTGCATCGGCATCGACAAACAGGGCAAAATCAAGCTGTCGCGCAAAGAGGCCCTGGGACAGAAATCGCCCGAAGACGGCGAGTGATTCACAGGCTGATCGATGGTTCGAAAAACCGCTCTCGACAACGGCATCCGGATAATTTCCGAACAGATGGTGGCGGCACACTCCGCCACCATCTGTGTCTCGGTACGCCGAGTCTTCCGCAGAACCATCCTGATCGTTTTCAGGCCCATCTGATCAATGTCATCCTCGGTGGAAGCATGAGTTCCAGGCTGTTCCAGAGTATCCGGGAAGATGCCGGTCTTGCTTACTCCATTTACAGTTACCTTAATTCCCATTCCGATTCCGGAGCCCTGGTTGTTTATGCCGGGGTTTGCCCCGATGATCTTCGGGAAGTGGTTTCTCTGATTCTCAAGGAGCTTGACGATCTGCGCACAATCCCGCTTTCGGAGAGGGAACTTGGCGCGGCCAAGGAACAGCTCAAGGGGCATCTGCTGCTGTCGCTTGAAAGTACCGACACCCGGATGACACGGCTGGCCAGGAACGAAATTTACCTGGGCCGCGATGTGGATGTCGAGGAGGTGGTCGGCTCCATTGAATCGGTCAACGCTGCCGACCTGCAGAACCTCGCCCGGCACTTTTTCCAGGACGACTCCCTGATTCTTGAAACCGTTGGGCAGTGTCGTGACCATGATCTGACCATGCTCGATCTCGCGCTGTCCTGATATCGCTGGAACCAATACTCCCATGAATCATATTGATGTTCGTGTACAGGTCGTCCGTTCCGGCGCAGTTGTGCCGCGCTATATGTCTGATTGCGCCGCCGGAATGGATCTTCACGCCGCATTGGACGCCCCCGTAAGAGTCAAACCCGGGCAGCGCATGCTGATCCCCACCGGCCTGGCCTTTGCCATCCCTGAGGGTTACGAAGGGCAGATCCGCCCGCGCTCCGGCCTGGCGCTGCGACACGGCATAAGCCTGGTCAACTCTCCCGGCACGATCGACGCCGATTACCGCGGGGAGGTGGGCGTCATCCTGATTAATCATGGCGAGGACACGCTGACGCTCCAACCGGGAGACCGCATCGCGCAAATGGTGCTCTCCAAGGTCGTGCAGGGGCGGCTGCGGCAGGTGGATTCCCTGGACGAAACCCGCAGGGGATCAGGCGGTTTCGGCCATACGGGGTGGCGCGACGAGGAGGAGATCGACCATGAATGATCGACCATGAATGATCGACACCCGAAACCGGAAGAGTTGTTTGATTTTCCCTGCGATCATGTTTTCAAGGCGATGGGGCCCAACACCGAGCTGTTCGTTTTTGAGGTAAGGCGGGCAGTTTCAGGCGTTCTTCCCGTGTCGCAGGATGCGGTCAAGGTTCGCCCCAGCGGCAAAGGCAATTATGTCTCCGTTTCCGTTGTGGTTCGTGTTCACAACTTCGATCAGGTCACAGGGGTTTATGACGCTCTGCGGCAGATCGATGACCTGAAATATCTCCTCTGATACAGCGTTTCCCCTCTCTTGCCCGGTTTCCCATTAGAAAAAGTCTCGTCATTCAAGCTGTTTGTGGTAATATGTCAACTATCTACAGTCTAAACGCCTATCGAGATGAGGTGTACGAATGATTATTTCCATCAATCCCGAAAACCCCCAGTTGAGATTGATTCGTCAGGTTGTGGACAAGCTCAAGCAGGGCGGAGTCATTGCCTACCCGACCGATACGAACTACGGTATCGGCTGCGATATTTTCAACAAGAAGGGTGTCAAAAACATTTATCAGATCAAGAAACGCGATGCACGCAAACCCTTCTCCTTCATCTGCGCGGACCTGTCCGATGTTTCCAACTACGCCCAGGTCAGCAACTTTGCGTTCAAGATCATGAAACGTCACCTGCCCGGGCCTTACACTTTCGTGCTTGAAGCGACCCGAGTGGTGCCCGATTCCCTCATGACCCGCCAGAAAACGGTGGGGATCCGGATTCCGCAGAACCCCATTGCGCTGGCTATCGTGCAGGAGCTTGGCCATCCGCTGGTAACCACCAGCGCCAACGTCTCCGGTCAGGATGTCTACCATGATCCGCTCGATATCGAAGATGCCCTCGGCCATCAGCTCGACCTGGTTATCGATGGCGGCATCCTGCGGGGGGATTCCTCTACCGTCATCAGTCTGATCGGCGACCAGGTGGAGGTGTTGCGTGAAGGTTCAGGCGATACCTCCTGGATTCATCAGCTCTGATGTTTTTTGCAATCAAAATAAAGCTTGGGCGACTTTGCTTTTTTCATGTCATCACAGGGCTCTTCTTTGCCCTGCTGTCGTCAGGCGGCGGCCCCGCAGCTGCTGCCGAGGGGGAGTTTGGCGGCGTTGGGTTGCAGGTGGTCCCCACCGTGCGCGGTGAACTGGTCGTGCTGGCGGTCGTCGCCGGAACCCCGGCTGAAAAACAGGGGATTGAGCCCGGTGACCTGATTATTGCTGTGGATGGATATCCCCTGGAGGGAACCAATTTCCAGGCGGTGGTGCGCGAGCTTTTATGGGGGCCTGTCGGGAGTCGCGCCATGCTGAGCTTCAAGCGCCCCGGCGTTGCCGGCCTTAGGCAGGTGGACGTGGTGCGAATCGCTCTGGAGGTGGATGACAAACAGTCCATGCCGGGGGTCAGGATGCTGCTGCCGGGGGAGGTTGAAGATGCAGGAAAAAAAGACTGAAATCTGGTGTCGAGGTGAAACGGCCATGGAAATGAAAGAAGTGACGGTGGTTTTTTACCGCCGTGAGTTCAAGGATGACAAATGGCGCAATGCGGTTGACGAACAAGGCCTCGACGCCCTGTTCGAGCGTCTCGGCAAGGATCTCGCTACCGCCGGGGTGCGACTGCTGCGCGCCGAAGATCCGGACATGGTGATGGAGATCAAGGGTTATGGAGATCTGCTCAACAGCGTCCGCCTTCGTTCCCCCAAAGACGGGGTGGGTAATATGTGCCTCGGTCACGTGATCGGCCGGAGCGCGCATCTCGACCTGGTCGAAGACATCGAAAGGGGCGTCAACCGCACTGCTTTTGCGCCGGAAACCATCGAACCCGAAGGCAGCGACAAGGTGGTCTGCCACAATTGCGGTTGTGGTTGCTGACAAGCATTAATTGTAGTTCAACAGGGGTGCTGCGAACCCGCGAAGTGAATAGCTACCCAACTTTTTCACAATTTTCTATTGCATTCTCAACAGGCATTTGATATAAATCCTCTCGCTTTGCCGAAGTGGTGGAATTGGTAGACACGCTAGGTTCAGGGTCTAGTGGGCGTAGGCCCGTGGGAGTTCGAGTCTCCCCTTCGGCACCAAGTAAAATCAAGGGGTTGGCGGTTTTCCGCTGGCCCCTTTTTCTTTGATTTTTTGTCCACATTTGTCCACACCTGTTTTGGGTGTGGACAGGCAGTTCTTCTATCTGTCGTTTTTTATGCTGCGCGATGGATCGAAGCTGGTCAAGCTGCTGGTGCGTGCCCTGCCTCTGGGCGACGAACGCGAGCACCTGCTGTTCGCCAAGTTTGCCGAAGTGGCCCGCGCAACGGTTAAGGGAAACCTGGTCGTGGCTGTTGTGCAGGGAACTCTGGGCGGGATCATTTTTGCGATTCTCGGGATATCGGGAGCGTTGCTGTGGGGGGTCGTTATGACTTCCTGGTTTTTCCGGCAGCGAAACGAAAGGAAGGTGAGCTTTAGCCATGCAACCCACCATCTACTTCGCCCACGGAAAGGAAAGCGGTCCCTGGGGATCGAAGATTCAGGCGCTGGCCTCGGTGGCTGAGCGTCAGGGCTACCGGGTGGAGAGTCCCGATTATTCCCGCATCGCTGATCCCGATGTCCGGGTCGAAAGGCTTCTGTCCCTTGCCGCCCATGAAGCCGGGCCTCTGGTGCTGGTCGGCTCCAGCATGGGAGGCTATGTTTCGACGGTGGCCTCGGCGCAGCTTCGGCCGGCAGGATTGTTCCTCATGGCTCCCGCTTTTTATCTGCCCGGGTATGAGGTGCAGGAGCCGGTTCCCGAGGCGAAGCTGACCGCGCTCGTTCATGGATGGAATGATGAGGTCGTGCCCGTTGAAAACGCCATCCGTTTTGCCGGCAAGCACCGGTGCGAACTCCACCTGTTCCACAGCGACCACCGCTTGATGAGCCACCTGCAGGTTATAACAGGGCTTTTCGACGATTTTCTCCGCCGACTGGCCTAGCCCAAACGCCTTACTTTACACTCGAACGCGCCTTCACCATCGCGGAGATCTCCTTGAACTGCGGATCGCTTGATACCTTGACCAGTTGAAACACCGCCGTCTCCGAGGTGGTGACCACCGCTCCCGCCGACCGGGCCGATTCCAGGGCATTGAGATAGTCGATCTCGCCTCGCGACATGATGCCGTCGCGGACCAGGTGCACGTCAAATCCTTCCCGCAGCAATCCCAGCACCGTCTGGTAGACGCACACATGGGCTTCCATGCCGACGATAATTGCCTGGCGGCGTCCCAGGGAATTCATGTGCTCGATGAAAGAGGGTTCGCCGCAGCATCCAAAGGTGAGCTTTTCAATGACCTTGTCGCGACAGGCATCGGCTAATTCGGGTACCATGTGACCGATGCCGCGCGGATACTGCTCCGTGCCGACCACCGGGACCTCGAGCAGGCGCGCGCTTTTCAGCACGAAATCGATATTGCGCAGAACTTCGGCGTAGCGTCCCTGGTCCATGGCCGGGACCAGCCGCTCCTGCACATCAACCACGACCAGAACGGCCTGGTCGCGCTCCAGAATGAATTTGCTCACGTTATTGTTCATAGGGGATTCTCCTTTGCAGTGTCGGCAAAAGCAGGATAGAGACAGCATCAAAGTTTACATTGGGAATAGCATTTTTCCTCGCCTTCGGCTACCATGTTTTTATTATGCATCTTCGCCTTCCCCGATATTTCGTTGCGCTGATCAGCGTGATGGTCTTTGTTCTGGCCGGCCAGACCGGTGTGCAAGGCTACGTCTGGTGCCTTGGTGAGAACGGGCATGCCGCGCTTGAGCATCCGGTGGCGGGTGACTGTCATGGTGGCGAGCGGGCGCAGGACGATCATTGCGGGGACGAGCACTCCGATGATGAAGCATTTCACGCTTTCTGTGAGGAGGTTTCATGCGGACCCTGCCTGGATCTGCCTGCCTCGGTTGAAGCCAACTTCCGCCGTGCAGGAGATGTTGATGCGGACGATATTCTGATAGATCTGCCCTTGGCAGGTTTTTCTTTTCCGCTGGCGTTGTCCTCAGAACGATTTATCCCGCAACTTTTTCCGCAACCCCCTCCAGGCATTGATCCCTTTCTGGTTTCTCATCGCACCGTTGTCCTTCTGCATTGATTCACCTCCTCCTGTACCATTCTGCTGTATTTTTCTAGCCAAAATCAAAAAAATCAAGAGGTTACGCCTTGGGTTGATTCTCTCCGCCTGAATCTTGGTCCGTAGTCATACGTGCGGATCCGGGTTGTTTGCCCGTTGCGGAGGAATGAATCGCGGTGCGTGAAAACACTTGCTCTTCTTCGTTGTGCGCTGATGTAGACGCACTGGAGGTTGTTCGTATGATCCGCAAACTGTTGGCCGGGTTGCTGGCGATGCTGCTGGCGACTCTTGTTCTGCACAGTCCGCAGAAGGTTTATGCCGGCGGCGACACGTCGGCGCTGCCCGTATTGACCGTGGCGGAAGTCCTTGCGCGTACGCTTGAAAACAATCCAGCCCTTTCCGCTGCCGGGTATGAATCCTCCGCCCTGGGGCATGAAGTGCGTCAGGCCGGGGTCCGCCCCAATCCGGAATTTTCCCTTGAATTGGAGAATTTAGGTGGCAGCGGCGAGTTTTCAGGGGCCGACCGCGCAGAGACCACGCTGCGCCTCAGCCAACGATTGGAGTTGGGGGGGAAGCGCTCGGCGCGGCAGGATGTCGCCCGCTCCGGGGAGGAACTGGGCCTTTGGCAGAAGGAGCTTGCCCGCATTGAGATCGCATCCGAGGCGGTCGCACGTTTCCTCGACCTGGTAGCCGCCCAGCAGCGTGAAGCTGTTGCCCGTGACCAGGTGGCGTTGAATGAAAGCCTGCTGTTCGCGGTTGAGGAGCGGATCGCCGCAGGAAAATCCGCATCCATCGAGAAAAAGCGTTTTTCTTCCCGTCTCGCCGAGGCGCGATTGGAACTGAGGCGAGTTCAGCGCGAGGTGTCTGCGGCTCGACAGGTGCTGGCCTTGTCCTGGCAGGGGAGCCAAGGTGATTTCATCGCTGCGGATGAAGATTTTCGTCGCGTTGCTGAGATTCCCGAGCGATCGAAAATTCTTACAGACCTTGAAAGCAGTCCCGCCGTGCAGCGGGCAAACGGCATGCGGCTCAGGACAGAGCAGGAGCTGCGGCTGGCACGCGCCGAAGGGGTGGTTGATCCGACGCTGAGCCTCGGCGTCAAGCGTGACGAGGATGCGGATGACCATGCCCTTGTTGCTCAAATTTCCGTACCGCTGCCGTTGTTCAATCGCAACCAGGGCGCGATTGCAGCGGCCCGCTCGCGTCTTGATAAGGCACGGGAGGAAAAAAACGCCGCCAGGCTTGATCTGGAACGGCAGGTGGTGCGCGGCTGGAGCAAACTTGACAGCGCCTACGATGACGTCGTCTCGCTGCGTGACGAGGTGATCCCGGCTGCAGAGGAGACCTTTGAAGGCATCCGGTACGGTTATCAGGCCGGGAAATTCGGACTGCTCGATGTTCTGGATGCGGAACAGAGCTTTTTTGCCGCAAAAAGCCTGCAGATCGATGCCCTTCTTTCCTATCACCGAGCCGTGCTCGAATTGGAGCGCCTGCTGGGACGCAATGTTCTGAAGTCCGTTCAGTACCTGAATTTTTCAAAATACGAGGATAAATAATGAAGACGCATTCTCTGATACGCAAGCTGCTGGTTGCTTCGGCCATCCTTGCGATGGTGCTGATTTACTCCACGATGACCGCGGCCCGCCCTGATGACGGCCACTCCCACGACGAGCACGAACTTGAAGACCTGTTCGATGACAGCCCGCAGGGCCGCGATAACCACGACGACCACGACGACCA
>NPID01001456.1_pt1 | contig 16899 bp, 14 predicted proteins | sample 8637491 | NCBI WGS metagenome assembly NPID01 (sample SAMN07420843, study PRJNA396082) | bioreactor metagenome | isolation source: sample BA6 brine-fed electro-methanogenic bioreactor BA | place: Japan: Kochi | collected 2016-06-14 | reverse complement strand
GCTGAACAGCTACATCGCCAAAAAACGCCTCAAGGCTGTGCAATAAACGGGTAATGCTCCCATGTCTGACAGTTGAACTTCAAGGTTCTTTATTCGTGTTGCTGTACGTTCTTCGATCTGAGAGAGACGGTCATCGATTCCGTTTTCAAGCTTGTCTTTGCAAGCCGATCTGACGAAATCAGCAGGGGTCATTTTCTGTTCTTCAGCAGCTTTGCTGATCTCATCCCAAAGCCCACTTTGAAACCTGATTCCTCGGCTTGTAGTCGTTTCGTTGCTCATCGTTTTTCCTTTCTTTTTGCTGTGCACATTTGTTGTTGTCGCCGTGCACGCTTGTTGAATTTTTATGTTGTCACTGTGCACACCGCTTGTTTGCTTGATTTCCGCTGATTTCTTGGTTTTTTTGTGCACACCGCTTGTTGTCTATGTGCACACCGCTTGTTTGCTTGAAAAACGCCTGGCGCGGCGGGCCTCTGTGCACAGTTAAGGTGCGTCAGGTGTGAGAAAATCCCCATGTAAGCTTTTTTTGATCTCTTGAGCTGCTTTGTCGCCTCCCCCCAGCCCGCCAAAAAACCTGCGGGCCGGGTCCCAGGTCGGCTCTTTTTAAACAAGATCTTGAGTGACATTTTTGGATTTTGCAGGCTCTTGTTGATCATCACTTTTCACTTTGCCAGCCGCTTCACTTGCCTTGTCTGAAATGCGACTTGCACCGCCGCCGATTTTTGCCCCGCCGCCGACGATCACGCCTCTGGTTCTGTGCACGTCGTCGCTTTCGCCAAGGTCCTGCCGCATCTGCCCGATCCAGCCGATGACCCGTTCGGGCAGCAGATTTATTAATGAAAAAATCTTGTGGGCAAAGACGATCATGCAGCTTGAAAGAATTAGGATTTGGGCAATGATAGTCACGATTCCTGTCAGCCGCGCCCCGCTGGTGCTTTGATAAAAAATCATGAAGCAATGCCCGACCAAATTTCCGACCAGGCTAAACAAGATCATTGCTGAGAACAGGCCGGCAACCATCAAGGGGGGTCTCGCTAAAACGCCCAGCAACATCATGTAGCCCTGCCGCCCGTGCTGGCCGGCTACCCCCTCGCCTTCGGGGAGCATGTGGCCTACAGCCCATAAGGGGGCCGCAAAAAGGGTTTCGATAATCAGGATTAGCCAGCCGATTACGGCCGCCATCCAGAGCAGCCAGGGGAGCGCGGGCAAGTAAAAAGCTAAGAACGCCCCGGCACTGAAAAGCGTGACAATTACGGTGCTTACAAGCAGCATCAATGCGCTTTTGAGAAATCCTGTGCTTTCGGCTGCTCCCGCCGATCCGCCAAGGGTTAAGACCTGGGCGACTGGCGATTTTGCTGCGCCTTCCCCGAAACTCGTCGCCGCTCCGGCCGCCAGCGCCGCCACGCCCAGGGCTTCTGACGACACCACCAGGCCGTGCCCGAAATTTGTCAATTCTGCGATTGGATCCCCGCTCTTCATGCTGTCTGCTACCAGTTCAACGGGCGAAAGGCCCGGAAAAACGTACTTTTTGATCAACAAAGTCGCTTTTGCAAAAACGCCTTCTTCGCCACTCGTCGCCGCGTCGCGGCTGGCTCTGATCTGATCTCTTGCGCGTCTTTCAGTGCTTTGATATAGAGCTTGAAAGGCTGGATCGTCCCACGCATTATTAAGCATTTTTCGATAGTTAGCCGGGTTGACGTGCGGCATTGAGCCTGAAATTTCGTGCTGGTGCTGTGTGAATCTGCTGATTGTCCAATAATATGAACCCAACATTAACCAGCCGTCCGCTTTTGCTTGATCGATAAAACTGTTTAGATCTTCATTTCTTTTCGGGTCTGTGTCTTTTGTGAGAGCAGGGATGAAGGGTGCAACAGTTTGAATGTATTGATCAACGGCATTCAAGATTGCACTGTCACTGATCGTTTGCGGCGCTGGCACTGCGTTTTCTTGCCTTTCCTGCTCTGACATGACTTGTGCAGCAAGAGTTTCAGCCGCTGGCACGAGGCTTTCAATCATCTTGATCACGCCAGCCGCCCGCGCTTTGCAGATTGTTTCAGATCCTGGGCCTTCTGAGCACGGCACTGTGATAGATCCAAGATCCCCGCTTTTCATTGAAGATTCATTTGAAGGCATGAAAATTAAGTTGTAGGATTGATATTTTTCGTTTGGCTCTGTGACTATATAAAGAGAATCGAAACTTTGACCGAGTTTGTAAGTCATGTAATGCTGGATCGTGAGGTTTTTAAGTGCTTCGACCGCCAGTTCTTCGGCATTTGACTGCATCCCGGCAGGCGCTGTTACAGTCAGTCGCCCGCCAGATTCACGCAGATATTCATAAGCTTCATCGGCTAAAAAATTTGCGAAATTAATCGACCCGCCGACGAGCGTTAATATTGTAATCATGAGGATATTCAGGCCCTTGGCTGTCGGGATCAGCATTCCGACGCCAATTGCGGCTCTGGCCGGCACCCACATTGTGCTCAATTTCCCCGCCGGGCGGCCTTCCGTGGCCGTGCCGAGAACGCCTAGAAAAACGGTGTAAGTCATTATGATTGCGGCGATTAAGAGCGCGATTGTGCTGACGGCTTGAAGCATGGTTAAGAGCAAGGACGCCCCAGGCCCGGCCGCGCCGCCTTCCACTCCCTGGATTAGCGACTGCCAATTTTCGCCAAAAAGACCCTTCAAAAGCTGACCTGAGAGGTCCGAATTCTCGATTTTTTGGGAAAACAGGCTGCTGTCGATCTGCTCATTCATAGCTGCGACTCCCGACCCAAAAACCAGTCTTTGAAAAAGATAAACCTTTGTTCTTGCAGCACTTTTACGCGCCACCACCTGCACACAAAGACGGTTGTTGACATAACCAGCAAGAGCACGGAACTGGTCAAAAAGAAGAAATTGAAGTTTTGAAGAAACAGGTAAAAGAGCCAAAAGCCGGGAATCGCGAAAAACGCATAAAGCCACATTTCGAGTTTCAGCACTTTGATAACTTCGGGCAGTTGAGCCCTTGTGATTCCCCAGTGGTTTAGCACCTGGTCAAAGTCGGCCAGATCCGGCGCACCAGGCGCGCTTGGGTCGCGGTTTTTGTGCAAGTCCTTGAAATGCTGGCGGATTCTGCCGATCTGGCCGCCGATCAAGCGCCGGCCGGCCTGCGCTTCGTGAGGGTTGAGGCCGGTTTTCAGGGCGTGGCGCGGGGAGAAAAAGTCTTTGTATTTCATGATGTTAAGCTCCTTTTTTATTTCAAAAGCAGACTTGCCAGGGTGATTCCGATGACGAAACCCCAGAACCAGGCATTTGCTAAGCGGTTGAAATCATGCGGAAATATTGATTTCCGTTTGGGTTTTTGGTCTGGCAGCGCGGCCGGCGGCTCGTCTTCAGAGTCAAGAGCTTCAAGCTCTTCGTCGGTCATCAGATCTTCTTCTTGATCAAGCTCAAAAGGCTTTTCCCAATCGTCGTTTTTTGTGTGATTTTTCACTGGTAAATCTCCTTTTTCTTGAGTTCTTCGTGAAGAAACCGGCCGTCATACAGGCCGTGCAAGTAGCTGAAAATAGGCGTTTCTCTTGCGGCCGGGGGTGCCGATTCTAGCTTTTTTTTGAGTTCGGCGAGGCCGATTGCCAGGCCGAGGACGTCGATTGATTCCAGCCAATTGAGATAATTTTCGTCTTCGTCGGTCACGTTGTTGAAATCGAGATTCATTGCTTTTTGCCTCCTGCAAGCATTTCTTGGATTTTTTTGATGGCCGCCAGATCTCTTTCCGGGTTGGGCTCGGGCAGGTTGTCCAGGGCCCGCCGCGCCGGGCGGGGGGGCATGAGGGCCAGGACCTGCCCAGGGGCCGGCCAGCGGTCCAGGCGGGCGGCTGCCTTTTTGAAGGCTTGGGAGATCCTGGGGCCGTCGATCTTGCGGATCGGGAAGCCGATTTCGTCATTGAAAATGGAGCCCCAGGCCGCTGCCAGGCTCTTTATATCTGACCCGCCGAACGGCTTGATCCCTGCGGCTTTGAAGAGGCCCAGGCCGGCCACAACCTCAGCTTCAAGCCAAGCCGGAACGTCAGTCCTCTTCTGCTTCGGCTCGGGCTCGGGCCTTGAGCTCTGCGTAATATTCGTAGATTTCGCGGTTTTCAGGGCAAATTCCGTTGTAATCTTCATTACTTACACCTCCTTGGAAGTTATCATCGACCCCTTCACTGATGATTTTTTTGGCAATTGCGAGAGCGTAAGCCTCCGGATTTGCAGGCTTTTTTCGGTCAATTTCCCGCTGGATGTAGGCTTTTTGGTTTTCAGTCAAGGATTCAAAGACCTGGGCGGCTGCCTGCTGCTGCATGCAGCTTTTGGTTTGGGTGTTGGTGTTGGTATTTATAGTTGTGTGCCTTTGTTGTTCCTTTAATGTTCCTTTATTGTTCCCTGAGATTTCTAAGTTGTTGAAAACATTGACTTCTATATGTTCCTTTATTGTTCCTTTAATGTTCCTTTGTTGTTCCTTTTTCAAATACCCTAAAGATTTTCGACAGTTAGATGTCCTAATGATTTCAAGGCCACAGTTTTTTATGAAATTTCGGACCTTTTTTCTTCCCCAGCCCCAGCATTTACAGTAGCCCAGCTCTGAGACCTGGGCCCCTGAATCCAGATCCAGCTGCAGGCTCATAAAGGCCAGGGCCTCTGTGAATTTTTCGCCCTTTTGCTCTTTGAAAAGCTGCTGAACTATCTTTTTTGGAACTGGGATCCAGGGGTCCACTTTCTTCACCTTTTTGACAAAATTTTTTGCAATTTTGATAAATTTTTTGCTAATATGCACAATGGGTATTTATGTGCTTTTTTTCATCTGAAATTTAAAAATTTTCTACGGCAAAGTCCCCCAGTTTGTTTCTTAGAACATGCAAATTCAGAGGTTTTATGTAAGAAGCTGGGCCGCCGCATGCCTTTCTTTCAACTTTTGTCAAAAACCATGCTCCGTGATGGCCAGCTTCGATAACTGCTTGAGTTGACGAAGGAATTCCGGAATAAGAACTTGGGAAAGTTCGGGCTTCAGGATTGCATTCAAAAACCAGCCCCGGCCAGTCTTTCTTGTAAAGCTTTGATTTCAGGCGGCTTTCGATCTCCTGAACCAGGTCTTCAAGGTCTTCAAAGTCAAGGGTTCTGGCGCGGGCACGGCCCTCTATGTTTTTGATTTCGCTGTTGATTTTCTCTTCATTTTTCTTTTCAATTCTGATCTTCATTTTTTGATCTCCTTTTTGTAAGTTTCTAATTTTTATTTAGATTCGGATTTTCGAGGCCGCCCGCGCCGGCGGCGGGGTGGATCCTGGGGCGGCTCCGGCGCAGCACCGGACTTGACTGCCTGCTCTTCGAGCCACCTTTTCACGTCCTCAGTCCTCCAAAAAAGCCGCCTGCCGAGTCTCAAGGGCTTAGGAATGGTAATCCCCGGCTTTGTCAAAAGCCGCTGCCTGAGAGCCTCGTCGCTGATCTTGAAGAGCCTGCATATGTCCTTGCTTGTAAGTAAGATCTCATCTTTCACCTTTTAATCTCCTTTCTATTATTAGTTCATGCTCCTTGCCGTCCTTCATCGTGACTCAAACATATACCCTTTTTGAGATCCTGTCAAGACGTAAGTACCTGAATTAAAAGGGCTTTTTACCCTTTCTTTTTGTTGGGTATTCACCCCCAATAACCCAACAAAAAAATGGGGTCGATTTTGTAAGTGGTTGATTTTGCGTGGTGCCGCTAAATATGGTATTTCTCTACCATGGTCGCTTTTGCTGAGAATTTTTTTGAATTTTTTTTGAAAAAGTTGATTTTTTGCGGAGGGGTCGGCAATCGGGGAGGGGTTGGATCCTGGTCCATTGTCGGGCCAGTAAAAAGAGAGGTTCCTTTTGGATCCTTTTGGGCCAATTTTGGGCCACTCGTTGGCCCAAACTGGTCTTTTTTGGTTCGTAAGTTATTGAAATTACTAGGCCGGAAGGCCAAAAAAGGGTCTTCAAAACCGGTGGGGGGCGTATCCCGTCCCCGGTGGGTTCGATTCCCATCTGCTCCCGCCAAAATTTTCCCCCTGCACTCCTTCTTTTCTGCTCCAGCCAGAAGACCTCCTTTTCGCCTTAACGTTCATTGCGCCAGAAAAATTGACTCCGGCCTTCTATCTAAACCGGGCTGCACGGTTTTCCACTTGACCCATATCAGGGCAAGGGTTAGATTGATATAATTAACTCTACTATGTTTTCAAGGCAGACCTATCCCAATGGAAGTCTTTTCTGAAAATGACCAATTAACACCTCGCCGCCCACCTGTCCTGATTGTAGAGGATACCGGCAGCGTGTCGGAAGAGATTGCACGACGATTGCGCCGTTCAGGTTATGTCGTGGAGGCGGTGGGTTGCGGAGAGGAAGCTCTGCGTTGGAACGCCATCTATCCGGAAGGCCTCCTGCTGCTGGATTTCTGGCTGCCTGACATGACCGCGCGTCAGATCATCGAGGAGATCGGGCGTCAGGGGCGCACTTCCTCCTTCATCATTATGACCGGCGCCGGCGATGAGAAAACTGCTGTCGATATGATGAAACTGGGGGCCCTTGACTATCTGGTCAAAGACGGCCGGTTTCTGGATCTGCTGCCGGTCGTGATCGCTCAGGCCTTTCGCCGCATGGCCCTGGAGCAACGTCTGAATCTGGTCGAAGGCCGACTGCGGGAGCGCGACCGGCGGCTGCGGGCGGTGGTCGAGGCGCTGCCCGACGTGATTCATATCATTGATGACAGGGGCGCCTGCCTCGAAGTTCTCACCCCCCAGCACAACAGCCTGATGACCCAGGAGCACTGTTCCAATACCGCACTCCCCGATGTCGCCTCTCCCGGCTATCATGAGACTATTTCCCGTGCCCTCTCAACAGGGGAGATTCAGACCTTTGAGTACCCATTGAGTCGCGATCCGGATTCCCCTTGGTATGAAGGGTGCGCAACCGTCCTGCACAATTACCGCAACGCTCCGGCAACCCTCGTATGGGTGGCGCGTGAAATCACCCAGCGCAAGCAGGCCGAGGAGCAGCTGCGTCAATCCAAGGAGGCTGCCGACGCGGCCCTGACTGTCAAAAGTGAATTTCTCGCCAACATGAGCCATGAATTGCGCACCCCTCTCAATGCGATTATCGGCATGACAGGACTGCTCCTCGATACGGAACTCAGCGCCGAACAGGAAGATTTCACCAAGACCATTCGCGTCGCAAGCGACGCGTTGCTCAGCGTAGTCAATTCGGTCCTCGATTTTTCCAAGAGTGAAACAGGCAAACTGGAGTTGGAGGAAAACTGCTTCAACCCGCGCCAGACGGTGGAGGAGGTCATGGACATGCTGTCCATGAGCGCGGCTGAAAAAAACATCGACTTTACAAGCTACATCCACCACGATGTTCCGCATGCCCTGCGAGGAGATGCCGGCCGCCTGCGCCAGATTCTGGTCAACCTTGCAGGTAACGCCATCAAATTCACCACTGAAGGCTCCGTGGTCATCCGCGCCATCCCGCAAAGCGAGACCGCTGAGCGCATGGTCCTTCTTTTCACCGTGACCGATACCGGCCCCGGCATCCCGCCTGAGACCCAAAGCCGACTCTTCACCGCTTTCAGCCAGGGAGACTCCTCCAGCACGAGGCGTCATGGAGGAACCGGCCTCGGTCTGGCCATCAGCCGCCAGCTGGCTGAAATGATGGGAGGCGAAATCGGCGTTGAAAGCCGGCCGGAGCAAGGCGCGACTTTCTGGTTCACTGCCGAATTCGTCCTGCAGGACGCCCCCTGCCCCAACCAGGGCGCAACGGACCTTCTCGGCGAAAAGCGTTTTCTGATCCTGGACTCTGATCCGCTCACACGCTGGGAATTGCGCGAGCACATTCGCCAGTGGGGAAGCCGATGCAGTGAATGCGACGATCCGGAAAGCGTTCTGGGCCATCTGTTACGCGCCTCCGATGCCGGCGATCACTATGATTTTCTGATTGTCGACTTCAAAAGGGATCATTCTCAGGCGGAACACCTGGCCAGAACAGTACGCCGCGAGAAAGATCTACATACAACCCGGCTGGTCCTGCTGACAGAATATCCAGTTCCGGATCGCTTCGCAAAGAAAGAGCCGATTTATGATCTGCAAGTGCGCAAGGATCTGATGTTTTCACGCCTGCGGGATCTGCTGCGGCGCACGGAAGCCCCGGGTTGGTGTGCTGCGGAGATCGGCGGGCCGCCCCCTCCCGACAGCCACCACTCACGCATTCTTCTTGCCGAGGACAATGCCATCAATCAGAAGGTGGCTCGGCGCATCATCGAGAAACTCGGACATCACGTCGACGCGGTCGCGGATGGCCGTGAAGCCTTGGCAGCGATAGAGCAACGGCCTTACGACCTGATTCTGATGGATGTGCAGATGCCGGTCATGGACGGCATCGAAGCAACCATCCGAATCCGTGCACTTGAAAAAAACAAAAGGGGACGGATTCCCATTATCGCCATGACCGCCCATGCCCTGGCGGGGGACAAGGAGCGCTGTCTCGCCGCCGGTATGGATGACTACATCGCCAAACCGATTCACCCCGACCACCTTGCAGGACTGATTGCACGACAACTCGCTTTCGATAAAGAGCGCCGGAGAAAGGATTCTCCTCCTGCCGCAAGGGAGGTTTTCGATCTACCGCATCTGCACAGCCGTCTGGATGAAGATCTTTCCTTCTACCGGGAAATGATCGCTCTTTTCGAGCGTGACTTTGTCGCCAAGTTCGCCGCCATGCAGGAGGCGCTCAGCGGAAAAGATCTCAGCAGTCTCGGGCAGATCGCCCACGCCCTTAAAGGAGCCTCCGCCAATCTGGAGGCCGGCCGCATCCGACGCACGGCCCACCGAATTGAACAGGCCGTAGCGATAAGAGACGATAAAAGAATAAAGAATCTGCTGAACGAACTTTCGCTGGAATTTGAAAGATTTATCGCCGCGGCCCGCCGAAGTCTAGCGGAATCCGCACTCCTTGATGCCCCCATCAACATGACATCGAACCCATAAAGGAGCATTGCGCTATGCAAGAGAAAAGGCGTTTCGGCCGCATTCCCTTCGGCCATGCCGTAACGTTGATGACCGAAGACGGAAGTCTGGTCGGCCGCCTGATCGATCTCTCCCTCAAAGGAGCCAAGGTCCAGACCGATCCTCCCGCGCCTCTGCAACGCGGCGCGCAGTGTCGCTTCCTGCTGTCCCTGGGTGAAGAGATCACCCTGGAATTCTGTTGCGAAGCAGTCCACGTCGCGGACGACCACCTGGGGCTGAAGTTCATTGAAGCCGACCCCGACAGTTTTGCTCACCTCCTGCGCCTGATGGAACTCAACACCGGCGACGCGGAAAAAATCGCCGAAGAGATGCGCCGACTTGGAGAGTGAATTCAAACATGTTCCTCCCCGCCGCACTGCGGAGCAACGGGGATGGAAAAACTGAAAACCGCTCCGATCTCAGGGCTGTTCCGTGCCTGAATCCGGCCACCATGGGCGGTAACGATTTTGTGCGAGATTGCCAGCCCCAGGCCGGTGCAACTCTCCCCGGCGGTGGGATGGGTGCCGATTTCAGCAAAAGGGCGAAAAAGATTCTGCAGACGTTGCGGCTCGATTCCGGGACCTTGATCGCGGACCCGAACCTGCGCCTGCTGTCCTGCGGATTCGACATGCAGCTCGATGTCCGACCCTGGCGGCGAGAATTTTATCGCATTGGACAAAAGATTGGTCAGTACCTGCCTGAGTTTGTCCCTATCGGCACAAACAACAAGGTTCCCGCAGGATGAGATCAGGCGCAGCCTCGATTTTTTTTTGCCGGCAAAAACCTGCTGCGCGTTCACCACATTCTCAGTCAAGGCCGTCAGGTCGAATTCAGTCATCTGCAAACGCAGCTGCCCCGATTCGATGACGGAGATATCCAGCAACTCGTTGATGAGACTCAGCATGAATTCGCTCAGTTCATGGATATCGCCAAGAAACTCTCGATGCTCGGGCGCCAGAGCGCAAAGATCCTCCAGCAGGAACTCACTGTAATGCATGATCGCCCCGAGGGGATTGCGTAAATCGTGGGCGGCCATTCCGAGGAATTGATTCTTCATTTCGTCAAGACGACGTAGCTGGGCATTGCTGCGGTGCAGCTCACGCGAGAGATTGCTCAATTCATTGTTGGCGTCCACCAGACCGCGACGCAGATCCTCGTTTTCACGCTCATTGGATTGGCCCACGACAAAGTCGTGCGGCGTGCCCGGAAGATAATAGAAGAAAAGGGTCTGCGGCACCCTATGGACAGTATGCACATTTAAACGGCAAGGCTCCCCCGGCTGCTCGAACACTTTCTCCCATGATCTCTGCGCGTCGAAATCCAGGAACACCTCACCGAGTTGCCGACCGCAGAGATCCTCGCCCAATACCTCCCGACCATGCCGATTGACGGAACGGATGTGCCGATCATGATCGATCTCTAGGAGGATGAGCGTCGCGCTCTGCCATAGAAAACGCTCCAGCGGCGAAAACTTTTCTGTCATGACTCAACCCGATTCTGCGGCAGAATGAAATGCTCAAGGGCGGTCAGATCGGAGACATAAGTAGCCCCTGTCACTGCGGCCGGCGCTACCCGGCTGAAAGCCTGCCCCCCGACCATCAGCTTGAGACAGGGAAATTCTTCTTCCACCTGTTCAATGATTCCACGTAAAACGGGCAGATTCTCCGACAGGCTCACGGACAGGCATAATACTTCCGGTTTCTTTTCATGGACAAGCGACAGCAGATCGCTCAGCGGCGTGTTGGCTCCCAGAAAAAACCCGTCCCAGCCATGCAGTTCAAAGATATCGGCCACCATCTTGCCGCCAACCTGATGATATTCATTGGCAATACAGGAGACGACTGCTCGCCGCCCTTTGCGCTCTGAAGCGAACAACTGGGGATGAACCATGGTCATCAGGCTTTCCGTCACAGCGGTGGCCAGGTGTTCGGTCGCGACAGAAATGCGATGCTGCTCCCACAAGGCGCCGATTTCATACAGAGAGCGCTGAAACACCTGGGTATACAACTTTTTGACGCCAACGCCACAATCAAGCAATTGCTGGACAAAATCACGACAGCCGCGCCTATCGCCTCCCAGCAGCGCCAGCAGATAATTGTCATAGCAAGAGGCAATCGCCTGCTCAGGGGAGGCACTCATCATCCGGTCCATAAAACCTCCATTCTCTCGGTTCAAAATTCGACCTTGCCGATCTTCTTATTCAGGTTTCGCTCCCGAACAATTATCTTGTCGCACCATTGAACTTAACAAATATTCAACCGGGCCTCATTGCAGCACCACGCAATTAACATGAACAAATATTTTTGGATGGCCCTTATTTTGCATAACAAATATGACAACTGGATATTCCACGAATCAGTGCGATTGCGCACAACGTTTCACACAAGGAGCATTGCATATGCGCTTAAATCTCAACCTGGATCAGGTTCTCGGACGCAACCCCCGCGAAGTCGGCCAACTGTTCCGCAGCAAGGGAATCGACCCGGATCGCCCCTATCGGGCACAGGTCACCTTGCAGCAGATCATAATCGAGCAGGATTCGCGCCAAGAGGAAAGCAAGACATCCCGGATCTGATTTTTTCCTGTCGATCCCTTTGTGCCTCTCCAGCACCCCGCCCCTGCGGACGCTCAGAAGACTCGCCCCAAAGGCAACGTTGCCCAGAGGTCAACGGACACCGTCTGCCCTGCCGACTCCCCCCGCCAGATTGCAACCTCCGGCATTTCTGATAGCTTTTGAGTAACAACAGCAGTTTGCACGCGCCTGCACTCCATGTCAGGTCCGAAAAAAATCGAAGGCAGCCATCATGAAAAATGAGCGGACCGACATAAATGACCCGAGTATTGAAGGAATTTTCGGTCTCAACCTGGCGCTGGAACGCATTCTTCAAAACCTCTCCGACGGGGTACTTCTCCTCAACTCACAGGGATGCGTCACTCTTTGCAATCGAAGTGCGGCGCAGGCCCTGGAGCTTAGTCGGGAAGATCTGCTTGAGCACCCTTTCCCCCCGATCTCTCCGGAATTTTCCCCGGACATCAAACTGGAAAGCATCCTGCGGGAGGGAAAACCTTTCCACTGTTCCGAGCAGACCATAACTTTTCCAAACGGTGAGCAGAAATGCCTTGATCTGCGTATCGCACCGATTTTTTCGACTGAAGGGCACATCGAGGGGGGGATCGTCGATCTACGCGACCGGACTGCACCTCGAACGGTTCATGATGAACGCGAGCGTCTGCTGGCCGAACTCGATGCGACCATCAACGCCATCAACGACGCGGTCATTCTCTACAAACCCAGCGGAGACATATTACGCATGAATCCGGTGGCGCGCCGGCTTCTGAACTATGACCGAGCTACAGAGCGCAAACCCCTGGGGGAAAGGCTTGCGAATGTAAAGATGGAGCGGCCTGATGGCGCGCCACTTCCCCTTGAGCCCTACCTCTCAAGGGTTTTGAAGGGTGAATCCTTTCACGGGATATTGGGCGTTCTGAAGCGCGACAACGAGGAAAATACCTGGCTGCAGCTCAGCGCGGCGCCGGTTTTTTCTCCGCAGGGGGAGATTATCGCCGCGGTCGGGACCGCAACGGATATCACCGCACTACACCGGGCAGACGAAGAGCGCATTCGCGGCTTGCTGATGCTGACCCATGATTTTCGCAACCCACTCACAGTCATTCAGGGGCACACCCAACTGATCGAAGCGCGCCTCGGCAAAGCCGGCTTAGATGAAGTGCGCTGCAGCCTGAACGCCATGAACGACGCTGTCGGCCAGATGAGTTCGATGCTTGCGGATCTGCTGTGCCTGGCCAAGATCGAGGGTGACAAAACCGTTTATCAAAAAAGCGACATTGACCTGAGGGATTTTGTCCGCCGTTTTTTGGACACCAACTGTGTCGCGCTGGATTGCGACCGCATCCAGGTGCAAATGTCCGGCATCCCCTGTCATCTGCCCGTCAATCCTCGAGCCCTGGAGCGCATCCTGCTCAACCTGCTGAGCAACGCGCTGAAATATTCTCCACCTAAAAGCATGGTCCGGCTCCAGGTGGGACCCGACACGACAGCTCTGAAGTTTACCGTTGCGGACCAGGGCAATGGTATTGCCAAGGAAGATCATTGCCGCCTGTTTCGCTGCTTCGGGCGCCTGCCCAACAAAGTGCGTGATGACAGTCTCGGCATCGGCCTCTACGTTGCCCGTCGCCTGGTGGAAGCTCAAGGAGGGCGGATCTGGGTGGAGAGCGACAAAGGGAAGGGCGCCGCCTTTCATTTTACTCTTCCCCTGCAGGAATAATTCATCGTAAAAAAACAATGCGACAGCATTGCCCCATTCACTCTGAATTGCTATAAAGGAACGAAATCCTTGCAATTCAGCCCGCAGGTCTATTCACAAGCGTTCGCTGATCGCGACTCCGGACAAAATGAGAAAAGATGGTGTCATCCACTAACCCGCCGCAGAACTCGTCGCCGAAAGCCCTGCCGCCCTGCCCCATTGTCGCCATAGGCGCCTCCAAAGATGGGAATCGGGATCTGGAACAGATCCTGACCGCTCTGCCCCCGGAAAATGAGATGACCTTTGTCTTGCTGCTGCAGCAGGACGAAAATGACAACAGAAGGCTGGCGGCCAGGCTTGAACAAATGACTCCCATGCCGGTTCACCTGGCCCAGGACGGCACATCTCTGATCCCCGGCCGGATCTTCATCTCACCGGCCGGCCGGGAAATCCGCCTGGATAATGACATCATCCGGCTGTGTGAACCTTCGCAGGCGGCACGCCCCTGTGCTCCCCTCGACGTCTTTCTGCGCTCGGTGGCTGAGCAGTGTGGCGAACATGCCATCGCCGTGATTCTGCCACAGATGGATCGTGACGGAGTTCTTGGCGCCCGGGCCATAAAAAATGCCGCAGGCACGGTGCTGGTCAAAAAAACCGAAGGGGAATCCGCGGGGGCGGTCATTCACACCCTCCGCAACCAGGGCCTTGCCGACTGGAACCTGCCAACATCAAAGCTGGCCGAATGTCTGACAGACCTGGGGCAACGGCTGAAAAAATCGCCGGCCTGTACTGCACCGCCACATGACGAGAAAGGCTACGATGAACTCCTGCAGATCATCAACCGACACAGCGGGCATGATTTTCTGTGCTACAAATCAAACACTCTGATCCGCCGGATCCATCGCCGCATGCTGATACGCGGTCAGGATCGCTATACGGATTATCTTCAGCTGGTCCGCAAGGATCCGCGGGAGGTCCAGTCTCTCACTCAGGATCTGCTTATTGGCGTGACCCGCTTTTTCCGTGACGAAGAGGCTCTCGACGCATTGTGCGCCAAGATCCTGCCGCAACTGCCGACCCAAAACGATGAGCCTCCGCGCATCTGGGTGGCCGGCTGCTCCACCGGCGAGGAAGCCTACACTCTGGCGATCCTGCTGACCGAATTCCTTGAAGCACGCCAGCAGACTCTCGATTTTCAGATTTTTGCCAGCGACCTGGACGCCGAGGCCATCTCTGTGGCCCGTCGCGGGGTCTACCCCGCCGGAATTGCGCGGGACCTCACCCCCAGCCGCCTGCAACGTTTTTTCACGGAAAAGGACAATCACTACCAGATCTGCAAATCGTTGCGGGAAAAGATCCTGTTTGCCCAGCACAACCTGCTCAAAGACCCTCCCTTTTCCCGCCTGAACCTGATCTCCTGTCGCAACCTGCTCATATATCTCCAACCGCAGACTCAGCAGAAATTGCTGTTTTACTTTCATCAGGCCCTGGTGCCAGGCGGCTGTCTCTTTCTCGGCGCATCTGAACATCTGGGAGAAGCGGCAGAACACTATACGGCGGTGGATAGAAAATGGCGCCTGTTTCAACGCAGCAATTCAAGCATTCCCGCTCATCAGAGATTTTCACCCTATGTGCGTGTTCCGTCTGCCGAAATACCGGCGCCCTCGGCACCCCGCTCCGCCGCCTGCGCGCTCTCCCTCGGGGCGCTGGCTGAAAAGAAGCTGCTCAAAGAGCACGCACCGGCCGCAGCCGTCGTCAACCGCGAGTACGAGGTCCTGCACTTCCCCAGCCATACCGGCAATTTTCTGACGCCCCCCGTCGGCGAGGCGTCCCTCAACCTCCTGAAGATGGCGCGCAAGGAACTTCGCCCGGCACTGCGCTCCGCAATTCACCAGGCCTTTGAGCAGAAAAAGCGAATCTGCTTCGAAGATGTTACCCTCACCGACTCGGGGCCATCTCAACCGCTGAAGATCACAGCCGACCCTTTTCTGGACCCCATTTCAAACACAGATCAGGAAATGCTGGTGATGGTCGTCATCGAGGAGTCCGCTTCGCGCTCCGGACGCGCTCCGGAGTCTGCGCAGGATCCGGCACCGGCCGAAAGCGGCGACAAGGATCTCATGATCCGCTACCTCGAGGAGGAGTTGCGGGAGAAAAGCGACCAGCTCGCGCAGGTTCTGGGGGAATACGAGTCCTCCAACGAGGAACTCATGTCCATCAACGAGGAGATGCATTCGGCCAATGAGGAACTGGAAACCTCGCGAGAGGAGCTCCAGGCCCTCAATGAAGAGCTGGTCACGGTCAATACGGAACTGCAGAGCAAGAACGACGAGCTTGCCCGCACCACCAGCGACATGACCAACCTGATCAAAAGCGCAGGCATCTCCACCATCTTTCTCGACAGAAAACTTAAAGTGCGCCGTTTTACGCCGGCGGCGACGGAATTGTTCCACCTGATTGAAAGCGACCTGGGTCGCCCCTTTCACCACATTTCCGGCCGCCTCGATACGGAAGGGATTCTTGAGGCGGCCCGACGGGTACTGAGAGACCTCCACGGACAGGAACAGGAGATGACCGCTGAGGATGGACGCTGCTTTATTCTGCAGACCTCTCCCTACCGTACCCCCGCCGATGTCATCGAGGGGGTGGTCATCTCTTTCTTCGACATCACGGCGCGCAAAGAAGCCGAGATCGAGCGTGAATATCAGCGAGAACGGGCTGAAACCCGCGCCCGGGAGGCCGAGGAATCCCGACGCATCCTTCAGGCCATCACCGACCATATCCCCCTCGGCCTGGGAGTCGCCGACCGGGACGGCAAGCTGCTCACGATCAGCCGCTACGGATTGGAACTGGGCGGACTGCGCCCCGAGCAGGTTCAGCAGGCAGCCGTCAGCGATTATCCGAAACTCTGGGATATGCGTCGAACAGAAGACAATCAGTCGCCACAGATGCAGGAACTTCCCCTGATTCGCGCCCTGCAGCACGGCGAAATCACCATCGGCGAAAAATGGCTGCTGACCAGCCCCCAGGGACGCAAGGCGGTCGCGTCCGTCCACGCCGCACCGATCCGGACGCGGGAGGGAGAAATCACCGGCGCGGTCGTGGCCTGGAGCGACGTCACCACGGAGCGCCGCCAGAAAATTGAATTGCAGCAGAGCGAACAGCGCCTCAAGGTGGTCATCGCCAACATGCCGGCCATGGTGTTCGCTGCCGATGCCGAAGGGCGACTGGTGTTCTGGAACAAGGAATGCGAGCGGGTCACCGGCTACCAGGCTGAAGAGGTGGTGGGCAACCCCCTCATTGCCGACCGTCTGTTTATCGATGCGGAGCAGCGGCGGGCCTGGATGGAGGTCTGCCACGGCGTGTCCGATGCCTATCAGGACCTGGAACTCGAAATCCGCTGCCGCGACGGCAGCCGCAAAACCATCCTGTGGGGCAACGGCTCCTGCTACTGCACCATTCCCGACTGGGATATCTGGGGCACCGCCATCGACATCACCGAGCGCAAGGAGACGGAAAAAGCCCTGCAGAAGGCGCGCGAGGCTTCCGATAACGCCAACCGGGCCAAGAGCGATTTTCTGGCCAACGTCAGCCACGAAATCCGCACGCCGCTCAC